>Ga0065711_1045628_pt1 | contig 13334 bp, 14 predicted proteins | sample Hoacrofraction12_FD_59098 | JGI IMG/M metagenome (GOLD analysis project Ga0065711, IMG submission 59098) | Hoatzin crop microbial communities from Cojedes, Venezuela - Epithelial fraction 12 v2 (version 2) | ecosystem: Host-associated > Birds > Digestive system > Esophagus > Crop | place...
CGCTCTACTTTCCGGAGGCAAAAATCACGAGCGAATTTATCGCCAGCAGCGTGGGTACCAATCCTGTGGTCATCCGCCGCATCATTTCGCGTCTAAAGGCCGCGGGGCTGGTCTCCGTGCGCGCTGGCGTGGGCGGGATGACCGTGGCTCGCCCTCCTGAAGCCATCACGCTTTGGGATATTTTTAGCGCGGTAAATGAGGCAGAAGCGCCATCTTTTGGGATTCACCACGCACAGATGGCGTGTCCGCTGGGCTCGCAGATTGAAGGCGTGCTTGGCAAGACCTTCACAAAGGTCGATAACGCGGTCAAAAACGAGTTAAAAAGCATCACACTTGCTGATATTTTGGGAAAGCTAAAATAAATTTCGCGCAAATTTGCCCTAAATTTGCCCAAATTTGCGCCCGCAAATTTTCAAATTTCGCAAATTTCTCCGCGCCTTGACGCGACGCCAAAATTAAGCTACACTCAAATTTGACTTTAAAATTCACCGAAATTTGGTCGCAAATTTCAAGAAAGGCTCAAAATGAAAATCATAGTTTTAGGCGCGGCTGGAAAAGCCGGCAAGTTAATCGTCGAAGAAGCTCTAAATCGCGGGCTTGAAGTGACAGCAGTCGTGCGCGAGGGCAGCAGTTACGCAAATAACAGAGCACAAATCGTGCGAAAAGACGCTAAAAAGCTAACCGCCGCGGATATCGCGGGTGCAAATGTCATCATCAATGCGACTGCTGCGTGGGCAGAATTTGGCGAGCACGTGGCGATTTGCAAACACATCGTCTCGCTCATTCGCGGTAGCAGCGTGCGTTTCCTGGTCGTGGGCGGCGCAAGTAGCCTATATACGGACGATACGTATCTCACACAGCTTTGGGATAGCCCAAATTTCCCAACCGAGTGGAAGCCGATGGCAAACGGACAGCGCGCCGAACTTGCCTATCTGCGCGACACAAAAGACGTGCTTTGGACGTTTATCAGCCCAGCAGCGGACTTTGACGCAGACGGCGCGCACACAGGCGGATACAAAATCGGCGGCGAGGTGATGGCGCTAAATAGTGAGGGTAAAAGTCGCATCAGCTACGCTGATTACGCGATTGCGATGATTGATGAGGCCATTAGCGGCACGCATATCAACGCTCGTATCAATGTCTGCGAGCTCTAACGGGCGCAAATTTTAGTGTCGCGGGCTTTGGGCGGGCACAAGCTTTAAAGCCTGTGAGCTTTAGACGACGCGAGTTTTAAAGCCCGCGCGAATGCCAATTTTGCCGTGAGTGTCGCGCGATGCTCGCGGCGCTATGCATAGCGTCAAATAAAACATAAAACTAAAAGAGTGAAAAAGTAAGAATTTCTTTTTTCTTAAAAAATGAGAGATTATGCTGCTAAATGATGGTTTTTTGCCTGTCTGTCCATTTTTCATCAGCTATCTCGGATTTACTTGGAGCTTTGGATTGCCCCCATAAATAGTAGCTCAATACTTCAGAAGCGAAATCGTTGTCTAAGTCTAGTTCATAAATTGCCATATTAACTCCTTGTTTTATCTATTCGCAATCATATCAATATTGCTTTTGATTTCATACCAAATATCTTGATTTATATTGCCGCAGTTGTCTATACTGTAATCACCTAAATAAAAGTCATCATCTGTATAATTTCCCATATAATCTAACCAACGCCAATTGTAAGTTCTATCAGACATGTAGGCATATTTTATTCTAAATTTGTCCTTGATTAAAAAAGACTTTTTTAGATACAGAACATAGCTTATATTTCTTCCGCCTTTATCGCCATAATCTACCATAACGATAGGTTTGATAAAACCAGCTGTACTACTATTTACATCAATTGTAAGGTACTGCAACACTTCGTTTATTGGCTCTAGTTTGCCAAAATTAAAACTTTGTTCGCTTTCATTGTAATGAGCATCTAAATATTCATACCAATTGCTCTCATTAAAATCTTGTGCCACATAGTAATGTTCTATTTGAACATTATGACAAAAATCACCAAATTCTTTGCATCGTGCAGCTTTAAAACCATTCTGTTTTATTATAGCATTTTGCATATACTGCCCAACTGCTCTTTTATACAACTCCTCTTTTGGAATAATTCTATCCTCTTTCAGACAATACCCTTTTTTATATTTATTGTAATCAAATATATTTACAACTTCATATTGATATTTAGTAGCATAGTTTGGCACGACTCTGACAAAAATAGCTATGAATAATATTATAATTAGCAATAGTGCTACACAAATTTTATTTAATATGGTCATATATTATCCTCATAGGATTATTTTAAATTTGATAAAATTTAGAGCCGCAGGAAAGAGAAATTTGACCGAAATTTTTGATTTTTCTTAAATTCGGTCAAATTTGGCATTCGCAGTTTAAAGCCCAAATTTAGGACTTTGTCTTTGACATTCGTTTGCGTGTGGTTGGGTCTAAATAGCGCTTTCGTACGCGAATCGTTTTTGGCGTGATTTCGACCAGCTCGTCCTCTTCGATCCACTCAAGCGCGCGCTCCAAATTTAAATCGCGTGGCGGCACGAGTTTAATCGCATCGTCGCTGCCGCTAGCACGGACGTTTGTGAGGTTTTTGCCTTTGATTGGATTGACGTCAAGGTCGTTTGGACGGCTGTGCTCGCCGATAATCATGCCGGTATAGACCTTCGCTTGGGGTGCGATAAATAGCACGCCGCGGTCTTGCAAATTCCAAAGCGAATAGCCAAGCGCCACACCATTTTCCATGCTTACGAGCGCGCCATTTTGGCGTTTTTCGACGTTTCCGCTAAATGGACGAAATTCCAAAAAGCTGTGATTCATCACGCCCTCACCTTTTGTATCGGTCAAAAACTGCGATCTAAAGCCAATTAGGCCGCGCGCTGGAATTTCAAATTCGATCCGAGTTTGGCCATCGCCTGTCGGATTCATCGATTTCATCTCAGCTTTTCGTTTGCCAAGCTTTTCAATGACCGCACCCGTGCAATCATCCGGCGCATCAATCACCAAAAGCTCGAACGGCTCGCACTTTACGCCGTTAATCTCTTTGATTATGACTTCAGGCCTGCCAAGGCAAAATTCAAACCCCTCGCGGCGCATATTTTCCGCTAAAATGGTGATTTGCAGCTCGCCGCGGCCGCTAACTTTAAATTTGCCCTCCCCTGCATTTTCATAACGCATCGCGATGTTGGTTTTCATCTCGTTTTTTAGGCGTTCATCGATCTTATTTGATGTGACAAATTTACCTTCAGTCCCTGCTAGCGGACCGTCATTGACGCTAAAAATTACACTTAGCGTTGGTTCTTCGATATGAAGGGCTTCAAGCGGCATTGGATTATTCGGATCGCTCACAGTATCGCCAACATCTAGCGCATCAAATCCCGCAATCGCCACGATATCGCCAGTTCCCGCCTCGTCAATATCCATTCGCTCTAAACCCAAAAATCCGATGAGTTTTGAAATTCTGCCATTAATCTGCGTGCCATCAGCCTTTAAAAGCGCGACGTTTTGATTTTTGGAAATTTTGCCATTAAAAATGCGCGCGATGCCGATTTTACCGACATAATTGTCATAATCAAGGGTAAAAACTTGCAGCTGCAAAGGATTTGCGTCATCGCCACTTGGGCTTGGAACATGCGCAATAATGGTCTCAAAAAGCGGAATCATATCTTCATTCGTGTCCTCTAGTTTGTATCTTGCGATTCCACTCTTTGCGGCGGCGTAAATCACCGGAAATTCGAGCTGTTCGTCGTTTGCATCGAGTGCGACAAAAAGGTCGAAAATTTCATTTACCACGCGGTCTGGATCGGCGGCTGGTTTGTCGATTTTATTGATTACGACGATTGGGCGCAGTCCCAAAGATAGCGCCTTTTTAACGACAAATTTGGTCTGCGGCATGACGCCTTCTTGCGCATCAACCAAAAGTAGCACGCCATCGACCATTTTTAGGACGCGCTCGACCTCGCCGCCAAAATCGGCGTGGCCTGGAGTATCGATAATATTAATTTTCGTGTCGTTGTATTTAATCGCCGTATTTTTGGACAAAATCGTGATTCCGCGCTCTTTTTCGATATCGTTGCTATCCATCACGCGCTCGGAAATTTCCTGACGCTCATCAAACGTGCCAGATTGCTTCAATAATTCATCAACCAAAGTCGTCTTGCCGTGATCGACGTGCGCGATAACAGCGATGTTTTTAATGTTTTTCAAAATGTTTCCTTAAATTTGGATTTTTAAACCGCAGATTATATCTAAATTTATTTAAAATTTTTTTATGGAGGAATTTGGCGACGAAATTCCGCCGCCAAAGAGGCTATCTTATCGCGTGAATTGCGATCGGATTGCCGTTTATGCTTGAACCGTCTAGCTCGAAAGTATTTTCAACTTGAGCCTTGATTGAAGCGTTTTCGAGAATTTTCTTGCAAATTCCCTTCTCTGCCTCGGCGCTGTTTGGAACCAAACGGTAATAAATCGGTCTTTCGCCGTATTCTTGATGCATTTCATAATACATACAGACCTTTCCGGCGCTCTTCATTCCGACTTTTGCCACACCGTTTGAAAATTTTCCATCTCCGTCAAAATCTCGGAAATTTGTCATCTTGCCCAAATCATCGGCAAAACCACCCTGCGACAAATAGTACGACATCGTTTCAGTCGTGACTAACGAGATGTTTGTTAGTGTTTTTACCACTTCCGCATCATCTCTGGAAGCTGCCAACCTCGGTATCGCAACCGCCGCAAGAATCCCAAGAATTACAATGACGAAAATAAGCTCAATCATAGTAAATGCTCTTCTCATCTTACTACTCCTTTCGCGAAAATTCTTCTCATAACATCTTATGAAAATTACCGAATTATACCACAAAAGTCTCGCTGAAATTTAAACATGAGTGGAAAAAAAAATTAGCCCATTTACGCGAAATGGGCTAAACAAAAAGGAGGTTATCTGTTTAAGGGTAGTGGAATTATAATATATTAAAATTAAACGTAGATTAAATTTTTTCATAACAGATAATTTTTTTCCATAAAAAAAATATATTTTCGCATTTCATTGCCAAATTTTGATAGATTTTATCGTTAAATTTCTTTTGGTATAATCGCGATTTTTAAGGATTAATGATGACAATTTGTGATTTAAACGAAAAACCAGAGATAGAATATCCGCTATTTTGGGAATACAAAGCGATTTTCGAGCGCGGCAAATTTAGCCAAAATTTGCTCACACCGATTTTGGGTGAAAGAAATTTCAAAATTGCCCCATCGCACACGAGCAAACACGGAAAATACGAGAGTTTCAACATTTCAGTCTTCGTAAATGACGAAAACGAGCGGCTTTTGATTTTCAAAGAGCTGAAAAAAATCGCTAAATTCGTACTTTAAAAAAGGAAAAAAATGAAAACTTTTGCAAAAAAATTGGACGAGCTGAGTGAAATTTCAAGCGCAAATTTGGGCGAAATTTGCTACGAAATTTCGCTAAATTCGCTAAAAAGGTTAAACAAAGAGGCGAAAAAATCCAAAATTTCGGAGCTTTTTGCGGAATTTAGCCAAATTCTAAACGAGCGAGATTTGCTAAATTATGAAAACGTTCGTGCCGTGATTGACGCGATAAAAAGGGCATTTATCAAGGATGAGGAGGATTTTTTGTACGACCTCATCTCACAGCTTGACCGCATAAATCGCCAGGTTTTAAACCAAAAAGATGAGATCAAAATGCAGATTTTTTCGATGTTTGATGCGATTGGCGTGGGTGCAGAGGCTACGAAATTTGCGCAAAATTCGCAGTTTGAAAAGGCGATTAATGATGCGATGCTTGATGAAACTTTGATGAAGGAATTCCTAAAAGAAATCAGCGAAACTGCCTTCGTTTCGGCGATTGAAAACGGCGACGATGTCCAAGATATGGCGAGCGAAATGGCGAAGCGAATCGTCTATTCGACCGCTATTGATGGCGAATTTAAGAAAAAACGCCTCATGAAAATCCTAAAAATCGTCATCAAGCAAGCAATCAGCGTCGCAAACGCCAGCCAAATTTACGCAAAAGAGCTGATTTCTGGCGCGGTTTTGGGCGCGTATGATGGCTTAATAAAAACCGCAAATAAGGTAAAAAGCGAGCAGAAATTCGCCGCAATCCCGCTAGAAATCGAGCTTATAAATGTCGATGATGAGATTATTACGTTGCTTAAAAAACTCGTCGCAAACGCCGAAGAGCCCGCAAAAAGCGAACTTGAAGAGCTCATAAAAAAAGATTTTGACAACTATTTTGTCAAATTTAAGCACCTCTCAAGCCAAACAGCCGAGAATTTGATGCATAAAATCGAGGATTCGAATTTGAGCGAGAAATTTGAATCTGTGTTAAACAAGACCAAAAATTTGCGCGAAAGTCTCGAAAACAGCGATAAATTCGCCTCGATCAAAGAGAATATTCTCAGCTTTGAAAAGCAATTTTTAGAGAAATTAGAAGCGCTCAAAAAACGAGATAAGTGATGTTCAGGTCGTTTTTTAAGTCCAAAAAATGGCGTCTTTGGGCGTATGGAGGATTGGTGTTTTTGATCGCCTCACTTGTGGGACAGACGCAGCTAAATGTCGCGATCAACGACTGGTACAAGGATTTTTACGACATGATGCAAGAGGTCGAAAAGCATAATGTGAGCGAATTTTGGCGCGAAATTTGGCGATTTTTATACATCGCGATGCCGTATGTGATAATTTACACGATTACGACATTTTTTGCCAGCCACTGGGCATTTCGCTGGCGCGAGGCGATGACATTTTCATATATTGATCAATGGAAAGCCTGCGAAAAGGACATCGAAGGAAGCTCGCAAAGAATGCAAGAGGACATCTACCGATTCGCCAAAATTTTGGAGGATTTGGGCCTTGGCGTGATGAGAGCGCTTATGACGCTGATTGCGTTTTGTCCTATTTTATGGAATTTAAGCTCAAAAGTGGATCTGCCTTATATCAGAGATATTTCTGGAAGTTTGGTCTGGATTGCGCTTGCGGTGAGCGTCGGAGGACTGATTATTTCGTGGTTTGTAGGCATTAAGCTGCCAGGACTTGAATATAACAATCAAAAGGCCGAAGCTGCGTTTAGAAAAGAGCTCGTATATGCTGAGGATGATAAGAAAAATTACGCCGACATTCCGACTGTCACTGAGCTATTTATCGGCCTTCGCAAAAACTATTTCAAGCTATTTTTGCACTACGGTTATTTTAATATTTGGCTTATTTCATTTTCCCAATTTATGGTCATTGTGCCGTATATGATTATGGGCGCTGGGCTTTTTACGGGCGTAATTACGCTTGGAATTTTGGTGCAGGTCAGCAACGCATTTTCGCAAGTGCGCGCGAGTTTTAGCGTTTTCATCAATAATTGGACGACAATCACTGAACTTCGCAGCATTCACAAGCGTTTAAAAGAATTTGAACAAAATATTGGATATAATTCGTAAATTTTACTACGGAGGTAGATTATGAAAAAATATTTCGTAGCACTCGCGGCTGCACTTTTGCTAACTGCTTGCGCGAGTTCGACAAAGGGCGGTTTAGTAGGTGCAAACCGCGCACAGATGTTTTTGGTGAGCGAAGCTCAGATGAATCAGAGCGCAGCCCTAGCCTATACTCAAACCCTAAAACAAGCCAGCAGCAAACGCACGCTAAATACTGATCCAATCAAAACAAAGCGTGTCAAAAGCATCGCTGATAGGTTGATCGCTCAAGTTGGCACATTTAGAGATGATGCCTTAAAATGGGACTGGCAAGTAAACGTCATCAAAGATGACACTGTAAATGCATGGTGCATGCCTGGCGGCAAAATCGCAGTTTATACCGGAATTATCGATAAACTAAGCCTCACAGATGACGAGCTTGCAGCCGTTATGGGACACGAAATCGCGCACGCTTTAAGAGAGCACAGCCGCGAACAAGCTAGCACAGACCAACTCAAAAACGTCGGAATTTTCGCAGTTGGCCTAGCAACTGGCAGCAGTGAAATCGCAAATTTAGCCTCACTCGCCACACAATACACAATCACGTTGCCATTTTCACGCTCACATGAAACCGAAGCCGACACAATCGGCACTGAGCTAATGGCGCGCGCAGGATATAATCCAAATTCCGCCGTAAATGTCTGGAGAAAAATGCAACAAAAATCCGGCTCAAGCGTGCCTGAAATTCTTTCAACTCACCCATCGCACGAAAGCCGCATCAAAAACTTGCAAAAAGTCGCGCAACAAGTCATGCCGCTATATCAAAGCGCACAAACAACAAAAGCCGCCACAGCGCCTAAAAAAGGCAAAGGCAAAAAACGCGCGTAATCAAATTTGGGCGAAATTCGCCCAAATTTCGACATTTTTAGAATCTCAAATTTTTTGATATAATTTCGTATTTTATTTTTAAGGATTTTAATTGGACACGGAATATTCGTTATTGATGTTAGTTTTAGCGATTTTTTTAATCTTGCTTAATGCCTTTTTTGTACTTTCGGAATTTGCCATTGTTAAGGTCAGAAAGACTAAATTAGAGGAATTTATCAAAGACGGAGTGCCAAATTCCAAACTCGCTCTTAAAATCTCAAATTCGCTCGACACTTACCTAAGCGCCACTCAGCTTGGCATCACGATTGCCTCGCTCGCACTTGGCTGGATCGGCGAACCTGCGGTCGCGCAACTCATTGAAAAGCCGCTAAAAGAGGCGTTTGATTTAAGTAACGTAGCAGTCCATTCTGTGGCATTTATCATCGCATTTACGTTAATTACCTTGATGCACGTGGTTTTAGGCGAGCTCGTCCCAAAATCCGTCGCCATCGCCAAGACCGAACGCGCGGTGCTTTTCATCGCAAAACCGCTTCATATGTTTTGGCTTATTTTCCTGCCGTTTATTAAAATTTTTGACATTTTGGCGCGTTTGGCGCTTAAAATCATCGGCATAAAGCCAACAAACGAGAGCGAAACACACTCTGAAGAGGAGATTAAAATCATCGTGAGCGAGAGTTTGAAGGGCGGAATTTTAGACTCAGTTGAGACCGAAATCATCAAAAACGCCGTTGATTTTAGCGATACAGTCGCAAAAGAGATCATGACGCCGCGAAAAGATATGGTCTGCCTAAATAAGGAGCTTAGCTGGGATGAAAATTATAAAACGATCCTAAGCGCCAAATTTACGCGCTTCCCGTACATCGATGGTGGCAAAGATAACGTGCTGGGGATGATTCACATCCGCGATATAATCCAATCCGACGAGAAGGATTTCGACAAAATCACTCGCAAAATGATAATCGTGCCGGAAAATTCGTCGATCAGCAAAATTTTGCCAATGATGAATAAAGAGCGAATTTCAGCCGCTTTGGTCGTCGATGAGTATGGCGGAACGGCGGGATTTCTCACGATGGAAGACATCATCGAAGAGATTTTTGGCGATATTAATGACGAGCATGATGTCGCTGAAGTCGAATACCGAAAAATCGATGATTCGACCTTTGAATTTAGCGGCAGATGCGAGCTAGAAGATGTCGAAAACGCGATGCAAATTCAGTTTGACAACGACACTGAACAGGTGACAATTGGCGGATATGTCTTTAATCTATTGGAGCGTTTGCCGGTCGTCGGCGATAAAATTTCAGACGAAAACTGCGAATACGAGGTGCTTCGCATGAATGGCACGAGCATTTCGCAAATCAAAGCGATCAAAAAGAGCCGAATTTAGCTCTTTTTGAGCTTTTCAATCCACTCATCCAGGGTTTTTTCAAAGCCAATCCCCTTTGAATTGTAGAAATTTAGCTCCTTTGCGAGGTATTTTTGCTCCACAAAGCCGCCAAAATCGTGCGGATAGAGATAATTTTTTATATCCTCGTGCGAATTTATGAGATAGGTTGGAATTTTAAGTTTCGGCTCGTTTTTTACATACTCAAGTGCCGAATTTATCGCCTCGTAGCTCGAATTTGACTTTGGCGAGCAAGCCAAATAGACTGCGCACTGCGCGAGAATTATTCTAGCTTCTGGATAGCCAATTTTACTAACGGCTGTTAGTGTGTTAGTCGCGATATTTAGGGCATTTGGATTGGCATTTCCGATATCTTCGCTTGATAAAATCACCATTCTGCGCGCGATAAAATCGGCACTTTCCCCGCCATCAATCAAACGCGCAAGGTAATAAAGCGCCGCATTTACGTCGCTGCCGCGCAGGCTTTTGATAAACGCACTCGCCAAATTATAGTGCGTATCGCTGCTGCTGACGCCATCTTTTAGCGCAAACGGCCGCAGGTCTTTAAGCGTAGAAAGCGAAATTTCCTCACTAACGCTTAGCGCATACATTAGTAAATTTAGCATCGCGCGCGCATCGCCGGAACTGCTTGAAATCAAGTAATTTTGGGCATCTTCAGCGATTCTGAAATTTAGCTTTTTCTCTAACATTTTCACTAACGAAAGCAAATCGGCGTTTGAGAGCGCGTGAAATTCAAAAAGCATCGAGCGTGAGCGAATTCCGCTGCTTAGGACAAAATATGGATTTTCCGTGCTTGCGCCAATGACGACGGCGCGGTCGTTTTCCATTGGGATCAAAAGCACTTCTTGTTGCGTTTTTGAGAGGCGATGCACCTCATCGATGAAAATAAGCGGCTTGATAAGCGCATCTTTGTGGCGGTCTAGGATTTTTCGGATGGTTTCAACCTTGATGCTCGCGCCATCTAGCTCGTAAAATTCCATTCCGACTTCGTTTGCGATCACTTTTGCGAGTGTGGTTTTGCCGCAACCTGCAGGACCAAAGAAAATCAAATGCGGAATTTGGCCGTTTTTGATGAGTTTATAAAGTGGCTTATTTTCGGAGATTATGTGTTTTTGACCGCAAAATTCCTCTAAGGTCTTGGGTCTAAATTCCAATGCAAGATTTTTCATGATAGAAAAAATCCCGCCGAAGCGGAATTTCTATTTTAAAGCGTCTTTTGCTTTTTTCGCTAAAGCCTCGAAGGCTTTTGGATCATTCATCGCCATGTCGGCTAGAATTTTGCGATCTAAAGCAATTTCTGCCTTTTTAAGCCCATTCATAAATCGTGAATAGCTTATGTCGTTTAGTCTGCATGCCGCGTTGATTCTGGTTATCCAAAGGCGTCTAAAGTTTCGTTTGTTTGCCTTTCTATCGCGATACGCGTAATAGAGGCTTCTCTCTAGTTGCTCTTTGGCTTTTCTGAAGTGTTTGTGTCTGGCGCTAAAAAAGCCGCGTGCCAGCTTTAATACTTTTTTGTGGCGTCTTCTTCTAACTACGCCTGTTTTAACTCTTGCCATGTTTATCCTTTCACAAAATGGCGCCTAAATTTAGGTCTTGCCCTCGAATCTCGAAATTCAGGGGAGTCTGAATGACTATCGTCAAAAACTACATTCCAAGCATCGATCTGACTGATGCGACATTTGTCGAATCTACGTAGTGAGAACCACGCAAATTTCGCTTGCGCTCTTGGGATTTTTTAGTCAAAATGTGGCTTCTAAACGCTGAGCCTCTTTTGATCTTGTTTTTACCCACTTTAAAGCGCTTAGCCGCACCGCGAACTGTCTTCATCTTCGGCATGCTAATCCTTTACAAAATAGAATAAAAAGCTTGATTATAACTAAATTTTCTTTATTTAGCTTTAAACTCGCAAATTTATGCTTTTTTCGGCGTCACTAGCATATTTACGTATCTGCCCTCGAAAAATGGCGCTTTGTCGCGATCAGCAATCTCCTTAAAATCCGCCCAAATTTTCTCAAGCAAATTTACGCCAAGCTCCGGCGTATTCATCTCGCGACCCTTTAAAAATACGCGAAATTTCACATGTTTGCCTTGACTTAAAAACTCTTTTGCGTGTTTTACTTTGTAATTTATATCATTTTGAGCGATTTTTGCGGATAATTTAATCTCTTTGATATCGACAATTTTTTGCTTTTTTTTCGCCTCTTTTTGCTTTTTTTCTTGCTGATATCGGAATTTGCTGTAGTTCATAATCTTGCAAACTGGCGGCTTCGCGTTTGGCGCGATTAGCACCAAATCTAGCCCCATTTTGTTTGCAAGCTCTAACGCCTCGTCCCTTGAAATGACGCCGAAAGCCTCGCCATCATCTCCAACACATCTAACCTCTGTGGCACGAATTTCTTCGTTGATGTAAGTCTCTTTTTCTTTACTCAAAAACGCACCTCTTCAAGCTCATCCTTTAACATTTTTACAAATTCATCCAAGCTCAAATTTGCTTGATTTCTAGCTCTGCGGTCGCGCAAAGCAACGCTTTTGTTCTCCACTTCGTTATCGCCAACAACCACAATCAACGGAATATGCGCTTTTTCCGCGGTTCGAATGCGTTTATTTAGCGTTTCATTCTTATCTAAAATTTCAGTATCAATCTCGATTTCATTTAGTCTTGCTGCGATCTCTTTTGCGTAATCTATGTGCTTCTCACCTATCGGCACGATTGCTACGCCAGTTGGCGCGATAAATAGCGGAAGTTCGCCCGCGGTGTGCTCGATTAAGATTCCGATAAATCGCTCGAAACTGCCCAAAATCGCGCGGTGAAGCATGACTGGCTGCTTCTTTTCATTATTTTCGTCGATGTAACCAAGCTCAAAGCGGCTTGGCAGGTTAAAATCCACCTGCACCGTGCCGCACTGCCACTTTCGGCCAAGCGCGTCGGTGATCTTGATGTCGATTTTTGGGCCATAAAACGCGCCGCCGCCCTCGTCGATGCCGTATTTTAGCCCTTGCTCGTCAAGTGCCGATTTTAGAGCGTTTGTGGCGACCTCCCAGACGCTATCGTCGCCGATTGCTTTTTCGGGCTTGGTTGAAATTTCCATATCATAGTGGAAGCCAAACGCGCCCATGATTTTTTCGACAAAGTCCAAAATTTCAAGCACGTTTTCTTTGATCTGATCTGGGCGGCAGAAGATATGCGCGTCGTCTTGGGTAAATTCGCGAACGCGGAAAAGACCGTGCATAACGCCGCTCATCTCGTGGCGATGCACGACGCCGTACTCAAAAAATTTAAGCGGCAAATCGCGATATGAGCGAATTTCGCTTTGATAGACTTTGATGTGACCGACGCAGTTCATGGGCTTTATGCCGTACTCTTGCTCGTCGATCGTCGTAAAATACATATTTTCCTTATAATTTGTGTAGTGGCCGCTGATTTTCCAGGCGTCTGCTTTGAGAATTTCAGGCCCGCGCACCGGCTCATATCCGCGCGCGCGATGTACGCCAAATAGCTTCTTTTCGAGCTTTGAGCGCATCCTTGCGCCATTTGGCAACCAAATCGGCAGTCCCGCGCCGATATCATCGTCAAATGTAAAAAGTTTCATCTGCGCGCCAAGCACGCGGTGATCGCGCTT
>Ga0065711_1045642_pt1 | contig 13333 bp, 8 predicted proteins | sample Hoacrofraction12_FD_59098 | JGI IMG/M metagenome (GOLD analysis project Ga0065711, IMG submission 59098) | Hoatzin crop microbial communities from Cojedes, Venezuela - Epithelial fraction 12 v2 (version 2) | ecosystem: Host-associated > Birds > Digestive system > Esophagus > Crop | place...
AAAAAAAAAAAAAAAAAAAAAAAAAAAAAAAAAAAAAAGAGTTCAGACTACAAATTGACACTGTTGTATAAATAAAAACCAGCCACCTGAAATAAGGCCTTATCCGGCACTGCTAGTTCAGTGGGGGAAAGCAGCACATCTGCTCTCCAGTCCTGTAGCTGCCTGGCTGAACAGGGCTTGGGAGCACTGAGGAGCTACCACTGCCTAGGAGGAAGGGAGTGCCTGGCATTAGTCACCAGAAACCCGGTCTGAATCAGTTCATGAAGTCCTGATTCAGCAAGTTAAATATTGGTGTGAAACAGGAGATGGGTCCTCAGCACTCTGCACTGAAGTGGAAAACTGCTGGGAAACCTGAGGGGATGCCAGTGAAACGGATCTGAAGCCCACGCACAATGCAGAGCCACTGGCACGTGGCCTGGGTCTCTGTGGGCTAGGACCTGGGTGTGGGACATCGGTGTGCTGAGGGGAGGATATCCTATCTCTGGGGAGGGCAGAGACAACGAAAGGTGTATGAGGTGGCCCTGGGAGCCTGTGGCCACGTTCAAAGTGTGCTTTTCCCCATCTATTTTTGCTCACCCTGAGCAGAAGATACAAAGGCTCACACTTAGGCCTCCTCTGCCCAAGAACACCTACCCGCAATTACACACAGCACATGTGCGCTTGGGGAATGCCACATCAGCAGTCGTCCTAGGGTGCACGGAGGACTAGTGCCAGCCCTGTATGACGTTTACATAAGAGGATTTGATCTGTGCTTCCTAGCATGATTCACAGGGCTCTGCCCTGCTGCAGTAACTAAAAGCTAGTTCCTGTGCTTCTGTACCTGGTCCGGGTACTCTGCTTTCTACAGCAACTGCATTGGTAACAGTAACACTGCAGCAGCCATCACGGTCCAATTTTAACACAGACATTTTTAATTGGTGCGCTTTTTTTCCACATATTTTTTCTAACCATATTTTTTGAGCTTAGAAACTTTATTTTCAACTGCAAATCCTGCTTGCTTTATTTAGATGAAAACCAGAACACTAACGTTTAGAAATACCAAGTTGCCAGCACTGTTTCAACAGCCGCCTTTTAAATATATAGGTTTGCAAAAATGAAACTGGTGTCTCTGTATTTTGAAGAGCTAAAAATGACACTGGTTTCAAAGATATGAGGCATGAAAAGAAAAGAAATGTTAAAATATAAATAACTATAACTCACTTTTCACTTGTGCTCCAGAAACTTGCACAGCTTTCTCTATAGGGTACCAACTTATTTATCAATGACCAAATGTAGTAACAAGTTTGAGAATTTCACAGAATGTCACTGTAGCACTATTTTTTTTATTAAGGACAGTAATTTCAAAAATATGGTTTCTCATCTGTTCTCTTAAAAATGTATAGGTCTTCTATAGAAACAACATTGTTCAAAGCCTTGGTGTTCCCTGTTCCTGCCTTTCTGTCAGTGTTAACCATTTTGCATCTCAGTTTTCTGACTCTAAACGGATCACAAAACTTATGAATCACGCAAGAATCTAAGAGAACTTCACTTACCAATATTTTCAAGTGTTTTGTCTTCCCCATATTTTAGAAGGGACATGCAGGTAGACCAGAAGGGATGGTAAATAACCACATTTCGAGCAGTATCAAGAGTTTAGTACTAGCAAATTCTGGACATGACCAGCCCCCATTGGGCTCAGACTCTCAACTATGATACTGAATGATCTTTGCTCTCTATCTGGCATGACTGTCCCTATGCAACATTTTCATGCAGCTTCATTGTTAAAATGCAGGTTATCGTGGCAAGTACGTACTTTAGCAGCTAATGTCTTGGTTTGTTCTTTCTCTTCTTGCAGATTTATTTGTTTGTTTCATTTTTAAGTATGCTGTGGCTTTCTGGACTTCCAACATCAGCAGATGTTGCTTAAGGGAGAAGCTGGACTCCCCAGATCCATCTGTCATCGTTGTTTGCCCAAATGGCTCTCTGGGGATGTTTCTATTACCAGTGTTTCCATGAGAGCAGGCTGATGGCTGGCTGCACAATCCCCAGCCAGGAAGTCCCCTTGGCTGCTTTTCATCTAGTCTCTTTCTTCTGACAAGTCCACAGCTTTGGTGGCCTACAAGGAGTCAGGCCTCCTCCTGGAAGAGCTATTGAGTTCATTTGAGATACTCATGCAATTGCGCTGTGTCAAAGCACAATGAGAAGCAGAGGAATGTTGGCAAGACAAAATTCTGCATAAGCTATGATTAAGACATTAACAGGACCGTTTATTACCCAATTTTCTACCACACCAACCAAGATCAGAGGTTTGTCTTTTATCCCTCTATGAAAACCTTATTTGGATCATGTTGAGTCATGGTCAGCGTACAGATTTTCTGCGGGACTCCGTCCTACTTGGGTTTTTCAAGAATTTGCAAGTGTGCTTTATTCAGCTCAGCCCTCTACGATCATCTCCTCCCCATTCGACACCTGAATCATTCCTGCACAATTAAGTCTGGATTTTGCTGCTTACTGTTTGTTTTGGAGCCACAAGAAACCCATGTCTTCGAAAAGTTTAAGTTCATTGAGCTGCTCTAGTTTTATTTTTTTTCTTTGGTTTCAACATATTGTCATTTTTACATTTTACTTGAACAATTCAAAAGTGATTATATAGTATGAAGTAGAAAATTATATACTCAGTGCTGTTGTCACAAGAACAGTTTGCTTCCACTGTGCAATGCCTGCCAATTCGCTCTGTATCTGTGTACAACCGCTGCAGAAGCCATTGTGAGAGCTGACTATGGCAACTAACCAAAAGTGTCTGTGCAGAGCGGTGCATGCAGTTGCTTGTGGTCTGAGCTAGCTGGATGTAACCCAGACTGGTGACTGGTCTGGATATCAGGTAGCTGCATTACCCAAAGGCTCAGAGCTGTGTTGGTAAGTCCTGCAGAGAAAGCGGTTATGGTAAACGCGAGCACAGTGTCACACCATTGCAGTTTCCGTTTTCGTATCAGAGCTGGCCTGCATCCTGGTAGCTCAAAGTGTAAGAGTAGGCAGGCAACCATCCACACCCATCCACGTAGACATAACCCCTGAGGTGTGTATAAGGTCTTTTAATATTCCAGAGAGGGCATCAGTTCCTGACAGATCTGTCTTCTCTGGGTTCTCAGTTCTCCCCCATTCTTTCTGTTGGATGAAATTTCACCACCGTCCCGATGCATGCCCAGACGTCTATACCTTAGTTTGGACAGGCAAGGCTGACAGTTCTTGCATTGCTGATGGGAGAGCAGCACCTGGAAGAAGAGCGACTGGTTCTTACTAAAAACAAGCTTCTTCAAGAAAATTGACTACTTATTCAGGAGCCTCAGCTCAGGCTTCCTTCGCCCTCCAACCTAGCACAGCTCCTCATCCAAGGCAGCACTTCATCTTTTGAATCTCCTTGTACTCTGGTGTATAACAAAAGACTGGGGATGTCTCACACTCAGCCACATCTCAGCTTATGCAGACTGGGATACAATTTTGCAGGACAGTAAGACATGCTAGCCCAGTTAGGATGAGCCAGCACGGAGAATTGCAGCCAATTCCCGAACCAACAGCTATATCCTGTTTGCAGGACTGCTCAGCCCCACGCTGTTACTGAAGCCTCTTGCAGGAGGTGTGTTACTCCTGTCCTGCTCAGCTGGTGCCACTTCTCTATTTTTCTGCCCTGAATGATCTGGTATCTCCTCTGAAGGGTGAAAGGGAGGACACAACACTCATGAACTCCATACCTCAGCTCTGCAAACCCCACTCTTTCCCCCAGAGCCTATAGCACGAAAAGGACAGCACAGCACATTTTAAGAGAAGGTGAAGAGGTCACAAATAAACATGGAAGCTGAGGGAACAGAGCCTTGAACGATCATACTAGTACAGTCTACAGACTTTGCGGCCATCCCACACCCGTAAATATCTCATGGGAGCCTTTATTTCCCAGTGTGAGAGATCAGATAATAAGCACTTGGAGACATGTTAAAGTAATGTCAATCAGTCCACAGTAATAAAAAACCAGGCAAGGTCTTTCCAAAGCTACAAAGCTGCACCATGAGAGCCTACCCTAGCTTTTGGTCTCATCTTTTTTTTTTTTTCTATTTTAACATGCAGAACTGAAAGAGATGCTTACCCACAGCAGCAAAGGGGAAGTTGGACAACAGTGAAGAGCCATCATTTATACAATCCAGCCCAGAAACAGAAATGAAAGAGACAGCAGAAGACCAAAAAAGAATTGGTGCATACCCAAAAGCCTGTACCCAGAATGCCAGTACTAATGTTAACATAGGCTACCTGAAAGGACAGGAAAATCCAGACATCCACCTACTCACTCTTCATATCATGTAGCATTATGACTCAGTTAGGATGGAAAAAATATCTAGAGCTGCCTGATGGGCAAAAAGAAGAAGCTAATCATCCAATTATTGAAGCTTCTCCAGAACAAAGATTTTAAAAAGACGGAGAAGACGACACACCACAAGCATATAAGGCAGGAAGAAACGGATGGAGCTGCTTTCAAATTCTAAGGCATGTAACCAAATTCTACCATAAGAATTTCATCCTACAATATGATCTCCATGTGCAGATGTCTCTGACTTTGGTGTTCTTCTTTGAGGATCTGAGGACCAGGCAGCAACCGGCATCCACAGCGCCTGATGTGTGCCCTCTTTGCATGCTTAAATCTATTCATAGAATCATAGAATCACGGAATGCTTTGGGTTGGAAGGGACCTTTAGAGGTCATCTAGCCCAGCCCCCCTGCAGTCATCAGGGACATCTTCCACTAGACCAGGCTGCTCAGAGCCCCGTCCAGCCTGGCCTTGAATATTTCTAGGGATGGGGCCTCCACTACCTCTCTGGGCAACCCGTTCCAGTCTTTCACCACCCTCATGGTAAAAAATTTCTGCCTTGTATCTAGTCTAAATCTACTCTCCCTTAGTTTAAAGCCATTACTCCTTGTCCTGTCACAACAAGCTCTGCTGAAAATATTTTCCCTCTCTTTCCTATAGGCCCCCTTCAGGCACTGAAAGGCTGTTATAAGGTCTCCCCACAGCCTTCTCTTCTCCAGGCTGAGCAGCCCCAACTCTCTCAGCCTTTCCTCACAGGAGAGGAGTTCCAGCCCTCGGATGATCTTTGTGGTCCTCCTCTGGACCCGATCCAACACATCCATGTCCTTCTTGTGCTGGTGGCTCCAGATCTGGACGCAGGACTCCAGGTGGGGTCTCACCAGAGCAGAGCAAAGGGGCAGAATCACCTCCCTTGACCTGCTGGCCGTGCTTCTCTTGATGCAGCCCAGGATATGGTTGGCCTTCTAGGCTATGAGTGCACATTGGTGGCTCATGTCAATCTTTTCATCCACCAGTATACCCAAGTCCTTCTCGGCAGGGCTGTTCTCAATCCCCTCATCCCCCAGCCTGTATTGATAGTGGGGGTTACCCCGACCCAGATGTAGGACCTCGCACTTGGCCTTGCTGAACCTCAATGATGTTTACACAGGTCCACTTCTCAAGCTTGTCCAGGTCCCTCTGGATAGCATCCCATCCTTCTGCTGTGTCAGCTGCACCACTCAGCTTGGTGTCATCTGCAAACTTGCTGAGGGTGCACTCCATCTCGCTGTCTAAGTCATTGATGAAAATGTTAAACAGCACTGGTCCCAGTATGGACCCCTGAAGGACACCACTTCTCACCAGCGTCCATTTGGACATGGAGCCGTTGACCACTGCCCTCTGGCTGTGACCTTCCAACTAATTCCTTAGCCATCAAACAGTCCACCCATCAAATCCATATTTCTCCAATTTAGAGACAAGGATGTTGTGAGGGACTGTGTCAAAGGCTTTACAGAAGTCCAGACAGATCACATCTGCAGCTCTTCCATTGTCCACTGATCTAGCCACGCCATCATAGAAAGCCACATAGAAAGCCTTGGTCAGGCAGGACTTGCCCTTGGTGAAGCCATGCTGGCTGTCTTGAATCACCTCCCTGTCCTCCATGTGTCTTAGCATAGCTTCTAGGAGCATCTCCTCCATGATCTTCCCAGGCACAGAGGTGAGGCTCACAGGTCGGTAGTTCCCAGGGTCCTCCTTTCTACCTTTTTTAAAAATGGGCACAATGTTTCCCTTTTTCCAGTCACCAGGGACTTCGTCTGACTGCCATGACCTTTCAAATATCATGGAGAATGGCTTGGCAATGACATCAGCCAATTGCCTCAGGACTCTGGGATGCATTTCATCAGGTCCCATAGGCTTATGTATGTTCAGGTTCCTCAGGTGGTCCGAAACCTGGTCTTCACTTACAGAAGGGGCTTTGCCCCTCTGGCCCCCATCTTGCAGTCCATCATCTGGAGAGGGTGAGGAGAGAGGTCGCCAGTGAAGACTGAGACAAAAAAGTTGTTGAGTACCTCAGCCTTCTCCTCATCTGTTTATACAAGGCTGCCATTCTTGTTCCTCAGGGGGGTACACTTTCTTTGACCTTCCTTTTCTGGCTGACATACCTGTAGAAGTCCTTCTTGTTATTCTTTGCATCCCTTGACAAGTTCAGCTCCAGCTGTGCCTCAGCCCTCCTAACCTCATCCCTATACAACTGGGCAGCATCCCTATACTCTTCCCAAGATACTTGTCACTGCTTCCACTGCCTGTCCATTTCCTTCTTGCCCTTTAGTTTGACCAGCAGGTCTCGACTCAGCCATGCCAGTCTCTTTCCTTCTTTGCCTGACTTCTTACACCTGGGGACTGAGAGCTCCTGTGCTTTATGGAAAGCCTCCTTAAAGATCTGCCAGCCCTGTTCTGCCCCCCTGTCCCTGAGGACCATTTCCCAGAGGGTCCTACTGACTAACTCCTTGAAGAGCTGGAAGTTGGCTTTCCTAAAATTCAGGGTCCTGACTACACTCCTTGCCTTTCCCATATCCCTCAGGACTGCAAACTCCACCAGTGCATGATCACTGCAACCCAGGCTGCCTCCAGTCTTGACGTCACCGATGAGCTTACTTGCATTAGTAAGCATCAGGTCCAGTATTGCATCCCCTAGGGTAGGGGTGTCAATTACCTGGCTTAAAAAGTCATCCTCAAGGCATTCTAGGAATCTCCTGGATTTCCTACAGCTTGCTGTGCTACTTTTCCAGCAGATGTCGGGGTGGTTGAAGTCCCCCAGTAGGATGAGAGCCTGTGAGCGTGAAGCCTCCTGGAGCTGGAGGCAGAAGGCTTTGTCAGTAGGCTCCCTTTGATCAGGCAGGCTGTAGCAGACACCCATGACCAGGTTCCCTTTGTTGCCTCTGTGTCTGACTCTTACCCATAGGCTTTCAACCTGCTCATGACTATTCTTCAGGGACAGCTCTTCACATTGTATTGATTTCTTGATGTAGAGGGCAATGCCTCCACCCCTCCTTCCCTGCCTGTCCCTTCTGAACAGCCTGTAGCCATTTCTATGTAGCCACAGAAAAATGCCCTCCTATGTCACAGGGATATCAGGGTTCCACGTGTGTTGGCAGGTAATCTGGGAATGAATAAACCCTGGCCAAGAATTTCATATGGAGGTGTCTGTGGCTGGGCTTCTGAATCTGCACGGAGACAACTGGATAAATGATCAAGCGTGCTGATAATTTTCAAATTGTCATGAAAATCACTCACACTTCTCCAGTCTGAGTATTAACTAACATATTTTCACCCAGGCAGGGATATGCTTTGGCACTGGCACAACACTGCAATGTTGTTGGATGTGCTTATCAGAAAAGACACACGTAGCTGAGTCTATCACCTTTTCAGTAGAATCCCATTTCACTGAAAGAACAGGTTTAGAATGAAGTTTCAACACTCAGAAAAGCTTTAGGAACTTAAGAATGTAGTCAGTGTATCTTTGGGCTGAACAGGGTGTTTGGTTGGTCAGCAGTCTGTTTGGGCCTATCCATTATTTATTTCTTCCTCTTCCCTCTGTCTTACTAATGCATCAGCGGATTGCTTCTGCAACCAAGGATGGTTTTGCACTACATGCCTTCTCTTCCAGCAGAAAAATCAACGTACAGATTTTACAACACAATTAGCAGCTATCTAGCAGGATTCTGTGGGTACCACACTGTGATACCACATCAGCAGTCTCGTTTTTCTACCAGACTATCGTTGAGAGGACTTCCAGTGTTGCTGAATCAGTGTGGAGTACTGGGCTAATAAATACCACACACCTTGCTATTGCACCAAAATACCTACCAGCTACACCAGCAACTGTGCCAGGTTGCCAAAGATTGAGGAGGCAATACTACTGTGCTGGCAGCAAAAGAGGACTGTATTGCTGCGCCCTCGGGGAATGAATGTGGAAAGTCTGGAGCATACTAGCAAGGCATCTGACAAACATATGGTCAAACGGGAGCAGTTCCCTTCACTGATGGTATTCTTACACACAGAGCTAACCTGGTGTTGATGCCTTCTGCTATGTTGGACTTTGTGGCGGGATTGAGCCCTTTGTGCTTTTTGCTATGTCCCAGCGCATAGCACTGCATGGGACAGGGCATGGGTGCCTTCACCTTTTACATACCAAACCTATATGCCAGACAACTAATTAGGTCATCCCAGATCAGACCAGCCCACTCTGGTGCCAAGATCACAGCAGGAGAGAGGGGCTATGATATGGCAATTGCATGGCACTGATGGAGCAGTAGAGAAATGCGAAATGGTGCTCAAATCAATGAGGCTAATGCGCATTGCATGCAACTTTCCAGGTATGTATCCACAGCAACAGTTCACGTCGTAGTTCACAATAGTGATACTACAGCTAGCACTATTGCCAGCAAAGTACTGGATCATTTCTTTTATTAGAGCAAACTGGTAAACCAAAATCACACGGAGTGTAATGGTTTTCATCATGCCAAAGCTGAAAGCGGGCTCTCATTGGGAAAGTGTGTATCATAAATGACGAGCCTGATCAGAAGGTGATCATGCCTTTCTCTGAGAAAGTAACTTGTGGATCATTACATTTAGTTCATAAAATGTAAAATTATTAAAGAAATGAAGGCTATTTTTTCTCATTGGCTTAACAAAAATTATATGACATATCTTAGATATGAACAGAAAATATAAGTAAAACAAATAATAAAAGAGCAAAGTTACCACTCTGTATCGAGAAAATAAAGTCATTAAGTAAAAAGTAACAAGGGCTCACAGAGAATAAATCTTGCAAACAATCTTGAATATGAAAACCCCACTACATCGTATCTACTCTATTATCTTCATGCACAAGTTTCACAATGCCACAGATAAAATGTTGGAGACAAACCCCTCCAACGACTTGAAGTTGGCATGGACAATGAAGCAGCATGGGGAGCCCTGAGCCACTTGTCCTCGCTGTAAGGTTGCCTTCAGCACACAGGTCCAGCCAAGTACCAGAGCTGCAAAGTCTCGGCAAGTAAAAGACACACCACAGATCCACAGGGTGGCAAACTCAGTTTTAGGGTGCTCAAAAATGTAGCCAAGTGATGCAAATTAATTTTGGCAGCTCAAGCTTACTGAAATATTTCTGAAAGGACAGCTTTTCCCTAGCAGACTCAGTGCTGGTATGTGCATCGTTTCTGTGCAATCCATCACAACATCGAGGCAAATGAGGCAATTTCAGGAACAGCAGCAAGAACTATCTGGAAGAGTGGTTTTACAGAGAAAGGTTAAAAGAGCTTAATACATCCAGTTCTGTTAAAGCAGAGCTAGATGTAGGCATGTCTCCAGCCAGCAAATGCTTAAGTAATGCAAACCTTCAGGATGGGGAGGAAATACTTGGGCTTATACATATGGGAACAAGTAGTAGTAAATGAGAAGAGGATGGGGAAAGACTGAATATCAGAAAACCTTGTTGGCAGTGAAGAGCAGAGCTTGTGCAAATATTTCAGAGGAAGTGGTGGGAATTCCTTAAGTTATTTTAGAAAGAATTTGAAAAATACTAATAAAGAAGCTAGCAGGAATAAGCCTGTACTAGCAGAAAAGTTGATTGGATGATCCAACAGGCTCCTCTCTCCCCACTTCTTTCTTTGCTTGGTTTATTTTCAACCAACCAAACAACATTTGGTAAAAGCAAAGAGAAAGTAACCTGGGGCATGTTCACAACAGAAATCTCAGTGCCAATTCAAGAGACTATTTCCCACTTTGAGTTCCTGTCCTCCCAGCAGAACCTGAGAAAGGGACCCCACAAACATTTCTCATTTATTCAAGTGCAACATCACCTGGATTTGATCCGTGTCCCACAGAAGAGGTAACCCCCTGTAGGAGAGTCAACATGGTCTAAACATTTGATTATTGCTTTTGGAGTCTGTCAGGCAGATAACCTCTAATGAGTACCAGCAGTTGAAGAGGTTACAGCTTCTAACCAACCACTCTCCCAGAAGTTTCTGCCTCCATAGCAAAGGCGGCAGGACAGAAACCACACATGAGAATTGTAGCATTTCTAGTTCCTTGCCCAGAAAAATAGTATAAACTATCAACGAAAGTAACTTCCATGACAGTCAGATGCTGACACTTGGGTGTGCTTAGGAGGAATACTTTGAACTACCACAGCTCAGTAAACGTCGCAGTCTTCAAGTACACACCTTTCCACTGAAGGTAGGCAAGACTGAAGGTAGACCGACCCTACGTCCTCTGGTGTTAAATTTACTGTTTTAGATCATGCTAACACTGCTGACAATGGCTGCAGAATTCAGAGTACAGCCCCCCATTTCAAAGTCTTTCTGATGTGTTCTCCAGTAGAACGGGGAATTTCTTCATCTGACAAGTCAGCTGCTGCACTTTAATGTCTAAGTATTCATGCAATTTCTGTTTATCAACACAAGAACATTTTCATAAGAACCATATTCTATGTCTTGTCATAGTTTATTATAAGAAGTGGGTTTCTTTAAGTATAGGAATTATTTTTTTAAAAAACTGTTCAATTGGCTTAAGCAATACTGCAGTATCCAAATGTTAATATTTATATGCACTGCATGAATAAACCAAGCCACTTAAGAGCCTCAAACACGTATGAAATATAACCCAGATTAATTCACAAATAAATTAATGGAATGCTTTTTGCTTTATCATTTACAGACATTGAACCATATTGTATTGTTTTCTCCTGCACAGAAAACCGTGGGAGTTCTGGACAAAGATGAAAGGGAGACTACGTACTGCAAGCTATTAGTTTTCTACACATCTAATAATATCTTTTTCAAAAGACATTCTGCACAAAGAACAATTAAAAACTGCCTATATTTTAATGTTGTAAGGTTTAAGATTCATACATACCATAATGGTAGGACTCACAGTTGTTCCCTCATTTATATCATGGCCTTTTTTTTTTTTTTTATAGCACAGTTGGCATTTCCATTTTTACTCCAAGGCAGATTTTGCCATCCTTACATCTTAGTTTCATTAGTTCCCATTCATTTTAGTGGGTAGGATGCTCTACAGCATGAATTGGAGCGAAAAAGTCTGGCTGCTCAGTTGTGCAACGCTGGATTTGAAATCGAGAAACAGAAAATAGCTGACTTCTTTTTCCATAAAAGTAATGCGTGTTCAGCAGAAGCCTAATTAAGAAGGTAAAATTAAGATCATATAGGATTCACTGTAATAAAGAAGCATCACTACCTGCTATTTGTCTTTCTGAGTTCTTTACTTCAATTTGATTGTACTCTTTGATGTACATACTTCTCCCCACAGAAGTCATCACGTGAACTTCTGGTCACAGTGGTGATCAAGCTTTGTATTTACTGTGGTTTGAGTGATCCTGAGAACTGCGAACAGAGACTCATGCTCTTAAGTCACCGATTCATGTATGTCTTTTTTCAATGCAGTAGTCAAAAGATTATGCAAGTTCGGAAGATTAGTAATTACATGGAAGCCTTTAACTTGATTCCTCACACATCTTCTGGAAATGATTACTGTTGCTGAGGAAGGCTTTGACCTAATGTTTCTTTCCATTTCTCCCTTGAAAATAAACCTAGTTGATGCTGTGGCCATAGTTCAACGACACAACAGTTTTCAGAACTTCAAGGTGTCTTTGGGGTGTTCTGACAATAAAAAACAGTGCATGTTATGATCGTGTAAGAGCCATAATGAAGGTTACTGTTTTTAGTTAGACTGCACATTAGTCAGTCCCTTAGAGACTCTGGATCTATTACACTATCCAAATCTATCATGCTGTTGTGACAGCTGAAATTCAGCCACATGTTCAAGCACTTCAAACCCGATGTAACATGTTGATCACGTGGGGAAACGAATGATTAAGGATGGAGCATGGGTACATACAACTTTTTACTCTAAAAAGCTAAGCCAGTTTATCAGTGAGCAGCGACAGACTTTCTCCTCTGCTGCTTTATCCAAGTTGACTCTGGCAGTACCAGTCCTGATCTCGGACAGTTGACACCCGGAGCAAGCTACAGCTGGGGTACATGCCTCGTATCGGCAGTCCCTCTACGCCACACGCCTGGTGCCACAGCTCCTTTCAGCACCAGTGAAACGCACCCGTTCGCCAGCACAACGCTGCATCCACTTGACAGCTATTGACCTTGTACTTGTAACAAGGTGCCCTCTCCCCCACCGCAAGGTCGCTTCACGCTTCGTCGCTGGGACGGATGGCGGCAGGCCTACGTCCTTCGTCGGCAGGGGCAGACACGAGGTGCCACGCCTGTGCTCCAGCACAGGGCCTCACAGCACACCTTAGGCGCGCCATACCTCGCCGTCCTCCAACTTCGCTGCCAGCGAGGGTGCTGCGTGGACAGGCCCAGGCCAGCAGCCGATTCCCTCACCGGGAGGGCTAGTGACACCCCCGCCCCACACCACCGCGGGCCTCCAGCAGCGCGGCCGCAGGGTGGGGAGCGAAGGCTCGGGAAAAGGACACAAACACCAGGGACAAACGTCCCTGCTGGGGGCCCGTTGCCCCCGGGGGCGCCGCAGCCGCCCTCCCCGGGAAACGGACCTCCCACCGCGGCGTCGGGCTCGCGCGTCGCAGCCACCCTCTCACCGCCATCTTGAATGTGGGCAGCAGCAGCCCCGACGCCCTCCATAGGGAAACAATAACAGCGACGGCCCAACCCTTCCAGAGACGAAGGGGGTACTAAAGAGGCGCGGCGACCCCACCACGAACAGCCAGGACCTGCAGGAAACCCAAAGCCACATTTAAAAAAATGGAAGCAAACCACAACAACCCCCTCCCAGGCCCGGGCAGCAGGAAGGGGCGGCTTGCCCGCACTTAAAATGGCACCTGCTTCCGCCCCCGCCTGGTAACCCCGCCCCCTCGGGCAGAGGGCGGGGCGGCAGCAGGTCCGCGCCTCTGCGTGCGTGCGGCCAGCCCCCCGCCCGTGACACACGCGTCAGGAGACGCCGCGCGCAGCGGGGTGCCCGCCCCCC
>Ga0065711_1045643_pt1 | contig 13332 bp, 6 predicted proteins | sample Hoacrofraction12_FD_59098 | JGI IMG/M metagenome (GOLD analysis project Ga0065711, IMG submission 59098) | Hoatzin crop microbial communities from Cojedes, Venezuela - Epithelial fraction 12 v2 (version 2) | ecosystem: Host-associated > Birds > Digestive system > Esophagus > Crop | place...
CCCAGGCTGCCCAGGGAGGTTGTGGAGTCTCCTTCTCTGGAGATATTCCAGACCCGCCTGGACGCGGTCCTGTGCAGCCTGCTCTGGGTGACCCTGCTTTGGCAGGGGGTTGGACTAGATGACCCACAGAGGTCCCTTCCAACCCCTGCCATGCTGGCATTCTGTGATTCTGTGATTCTGTGACAGATATTATTGAAGAGTAATAAAATAGGTATGACCAAAAAAAAAGCCCCACTGAAGATCACTCGCCTACCCACAAAAGGTTTCAAGCAAGAATGTAAACCAAGGAGATAAGGAAGGGTCACAGAAGTACCCAAGGAAAATCGAGATGGTATCTGCAGCACTTTTGGGGTGTGCTCAGCTGGGCTTGGCTTCTGCCCATCACCTTGCTTGAGCTGGTTGCACTCCACAGAGGTACAGCTACCGTCTGGCCAGCGACAGCGACGTCCCCAGGCAGCTCCGCTCAGGTCAGAACAGTGCACCCCGGATCTCACGGAGAGACTGATGTCTGGCCAACAGCATGGACATGCAGTTTGGGCTGGGCTTCAGGCTTGAGACCTCAGCAAACGTGAGAGTATCACGTGCATTTGCGGTAAAGATAGAGAGGAACAACACTACTGTATGAGAATGTGAAAGCAACCTAAATACTGACAATCCTCCTTAACTAAAAAGGGTAATTTCCAACACAGAGATGAAACTCTTAATTCCCTATGTCCAAAATGTCAAATTTCAGTGTTCAGTAAGATGAAGCATTAAAATGTACAACCAGAGCTGTAATTTTTGGAAAGTGCTGAATAAATTACAAGATCCCTACCATAATCAACCAGCTACCGCAGCAAGCCGGCATCGCTGTTGACAGCAAGGTGACTGTTGTTTTCTGTTTGCTACGTGCCTCTAAAGGTCCAACAGCAACCAGCAGGAAACTCGAGCCATTATGCTTTAGTCCAGCAAATTTAGTCCATCAGAATTTGAGCAGAGTTCATTGCCCAAGGCAGGCAGGGACTAAACTTTGATCTCCCGTTCTCATATTTGGGACCATCACTAGACGGCCCCTTGGTTTCACCGCCAGCTGCCTTTCACTTCATCTCCTTCTTTACTGAGTTCCTAACAACTACTGACATTTTCTTCTGTCAGAAAAGCTGTTTCTTCATCATAAACAGTGTGAGAAAAGAATATGGGCAACAGAATGAATGGTGCTTTGCCATTTGGTCAGTCACAGCTAACAATGTGGAGAGTCTGTTACGGGTAACCAGGATGAAGGGGAACCATTAGTTTTCATCCCAGTGGGAGGAAAATCTAAACTGAACTTTTTATAGGAAGGCCCATTTGATCTTCCCACTGAAAGAGAAGTAACAGGAGGATGTTTCACATAATATATATAAAGGGAAGCACGGTTCAGAACTATAAAGGCTGTTCTGCTAATTACAGTATCATTAACCATGATTATCCCTACGTTCCCTAAAGGGTGGGTTTATTTCTGTGTCTGCAGGTAGATGTTTTACTAGTACAAACAAAGAAGTTGGGTAGCAAACTCACTGACTGATGGCAGAAATTAACACACTTCATTTCAGAGTAGAATGATTGCTCTGGTTTGTGAGCAGAAGGACAAGATATAACGTGGTAGGACTGCTGATTGGTTTTCTTCTGAAGACTTCAGATTAGTAAAAAGTTCAGCAAGTAACGGGCAAAACATTTTAAAAACAGGAATTCAAGGTTTATCGATTTGATCATGAAGGATTTACTCAGAAAAAAAAAAAATTAACACTTCTTTGGTGCGGTTGCATCTTGGTATGCCCAAGGCAGATGGTAACGTCTGCACAAACACAACAGATCAAGGGGAAATTGGATAGAAGTGGTGGAAGAAAGGTCTTCCACAGATCAACTTGTAATAATTTCTAGGAACTGTGAGGTTTCCAAAAAGCCTGTTTGTTATTTTTTAAATACGTGAATATTCTACAGTAAGGGCTCTTCATAGGTTAATAGATTTCTTGATACAGATGGGTGAAAAAAAATCTGGTGACCTTCCTTTGATGAAGGCACAAATAAGGTGAAAGGGTCCAGCTATTTCAGAGAGCAGAAAGCCAAAAACAGAGCAGCATCTACATTCTAATCTAAAATACCACCATGCTAAGACCAAAGATTTCAAACAACTGGCTGTAAGCCTCTTCCATTCTCTTCTCTTGGACCTTTGTTCCACTACATCACAACCTTAGGCAACTGCATCCCAACACCAGAAAACAGGAAACACTTTCCTAACCCGGACAACACCATGCAAAGGACAGAAATGCAACACAGCAGTGGAGACCCAGCCAGAGCCCTCCCAGTGTCACAAATCCAGCAAGCAGGGACCTCTGGATCCCATCAGCACCGACCTGAACAGAATGAAAGCGGCGTTGATAAAACACGCCATCCTTTTCCCCCTAGGAGAATGACGTCACCAGCAGTCTGCCCCAGCAACAAAACACCTGAAACTCGATCAAAAAATGGTGTAAGCAAGTGGAGAATCCAATAGAGTTAAAATCCTGATGTAAAAGTAGCCTAATGAGAACAGAATCCAGCCTCCGTTTTTCCACGATACAACAAAGTAATACCAGTAATCCCCTAAAACACTACTTCAATAATGTTTGTCCGTGTCAGATTTGAAAAAGAAAAATACATTAAAAGTAGGACCACAATACTCAGTGTCTGCTTCGTGAAAGCTTGTGATTGCATTCCAGTTTTTTCCTCTGAAAATTTGATCTTGTGTCTTGACAGTGACAAATCGCTGGTTCTTCGCTCAGTGGACCTTCCTGATAATAGAAGACACTCTTCCCCAGGAGAAGGAATATTTCAGGTAAACACATACGCACGGACTGAGCCTGCCCTTTACTGAAAAAGAGTTTGATCTAATTGCTTGAATGTCATCATAGGACAGAACACCTTAAAATAGATTACCAGGCAAATTCTAAATGACTTCAAACATTAAAAATGCCTGGTTTCGTTAAGGTATTGTTCATGATTATGTGTGAAATGCAGGTTTTTCACCACTGTAATATCTCATGCACGAGAGTTATGCGCTGTTTCTACTCTGCATAACTCTAAAAAATATTTAGTTCACTTAATAACGGAAAAACTAAAATGGCGGAGAAAAACAAAAATTGCACCATAACAGTTTTAGCATAAGTTTATTATACGGTATTGTTTTATACCCTCACTTGCAATTTTCTTTTAAGTTTAGAGGAATCTACTGTAGAGGCAGATACGTGCACTTCTCTGTCATCTTTCTGCCACAGACCCCAACAGATTTCTACCTACTGCTGTCCAGCTAGGAAAAGTTAAAAACGATGACTTGCAGCTTATCTGCCAGACAAGCAGTTAAATGGTTTCCTGTCATGTTTTCTGTAGCCTTATTTTTTCCACACACTGAGAACAGAAATATAGAGAATGCAATACACAGAGAAAAACCTACCAGCCATGCCCGCACGTGGTTCGCTTTTCCTCACTACACAAATTGGTACCTGCGTATGGCCTACGTATAAAATATCTGACATGAGGATGTGCGTTCCTGTGAGGATGTAACAGCACATTTAAAGAATAAAACTTTATTAAAACAAGTTTTATTTTTTTTAATGTCTAGACGGAGAAGCCTCCTCCACTAACTTTTTTGCCTCCTCCTATCTATCTGACTCTATGCTTCCGTTTGACAGAAGTCAGTCACAACGGGGTCCTCCTCCTGGGCATCCCTCTCCCCTCCGGGCCCCCCGTGCTGGAAAATGACTCCTTTGTCTACGAGTTACGATACGAGCACTCGCTGTGGACAGCGGATGCATTTCTAACGTGGCCACTGACTCGACAAACTGAAGCAGGGCCTTCAAAAACAAGCCGGCTACTCTTGTTCACCAGGCGGCACTTGCCCAGGCAAAACAACCGATAAAAAATACTCCCTTCTCATTTTTTTTTTTTAGGCTTGGGTTCCTGTAACAATTTGAAAGATGAGGAGGTTTGCATTTTACAAAAAAAAGGAAAAAAGAAAAAAGTCCCAGACAGAGAGTGGCTCGGTGTGTGTGGGAACTCGATCCGTGCCTCTGTCCTCCACGACAAAAATGCCTTCTATTCTAGCGAGACAGGGAAAAGCTGGAAACTCCCATGCTGATCGTCCTGATCTTTTTCTGCTGCTAGAATGAGTCAAAGGTTAGCTCCCTCCCACCTGCATCGCACTTTGCTTCTTCTAATACACAACTAAGCATTCAGACAATGCAATTAAAAAACAGTTTATTCATGGGAGGCTCTCTCAGATGTTCAGTGTTTCCTTCTCAAATATCCCAGTCCAGCACACAGGCAAAATCATTACCTTGTACATTAACTAGAGCTTGGAATGATTCTTTCCTTTTTAATGCTGCTTACTGAATCTCAGTACAATTAAACAAATATTAACAAAACAGAGTAAATGTCGGTTTTGCTCAGCATAGTGTGATCGCGGGTAAGGGTGATAACTACATCTTGTTTGGTACGACCTCTGAGGAAAAAAATAATAAACCCAGAGACATTCTGCATTAAGTGACAGAAGAGCAACTCTGACGGAAAATAAACTGTCATTTTAGGAGATGGTACGCTATCACTGGGTTCTGGAAATGGAAGCGGTGATATCATGAGGCACATACGGAGGCAAAAAAAAAAAAAGTTACAGATAATTTGCAGAACAATTTTCTATCTGAACAGCCCTGGATTTAAAAAGAATGCCTACATTACATTTTTTGCTATTGTGTATTTCACAGGTTGAAAAAGCAGGTTACAGCAGCGTGGGTAGCGGGTCACCCCCACAGCACCGACAGCGGGGCCGATGTCCTCCTGGGATGACCTGATCCTGTGCCGCGGTGGCTCCGGAGAAACTCGGCCACCACCGAGCCAGCAGCCAGCAACCCTGGGGACAGCTTTTGACTTGAACAAGTGCTGGATCAAGCCCGCAGCAAGGAGGACGAATAGAGTTTGTTTTTGCTCTTGGAGTTTACCTCACCCAGCAGCTAAAAGAGACCATGAGTGCCACGTACTTTGCAGAAGAGAGAAGAAAATGTGAGACAGAAATGTAGGATTATGGTCGTGTATTAATACCTGACGGACAGTGTGTTAAAACAAATAGTTATGAGAGAATGTTGTACCTCTGACGTTCCTCATGAGAGTGACCTGTTGTGCCTCCTTCCACCCGTCCCACAGAAAAAAAGGACATGCCTTAAGAGAGAAGCGAGTCGCAAGGCCAAACAACGTAATGCGTAATCTTCAGGCTACTGTTTTAAGACCACAGATTGTCATCAAAGTCTGGAAATTATGCAAATAGTACCAGCTACATTTAGAGGTCTGCAGAAGTAAAGGCTCCCCGACCTAAATAGCAATCCTGTCTCAGAAGAGGCAGCGGGTTTTTGGTGTGATGCAAGGGTGCTACCTACAGGCTCGAGCCGAGAATGGCACCAGCGAAGACGGGCGAAAAGATCCTGATTTTATGAGGAAACAACACAGAACCAGCACTAGCGCTAAACTAGATCCTTCTTATTTTCAGGCTATAGGCTTTACTGAAATTTATTAAAATCCATCATCCCAAAGATTTTTGGTTAGCCCAATTTAACCCTAAATCTTACAACGGTGCCTGTATTTTTGTACTTTTCTATATGTAAATCATTTCCATTCTCATGAAAAACAGGCTAACTTTCTTTTTTAATCAACAAAACTACATAACCTCTACACTCCTCTGATACACATATTTCATACATATTTTTGTTGACAAGTAATTGTGGCCATAACTGCTGAAAGATCACATTCAAAGATCACAGTTCGTGCTCGGTCATGTAAATGCATTGAGTTGCCAGACAGGAAGTATTTGCACCATACTAAATACATATTTCCATCCTATAGCTCTTGCATAATCACTGCTTCATTCAATACAGTGCAACTGTATTGAAAATTACATACAGTAGCCTGAATACAAGAGTATTTCCAATATTTTTGAGATAACGAAGAGATGCTTGGGAGGCTCAACTGATCTAAGTGCATGCTTCTTCTTCCCTGTAAAATCTTTTACACATTTGTCTCTTCCCCAAGCAGGTCAGGTACTCCAAACTCCCACATATGTGCAGATTTACTCCTGGGGGCATCCCAGCTAATTTGAGTTGAATGTAATGATACGAATTTAACAGCACAGGCTCAGTTTGTTAACTTCTCAGAACACGGGTCCGTGTGGCGTGCCCGCTGCCCTGCAGACACCACTGCAGTAGACAACCCGCAGATAACGCTAACGGTAGTGCCAGCAGCCGCAGCAGCAGCGTCCGCTGGCATTCACGATCGGCTAGGATTCAGGCAAGCCATGCAATTCAAAAGTAGTACATACTAGCTTTTTAAAACAGAACTAATATTCTTTCTTTCCTTTTTTTTCTGGAGGGGGAACAGTTTCACAAGTAGTATTAAAAAAGAAAAAAATACATGTATTATTAAAGGCATTTTATACTACATAACAGAGTAATAACTGAGAATACTTTTCCATCCGTATATAGAATTGAGCACTTTTACATTTAAAGGCTGTATTTTTATTTTTATTTCTATTTTTATTTTTATACCCGTGGTGACCCAAGGACATCACCCTGTCATAAGTACAATTAGACACATTTTAGTACCACTCCAACGCTATGAAAGGGGGAATTTTAAAATGGGTCTTTTTTGTGTGCGTTTGTCTGAATCCTGAGGAATTTTCAGGGAGTAAATGTCTAGACATATTTTTATTTGTATCAGATAATTAAGACATTCAAAAATGATTATGTGATAAGCTGAAGAAATGCTTTATTTTACAGTCTCAGTTGAACATACTATGCAGATTAAAGCACTTCTTCGAAATAGTTAGGATACGTTACTAATTCCAGCCTGTGTAGAAACATTACTGGAAAGAAAAAAATCCCCAACATAAGCTTTGTTTTAAAAAACATCTCAGAGAAGAACCAACAACATTGATGTATGCTATAGAATGAAATAAGAACTATTCAGCAATGATACCTAGCTCTTGCTTTGTTCTTAGGCAACTAAAATATCTCTTAAGGACAAAATATTTTGATCCTACTAATATTCTTACTGATTTGAGGTTAAAACTATTTTGCAAAATATTCAATTATTCATGATTTTCAGAGGACATTTCAAAAATAGTTTTACCCAAACCTATCAGCTATTTTTTCTCGTATTTTCAGAAATGGGGAAGAAAATTGTTTACATTATTTCAATGACATTCTACATATAATAATATAATTACAACACAATTAAATGAGCTCAGTTCTATTTTAATTAAGAAGATAATACTGAATCATTTTTTTAATAGAAATGTCTCACTATAATTAAACTGTTCAGAGGAAGTTTAAATGAATGTTGAAGAGAGAACCACACAAGCTGTAACAGTATACTCATAACAACTTTGCTCTGAAATTAGTATTTAATTAATTTTAAAATACTTTATGCCTTCTATATAGTTGTCTGTAAATTATTTTAAGTTGTCTTTCCCACTGATAGAACTTATTCATATTTTATTCAGCTCTCCCAATTTTTAATTGCATCAGAAAGCTCTGTGAGCACGAGTGGCAATGTTCACGGGTTGCTAGAGAAACATTTGCAAAGTGAAAAGTTCCTACCTGATTTGTCACTAGCCTAACTAAATTTTAAATCATATGCCCACATCTTTTTATTAATGACATGCCTGTGACAAACTAATGTTATCAATACACAGCCTCATTTGGGCGCCTTCTAATATTTTAGATGCAAAGACAGGGTTTTTCTCCTTTTTTAGGTTTGGAGTTTAGGTTTAGATTAGTCTGTAACAAATATGGAATTCTTCCAAAAAGTGGGGATGGCACACGTCTACTACCCCACCTAGTTTTATGGTAGAAGGAAAACAAAGTCTTGTTGATCACTGCAAAAATATTTCTGATAAGGAAAAAAATCAAAATGAATCACTCACATGCACATATCATTCTTAATTCTGCTGCATTCATATGCAATACATGCATTTCCAACTTTTAAAACTTAACCACTGTTACACACATCATAACTGAACTTCTAACGTAAAATAATTCCAGCTAAACAATTTTACTCATCTATACTACTTGATGTGTGTCCTAACATTCATTTCTTCTTTGAATTGCTGTAACATTATGTTGCACGAAGTTCCTACCTGGAAAACTGCTATCACTTTTTTCCTTTCTACTTTTCCCTGAATTTCTCAGAAAGTTCTTCAGAACACCAATCAAAACTTAAAAATAAAATAAAAAAATTTCCTTTATGAAAGCTCGATGACCTTTGACATGATTCACTATTTAGAAACCCATAAAAGAATAGATAACAAATATATGACTCACAAATTATCAATTATGAAAAATAATCTGGGGTAGAATGCTACACTAATGCAAAAAGATGGATTACTTGTCATAAACCAATAAAGCTTTTGTTTGCGAATCCAATATCTCATTTCTTTTCTTCGTGTTGGGAAACTTAAAATGATTTTTAAACCGCATTAACTTAAAAAAATGCAACTATCATAAAGGTGAACACTGAAAACGCCCCCAGAAATAATCTGTCATTTTTTAACCGATTTATATTTTATCTTCAACTATCAGTTCTAAAAATCAAAAGTCAGCAGAGACTACATCCATCACAGAGCAACGAGGCAGCCCTCTGCTTCAGAGGTGCGTGGGGGTGCTGGTTCCACCACCCAGATCTCGGAGTGGTCCCAAAGAAGTGCCGTATTTGTCACTGCCAGGCAGACAACAGAATTTAATTAGTCTATAACCACGTTTTAGAGCACAGACAGTTTTAAAGCACTCCTCCTGCACTGGAGTTCTTCAGGGTTTTTGGGTTTTACTTTGCTCTCTGTACCTTGGAGGAGGGGAATACTTCAGGTTTTTAACAGAAGAAATGTGAGAAAGAGTGGATGTCTGCAGAAAATAAAATAAATGCCAGCCTCGGAGTACCACAGTGAGCACCATCAGCTGTCGAGGGGCTGCCTATGAAACTCTGGCCGGTGACGCAGCAGAGAATGCAGTACACTCGCTGACTGGCAAACGACAGGATTGCTCAAAATCAGGAGATCAGCCAAAATGAGCTTTATTTCCATCCAGAAATCACAAACTCCCTGCTCAGCCTTTTGCCTTCTCTGTAAACTGCAAAGCCAGTCGGGAGAAGCAAACCAGCAGGCACGCTACCGATGCGTGCATCTGTAAGGGCAGCTGCTACGGCTCCCAGTTTTGGTTCAATCTGTGGCTTTTCACACACACCTCCTGCTCTGCCTGCGCCAGAACCCACAGCCATCTTCGGCTCGCTGACTTTGGTCCCATCGAGTGGAGACACCTGATTTAAAACACCGCCAGCTACAGCTCCTCACCATCCCGCACCGCCAGAAACAGCTGAATGATTTAATTAAAATAATTTAATTTAAATTAGGCGCATTAGGCATTGTAAGTGAAGGAGCAGAAGGGTGAGCGCGGTGATCCGGAGGCAATGAAGCATGCTAACCAGAGATTCCTGGGTTCAGATCCCAGGGTCAGGCATGCACCCGGCTGCTCCCAGCTTCAGCCGGGAGTGTGCCTGGAGGTGGCTGCCCCTGCTCTGGGGGCTGCGGGTCGGGGGGGATTAACTGCGTTGTCACTCACTAATGACAGCTGCTAAACGATTAGAAGCCACATTAAGTTCTTAACTTTAACTGTGCTAATCAGCAAGATCAAACTCCTACAACTGGATTGGAATTTTTCTATTAAAAAAAAAGAGAGAAAAGAGAAAGAATATGAAGAAAGTAGTTCACGTTTGCTACCTAATCACAACGTAAGGCAGTGAACAAGAACACAGTTGTAAAAATGAACTTTGACGGAAAAAAATACTCGACTGATCTAGGCGAGCTTCAGCAGTACCATATGCAAAGGCTGAGTTTTCCTGTGCATGCAGGACAAAGGCTTTAAACAATTGATATTATTTCTTCCTATCAAACACTGACAGTCAAGAATGAACCAATAAAAGGGAAATTTTATTTAAGCATTTTGACATCATATTCTTCAGGAAATGGCAACTTTTGAGCAGCACACTCACTGTGAGAAAGGAAAAAAAATAAACCTTGCAGAAGAAAATATCTGAGTAACCTTCACGATAACCATCCACTGGGCAGGCTGGTGGTCAAGGCACAACACGTAGATTCGTTTCCGAGAAACTTGTAGATTTCCTCTACATAGAGAGAAACTTTACTTCTTCAAAACTAATTTTAAAGCAAACTCAGAACAGACGGTTAATGGTAAGGCCAGAATGATTTTTTGTTTTTTTTTTTTTTTTAACCTATGACTCTGATAAGGCCGCTTTCGGAAATATAATGGTTACCCAACCCTTTCATGGCTTTAACAAACCTTTGCTTCTGCCTCCTGTTCCACACAATGCAGGCTTTATTTGCAGCTGTGCGGTAGCAAATTACAGATGAAGTTACAGCAAATTTGTTTTCTCAAAAAAGCAGTGAGGCCTAATATCCCTTGAGTAACAACAGCCGCGTCTTCCATTCAGAAGTAGAACTGGCGTAATTTTCTCTCAGAAACAAGTGTTTCTCCCCGCGACAACAGAGCTGTTCTTGCAGGGCGGAACGGGACAGGGCTCGGCTCGCGGGGCCGGCATCCCGCGCCGCGGCGGGCACCTCCACCTCCACCGCCCGCGGGACGCGATGACCGAGCTCTCCGCCCCGAGTCAGCGCACACAACCACGCTCACCTGTACCTTACGCATCTTGTTCATACCGACGGAATCAAAGCACCCAATAAAAACCCAGAGCAGCCTTCGAACGCAGCAGAAATGTCTTAAAAGTTTAAAAAGCCACAACCCACACCCATTCCTGGGTGTGAAAGGAACCCTGACATAGTAACGACCTACCAGCACACCACAGTTCTTTTCCAAATGCTCTAGCTAATTGACTGCAATGAATAAATAACTTTTCAATGTGTTTCACTGGAGCTGCACCAGGGAATATTGACACCCGGTATCAAAACCACTGCCCAGATTGATGTGAAGCTGTAACACTGCGAAGATCGTGAGGCGACACAGAAACAAAGCTCAAACAACAGACTTCATTAGTTAACGCTTCTTTAAAATAAGTCACTCCAAAATGTTTCCATGTTTATTTGCCGCAATATTGCGATCCTATTCCTGAAAGGTGAAAATCCAGCACATTTAGGGAATAAGCGCTAAGTGTCATTAATGTGGCTTTACCCTGTTAATCATTATCTCGGGGAAATTATCTTGTGTTTCATATACTAATGCTACGACATTTTTATTAACTCATAATCCCTCTGCTAACAGTGGTGCTTTAAGCAAGTAATAATTAAGATGGCAGCAAATATTAAAAATATCTACTTTTAAATTTTTCAGTCATGTTAAAGGGACGTGGTGTCTGCTGGCACTAGAGGTTCTGTCAGGGAAAACAGCAACAAGAACACTGTATACCATCCAGAAAATACCCTCTCTTTCTTTAGTAAGGAAAACAGGCTTGAACAACCATTAGCAGATCCCCTTCAGTACTCATCACTCATCTGCAAAGGAATTAGCTGATTTTAATTATTAAAAATACACTTTTCCTCAAAATTGAAGAACCTGTCATTTTTTGGAAAATAGAGTTTCAAACATGTACACCTGTGCCTCCTGGTCTGAGATAAGGCAGAGATTTTTTCCTCTCCCTTATAAACGAGCACCAGAAAGAGACAGACCTCAGGAGAGACAGAGTGAGAACAGAAATATCACACAGGCTGACTTTATTAAGGCAAGAACAGTCCAGAAAGGAGCATCTCTGGCTAAACAGACACCACGCACTCACGTACTTAAAGAATGCGGAGAGACAGAAGGGAATGGCAAAACCCCACGCATTAGTCCTGCCAGGGCTACTATTAATGTGGAGATTTACCTTCAGCTTAACATGTTTACCCCTCAAGTTATGATTTAGAGGAGATGTACTGAGTGCAGAGAATCACAGACATGCATTGGTATGGGCTTGGTTTTTTTTAATCACAGGTTTCCCAAATATACAGTACCGCTTCCTGTAGCGATGAATGCAAAATATGTATTCACTACATCAAAACAGAATTAATTTCACCCATTTTTGAGCACATTTTTTCGCTACCTTTTTATTTTTCTAATGAGGTTAGGAAGTGTCTGTCTGTTCATTAATGAGCAGTGTCTACTTATGGAGGCCAGTCAATTAGAACTGGGATACAGGCACGTCTAATCACAGCTACTGCATGGCTGTGGAGAGAAAATCATGTCTCCTATTCAGCTGGTGCTGCACACTAATTGTCCAAGAAGTTCCTCTTGCATACTACCAGTTTTAACAGATAACTTTCCAGTCCTGACAATAGCTCTGAGAGCAGCGGTCAATCTCAAATAAACAACACTAAATTACGCCAGTTCTTTGCTTTTGCAAATCAGTGGGTTCTCCTCAGAGCACTTGCATCTCTGGAAAGCAGTTGGTGTCTTGTAACTTCAGAGCTACAGTAATTGTGCTGATGTTAATCATGGAAATGCACAAACTCCAACGATCTGCCACGCAGTCGCAAGTCTGTTCAGTACCAGCTGTGGCCATTTGGCTTACAGTTATTACACTTATTTCTCTTCAGTAACAATTCTGGTCACAACGTTAGTTATCTCTACCAGACAAGTGGTAATACTTATTCTGGATAAAATCTGCAAGTGAGACGAAAATAAATTATGCTTTCAAATTATGTCTCCTTGTTTACTAAAAAGTTATAGACTGATTTTGGGATATAAACACCTATTATTTCTCTTTTGAAAATTAAATAAACTAAAAAAAAAAAAAAAAGCTTTTTGTTTCAAGGTCATCTGAAATTCTCCTTTCCTTCAGAAGCTAAATCACTTAAGCACGGCACTTGGTAAAAATTTAACATTCCGCCCACACTCTGAGTGTTTCATGTAGTAAAAAGCTATCTAGACAACATCATTTCTTGCACTGATACTTAACTAAAAGGATCTTCAAGGCAGCCTTTGCTCCTCTTTGTGTTGTCGTGACCAGTACAAGAAGTTCTACTAAGTCTCAGCCTTAGCCTGAAGAAGAGAAGGCTGAGAGGGGATCTTCTCAATGCCTCTAAATATCTGCAGGGTGGGTGTCAGGAGGACGGGGCCAGACTCTTTTCAGTGGTGCCCAGTGACAGGACAAGGGGCAACGGGCACAAACTGAAGCACAGGAAGCTCCATCTGAAGATGAGGAAGAACTTCTTCCCTCTGAGGGTGACGGAGCCCTGGCCCAGGCTGCCCAGGGAGGCTGTGGAGTCTCCTTCTCTGGAGATATTCAAGACCCGCCTGG
>Ga0065711_1009183_pt1 | contig 13331 bp, 6 predicted proteins | sample Hoacrofraction12_FD_59098 | JGI IMG/M metagenome (GOLD analysis project Ga0065711, IMG submission 59098) | Hoatzin crop microbial communities from Cojedes, Venezuela - Epithelial fraction 12 v2 (version 2) | ecosystem: Host-associated > Birds > Digestive system > Esophagus > Crop | place...
TGCCAGCGAGCACCAGGACATGGCTGCACTGGACACCAGCCGATGGGTCTGTAGCTGTGCGTTTCACTTCAGCTTCCAAACGATCCCTAGGAGCTGAAATTCCCACCCCTGCGAAGAGGTGTTGATTTCATAATTATTCTGGGTAGCTCAAACACACCAAAGTCCCAACCACATCACGCCAAATACACTTCTGCTTCTCTCTCAGCTTAAGCTGGGCTTTGGCAACCAGCCCCCCCCGAACCAGCAATGTTCATCATCTCCTCTGCAGCGTGGCTTCCCAGCATTTGTGCACAGAGAGCATTAATCTCTGACATTAATCGTTTGGGGAAATATGGTTTTCAGAGGCACTTATTCCTTGGCCCAAGGCTACAGGACATCAGCCAGGCCGCTCTTCCAAAGCTAGGCTCGTTGTTGCTGTCTCTGCAGCTGGTTGAGAAGGTAACAGCCGACGGGAACATCCAGCCCACAGGGCAGAGGCCACAGTGCTTTGTCTTTTGACTCTTCCCACATACGTGTGACTCAGTTTTGGGCACCTATCTTCTTTTTCCTGCACAGAAATACCAGTCTCTGCTGCGAGTACTGGCCTGGCCTGGATATCACCATTCAACTACATGAATCAGGATTTTAAAAAGTGCCTGCCTGCTACTGTGAGTTTTAGAGCTCCGTAGTTTGGGCACATCAAGCTGCTCACAGTCCAAGCTCTGGGGATCAGAAATGGAAAGATCCACTCCTGAAGTCAGCCCTGGCCAACAGTGTCCTGGGGTAGGAGCTCAGGGGACAGAACAGATCCGCAGGAAGACGGGCAGCTGCCAACACACTGGTCCTGAGGAACCTTTGCCCCCGAGGAGCAGAGAGGGCTGCGAATGCCCAGCCCTGCTGCCCGCACGCTCTCACCTGCACACTCGAAGTGCACCTTTGCCATCAGCGCCCTGAGGGGTCCTTTGGGAGAGAGCCGGCAGGATCCTCCGACGGGCGGCTGGTTCGGGAGCAGATCGATGGAGGCGAACCCCTCCTCCCCTGTTGTGAGGTCTGTGATGTGAAGGGTGAAGGTGTATCCCTCCCCGTCCTTCAGCGCGCCTTGCCTCAAGACCAGGTTCATCCCCGTGTCGCCAGTGGAAGTGGTTTTTTTGTCCAGGATGAGAGACTTGTTTTTAAAGCTGTGCGCTGCCCATCTCTACAGAGATAAAGAGGGGAAAGACAGGAAAGGTTTTGTTTAAATCCTAAGCTATGTCCTTAAAATGTTTTCAGATTTGAGTCTTTTATAAAAAGTAACAGATTTCTAGCGGGAGCGTCTGCCAAATTTGCAGTTGATAATCCAGCTTTAGCCTTGTGTGCTACAGCAAGGAGAACTGGAACCTTTCCAAAATGTCTGGTGGGAATATTTCCACTGTGAGATCTACTTTAGTCTCTGGGATTACATCACCCTCCGACAGAATATTTCATAATACAGAATACAAAACACAGGAAATAAATTAAGTCCTGGTGGAGTCTCCGTGGGATACCATGTTTTATATGCTTCAAGCTGAACGTGTCCTGGATGGTTACTGCGAATAGCACGAACGTACAACTGCGATAACAAGAGGCACAGCGAGATAGCCAGCTGGATAATGCCATGCAAGCACATGCTGGGCTTGCTGGGAGCAATACGGGCCAGCTCTCGCAACGGGACTTCCACTTCTGACACCTGCTTCCTTCAGCAGGTTGCAGAGATGCTGCGTAGTGGAATCTGCAATTAGAGGAGGGCACGAGGGGGATCAGAAGAGACTCAACAACCTCTGCTTCAGCCACCAGAATAAAGGGCAAAACACCAATCGGCAGGGAGAAGAAAACGCTTTACAGACCTCTCACAGGAAAAGAAGTGGCTTTGTGTGAAAAGAGCTGGTCACTCACGGGCCTGGCTTGAAAATGACCCAGCAAGGACTTGCCCTTGGGTAGGTCGAGACACCGAGGAGGTCTGAGAGGCCCTGTGTGCCGCAGCCTGCAGGCACAACCCGGGCGAGGGAAAGCTCTGGACATCTCCCAGGGGTCCAGGGGTTACCAGACATGGGGAACCTGCTTCCCAGGCTCTCCCAGCCTCCTCCACACTGCCCAGACACGGCACGTGGGAGCCCCAGACACACCAGGCAAGCTCAGTGCAGGGACTGTTTTACACTTCTGACTCAGCAGCCAGTTCCAGGGGTTGTGATGAAGAGACCAGCATCAGCCAGTCTTCTTCATCCCCTCGGCCAGACCCAGCCTGCCACTGCATTTACGGTCAGAGGTTGTTTCCCCTCCTTGTCTCTATGGCAGTTTAGGTCCAGGACTTTATTTCTCACACAGATCTTTCCACTCCCTCCTCCCTCACTCTCCTCCCTGAAGTCCACCAAAGGTGAAGCAAAGACCAGCGTTGCTGGTGACTTTACCCCAAGCTTGGAGTCGTTGTGACAGTTCTGGCAGGTCCCCTCCAAGTAGACGTAGGAGCTCTTGCTAACTTCATAGACAGACTGAGCCTTGCAGGAAACGCACTCCAGGGACACGATTGGGACTCCCCCCCTCTTGATGAATACCTGGGGAAGCAAGAGGCTCCGTCAGAAGATCTGAGACAACACCATAAACAGAGAAGCAGACATCCCAGCACCTCGTTGTGCAAGGAGGAATTGCTCTGCACCAGCCCAGCCTGTGCTAAGGAAACAGCAGACAGGGATTGCCAAAGGATTCCGTGCCAGACTTCAGCTACGTCACTTTTCTTACGCTGGCCAGTTCTTGTGCCGCCGATGCAAGAGTCACCCAACGCCACGCTGGGCCAATCCAGGTAATTCTGGATTTACTTTATTTACATTTTGAAACTACAGAAATGACTTTCAAAATGTCCCTCTGGCGCCGTGTGCTGAATTCCCAGCAAGTCCTGCTTGTGCCGTTGGGTGGGGACGACAGTCACTGCAGCGCTTGCTGTACCGACCACCTCGGGACGGCTGCTAGCCCGGCAAAAACGGGATCTGTGTTAGAGCTTGGAGAAGAGGAGCCGTCTAACTGGGAGGAAGAAAGCCTTTGCTGCAGCACAGACCAAACATCTGGTGAGCACCTGCCCTGGGAAGCAACCGCAGCTCTCCGTTGTCTTCTGTGGGCCGAACCCTCGGCCGTGCCTCTGCAGCTGTGGAGCCCCTGAGCCGGTGGGCTCACAGGAGATCGGCTGCGGGCACGGGAGCGTGGGGCCGTGGGTCCCCGGCCTCCACTCGGAGGGCTGTGAAGTGGGAAGCACTTATGGCCCAGGGTAACAGAGGGCTCACGGCGAGCCAGGGAGCCTGGGTTTGCTGAGGATGCGCTGCCCTGTGCAACGCCAGGGCATGGTCCCACTGCCGCCCCATCCCTGCTCCAGCCTACACAGCTTGGACTAGAACCACGCTTCAGGACCTGGCCTATGGCTCTCGAGTGCACTGCCCGTGCGGAACAACCACCACTGCTGACACTACCCACGTCCCTGCAAGACAGGGACGGTGACAGAAATGGCCAGAAAACACAGCTCCCACTGTGCACCAAAGGTGTTTTGCTCCGCAGCCCGGAAAAGCCGCCTTTCCCAGAGCGCGGCGCGTTGTTCCAGGCTTTTAGCTCGCAGCTCCAGACCTCCACCACACCTCCCTGGCACAGCACACGGAGAGGAGAGCTTCAGACACAATGGCTGTTGAGCTCTGACCCCCGTACTTTGTCTAAATTCCTTTAATCCCCTAGGAAACCGCCTTGTCCAGCATTCGACAGAGCCCTCTGCCCTGGCATAATGAATATTCTGAATTCAAAGACAGACAGTAATGAAGGCATTGTTTAATATGGCAGACTTTTAAAAGAGGATAAATATTGCCCAGCACTAAGCCGGAGCGCATTGAAGCTTCATTCATTCCTACAGTATTTGCAAATTTCCTGCGACACTGGAATCATTGTTTTGCGCTCATGCATGGAAACCAGATAGTACGGAATGTCCTTGAAAGACTATCAATTTAATTTTTTTCTTTTTATCCTCCAGCTTTGGTTTAAAACCCAGGCAGTAAGAGTTTCCACTTTCAGACTAACTGTATCTCTAATTGCCAAACGCACCACGATGGATGTTTCTGACATAAACCATAACTGCTGTCGGACGGCAGATGCATTCAGCGTTCGGCTTAATTTGACATAAACAACATGCACTTAAAAAAATCCTCCCTTAACAAAATTCAGAAGGAGAGAAGAGAGGAACTGTCGACAATAAAATTAAGTACTGGCTCTCAGGAAGTTCTCTCTGGGCAAAACTCAGGGAAGAGCCTGGTGCTGCGACATGTGAAGAGCCCGGGACTGCACGTGGTGGTGGAGGAGCTACCGACCACGGGCTCCTTTGCTGTCCTCCTGCGGCAGATCTGCGGTCGCAGACCCTCAGTCCCAGGAACGGCGGCCAGTACCGTGCAGGGCTGGGTCACTACCGCAGCCCCTGCACTGAGACAGACTAACACCAGCTCTAAAGGAAGGAAGAAGCTAAAAGGACTTGGCAGGACAAGCGAAAAGTGCTGCCCAAGGCAGCAGAAGATGAACAGATCACAGAAATATCAGTGTCCGTTCCCACCAATGACCTGGATGGGATCGGTTATGGAGCCCCAGCGATGCCCTAAAGATCTGCTTTCCCTCTTTCCCTTGCTGGGTGGTGCAGGGAGAGAGCGGCACATCCACTCCCCCAGCTGAGCTGGCACCGGCTCTCAGACCGGGCCAGGGACGCAGCCCGGGGAGTCACCACGGCTGGGCACGGCTCCAGCCAGCAGCGCTCTCCTCTAGAAACCTCCTTCTGCAAAGGGCCGGGGACTGCCAGCTCGGCTGTGTCCAGCAACAGGCACACGAGGACAGAAAGCGAGAGCTGTCTGTGGTACGTACGGTTTGATTCGTCGCCTCGGCACTCATGCCCTCCTTCCTGACGGTGAGGTCGAACGTATACTCCACATCTGCTTCTAATACAGCTTTGGAAATGGTGACAATTCCTTCCTTGGCACTGAAATTCAGAGAGCACCCTGCAGCCGAGCTCTGCTTGCAAGGAGAAAAGAACTTTCAAACTCTCCTTGGTACGGGTGCACATCGGGTTAGTCCACAGCCAAAACATTCAATTCCACACAAAGTCCCTGGTACAGATCTGACTCTGCAACGCCACCGCTGGGGTGGGAGAAGTGGGGTGGTGTGTGGACAATCTTCGGGTTAGTGAGCAGTACTTGGAATACTCCTGTATTTCATCTGAGCTTCAAATTCTTATTCATCTGAGCTTCAAATTCTTATTTTTACCAATTAATTTCTCATTAAATAGCTTAGAAACATTGCCATACAACACAAAAAGCTCACATTAAATTCAAAAGTCTAACCCCCCCACACTCATCTTTCTATTTTGCCGTTAAGATAGAAGACAATGACTTTTTACAAGCAAAAGAATGCCCCATTCAATCAAAAACTGCTCCCGAGGTGGGTCGCCCATAAGCATCTCGAGGGCAGTTCTCCCTTGCCCTTCTACCGCTGTAGGTCAGACCAGTCCAGCGTGTGAGGACAGCGACCTGCTCATGACCACAGCGACCATGACTTGTGGTCACCTGACTCCTCCGACATCTAACTTTGGCCCCTGCTGAAATCAGAGACGTCGAACTGTTAATGGGCGAGGGACCAGAGCCCTCAGCCCCCCCGGCTGCCAGCAGCAGCAGCTCTGAAATTCCTTCAGGTTAGGGAAGCAGCTGCCCTGGACCTGTGAACCAGAGGCCAAGGACCAAGGAAGCAGCAATGCGAATGCCTCTGCTTCCAGCGCCAACGCTTCTGCCGTGCCAGGGACACCGCGCAGCACCGGACCGCAGCAGGCTGCACTGCACGACTCTCCACAGCAATTTGTGTGCCGTCCTCCTGAGCTGGGAACTGGGAAACCTTGGCAACCCTCCTTCCAGAGCAGCTTTGTTAAAGACACTCAGAAAAGCTCCCCCTCGACTCCATTTCAACCCAGACTGCTGGGTGCAGCTGGAGGTCCCACATGATCTGTGGCTGTGCAAAACCGCTCTTACCTTGGAGGAGAATGTACAAGACCAATCATATAACAACGGAGTCTGTTCATCATCATCCAAGTTCGGGTCATAGGATTTCTCACCATCCAAGATTAAGTCCTGAGTGTTGGACCATACACGGTATGACCCCCCATCAATGATTGGGACCAGCTTACTTGGTATCACAGTTACATTGGCAAAGATGCTTTTGGACAACGGGGTGTCTCCAAAGGAGACAATAAAGATGAAGCAATAGTTGCCAACTTCCAGGGCAAGCTTCGGTATAACTAGCTGGGGCCTGTTCACATCAACGTTCGGCAGACGGATCCTGCTGGAGTCATCCAAGTTCATGCAGCTGGGTGCTCGGTAGATCTCCCACAGGTGCTCTGTCTGGTACTTGATGCACCCTCGGAGGTCAATCTGTGCCTCTAGGTAGTTCCTCTGGGACCGCTTCATGACTACTTGAGGGGGCAAGGCTAACTCCACCTCTGGCTCCTCACACTCCAGGACTCTGACAGTGACACTGAGCTGGGCTATGAAGAAGCTGATGAGATTGGTGGCATTCACCTCCACCAAGTAATCCCCAGGGCTCAGGTAAGAATAGTTGGCCACTGCAACCCTGGTCATCTGAGTGGAAGAGCCATCCCCAAAGGTCCACAGGAACTCAACACTCCTGCTGCTTGGCACCACAGCCGCCTCAAACACGGCTGTCCTGTTGACAAAGGCATTGGAGGCAGTGAGGGACACTTGGACTATTGGGTCTTGGACCTGGATGGTTCTGGTGACATTGACACTTCCCAGGTCATTGAAGGCATTGAGGTGAATCTCCAGCAGCCCTGCAGCTTCTGGAGTGTAAGAAACACTCTCTCCTGCCGCAGTGACCACAGATCGACCTTGCTCTTTCCACAGGGAGAACTGCCAGGAGAATGACACACGGGAGCCCCTTCCCACCTGGGCACTGAAGCTCTTCTCCGTGCCTGTGGGTATGCCTTCCTCACAGCAGTTCAGCAGCCTGACATCACGGATGGCCTCCAGCACAGAGATGAGCACCTGGGCATGTGCAATGCTGATTTGGTTCTGCACTGTCACGGTCACCAAATAATCGCCGCTCTTGGTGAACTCATGCGTGTACTTGGACCCGTTGAGCACCACAGAGTAGTCCCCGCTTATGCTCACCAAGTAACTCACAGAGGTACCCGACAACATCCTGATCACAAAGGTGACCTGTTCCCCTGGCTCCACCACCTTCTTGCTGGCAAGAACTTCCAGTCCTTGAATCCTGTCCAGCACTGAGATGTTCCTGCTGGCCAGAGCCCAGCTGATGTCATTCGATGCATTCAGATAGACGGTATAAAAGCCTGCTGTGGGGAACAGGACTGCCACAGACTGGCCAGTCAAGGTGCCAGTTGGCACCTCCCAAAGCCATGTCACTTCAGTCCCTTTCTGCAGCTCCCCCTCAAAGACCACCGTGGAGCCTGATGAGACATACCTACAGTCCAGTTCTGCAGTCCCTATACTCAGCCCCTCTATGACCTCCTCCACACAGATATAAACTGTTGCATTGGTTGAATCCAGCTTGTTTTCTGCTCCGATGACAACCTCTATCACTCCAGGGCTTTGGAAGGAGTGTACAATAAAGGGTTCAGAGGTAACAGGAGAGAAGCCATCCTCTAGGTACCACACATACGTAACGCCAGTGCCACTGGTTATGGTGGTGCTTATGTTAACAGAAGCATTAATAGCAACTGGGTTGGGGAAGGCACAAGGCTTTAAAAGACCAATGCTTTCAATGAACTCCAATGTCCTGTTAGCAGTTGCGCATCCCAGCATATTAGTGGCTTTCAGATAGACAGTGTAGTTTCCAGCTTCTAAGATGCTCAACGAGAAGGTTTTCCCAGTGAAGGTCTGCACAGCAGAAGGACTGCCATCCCTTTGGACCACCCAGCTGTAAGAGATGTTTGTCCCCTCTCTAACCACTGCCTGCAGATGGAGTGTCTTGTTAGTTGGGAAATATGCGTCCTCCACCAGGTCACTGCTGGTCACCTGCAGGCCTTCAATCTGCTCCAGGACGTAGACGTAGATGCTGTCCTGCAACGAGCTGATCTTGTTCTCTGCTGTCACAATAACATTGAACGTGCCCACAGACCGGAAAGTGTAGGAAATTGTGGAGGAGCCTTGGATAGGAGTGCACCGATCACAGAGGATCCATGAGTAGCGGATGGCACTGCCAGCTACAAGCGTGGCTACAAAACTCACAGAACCGTTTAACGGCACCACTGTCCTGCTGGCATTGATGGTCAGCCCCTGGAGCCGACGTTTCACTGTGATGTCGATGATGGTCTCGTTAGAGCTCACATCATTCCGGCCTGTCACACTAATAGTGTAATGGCCCGTGTTGTTGTAGGAGTGGGTGGCGATTTGCCCCAGCTGGGTTGTGCCGTCTCCAAAGTCCCAACAGTAACTCACTTTGGTTCCATTCATGCTGGCAGAGAACAGGTAGATCTGGTTCAGCTCCAGAACACTTGTCCCATTATACTCAATCTTTGCTAACCCAACCGGTTCCTGGACTTCCACAAACGCTGTGTCATTGTTGAAGGAGACATTGTTGGAGACAGTCACCGTGACCAGGAAGACCCCTGTGTTCTTGTAGGTGTAGGTCACTTCAGTCCCACTCGATCTAGTGGACTCATTGTTCCCGAAATCCCAGCGGTAGCGGTACTGGTAGAGAGGAACGGCACTGACCTGGAAGCTGCTCTCCTCACCCAGCCTCACAAACTGCTTGGAAGGGAGCAGGGTGACATTGACTATCTCCGGCTCCACACAGACGCTGGTGAAATAGTGAGCCTTGTTAAACCTGCTTGAGAGAGTCAGGGAGAGGGGGAACGTCCCACTTCGGGTGAAGTTGTGCATCACCACAGGGTCCCCACTGATCGTGACATTGGACGAGCCATCTCCAAAAGTCCAGTCAAAGATGTATTCCTCAGGATTCCCCGTCACATACGCAGTGAGCTGCACATCCGGGTGCTCGGGGATGCAAGCAGCAGGCTCTATTTTGAGTACTTCCAAGACAAATATCCGAACGGGCACAGTCTGGGAGACAGAGTTGACAGGATTCACAGCTGTCACGTTCACTGTGCAGTTGATGTCCTTTATGTACACGTGTTCTACCACTGGAACCTGACTCTGCAGCACCGTCCCGTCCCCCATATCGAATATCCAGGTGATACTGTCCCCTGTCTCCACTGAAGCATTCAGGGTCACAGATGCTCCCAGCTCTGCTGCCTCATCCACGGAGACACGGAGCCCAGTTATCTCTTCAAACACTTGGTAGCACTCAACTGTCTCCACACTGCTTATGGTATTGTTTGCAGTCACGGTGATGTTGTAGACCCCTCTTCTGGGGTAGCTGTATGTCACTGTAGACTGGGTCGCTGTGACCAGTGAGGACCCGTCCCCAAAGTCCCAGGTGTACACGACGCCGTAAGGAGATGGCAGTGGATTGGCTCTGAAGGTGACCGGATGGCTCACAACTAAAACCTCCTCCTCTGCTTCCATCTTCACATCAATCAGGTAACTGTGGATGTGAACTGGGGTCAAGTGGGTGAGGTTCTCAAACTGGTTTGACACAAGAACCACCAGGGCATATTCTCCTGCATTGGGAAACAGCAGAAAAAGACCAGTCGTGAGGATGAGCTCGCGTAACAGCCTGCTCAGTGCTGCAGCAGTGGGGGGAGCATGACAGGGGGCTGCAGGGAGATACTCTGCTCCTGCACTGGGCTTCCCTCCTCCGACCCAGGACAAGCTGGAATTACAGCCAGGCCATGCATGTGAGGACCAAACGGCAAGAAGCCAGTCCAGCAGAGAAAAGACCTTGTTTCTGTTCGCTCACAGAACAGACTCCCTTCCTGCTGCCCGCAGCAGCGCGCCCTGTTCCCCTCCCATCAGCACCGAGCTCGCCTGACACTCCTCTGTCTGCTGAGACTGCCCAAAAAGGGGACTGTGTGCGCTGGACCTGCTTCTTTCAGCGTGGACAAACGGACGATGGCAATGGGTGCAGACTGGCATTCACTCTGCTCAGGAACCAGGTAATGACTTTCAAGCCATTGTTTTATTTGAAGGTGCCTTGTAGACCCCTCGCAACAAAAATGCCTGAGCCCCTTCTTCCCCAGAGAACCATCCTGAGCATACCTGGGTCTTGATAGACGTGTGAAACGTTGTGCTCAATTACAACCTCATGGACGCTGGGATCAGGAACAAGGAAAGACTTGTTGTAGGGAGGTTTGAACAGGTATGTCTCCTGGACACCATCTCCAAAATCCCACCTGGAGAAATACGCAAACCGTGTTACACTGCACAACAGGAGAATCATGGAAACCCCAGAGCAACCCTGGCCTGGCCTAGGTCTGTCTTTCAGGCTCAGGGCTGGGGTTTGCAGAAAAAACATAGGAAGCATAATGCCAAGTATCAAAGCGGTAGCTGTGCCCAATGCTGCAGAATTGGTGCTGTGAGAGGAGTACAGCACTGGTAAGAAGAGGAGGAACCCCGTATTAAAGCAACGATGCAATCCTTCAAAAGAAAAGTATTTCAGCCTGAACTATAGGTCCCAGTCAGTGTGACTGAACCACACTTGCAGCGATTTCAAACTAACGAGACAGCAGCTGAGAACTGGGCCATTCGACATCCACTGGCCCTGGGAAGAGAAAGCGTGCAGGCACCACTGGTAGGCTACGCGCAGAAGGACCGTAAGTTCAGGCAACTTGCGAAGGACTCACAGGAACATAGCATCCACAGCTGAATCAACCTGAACCCTTGCTGTAAGCTCCACGGTGCTGTTCTGAGGGAGGACCGGCAGGACACCCAACACGGTCAGGTTCTTCATCTTGTTCATCATCTCCACCGTGACATTGTAATTGACCGTAAAGTTACTGACGTGGTTGGAGGCGGTGAGCTGGGAAGGACAGTGGGACAAAGAATGCATTTGGGACCACCTTGCCGTGCTGCCCTCTCCCAAGAGTGGGGCTTCTCTGCACCGAAGAGGTCCCCCGGGCAGGTGAGCAGGTTAGGTCAGAGAAGAGGAGCCTGTGGGACGGGGAGGCAGGGGCAACAGCCTGAATGGCACTGGAAAGCAGCACAGACTGGAAGGTCACCCACCCGGCGAAGCCACCTCTTGCTGGAACCACCACATCCACACCACTAAAGCCAGTCCAAGGAAGGACTGGTTCTACAGCAAGAGCACAAGAAGAGCTTCCCATCCTGAGACTCCTCTGGCTCTGAACTTGGCAGTTACCCTTTTGCCTCCTCCGAGGTGCCCCGCACTCTGTCTCCAGCTGCTGAGCCCAGGAACTTGCTGTCACCAGCAGGGCAACAGCCATCCAGTTTCCTTAGGACAGTGGCAGACGAGTGGCTCCAAGCACAGAGAGTGGGGATGGGAGAGACTCAAAAACCAAGCACACCAAGTGCAGCTCCAGCACCCTGGGTGCAGCGGGTACAGAGAGGGAGAGCAAAGTTGGGCGGAGGAGGGAAAGGGAGAACGGATGGGCAAGAGACTGAAGAGAAAGGACAGAAGCAGAGCAGGATCCTCAAGATTATCCAGGCATGTCACACTGGCATGGCACCTAACGATGAAGCATCTTGCCACCTCCTCACCTGCAGAAGAGCTGAGCTGCTGACAGAAGGGATCCTTCACACCTGGTTGAACTGAAACCTCCCACCCCAACAGATAAAGCAAGTTTGTGTCTAGGTTTCTGTGGACCTGTTACACCGAAGCCAGTCAACCCCAGACTAACGCCACCTTGTCAGCTCTGTAAGTAAAAGCGATCCAGACTTGTCAGCACAGTGCTTCACCCAGCAGATCAGCGCTACTCAGCATAGTGCTGCACCAAGCAGGTTAGTGCTAGCATGCCCTTGGAGCGAGGGCTGGTGCCTCTTCAGGAAGCCAGCAGTTACCCTGCGAAGGGGTCAAGCAGCTTGGAGCCAGACCAGGACTCAGCGTGGCAGTACAGGGCATGATAGAGAAAGATGTTCTCCCCAGACACAAACTCCTATTCCACAAGAGATACCTCCCTCTGTCCAGACTCTCTGCTCTATCCTTCTTCTGGGGCCATGACAAAACCCAGTGTTCCAGTCTGTGCTGGTGGAAAGAGAACAGCACAGAGACCAGAAGAGCTTGTGGCAGAAGCTCTGTCCTGGCTATGGAAGCCTTACGTTTGCACCCTGCTCCTGCCTGGTTCTGAATCCACATCTCCTGCCTGCCACAGCAGCAGCTGGCACCCTGCAGCGGGGCTCCCTGCCTCATTCCTGCCGGGCAGGAGTTAGGACAGACACTCCGTGGACAGAAAGGAGAACATGGAGAGAAGAGGAGAAAGCAAAGGTGAGGAAGACAGCAAAGTCAGCTGCAATGGAAGAATAGGAAGAAAGTTACTGTTTGCATTTGCAAGAGCAGCTCAGTGAGAAACAGCAGCAGAGCTCGTTAGGAGCACAGAGAACACCTCCACAACTCAACTCTGCCTGCTCCTCTCCCTGCTGCTTTTCCTGCTTCGTTTGTGGGATGAGATGGAAACCCAGGATTGAAATGGTATCACGGGAAAGGCCTTGGCTTACCGAAAGCTTGTACACGGCTGGGCTTTGGTAGATAACGTTGAAGACAACATTGTAAAAAGTGAAAGATGGCTTATCGTCTACTGTCCATCGGAAAGTCACATCTGACCCAGCTTCCATCACAGGGACGTAGCTCTGAAAGGCATGAGGACATTTCACACTGGTGCAAGACAAAAGCATGCACAGCGCTTCCCAGGAGATCTCCAGCTGAACTGGAGAGGGAGCAGAGCCAGACTGGGAGGCACCACACACCTGTAAGACAGCGCTCTCCGAGCACGACATAGAGGTGCAAGATCATTTGTGGCTTTGTTGCTGATAAAAACCGACCCTGACTCCACAAATCAAGAGCAGAGCTGGGAGCACAACCCATACGGCCTGCTCCCACACCCTAGTGCTCTGCTCTTGTGATCAGGTCTCTTTCTTGGTGGCTAAAAAACTTTCCAGCATCTTTGCAGAAACATCTTGGCTTTAGCCACACCTGCAAGCTGAGTCTCTGACCCTCGTCCATGGAAGGTGGCTGACTGAATCACAGAATCACAGAATGGTAGGGGTTGGAAGGGACCTCTGGGGGTCATCTAGTCCAACCCTCCTGCCAAAGCAGGGTCACCTACAGCAGGTTGTAGAGGACCTTGTCCAGGCGGGTCTGGAATATCTCCAGAGAAGGAGACTCCACAACCTCCCTGGGCAGCCTGGGCCAGGGCTCCGTCACCCTCAGAGGGAAGAAGTTCTTCCTCG
>Ga0065711_1045645_pt1 | contig 13331 bp, 14 predicted proteins | sample Hoacrofraction12_FD_59098 | JGI IMG/M metagenome (GOLD analysis project Ga0065711, IMG submission 59098) | Hoatzin crop microbial communities from Cojedes, Venezuela - Epithelial fraction 12 v2 (version 2) | ecosystem: Host-associated > Birds > Digestive system > Esophagus > Crop | place...
TTTTTTTTTTTTTTTTTTTTTTTTTTAATGGATTGAGGTAGAGGGACAAAGTTAGATGGGTAGGTATGGAGGATGTATTGGAGAGGAGGATGGCAAGTGCAGATCTTTTGTTGTTGATGCCTACAGGAAGACAAGGATGGAGGCAGTTTCTACTGTAGATGAACCAAAGACTGAGAGTTGTATGACTTCATCTGTTACTCCTTAACTGTTAAAGCTCACTTTCCCTTTTAGGGAGGGGAAACACATCTCCAGCAGACCCACTGCTGGTGACTGCAGCATGAGCCAAGCCCTGCCAGTTCGTAGAACCAGCTTGTAGCACCAGGAGTTCATCATGCTCTGTTCCAGCTTTTCGTCAGCGTGGAGTGAAGGGAGACGTTCAGGGGGTTGCTGAAGTTGAAATTGATGAATCAAGTAACATAGACTGTGTAAATGCTTTCAGCACTTTGAATGCTCTTTTTCCACTTTCGCTGCTTTACCATTCTCTTACTGAAAGAGAACTGCCTACTGTAATTTAACAAACTATTGCAGACTGGCTTTCTTGAGGGTATTAGGCAACTTTTCTGAAAGCCTAAAGTAATCTGTCTCAGTTTTGGGTCTTAAATCCAATTTATTTTTTGGCATACAAGTGTAACTGGCACCCTTTTGTATCGTTTTTTGGTTTTCTTTCTTGGCTTACAGCAGAAGAGAGCAATTAAAAATAAATTAAATGCAGGAGCTGGCAATTCATGATTGCTGAACAAGTTGTTGCTCTAGTGTTGCAGATACTATAACATGTTACATTCAGTTCTTTCTAGGATAATGTGCAGATGGCAACTGTGCTACAAAACAAAATTGTAGATTCCTTTGCCAATCAATTGTACAAAGCAGTTGACTGTTTTTTGCTTTTTTGTGTCTTTGGAAGGAGAAAAGTGAAGAAAAGACTTAAAAAAAAAAAGTGCTTTTCACAGTTGGAGGCAGTATTGGCAGCCTCACAGCTGCACTGTTGATGTTGCTGTAGACACTGTTTCGGCATTAGCTAAATATGGCAAGAAAACTTGGATTTTCAGAAGTGAATTGTTACTGTGTTCATGACTTTAAATCACTTCTCTTTGTTTTTTTCCCCTTAAAAAAGTAAGATTTTCCAATGCTTGAAATTAACAAAGGAAAATAGCTGAACTTGACACTTTCCATAAAAGTTTCTCTGAAGTTTGATCATTATAAATGTTTTGCTTTCTGTGTTCCCCTGGACTACAAATGAAGAGTTGTACTGAATTTTGAGATGAGCTGAGATTTTTGAGTATCGAGGACAAACATTTGTAAAGCTTCCAGTGAGGCCAGGTGACTTCGTTTGCATGACCTTCTGTACCTTTTTTCAGAGTGCATTCTAGTACAACACACTTCTGTCACATAGCTAACAGAAGGTTAGAAGCTAGTGTATTTTGTCCTATAACTGTATTGATAGTTGCACCAAGGTGGCTATCAGGTGATATAGAGAAAATATATGCTATTATTTTTGTGTGTTTTAACAAAATATATGCTATTTTTTTTTTACATTTTACGTTTTTGGCAACAAAGCAAATATTCACTTCTGTCTGTGATTAATAATCCTTTGTCTGTATTGTGAAAAATGTAGTTCCAACTTAACCAGCTATAATAAGTTCCTAAAGCAGGGACTGCTTCTTTGTAGTATAAATATTTTGATTCTGCAAACATGTTTCTCAGTGTATTGCATGCCTTTGGCAGAAGGGCAAGGGCTCTTAGAAGAAAGTATTTTTATCTCTCTTTAAAACAGTTGTTTTGTACTCCCTGAAGCTTGCAGTGATCTGCAGCGTTAACTTTTGCTCTTTGTCTTTTCCTTGCTTCTCTCAGAAACAAATTCTTTGCTTTTGATCTGGCAGTTTGCTGCTGCTCCAAATATGCAGCCCAGACAGGGCAGTGGATGAGCTCTGGGGAAAGGATTTTTAAAATGGCCTAAGTAAGTTAGCTGCCTTTTGGAAAACATGAGCCTTGATCAAATCTGCCTCTGAATAAACAGTTTGTCTTTGGAAGCATCCCAAGCTTTGATAGCCCTCAGACAGTGCAGACCTTTGCTGTAAACAGCAAGGGGGTAGTTACATACCCAGACTGTGGGAGTTGTGGTTTTTTCCATATACCTATGAAGAGGTTATGTGATCTGATGCTTTCAGGGTTATTAAAGTTGGTTATGAAAGGACTGAAGTAGTTCCATTCTAATAAGGGATATATTTTTCTTACCATAATGTTGATTCTATTCTGCTATTTGACTTTCAGAAATTCTGTAGTTTCAATAAAGCTTGAAGGACTTCAGTATCCACCAGGATTAGTCTGTTTGTAGGGAGAAGATACTTTGTCTTCTGGATTCATGTGAACAAAAAGAAGATTCTGAAAGTTAAGCTTTTTGCTTGTCCAACATTGTCGTTAAACAAGTTTTTTACAGACACAGGTCATGATTTTTGTGTCCATTATCAGGCCTTTGTGCGTAACTGAGAGCTGAGTTAAATTCAGCTGCAAGTCTTGTAGCAAGCCACTCAATTGACCTGATGTTAAGCAATTAGGAGCAACTGCAGCCTGGCAATGGCTTCAAGTTACCCTGGAGCCAACTGCCCTAAGTAAAGATGGGCAAGAAGGAAATGAGCTTTAGTTTTCCCACTTTAATTATCCGCAAGACCTTTTAAAGGGCCCCTGCTCCAAGACATTGAATACATAGATGATCTCCTGCCATCTCCCCGACTGATACGTCTGTGGTGTATTACTGCTGCTGGAACATTTCTGTTTCAGCCAGAGGCAGTTCAACTTGACAAAGACCTCTTTGAGAAATCTGTCTACAGAAACAGCTAAAATGAACTTTCTGTACAGAAGGTGAGTGAACTGTAGCAGTTCTTATCACATAGCAAAGAAACCTTATGAACAGAGGAAAGAATTTCGGTACAAGAGTCATTATCAGTACCTTCCTCTTCTATGGATTATTTGAGTGTATTTTGTGTGACTAGAAGGTTGAACCTTTGGTATCTGAAGCTATGTGATCCTTTACTAAGAGTGCAGGTACCAAGATATGTCTGACTTACTGCTCCTTGTCCCCTGTGCTCCTTATTTATGCTTTCTTTCCCTGGTGCCTTTGGTGTATGGGGTCTTCTCTAGGAATATTCTTATTACACCTGAAACATGAGGCCTCATTCAAGAGCAGGATTTCATTGTGCTGCACAAATTGATTGAGGAGAACCGTGTGCTTCAGAAGCTCTGGTAAGAGCCAGTCTGTCAGTCACTGTGTTGTTTAGAAGCTCACATTAGGCATGGTTGATCTGCCAGAATTTTGGACCCCGAAAGAAGCAGATCTTTGTCAAACACCTTGACTTGAGTTGCAATTAAGATGGCATTCAGAAATAATACTGCAGTTCTGTCTTCAAAGGCATGATCAGTGGACATGACCTCATTGCGATACGTACATGCACAGCACGCACAACTTCCGCTGAAGACGTGGGAGCGCAGCATTTAGTGGAATGCAGGCTGTGCAAGTACAGTCCCAGTTTTCATTGAAAGCATTTTGTCAAAACTAGTGTGGAATAACTCGTGCTCATTCATAAGCTGGCTGAAGCCAGAGTCATCTTGTTTTAAAGGATAGTTGGACTGGGCTACAGTTGATCTTGATAAAGTCAACCGTTTAGGATTGTTTGTAGCTGTGTGAGAAGACACAGTCTAAGCTTTTATTTTCTCACAATAAAAGTGTTAGTGTGTGGATAAATTAAAAATTCTGTATGGATCAGTTAAACCAACATCTGAAAGCTGGACTTACAGGCAAATTTATGTTGCATCAATAATCATTAATATCAACACCAGGAGAAATAAGATATAGTCTAGGAGCACTATTAAGTTTTTGCATCAGCTCCTTTTTTGTTTCAAATAACAAACCAGTGTCATCTGACCCTCTGTCAGGATAGTGCCAGTTTATTGCATTCATGCTTGAAGCTTTGTTTTTCTCTAGAGATTTGGTCAGCTCTCCATGGACCCAAAGATGACCAGTTTTTTGAAGTGCTTGCCTAGAAGGGCAGCTATTTGTCTCCCTGCTGAAAAAAAACCGCAAGCCCAAAAACCCAACAACCTGGATAGTCCTTATAAAGTATTTACTAAAAAATGCAGATGCTTATAGAGTAGTTCTATTTTAATTTATATTGTGGTTATTTCCATCTCCCTTTAATGCCTTTTTTGCAAAAAACATTGTCAGAAATGATCCCAAAATAGAACCCAACATCATCTTATTCATTGCTGATTTGTATTTATGCTGTAAATCTGCGGTTGTGAAATGTTATGCTGATGAATGTGAAGACAAGCTGTCGCAAATAACTTCAAATCTTCCTATTAAGTGCAGCAAATGTCTTTTCTCAGGCAAAACAAATTCCCCAAAGGCTGTTTTCTCATTTTACAAATAAGTCTTAGAAATAGAAGAATAATTACTGTATTTGTGAGACAGGCATTCAAATTTCTGAATTACACTTGAAAGAAAAAATAGTTGAAATATGTTGACAAACTGGATTGGATTCAAATATCAATAAGAACAATAGGAGCTCTGTTTCATGAAAGAAGAATAAAAAGACTGCTATTTTTTAGCCAAATAGTAGATGTGGATGTAGAGTGGAAAAAGTAAACTGAGTGTCTCTGCAATGTCTTGCTCTGAGAGGTCTCACTGGGCTTGAGGTAGGTTGCAGTCTTAAACACTTTCAGGCTGCAATGCAGCAAGGCACTGGAAAATGGTCTAAGAAAATTCAGTGAATTTTATGGAGAACTGACTAGGAGACAAGGATTTAAAAAAAAAAAAGGAAAAAAATCTGGGGAGTTCTTCATAATCTCAGAGTACAAAGGCTAAAATTTCTGTTTAGGGAAATTTTTGAAATTTCTAGTCTTTCGTAAGAATAGAAGGAAACTTGAAGACTGCTCTTTAAAGACATTTCTCTCTTCTTTCCACCACATGTTTTCAGTGCTTTCAAAATGCTTCTCTAGTTTTTGGGTAGTGTGACATAACATAGTTAAAATGTGCCAATAGTCGTTTGAAATAGAGAAATATTCCATTCCACGTATCTGAATTACATTGTTAGGTAAAGAACCAAAAGGGTTTTTTCCTCCCAAATTCATATTCTGGTGAAATTGACTGAATTTGGTTTTTTAAATGTGTCAGAATATGATTCCAAGAAAACTACTCTGATCCACTGTGAGTTTTCACTTTATATGTCAAATCAACATAGGGCTTGGAAAAGTCAGGCTTGTGGAAGGGTTCTGTCTGTTCTCGTGCAATGCCACACGGTGGAGTATTGCTTTTTCTGTAGGACTTTTTCCCTGTATCTGTCATCTAAAGAACTCAAAACTTCTGTAAACTGGTATTTGACAAGAGGAAGTTTCTGGTGAGTGTTTTAGCTTAAGAGCATTGCTTTCTATTAGTGCTGTGCTGCCACTGGAGCAATTACAAAGTCCCTTGTCAAAAATACAAAAGGTTCTGAATGATGAAGGACACTTCTGCACTTTGTTGTACTTTTTGATTGCTGCTGTTCCAGCCTTGGACTACATTCGTAATGACTCTTTTAAATTAACAAAGTCAGTAAGAGCCTGCAGACTTACTTCATTCCATCCTTTGCGACATAGCAGGGTGCTTCTGTATTTGAGTTGACTGTAAAGAAAACTTGTTTATTCAGGTGGAAAATGAACTAATATGCAAAGCTGCATTTTTTTAATCTAAATAATATTTTAGCAGGTTGAAGTATAATGCAGCCACAAATTAGAGGGCTAGAGAGCTAATTGAGATAATACTAGAAGAGACAAACAGAATTTGTATGTGTTTTGTATTTCATCATTAAAACCTTTGTATCTACTGTGGCTGCTGTGACCATGTTAGTTTAGTTTGCTTTTTATTTTTCCTATATCTCAAAGTGCAGTTAATCCGTGTATTCATCCAGTTTTTCACTGTTCGTATTTCGGGTTCTTTCCTTGACTTGGTTGTATGGGAAAAGAGGCTTACGTGACCATGCTGTGAATACGAGGTTGTGCAAATACGGTGATCTGTAGGTGAATTTCTTTGTCCTTTCTTAGTAAATTTTTAGGTTTTGGCCATTTTGCAGGCTTCTGTCTACTTTCTTGAAATACTGATTTCCTAGAAGTTTCATGGAAATGAATCATTGGGCAGAGGAGAGAGATTATGTTAGTTCCCCTCTTTGAAGAGCAAGTGACCCAAGTTCAGCTTTGGTGAGCCCTAACCCCTCGGTGGACTCCATGGCAGTGGGAAGAACTTCAGGCAGAACTTTGCACCTTATTAGGCATGAAGGGGTGCAAAGGGAGACATCCTTAGCCCCAGTGCTGAGGAAACAACTCTGGCTGGTTTTGTCTTTACTGCACTCAGGTGTTTTGTTCTTTTTTAAGACATGTAATTGTTTGGTGTTTATTCACACCTCTGTTTTTTCTGGGTTTGCTGTATCATCTCTTGGTACTAATCTATTCTCCTTTCCTCTGCTCATATGGGAGGGAGAGGCTGAGAAGTTCGTGTTAGTCTTCAGTTCATCAAGGCATTTTAGTTTTCACATAAGGCCACTGTTAATCGGCGAAAGCTCTGTGTTGATCATGTCGAGTATCGATGGGTGATGCAACACCTGGAATTAGGATTTTAAAGAGTGAATTGGAGGTGGGGGAATTTCACTGTGTACTGCCAGCCTGCAGAGGCTGCTGTTCTGCGAGAATGCCACCTGTAGGCACATTTGAATGATACGTAAAAAGGGTCACATCAGATTATGTCTTGAGCCCTGTGTGCTGTACCAGTCACAAAGTAAAATACAGAAAGTGCCATGGCAGTTGAGACCATAACCTACTTGACTGCGCTGAACTACAGTAATGTGCTGTGTTAAGCTTGTTGTTGTTCTGGATAAGGGGGTCTTAAGTGCATCTCTGCAGAGCTTCACTGGGGAGGTTAAAAGGTGTCTTAATCCTGCTTAGCATGTTGAGTGATATTCCCACTATACCTGAACATAAATCCACGTGTTTTACATGAAAGCAGTGTAACTGTTAGAATCTTGCAGAAATGGTGGATAACAAAATCTTTACCTCTAGTAATGAATTAAATTTTAAGGGCAAACTGAGTTCTGCTAATGGAATGGTTGAGGGGATTTGTCTTCAAGAGGGATTTCGGGCTTGTATGTGTGGGGACTCAAAAACAGCAGGAAGACTCTGCCATGTGTGTGAATATTGGTGATAGAATGTGCCACTATGCTTGTGATATGTCTGTGCTCTGGAGTGGATGGGGGTCTGGCTCAGATTGCTTCAGGCTTAGTCATGAAAGTATCCATTGATCTAGTTTAGGAATTGCATGATTTTTTTAAGGTTAACTAGAGAGTGGAATTAAGGGGATTCTCTAAAATCTCAAATATAAGAAGACTAATTCATGACTTCAGAGGCAGCATTGAATAAACCTGGTATGAAAGACAGCTAATGGGATATAATGGAACTGCACTAAACTATGGAAGATGTTCACACTGCTTTCTAGTGTGATGAGATATTAAAATTAGTGTAGGACCCTGTCAAGAAAAACAGGCTATATGGGACCAGTGTTCATGCAAATCTGCTTATTAAAACACTAGAAAACTGAAGCTTCTCTTTGACAGATACCATCTGTGCTTAAAGACTTTCATTCTGTTAGTCTTACTAAAAAAGCTTTTCACTACTGAGCTGTTTCATCTGCTCTTGGTCTTGAAACACCAACAACATGTTTTGAAAAAAAACTTTTAAAAACGTCTTTCTGTAAGAAGTCTTTAGTGCTAGCAAATTGGCAGTGTTTGTTTGCAGGTACAAAATTTAATCCAAACAACTTTTTTCCCTCTGAGTTGGCTGATACTGTAATTGGAAAAGTTGTGCACACAAATTATAAGGAGAGTAGTATTCTCACTAGTTCAATTTAAGATTAACAGACCGTGAGATCGGTACTAAAATATTGTTAAAGTGACAAATAAAGTAAATGCTCAGTGTTTGTGTGTCTGCATGTAGTATGAGTCATAATACTATGCAGCAAGGCCAAGATGGGGAACTTCTGCTTAAGGCCTGAAGCTAAGCCAGTTAGGAGGCTATGGTTAGAAGGGTACAGGAGCGTAAAACTTTGATCTCAGTCTGCTCAACATAACATATCAATCTGATCAGTATCAGAAGAAAAAGAAATGGTGTTATCTCAATATTTTATGCTAATTTAGACTGAATGTCCTACACTATTATTTTGGCACTGTGCTGTGGTGTGTCAGCTGTCTCCAGGGGCCCTCCTCAGAAGCAGAGGAAAGTCTCCTGCTGTGCCAGTTCTGTTAAATGAATAACATTCTCAGAAGATTAATACAGAGCTGGAGTGCAGAGTGTTACTAGTTGTCATAAAACAGACAGAAAAAGGGTTGCATTCTAAAAGGCAATACTTAGGAAATGACTGATCCCAGGGAAGGATAAGTTTGTTGATCTGGAAACATCATTTGAGAAAGAAATGATGAGCAATTGTCCAACAGTTTGGAAGTTATGAAGGGACAAGTGTCCAAAACACAGACCTGTAGTTAAACTTCTTCCAAGCACGTTTAACCTTGTTTGGTCTGGAAATCTCATGAACCTGAATTGTGTTTTGAACTTAACACTTATCAGTATTTGATTTGCTTAGGCTGGATAATAAATTAATGCTATGTGGAGAGCCTTTTACCACAATATTGATACTCTAATATCTAGCTGAAACTGTAAGAGAAATAGTGCATTAATTAGCTAAAATAAATAAATAAAGGGCAAGCCCCAAACGTATGTATTGTGGGATGACAGCTAAATTCCTGTCTACTTTCCTTGTGAGTGAAGTTTTGCTACCCATTTCCAAACTGCCGTAATAAGACTTACGTCTCTCTTCATCCCTTTCCACCATCCCTCATAAATCAGAGTGCAATCCGCAATTCCAAACTGCTTACTGTGTGCCTGCAGATACTGTAAGTGTTGTGTAACAAGAAGTCAAACAGCTAATCATAGTCACACACGCTGCAGGTAATTTATGGCTATGCCAGTGGCTCTGCCATGTGCTCCACCAGCTGGATCCTGCTGTGGAGGATCAGGGGACTGATCCTGGAAACATTCAAGACCAGGTTGGACAGGGCTCTGAGCAGCCTGATCTAGTTAGCGGTGTTCCTGCTTGCTGTGGGGGAGTTGGACTAGATGACCTCTGGGGGTCCCTTCCGACTCAAAACTTTCTATGATTCTATGATTTTATGACTGTCGGGGTGTGCTGCTGCACCCATCCAGCCTAAACCCCAGCTTTCCTCTCCATGGGCTAGAGATGTACGTGAGCCCCATCTCGGTTCAAAGCATGATTGTAGCTGGAGCAATGTACACTACCCAAGAACTGAGTATATTCCTCAGTAATTAAAATTCTGGAATGACTGAAAAAAACAAAGAAGGACTTAGAAATGTCATGAACTGGGAGAAGAGCTAGCCCTTTGATACCTTTCTTCATATCATCCTAAACATACATGTCTCAGTAACATGAATCGTATTTTACCATGTTACAGTCATTAGCAGCTACTCCTGAGACACGAGTGGACTGTTGGATGAGGCAAAACTACTTTTTAAGAAATATGAGAATTTTAAGCAAGGTGCTTACCTAGACCAGGCCAAGGGCAGACTTTCAGGGGAAGCCAGAGGGTAGCACACATACCAGCATCCTGGGTGCAAGGAGACCGCACCTTGGACCCTTCCCCACCTTTGTGAGTCCAGTGCAGGTTTTGGTCAGCGAGTATTAGCTTTAGGAGGATTTGACAGTGATAGCATGTTATACTTTTTTCTACTCTTATTCAGTTTTAAAATTGCTGTTTCGAGCAGAGTATGTTATAACTGATTTATCGTGTTAGTATAATGGCTGTATTCTAGAACTTTTTCTGAGCTTTCTTTTTATTGGTTCATCTGTGCTTCAGGAGTTAGCACCATATGCAACTCTTATTTTTGGTCCCATTCACTGGGTGCTCTTTCTGTCACTCTGTTTTTCTCAACGTGACGCCAACAAATTAATCCTATTCCTTGCAGTCTTCAAAGAATCACAGATTTCCTTTACTTTTCTAATCACGAATGTCTGGTTTCTGCAGCTGAAGCAGAAGTTAAATGGGAATCCCCATCTGTATTTAATGTGCACTTGGCACAATGCCTCAGTTATTTCTTTAAAATTATTTCTCCCTTTTAAAAGCCAAGGTTGAAAGTCTAGCCTTGATCAAGTCAATAGGATTTTTGCCGTGGAGTAGTGGAGCTAGTGAAATCAATCCCAGAATCCCAGCAGGTACATTTTTATTGTTTATTTTTATCTGTGAACATCAGGTTGCCTCTTCTCCTTGATTCCTTTATTATTGTCTGCTTAACAGTACTGACTTTTAATCTTAGAAAATAGGCTTAAGGTGTTCACTCAGTTACCAGAGGTGGAAATAAAACTCATGGAATACAGCTTATTTTAATTCTTTCTATGCTTAAAGAGTTTTTTATCTTTATGCATTATTGAGAAAATGTCTTTTCTAAGTCCTCCAGTTTTTTCTCTAGTTCTAAGTACCAACTTTCTCATAAGAGTAGCCTTTTCAATTTTCTCTATTTACAGTGTAGATCTACCAATCTCTTGATTTGCATGCCTCTTCTGTTCCTTTTGATAATTAACAAATGTATTTACATAAGAATACTGCTCTTTACATTCTCCAATCCTTTTAGCTGATCATGCATGAATAACAGTGGTGCTGTCTGAGATCACAAGAACCTAAATAACAAATTTTTAGGTCAAAATGAAGATTATGTTCCTGAGGATCCAGCAAATAGGAAAAAATGGCCACGATCTTCGTTAGAAAGTACCAACAGAGTCAACTGCTCTGTAACAGGGAGCGTAATTCCCATTGTGGGCAGAAGGAGACAGTAAAAGGTCAGTATGTTATGGTTCCCTATTTGAAGATGTTGACTGGGCAGCAGGATGAAATAAACTCTTTTCTTTTGCCTGAGTAGTAGAAAATATCTCCATTGCCCTTTATGAACGAGTAATCAGCAGTGCCAAGCTGTTAAAAAGCTCAGCGCAAAAAAGTCTCTGCACCCCCTGTTCTGGTGTAACATGATGTGTTTATTCCTGCACAGACACAGATGGCATACTGCTTTTCTTTTGCTGAAGTGCTTACTTTTGGAGCAAGTTGGATGTTGGTAAAGGGAACTTTCTTCCCACAAAATGATGTAATTTTATTTAAAACGACTTCAACTACACATCAGAAAAAAGATGCATGTTTTTACTACCTGTGTCACCAAGTGGTACTGGGACAGACAAGAAAGATGCTTGGCTTTGTCTCAGAATAACTTTCTGATTATTTGCATGTAAGGAGTGCAGAGGAAGTTATAGTTTAATCTCTGGCTGACTTCTCAACATCATGTCTCGTTCAACTTCCCCATCCCCAGGGATCTGTCCTGAACCAGAACATTGTTGCTCTAATTAAAACAGAGCTTCATCAATGCACCCCCCTCTCCCCCTTGTTTTGGATGTGATTTTTCTTTCATATTTAAATTGGGTGTTATTTTGACCCTCCACGATCAAGCCAGTTTGTGCATCATGCAATAAAACCTACTGAGCTCTGCATCTTCACTTAACTCTGGTTGCTATGAAGGAAGGACTAGACAATGGAAATCAACCATATTCTATGTCAACACAGTTTAAATGGGGCAGGTGGCAGCAATGGTGACTGTGAACTTGAAAGCCCATCGCAGACTCCTGTGCAGCTCATGGCCTTGTCTCTGAGGCAGTCTGAGCATCTTGTCAAGCTTGGTGAGAAACCTGCCAGTCCTGCTGTAAGGTTAGCAAGCGTATCAAAGTGAAGACACTGGTTCTGTTTTAGAAAAAAGTAATGCAAATGCTCAACAGCTCAGTTACGTGAACGATCTTACAGGAGCATGGGGTAAGAAAAGAAAAACAGATGAATACAAAGAGCTCAACCTAGAAGAAAAACTGACACTGAACTCTTTCACCAACAACATTAGAGGGATGACAGCTACTGTAGCAGAGAAGAGATCATATGGTGTATGGGCCTCTCTGTTATATCAGCCTCTGTTTTGCTCATACACATAATTTAGGAGACCACTACAATATCAAATATTCTTTCTAGTGTGACATTTTGTGTCTCTTTTAAACAAAAGGGCTACTGGGAGGAAAATGTGGAAGAGCAAGAAGTAGGAGAAAAAAGATTTTATTGCAGACATCCTTAGTCGTAACATTTCCATTCCATGTTCATAAAGAACATGTGAATAACAATATTTGCAAGCTTTATCTATGTGAAAAATAATGCTAAGCTTAATGTAGAAACACTGTGAGCTTTGATTGGCTCTTGAATTTGCTCCACAGCAAATATTTGGTACCCATATGCTGGTAAAATGCTAGTATATTTTAACTGTCCTCCGGGCTGCCTGTTGTGCCTGCACAGCCTTTCTATAGAATTTCACCCAGAAAACCAGCATCTTCTTGTCACTGAGTTCTCCAAAATTTAAAGCAAACAGAGGAATTCCCAAATGATTATAACTGATATATTTTTTTACTAAATGTCAGCATGATCTCCCATAAAACCAACAATTTGGTGTGTTTTTCCATACTTGCAGGCTTCAGCCATTTGGTGTGGTAATAAACATCCCCAGATCTTATGTCATTGATTGTTTGGCTTCAGCGATGTTGAAAGATGGAAAACAAAATGAAAGAACATAAACCTTGTCTGAGATTTATTTGGAGACTGTATGTGAAGCATACCTGGCTTTTCATACTTATCAAAGCACCTGACAAAAGAGACACATTCAGCCTTAGCTATGTCTAGTTTATCTTGTCAGTGTCTGAAACAGACAGTGGAAACCTTTCAACGTTGTACTTCATAAAATTGCAACCAGACTGATAAATCTGTTTATTTTTGCTGTAAATGTGCCCTGGTTTCCATAACAGAGACAGCTTGCATGTATGGTGATGAATGGTTACTCTCCCATCACAGACCTTTATGGACACTTCGCCAAGAAACTTGTTTTGTGAATTTCTCAGCTGCTGCTTTTTTTTTTTTTTCCTTTTTTTTCCAGCACCTGAAAATTTGCAACTGGCCTGGCTTGAAAAGCTACCTTGGCAATTTTACTAAGGCACTTACTTTGATAGCTAAAAATGACCTTGAAGAATGATTAATACTGTGTGGGGGTTGATGACATAAATCTGTTAAAGTGTGCCTGATGTACAGCTTCACATGCAAGAATGTTATAGCCATATTCCTGTGCTAACACAGTGACATTGAACAGACTGTAGCAGATATAAAATCTACAAAAAAAAAAAAAAAAAA
>Ga0065711_1010241_pt1 | contig 13330 bp, 8 predicted proteins | sample Hoacrofraction12_FD_59098 | JGI IMG/M metagenome (GOLD analysis project Ga0065711, IMG submission 59098) | Hoatzin crop microbial communities from Cojedes, Venezuela - Epithelial fraction 12 v2 (version 2) | ecosystem: Host-associated > Birds > Digestive system > Esophagus > Crop | place...
TGATTAAGCCTTAATTAAGCATTAGGATGTATTATGTCCTTCTTGGGGTAGGAGGGTGAAGGACATGCGTGGTTGGGCCTCTGAAGTACCTACCTTCTGTGCTGCTGGCTATCAGAAAAAGGAGGAGGTGAAAGAGATGTAGGGGGATATAATTACAAAATGGCTAAAAATAGAGGAAAGGGAGCTGGGTTTGATAGCCAGTAGCCACTATCCTGTAGCTGTGGCATAAGCAGAAGTGGTGTAAATAACAGAGATTAGTAAAAGTACAGAGGAAAAAAATAGTTAGATCATGATACTACATGACAAAACGAGATCTGTCTGTAGCTTTAAAGAAATCTAAATTAAACTAAGCTGTTATTTGCATGCCAGCAGGGAGTAGAAGTGGACACAGCTCGGAGAAGAGAGCTGTGGAGTACAGGACAAGCAGGAGGCGGCTTTAGAGAAGCAACAATGGACAGACAGTTTATGGTAAACCAATAAAATGTACTTATGTCTGAATCTGAAATTAGACTCTGAAAAATATGGTCTCAAGGCACCTGCTAAAGAGCTTAGCATTACTGGAATCTTAATAAATGACTCATGCTGTCATAATCTGATCCTGACATCAACTCTCCGTGCTGTATTTCTTCAGCTTTTGAGTGGGGGAAGGGGAAGTCTGCAAAGCCTCAGTAAAGACTGAGAGATGTAAATAGGTGGTTAGAAGCCCACACAAGATCTATTGGTAATTTCTGTGTTGTCAGCTACTTTTCAAACCCAGAACAAATGAGACTTGAGTAGAAGAATTATGCAGCATCAGAAGAAATGAGAATTGCTCTTTCCCTTTAAAATCTTTACCTGATGCTTCAGGCTGTACATTCTAGCAGTGCCCGTCCAGGACTTCATGGCCAGCGGACGCGTGGAGCTGTGCCACCCACTGGCTGCCATCCTGTGCTTACCTGTAAGTACGCACGCAGCGGTCGGCCCGAAGGGTGCGAGAGCCTTTGCCTGGCTTCCCCCGCTTCACCCGCTGCTTCCTCTTCGTGCCTTTGCCGCAGCGCTTCTGCTCCCGTTAGCAGCTCCTGGCGAAGGCCAGAGGCGTCGGAAGTCAGCTACCGTCTGCGGGTGTGGAGGAGAAGTGTTTGTCTTCTAAATCCAAAGGAGGACTGTAGGGGGAAGAAGAAGCAGTCCAGATGAGAGCGTTACCAGAGCAAAACAGCGGTGATTTTTGATAGCATTGAGGGGGTGACGAACAACTCATTCCTGGGATTGGCTCTGAGACAAACATTTTTTTGCTTTGGGAGAATAATTTAACTTTGTTGCTTTGGGGATAGTGAAAAAGTCCCCTCTCCGTAGAGATGTGTTGCAAATTAGATGTTTGTTAATTGTTTTAATCTTGTATAAATTTAAGTGCAAAGTCGAAGTATTAATTATTAGTTTCCTCTGCGACAGCATGATAATGTGCATTACAAACCTCAGTTCGACGCAGTTACTTCTATTTCTAGAACTTGAATGACAGTACTGTTAAAATTGCACCAGAAATTGGAAAATTTAGTGATGCTGGGCAAATTGAGGGGAAAGAGATGGCAAGGGATCAGCTTTTGAATTACAAATGTGCTGCATGGGTCATTTTTTTTTTATTCAGCGTTATTCATTTGGCCAGTATTCAGGGAAAGTTGAGATTTTATCCAACTTTTCAGTGAAGCCCTGTGGATATTGCTGTGCTCTGCACACGAAAGCCAGATTCTGCTACAAGAATAAACGCTTGCTTTCCTGGTGTAGACCAGATGCAGGGCCAGTAAGGAACTGCTTACCATGTTTTGTGCTTAAGAGAAAATCACAGCTCGTGGCTGTAGTCCTCAGTGCATTTTAGAGCATACTGGCAACTTGTTTGTCATGGTTTTAAAAACCAGCTTCTGCTGGTGGTTTTTAATAAGAACCCGATGCAAATACGTAACTCAAACTTTTCCTGCTTGGTTTTCTCTTTTCCTTACCTCTTTTTGCACACGCTGGTGTTACTGGATACTTGAGCTTTCAGGCATTTTGCTCTCTTGGAAGATTAATGATAGGGATATAAAACTGATGGGTTTTGCAAGCAGGAGTATATGTGTGTGAATGGTAAGGGGAGGGAGTGGGTCTCTGACAGAGTAAATCTGAACCTTGACAAAAATGCCCTGTAATATCTTACTGCTTATATCACTTTGCTTATTTTGCACTGCTGCGTTCCACTGATTTCAGCTTTACTTTTAAAGGAGGAGAGTGGGTGCAAGGAAGAGTTTCCTCAGCCATCTAGAGGAAAGATAGCTGCAAAATGCTCAAAAAGGAAAATAGGAAATAACAAGTACATCTTTTAAAGTGTGAGGTTTGGGTTTTTTCTTTCTTGATTCAGGATCTTACAAATTAAATCAGATTTGAACCCCCCCACAGAACAACAACAAAAATAACAAAAAACCCAACCCCAAAACAGCAACAAAAAACCCCCTGTCAGACGTGGAAATCAAATTCCTGTTATGCAATGTAATGTTCTCAGTAATGTTCTCCTATTTTCAGACAGTTGCAGAGGATTGGTTTTTGTCTTTTTTTCTAAAAAAAGGAAAAAAGCTTCAGTGTTGCTGTCATTCTTTTTTCCTCCCTTCTCTGTTTTTGCTATTAACAGTCACTGTTGCCCTTTGTTCTTTGAGCAGCAGTAGTCTGGACCGTTTGGAGTAGCAGTTTCAGGTGTTAAACTTGCCTGGTAAATGGCTTGTAACAACGTACAGCGCTGGATCGATCCTAAAGGTGTTCAGCCTGAGGGGCTTTTGGTTTGTTTCGTACGGACACTGCAGTGGTGTCCTGACCATGCCTTACGCTGTTGTGCAAGCAATTAAATTACCTGACTGCATTCCTGGGGTCTTGGTCTCTCTTTCTTCACTTAGTGTTTTTTAATCTCTGGCTATAACTGCCCTAGGTGTGGAGTAACCTCTCTACTGGACACCTCTTGATCACCTTTGCATGCAGCATACTGTAACCCTCAAGCCTTTGGCTAGCTTCTCCTTGGGCATCTTTCACCGAGCACTGAGTCTTCTGAGCTATCTCCTACCTGTAGGATATGGGTGCAGAGTCATTATCTTTATTGCTTACACCAACAATGCAGGCTGGGACAAACCTGCTGCGAGGCATCGGTCTGCTCGCCCACTCCAGCACGTCGCCCAGCGGGTCTGCTGGCCACGGAGTCACCATCCAGGTGGGGAAGCGCGGGTCTCTGCCGTTCTTCGCAATGGACTGACCCTGGACATCGCTGAGCCGCTGGCCGCCTCCTCTCTGCTGCTGCTTTGTCTTGTCATGTCAGGGCTTTGTTTTTCTGAATCATTGTTGAATTCACGTCTTTGTTATCAACCGCTGCGAACTGGTATCAGCTCAGCGATCTTGCTGCGTTCTGGGTTTGCTTTTTGCTTTATCTTGCAGGCTCTCGTAGCCTATATGCTCTCACACTTGCAGGTGGTGACAGCTACAGCTCATTGTGTTTCCCTTAGTTAAGCAGGCTTGTGGATCACTTATTTTCTCATTCTTACCTTGCAAGTTCAGGATACGTGCGAGTTACCAAAGATGCACTAGAACACCCTCTGGCAGTGAGAGTCTGCATTACCCACTCGGTCTGAACCTCGACGCTGTGAAGAGAAGAGCTCTTTACAACTTCTGTTGTTTAATCCCACCATCCAGTATAGAGACACTCTGAAGACATAGTGTCCCACCAAAATAAATGGTGCTGCTTTTGGAGAGAACCATCCCAATACTGAACTTTTGGCCAAAGAAGCTTTCGTATTTTTAAAAGAAATCCTGTTAGGTAGTATGGAATACTAAACGTATCGAGTCAGTTGTACAGGGAGATCTGCTCAGCACAGGCTGGTTAAAAAAAAATGGTAAGACGGAGGAACACTTCAGTAACCCAGTGGCATTTTTGGTGCTTAGATTCTGCTGATTTTAGTGAAGCCTGGATGTGCTGAGCTCTCAAGTGGTTTGGGGAATACTTCAGCCTTCAAGTCTAGACTGTGCTTCGGAACAGGACCAAGAGAGGACAGCAGCTGCGTGTGCTGTATTATCAGATGACTCTGCACTTGGATGGGAGAGATACCCCTGCTCAGGGTGTCTCTGAGGGCTGTGGGCTCTGGAGATGGCCAGCCAGTCAAATGCATCCTCAGCTGTGGTACACGTCCTGCAGGTGTCCCTGCTCGCTGCAGGGCGGTTGGACTAGATGACCTCTAGGGGTCCCTTCCGACCCAAAACTTTCTATGATTCTAACAGAACTACGTACTAACTCATCTCGCACCAGCTTTTGGCTTTCATCAGGTTCCTCCAAGAACTGTTACAGCCTGCCAACCTGTGAAAAAGTCTTCTGCCAAGTTAGAGACCTGAGCCAGCTTTTGTGGTATGATGCTGAGGGGATGGGAGCCAACGAAGGAATGGGAGACATGAGATAGGGCAGGTCTGTGGGAATGGGAATGTGTTGGACAGGAGAAGGACCATCTCACCAAGGCAGTGCTGGTCCTGTAGCTTGGCGCAGCTGCCCTTAAGCCTGCAGCCTACATCATTTATAGGTGAGATGACTGAGTGCTCAAGACCGTTCTCATGCTCAAACGTGTGTTTGCATCTACGCAGTGAGCATTCAGTTAGCTAATAAAGACGTGGCAATTGACTGTGGTAATTGGAGTGTTGTATCTCCACAAAAAGCTGCCTTCAGTAGAGCACAGTGTTTGCTCATCCAATCTTATGTCCTGTCTCAGCCATACCAGTTATTTGTCGCTTTGGAGAAAGTGCTCCTTGAGGGTTGAGGCAGGACAGCAGAAAGAAATAAAGCTGGCCTGTTATTTGGCCACGTTCTTCCCAAGAACATGCAGACGATGATGTTTTGTCCAAAGTCCCTTAAGAGCGAGCCTGAGGAGAGATTTCACAATCATAGAAATGTAATTAGCCCCCAGGGCTTTGGGGAAATAGGATTTGTTTTACCTTATCTTCTTATTAAGGGGAGAGGGGAGAAGGGGAGGATATTATCTTTGAAAATAAAACATATGGCTCTGTCATTTTTAGAAAGTCTTTTTAGAGAAGATTGTAGAGAATTCTCTTTCTTCTGCCTTATGGACAGCATTCATGCCATGGGCGGTGGTAGACAGCAAGCACAACGCGTTTTCCGCAGTGTCCAGTCTCTGCTAACAGGAATGAGTAGCTGTGGTACTAGCAGTTGAGAGCTATGTTATGCTTTTAGGCTGGTTTTGGTTTAGATAACCACTGAAGCTGTTCAGGATTTGGGGACTGCTTGGACAACGGTGACTTGGTGTCTCTCCAGTGTCTCCTGCGAGAACTTTGTCGGCAGAAGGGCTCCGTTAACCTGGGTGCGAGGGTCACCGCATCCAGAGAGCGAGTCAGGCCTGTGGATGTGCTGGCTCATCTTCTATATAGACTTCCTAGCTTTTACCAAGAGCCCTGGGGTGGTGGGAAGAAGTGCCCTTTACCCTCCGGTTGACTGGGAAGTTTGTTGTAGGTATAAAGAGTTTCCACGATCCGTAGGGAGAGTCCCATCGGACGGAGCTTGGCACGAGAACACTCTTGCAGAACGGGCCAGGTGCTCAGCTGGTTGGTCACCCTGTCACGGAGCAGTCCGCACGGAACGCGTGACCCAGAAATACCAGGCACTATATGAAGAAATACATACTATAAATAATAACTGCAGGCGTTGTCACTTTTCAGGGCTGTAATATATTTGCAGGTTTGAGATGTTTCGTAACGTGTAGCAGCAAGTCCCTCAGTGCTGGCAAAAACTCCTTACATATTTCATACGCAAGAGCGATGTGCCATGTCTGCCGGCTCCCCTCGGTCTGTCACTGAGAGCCGGAATTGGTCGCGCTTTGCCTTCCTCGCTGTCGCAGCAGTGTTTGCAAGAGGTGCGGGTCTGACCAAGCTCTGCCAGAGAAGCTTTTGGGAAAACTCTCTCAGGGCAGCCAAGACCAGCGCTACCGCTGTCGGAATAATTGTTTGTGTGTTTTGGTTTGGGTTTGTTTTGTTTTTCTGGATTGGCTGCCAACAAAACCAAGGGAAATAATTCCGAGTAAAATTTCAATTTTCTTTTTCATTTCTTTCCTTGACAAATTAAAAACCAGAAATATTTCATTTCACCCAACCCCTGAAGTGTTTCATTTCAGTCATTAAGAAAAGCCAGGGAAAGGAAGGGTTAGACTTCAAAGCAAGTGCCTGGGGGCAGTTCCCGTTCAGTGGAGCGGAGCCCTCGTTCAGGATGGAGGAGACCCTGCTCCCACTCTTCCCTCTGCCAGGGAGGGTTTGAACACGCTTGTCTTGCTTCCCAGGAAGGTTTGCTGGGAACGGGATATTCCAGGGTGAGGATGGGATTAGGTGAAAAATGAGTTGGAGGAGACACGGGCGAGGTGTAAAAACAAAAGTAAGCAATGCTGAAATAAGCTCTTTTTGCTTTGAAGCTGTAATTTGGAAAACGAAACTGGAAGCTTTGCAGTTTTGTATTGTTCGTGAACACTGCTTAAAGAAAAGGTGTTAATATCAGTTTTGGATGATTTTGTCACAATGGAAATTCACGTCTCTGTGTGTTTTCAAAGCCTAGTTTTATTAGCACATCTTTTAAGATGTCCTACCTTTACACGCACAGCATAAATTGTTGAAAGCGGTGCAGAGCCTGTTCGTTAGGACATGCATAAATGCTCAAGAAGTACCACTGAACTGACGTATTCTTACTTGCTATAGCTCTTGTCTCTGCCTCTAAATTCACCCCTTTTCAGAAAATTAATAAACCTGGAGCCAGGTTACATAAAATAAACATTTTACAGTTTTCAGAGGTAACTTCTCAGCGTGAAGACCAGGACCGACACGCCTCCTTGCAGCGCTTCTCGGCGGGCTGTGGTGACCAGCACCTTCTGGGACGGTGTCGGGCTCCCGAGCTGGCCAGGCAGCCTGTGCCGCGGGCCTCCTGCGAGGTCTGCAGGCTTCACGCTGGCTTCCCCTGCGTGGCGTTCGGTGGGCTGGGGTCAGCACCGCACCCGCGTTAATGCCGGTCTAAATGGCTGTCGTCCTTGTGTTCTGACTGCAGATCGCTAGACGGCCGGCTGCAAGTGTCTCACCGGAAAGGTCTTCCCCACGTCATCTACTGCCGGCTGTGGCGGTGGCCCGACCTCCATAGCCACCATGAGCTGCGTGCCATGGAGATGTGCGAGTACGCCTTTAACATGAAGAAGGATGAAGTCTGCGTGAATCCTTACCATTACCAAAGAGTGGAAACCCCAGGTACTGCTGACCCCGTGTGCAGACACCTCAGCTTCTCGGTACCAGCAGAGGGGATTTATAAGTGCTTTTCAAAATTGAATAAAGCAGCAGGCATAGGGTTTTAAAACCAAAGTGTATCTATTATTGATGATAATCTCTTACTGTGAGCAGTGGAATAATTTATGAATCTGCACTCAGTGGGGGACATATCATTTTAAATTGATAAAACCCAAGTTGAGCAGGTTGCACTGTTGCCAGGTTCCTAATGTGGCATTGCGTGCACCTAAACAACTGGCATGCAGAGTAGATACAAGTGTGAACTATGGCAGTGTCCTGTGGATCCCTAATTGTTGGTATTAAATTAAGGATAAACTTACTGTTAAGTTGAAGTGGATCTAAGAATAGCTCCCAACACAACCGAACTCCCTGTTCCAAAGTCTCCTCCTGCTGCTGAAAGAGACTTTCATCTGGCGCTGCAGATAGTTCTGCTGCGTGTTAGTACAAATCTGCAGAGCCAGTCTGGATGTTTATGCTAATCCTACCTTGCTGTTCTGTTTTATGGGAAATTTATTCCTTTTAAATCATGTGGTATAACTTCTCTAAATGGTTTTTCAAGAAGACCTGTTTCTTTGCCTGGGAAGGGGCAGACAGACTAGGTGTGTTCAGATAAGCACGTATCCCGTCCCCAGCTGAGATACGTTAAGAATAGCATCTTTAGCTGCTGCTGTTATTTCAGAAGCAAGTATCAAATTGTGTCCCTTAATTAGCAGCTTTAGTATTGCATGTATTTAAGGGTGTTACTCCAAACTGGTCTCTCCTCATTTTCCAGGGTTTCAGTCATTTTATTTTAAAGCTGTTAATATTGCTGTTCTGGTTGGTTTTTTTTCCCTTTCGTTTGTGCAGTGTTACCTCCAGTGCTGGTGCCTCGGCACACAGAGATCCCAGCTGAGTTCCCGCCGTTAGACGATTATAGTCATTCTATTCCAGAGAACACTAACTTCCCAGCAGGTATCGAGCCACAGAGCAACTACATTCCAGGTACTGCCTATCTTCCGTACAGCGAGCGGGGGGGAAAGGGTCATATTGCACAGTGAATCGTGTCTATGTACGCCAAGCTGGATGACTAGAAAGTCTTTCTTTCCACGTTACTATGAAGCTAAGGAGTGGGAACCTATACAAAAATAGATGAAAGCTGTAAATGCAGACACACAACAGTGCTGTTTATAGTTTTGTTTTGTTTTCTTTAAACTCACCTCTTCCCTTCAGTAGTACATACTCAGTTTATTGTGAAATCTAAAGCTGAATGTTCCCTTAGCAGGTTTAGATTAAAATGAAATTCAGCCATTTTAATTTGAGTAAAACTCTCTAAATTTCTGACGGAATTGAGCTCTTCTATTTATGCATCTCTTTTACAAGCAATTTACACCTTATTTGCATGGACAAGCTATGCAGCTGCACACCAGGAGAGGAAAAATATGTGGACAGAAAACTGTCTACGTGGCTTAAAGTTTTATGGGACTGAAAATCCAGATTTTTTTTGTTTCCCCCCTCTGTTATTCGCGAATATGCTGTCACTATCATCCTGGTTGTGCCAGCTCCTGCTTTCAGCAGCTTGAGGAAGAAAAGTAATAAAAAAGAAATTTAGCTCCTTATGAATAACAAAGTGTCTAAAATCCAGACTTTGCATCCAGTTGCAATAACAGTATGATCATTTTATGCTTGTAGAGACACCTCCTCCAGGCTATTTGAGTGAGGATGGCGAAACTAGTGACCACCAGATGAACCCCAGCATGGATGCAGGTAAGTCATCTTTTGCCATTTGCTGCAGCTTTATAGGTCATATCAGGGACTCTTTTAAAGTTTTACTGTGGGGCACTGAAGATCAGATGATGGTTTGAGGTATTTTATCCCTGTAGGAGTGCAAACATAGCCTGACATCTCATGTAAAGCACAGGGCTGTATGTTTTAGAGCTGCCAGTGAGAAGTACAGCACGTTCTTGTGCTTCCTAAAATCCATCATTAGACAGTACTGAGCAGGAGCCTGAAGCAGTGGAGACACATCTGAGAATGATCGTTCGTGTTGTATCTGCATCCATGCATCTGTACGCGTGTGAAAATTTTGCATGTAGCTGATATTTTTCTGCAGAGGCATTTTTCTGATCGTTTGGTGGTTCACATACTGAAATGTCCAGTGTAACTATGACTGAAATGGCCACTAGGAGATTTGGTTTGAAATGGGTATATCATTTAGTGGAGAATCCCATAGAAAGTTGAAAGTCTAGGTTTTCTCTGACTGCCAAGAAAACAAGTAACCAGGTCTAGGATGAGCAGGCTTAGTGTTCATGCTAACCTGTGTCAACACACTGAAATGAACCATGCAGGTCTCATCTGTCGGGGAGTAACTGTTTCAGGCATCTTGTTGATCTGAGCGGTGTCACTGCTTGTAAGCACATCTGAATCAGGTTCTGAATTCATAGAACTTTTGCTTGAAAAGCAAAAACGCGTCCTTGGTTAGAAGGGCTGATGTTTTACAAGAGGAATATGCAAATACATGGCACTTTAACAGACAGACAGACATGCAGAACCTAATTAATGCAATTACTGCACACAGATATCTTGGTTTCTGTGCGTGTCTTCAGCCGTAGAGCATACGTGGGATTCTAAAAGAGGGGTGACTGATTTGCAGTCCTTCACCGCAGTTAGACAGATGGAGGAAGGCAGTGTGGGTTTGTTTGCCTACATCAAACATAAGCCTATTGGCACGAACCATTTTAGTGCATACAATTATTGGTAATGTGGTTGAGGTTTGGAATGTATGTATGGCTTTTTGGAAAGTGGGCTGGAATAGGATTGGTCTGGAAGATGCTATAAATACCCAATTCATGTCCAAATGCTATATCCCTTCCTTCGGATGTCACGGACTTCCCTCTTCATAGAAAAACAAATTCTAAAGAAACCAGCTGAACTCAGTGTGAGAGGAAAACAAAAAATGGGCTGTACCACCTGTCTGCAACCGTGTGGCATCCAGAGACTGTGCACGTTGCTCTGGACATCCAAGTGCAGATATCTGAAATATATGCGCAAAATTTGTGGACCAAATTGAAATGATTGGGGATAAAATACTGACAGTCGTTTGGTCAGGTCTGTTTAGCTCAATCCCATGCTCCATTGTCCTCACACCATTAAGATTTGTTGATGGAAAGTGTTATGTTTTTGACTCTTATGAGTATGTTTTGTGCCTAGCAATGTAAAATCAAGCTCTCAAATGCCCAGCTAACTGGGTTTGACTGGAGCTGTCGTGGTGGTACCTGGTGTTTTGATAACTGCAAGTAAAACAGACAACTGCGTGCTCAGTTTTGAAAATTAGTGGGTTAAGCTTAAGTGAACACATTATGAAGATGCTTAGCAGTACTGCAGATGTAGCAAGCTGATATATAAGTAATAGCATTTGGGAGCTTACGTAAAGAGTAATGAAAAACAGAGGAGCTGCTGGTGTCACAAAATGAGGCTTCAGTGAGAAGTGGGTTCTCCCTCCAACAAGCCTGGGCAGCCCTGAAGATTTTGTGCAGGTGTTTTTCCTTGTGCAGATGCCATACTAATAATTACAATGTCTTGATTTTCAGGTTCTCCAAACTTATCACCGAACCCTATGTCTCCAGCACACAATAATCTGGGTAAGCATGTGATCTTGAGAACTGTGTGTAATTACAGTCAATATAGTGACATTTTAATTATGATGTTCTTGCTTGAGGTTGTGCGCTTTTGATGAGGGTGTGAGCACCGTCGATGTTCCTTTCCACTAATCCTCTTTACCGTGGTAACAGTGGTTCATAGTAACTCTAGATGAAATAAAGAAATCCGAACTTACATCAGAGAGTTACATGAAAAATGGGGAAACGTTGGCAGACAAATACCAAAAAGGAGGAGTGAAGGACTGCAGCAAAAATATGCTTGGTTGATTACATGAGTTTGCAAGGAGGTCCTGTGCAGCCTGCTGTAGGTGACCCTGCTTCGGCAGGGGGCTGGACTAGATGACCCACAGAGGGTCCTTCCATCCCCGAACATTTTGTGATTCTGTGAGTGTGTCTGTCTGTTTCGCTGGCAGTTTTGTGCTCTTGTATTTTTAAAGGACACAGACTGGGGTTAAATTTTGTCTCCTAAAAAGTTACTTTGTAAATTTGTAGTGCTTAGCCATCTCTTTTACAATGGACCAGAGTGCCTTGCAATTTTTTAATGTTTATTCACTTGGTGTGACGTCCATTACAGGGCAAATGCTGCTATCCATAGATTGTGGAGAGGGGGCTGAGGTTCAGAGCTACAGATTTGCCTGCACTGCTTCATCACCTCGGGCAACGGTCTGCTTGACCGAAGGGCAACAGATGCATTACAAGAAAGAAATTTGTCACTCTGAGGGTGGTGAGGCCCTGGCACAGTTGCCCAGAGAAGCTGTGGCTGCCCCCTCCCTGGCAGTGTTTAAGGCCAGGTTGGACAGGGCTCCGAGCACCCCGGGCTGGTGGAAGGGGTCCCTTGTCCCCTGGAACAAGATTATCTATAAGGTCCCTTCCAACCCATTCTAAGAGTCTGTGCTCAAAAGAGCCTGGAGGAGCGTTGTGGGTGAGATGCACAAACCACGGATGCGCTGTGGGATTTTTCTGACCGAGCCAATTGGTTTTCTTCAAGCAAACTCAGGTTACGCTGCAATCTTGAGTTATCTTTCCCCCCCCAACTCCATCCTGGGCCCCAGGAAGATAGTCCAGCCCTGAGTGCTGTACTAGACCTGACTCACTGACTCACCCCATAACCTGTAGACAGTAAATAGGAGGAAAGCCGAAGAAGAAGGAATAGCAGTTGAGCAGGGGCTTTACCTTTGAGATACTATTAGTGGTTTTTGAGATACTATTAGTGGTTTTGTGGCTATCTGTGAACCTCCGGTATCTTCTCAAATGGCTCTGCCCTTTGTTTTCATACCTAGAGACATAAAAGGTCTGATCTTCATCAGTTTGAGCTCTTACCCTGTTTGAAATTGCTCTCAATGGTCTGTCATAAAAAGCACTCATAGCTCTGGCTAGCTGCAGGATCAGTTCTCTAAATGTTCATTAAGCCAGCAGACAGAGGCCACTTGAGATTACTTTTGAATACCCGTAGCTGTAAAGTTTACATATGCTTTTAATCCTGGCACGGGGTACTTTGACACCGCTCCAAAATTTGTTAGTCATTGGCTGCCTTGTGGATATCTTGGGGCTGTTGAAGGGGGATTTCTTTTCTCTCCCTTTTTTTCCCCCTCTTTTTTTTTTTTTTCGCCAGAGCGTGGAATATGGTGCCACTAAATTTTTATTTGCTTTAACTGTTAAAGCCTAAGAAGAGAATCCATGGCTGACTTCTTTTTATTTCCTTTTTTCTTTTTTTTGTTTGAATCCATTACGTCCCAGTGTGCTTCCTAGGAGTTGATGAGAATCCCTAGCATTTTTTTTTTCAACCTAAAAATAAAAAGCCAATTACATGTAATAAAACCAACCTGGCAAGTTGACTGTGGCATCTGCCTTACGTAAGGAAGAAAGGCGATTCTAGCAGAGGCCCCAGTGTATATACCCTTTCTAACAAGGCCACTGGTTATTGATGCATGCTGCTCAGCTGATGGGCCCCTCAGATGTCTGATGTGCTGACTGGTGACAAAAGCTAAGCAGGAGCAGGTGAGGCTGGTTAACCGCGAGGAATCCCTTTGTAGTCTAAGGAGCAGGCAGCAGAAAAGCGTTTTCGCTTACCGACATTAAAAGATACCTTCAAGTTTTGCAAACCAAAGAGTTGTTGCTCTTAGGCAAGAGCTGCCACAAATTAAGAACTTCTTGTCTCTTTTAAAAATGTTATTGTCAATTTTTGCATGTCAGGAAGCAACAAAACGAAATGGCATTTAAGAGCTGAGCAACTCTTAAAACTGTCAGATGACAAAATCGTCATCATCACAGAATCCCAGCATGGTAGGGTTTGGAAGGGCCCTCTGTGGGTCACCCAGCCCAACCCCCTGCCCAAGCAGGGTCACCCAGAGCAGGCTGCACAGCACCGCGTCCAGGCGGGGCTGGAATATCTCCAGAGAAGG
>Ga0065711_1045641_pt1 | contig 13330 bp, 11 predicted proteins | sample Hoacrofraction12_FD_59098 | JGI IMG/M metagenome (GOLD analysis project Ga0065711, IMG submission 59098) | Hoatzin crop microbial communities from Cojedes, Venezuela - Epithelial fraction 12 v2 (version 2) | ecosystem: Host-associated > Birds > Digestive system > Esophagus > Crop | place...
TGATGCTGAGCAGAAGCGCAGCGCTGAAGCCGTGAAGGGTGTGCGCAAGTACGAGCGGAGGGTGAAGGAGCTGACCTACCAGGTAACACAGGAGGGTTTGTGCTGACACACTCTTCTTCCAGCAAAATTTTGGAACACTGCCTTCCAGAGGGATTTCTTTCTGTACCTCAGTCAGTGACACAGTAAATAGAATTTTGACCTCTGTCCTTCTGGAAAGCAATGCTCCAAAAGCAATGTTACTTCCTCTGTTTCACATTTATGAATTTTAGAGAAAGAGGAAAACAAGGGTTTCTATTACTTGCTGTTCTCTGTAGTCTGAGGAAGACCGGAAGAATGTTCTTAGGCTCCAAGATCTAGTGGACAAGCTACAAATGAAAGTGAAGTCCTACAAGAGACAAGCTGAGGAGGCTGTAAGTACCACTCTGACTAAGGCCAGACTTCGTCCTGGTGGACATGGGATTTTGTGTTGGTGTTCTCTGCATAGTTTTTTGAAACCTTGACTGTTTTGATGTGTTTGATGCTACAAGACAATGGCGAGTGTACGAATAAGCATCGCAGGTTTAGGGAGAGAATATACTTTCCCAGCTCTATTTGGTTTCATTCTAAGCCTCACTACCCACCCCTCTTACTTCCTTCCTACCCTCCCCTAGGTGTCAGAAGCAGCTGCTAGTCTGTCTGTTCAGGACTCTGCTATAAGCTCTGCCTATACCATGCTGTGTGTAATATGGCCATGGCCTTTTTGACACTCAGACATTTTTTTCACTTCTGGCACACTTAATGCCCTGAGTAGCTTCTTACCTTGGTTTTGAACTTGCCCTGCTTGCTCAGCTGTGGCATTTAAATTTTTGTTTGCCCAGCTTTCAGATATTAAATGTCCACTTGCTGCCTGTTGTTTTCACAACTCCCTCTCCCCGCACAGGAGGAGCTGTCCAATGTCAACCTCTCCAAGTTCCGCAAGATCCAGCACGAGCTGGAGGAAGCCGAGGAGCGGGCTGACATTGCAGAGTCACAGGTCAACAAGCTCCGAGTGAAGAGCCGGGAGTTTCATAAGAAGATAGAAGAGGAGGAATGAGGATCCCAAGGCTAAAAAGTGACCTGAGGCATGCATAAAATGTAAATGTCTGTGTTGCTTTCTTCCATAATTATCATTTATTTCTAGATAATAAAGTTCGTAGAGACCTTTGCATATGAACAGGAATTAGCATGTTTTGTTTATTTATTCTAAAATTCAGTACTTCTGGAGTACATGTACACAGTTAATGGTCACACTTAGAAGTATGTTAAACAGCAAAACATTTTTACATTTACATTTCTGAAAATGCATGAGGAGTAATAACAATTATATGGATTTGCTAGTCATCTTGCAATGATAAGTATGCCTTTCTTTAATAGACTAAGACTACGTTCTTTCAAATTATCTTGATGAATACTTAGGGAAAAAAAAAGAATAAGAGATTCCTGCAGCATTTTTTTTTTTAATATATATACTCTTTTCAGTAATTGAAAAATGTTGCTTATTTGGTTAGGCTTAAGGGTGTGAGAAACTCAAATTTTTAGTTTGATTCAGGAGACTGAAGTTCATTCCAAGCATTGAAAAGCACTCAAACCAACGCGGTGAGATAGTGGCATGAAGAGATATCCTCGCTCTATTTCTCTGAAGCTGTTTTGCTTCATACATAGCACAAAATGAAAATCAATTCGCAGATGGGGAGAGTGACAGGAATCCACAGTTAAAATACTGTGGAAGAAAGAACAGGTAAATTTGCAGACTCCTGGGCGTAGGTAAAACTGAGACAACTGAGTGAGGACTATCAAATATACACAGTACCTATCACATGTAGTATTGTGCCTGTATCACCAAGGCAGGGAAAAGGTGCTCAGTGGAGAACTGTCTTATGCTGTCCAATTGTGAGAGGCAATCACCATGGCTTGTCATACAAAAATCCTAAAGTAAATCAGACAATCATCATGGCGATATGTTTAGGCCACCAGCTGTGCTGTCTTAGAAGAATGTGTCTGAGAAGGAAAGTACCAAGGGGGATTCCTGGGAGCACATCTGTTCTCTGAATTGTCTCTGCAAGCAGAATGGTTGCTTTAAGGAGATCCCTGCTCAGGCCACTCTCCTAAAAGCCTCCTGCTCTCACAAACCAATGTCTTTGCTCTGAAATATCCTGTGTTGTCCAGAATGCAGGGGACAAGCAGAAACTGGATTCCCTGAAGGAGTGTCTTAGTTTAGCCTGGCTGGACACCAGGTGTCCACTCACCCTCCTCAACTAGACAGGGGAGAAAACATATGACGAAAGGCTTGCGGATTGAGACAAGGACAGGGAGAGATCACGCACCAATTACCATCACAAGCAAAACAGACTTAACTTGGGGAAATTAGTTTAATTTATTACCTATCAAATCAGGACAAGGTAAGGAGAAATGAAAACTAAACCTTAAAACGCCTTCCCCCCACCCCTCCCTTCTTCCTGGGCTCAGCTTTACTCCCGGTTTCTCTACCTCCTCCCCAGAGTAGTGCAGGGGGAGGGGGAATGGGAGTTGCGGTCAGATCATCACACCTTGTTTTTTCTGCTCCTTCCTCCTCACTCTCTTCCCCTGTTCCAGCGTGGGGTCCCTCCCACAGGAGACAGTCCTCCACGAACTTCTCCAACATAGATCCTTCCCACGGGCCGCAACTCTTCATGAACTGCTCCAACATGGTCCCTTCCACAGGGTGCAGTCCTTCAGGAGCAGACTGCTCCAGTGTGGGTCCCCTGTGCAGTCACAAGTCCTGCCAGCAAACCTGCTCCAGCGTGGGCTCCTCTCTGCATGGATCCACATGTCCTGGCAGGAGCCTGCTTGAGCATGGGCTCTCCACAGGGCCACAGCCTCCTTTGGGCATCTACCTGCTTCAGCATGGGGTCCTCCACGGGCTGCAGGTGCATATCTGCTCCCTCCTGGACCTCCATGGACTGCAGGGGTACAGCCTGCCTCACCGTGGTCTTCATCACAGGCTGCAAGGGAATCTCTACTCCGGTGCCTGGAGCACCTTCTCACCCTCCTCCTTCACTGGCCTTGGTGTCTGCAGAGTTCTTTCTTACATATTCTCACTCCTCTCTCCTGCTGCAGCTTTTTTTCCCCCTTTTTAAATATGTTGTCACAGAGGCACTACCACCACCACTGATTGGCTTGGCCTTGGCCAGCAGCAAGTCCGTCTTGGAGCCAGCTGGTATTGGCTCTATCAGATAGGGGAAGCTTCTAGCATCTTTTCACAGAAGCCATCCCTGTAGGCCTCCTGCTACCAAACCCTTGCCACACAAACCCATTACAAGGAGAATATAAGGGACAATGCAACTGTGGCTGCAGGCTCTTTATACCATGCACTGTGTGGGAAGACTCACTGGATAAATAATGGGCAGAAACCATAAGGTGATTTTCCTCAAGCCCTTCATTTGTTTTTCATGCTGCATTGTCATTTATTTCACAAGATCCTTAGGGGACAGAAGGGTGTCCTAGAGTTGGTGGGCATCTGATTTAGCCATGACAGTATATTTAATCTATTCATAATTTAAGTCAAGCCCTCCCCTACCTTTCTAAGAGTCTTTACTCTCTCTGTCCACGGAAAGTCTATTGCAGAGCCATTCAAGAATGGGCCTAGGAAATATCAGTTGAACCAGTGTGCAGATCCATAGCAAACGTATAGCTGTCTCCTCATAGAAGAGGAGTGACATGGCAGTGACTGTTGATGTTGATCATGCACTTCTAGATGAATATGTCAGCCAAGCAAGCTGGTCCTCTCTGCCAGATGCAGTGCCATTGTCTCATCACACAGGTCCACCACTATCTTCCTGCATACACAACAAGCTCCAGGGCAGGGAAGCCTCCAGTCTGGGAAGTTGCTTAAAAAATTTAGATGTTTTCCCTGAATGATCAAGGTAAAGCCTTGACATCAGATGGAAGGAGTCCACGGTTGTTACCACTTCTTGACAACTAAGGCCAGCACTGTGGCTAGATGTGCCATGCTGTAAGAAACATTAGGCTTCCAGCCATCCACAAGAAATCAGCCAGTGAGAAGGGGGCAATGCATTCATTACAGGGAGATTGCTGCACTATGACAAGATCCTCTACGAGCAAAATGAGCTGATGCTTTATTCAGGTCATGGGCCCACTTCAAGCCTTGGGACTAGTGGCTCTGCCTGTCCTACTCCGGTCTGCCAGCTCCCCTGCCTTTTCTCTCTCCCCTCCTCTCCCCTGCATTCTCCCTCTCCCCTCCTCTCCTTACCCCTTCCACTCACCTACCTCTGTCCACAGGCTAACTCTCCTGCCTGTGTATTGTTATTCTCAATATATTGGGCTTGTTCATTTTCCTAAGAACAGATTATTAGTCCAAACCATAATATTTTACATTAAGCTGAACTAAACATTCAATATTTACATGTTGATCACAAAGATAGCATAAGATAAAGTACAGTGTTGATTGTGTAAGGTGTCTAACTACTGACCACACTTTACCATTAATACATCACAGTTTTTGGTACCAGCCACATTTCAGAAAGGGTGACAGGAGGTGAACAAGCTCTTCTGGTAATGCACTTACTCATTTGGCCATGCACCAGGAGAGAGATTGTTTTTATTTCCCCCTGTAGCTGCTCACCCGTGTCTAGCTCCTTTACCACAAAAGCAGGGCATGGGAGGAGAGCAGTGGAAGGCAGCAGCTGGTGGCTGAGCACAGCAGGAGGGAGAGGAAGCCTCTGTTCGTGCCTCACGCCGCCCTCTCCTGTGGGGTGATGGCCACCGCCCTGCTTGGCTCTTGAGGACGGGGGCCCTGCCAGGGGCACTGCGCAGGGAGGTGGGCCAGTTAGTGCCAGTTACTAGCTGGCTTCAAAATCTGGCTCGGTTCTCTGATCAGCTTTCTGTGAGTTTCAATAGTTCTCGTTCTCTTTTCACGATTTTTTCAGCCTCGGTCACCCCATGCTCTGCCCCTGATGCCTCACACCCAGCACCTGCCCAAGCTCTGGCCTGCCCTCCTCGCCCACAGTGCAGCCTGCTGCAGGCCTGGGCAGGCCGAGGGCCCCACCGGCCAGCCCAGGGCCCTGTCTATACCAGGCCTGCCCTTGCAGCAGTGCTGCATGGCACCATGGACGCTAGGCACACTGCTGGAGCCCCAGAGCAGCCCCTTCCTCTGGGGTCTTCTGCTTAGACATGGTGCCTGTCCAGGCTGGCTGCAACCTCTGTATCGGGGCAGCAGGATGGGGGGGGGAGCATGGGGTGAGCCTGTCAGAGGTAGGAGATGAAGAAAAATATTGTGGCACGATGCTTATTTAGGCCTTTCTTCTACCGGTCAGAAATGACACTGCCTACGTGGTACTGGTGGTGGCAGATAGGAAAGTATCAGTGACATCAATAGACATCCAGGCAAATGAAGTATGCCTAAAATGGGAAAAAAAATTATTTTGACCTCTATATGCATTTATTCCTTCTTCTGTGTCCTGGGTTCTGCCAGGACAGGGTTAATTTTCACCGGAATCCAGGAAGGGGCACAGCCCAGCGGGCTGGGGGGAGCTCTCCCGCGGCTCGGGAGTGGCTCTCTGGGTTCTGCGGCTTGTGTTGTGCATTCTCCTCATCTCTATCGCTGTTGTTCCTGTTCCCTCTGTTTGCTGTTCTGTTAAACTGCCCTTATCCCGACCCACCAGTTTTCTGCCTGTTTCTTTCCATTCTCCTCCGCACCCCGGCGGGGGGAGGGGCGGCCGCATGGTACTTTTGTTGCCGGCCGCAGACAAACCGTAACATTCTGTAATGTATCATATATAAGCTAGTCTTTGTGCCTTTTCGGTTTGTAGTAGTTTGTTTAGTGTGTGTTCAACAGCAACCAGTTGCAATTGTTCTCTGGCTGACATTTATCAGGTGTTACAATTGATCATTGCTGACTTCTTGGAAAGTTGCATTGTTAGCCCAAACTGGTATAAAAGTAAAGCATGAACTAATTACAATACAAAGGAGAAGTGTTTATCGACATAGTTCTTGCCATTACGCTCAATAAGCAAGACTTGTCCTTTACAAATGCTTCAAACATCTTCCTTTTGAAGAGGCTACCACCTTTCAACAGGTCTGAGAGCTGACTGAAGAGGCTGCTTAGGGCTCCCATTTCACTGCAGCCTCTCTAGAAGCATTTATAGGTTCCTCTGCACTCAGAAAACTGCTGCTTCCCCTTTCTCACGCATGCCATCTTCATGCCTAAATGAATATGTAAATGAGCAAGCTGAATGTCTAAACTCCCATTGTAGATGCTACTATTAGAGTCAAGCAAATGTTTTGGTTCACTCTAAGGTAGGTAGCTATATTCGGACAATTGAATCTTTCTCCAGACTCCATTAACTCAAGCTCCATCAATAATAGCGGGATGTCAGACCCTAGCTCACAGGTATGAGAGCACGCCTGCATATAGTTTGTTGTGACGGGTTGTTGCTGATGGAAGACTTGAGCAAATGGGAAGTGCACGTATACAGTACGAGGGCTATACTTACGCAGGTAGTAGGGAGGGAACTGCAGTGGATTTGGCAGAGAAGGGGAGACCCTGAGAGAATATTATAGCTGACAAAAAATGCCAAAATGCCTTTTGTGAAAGGCTGTGAAAACTAGAGGCTATTTTCATTGTGCTTGATAGAAACAAAACCATTGTATTAAAGCAAAAGATGTCTTGACATTTTGGAGGAGGAAAAAACTGCATTTATTTATGAGCTGCTAGAATTATTTTTCTAAAATTTTGACTTTTTTTCTTCTACTACCAAAGGTAGCAAAATAAATTCTGTACAAGTCTTAATCCCCCAGACACACTACATACACATGCACACACACACACACACTTTTGTCTTGACCTCCAGCTTTTACTTGTTTGTATTTTTTCCGAGTTTTTGCAATTCAGAAAGACACAGTTGAAGTTTCTCTTTGACAGCAAGAGTCTTTCCAAATTAAAAATGCTTTGTTTTTAAAATGACAAAAAGGAAAAAGCAAAAGCAAGAATAAAAAGAAGGGCTGTTTTATACTCAGGTGAGGATCTAGCTGTTAAGGTTAAACCATAGGCCTCAGTCTTATTCTTCAGTGTGAATTTACTCCAACTGTGAAGCTGACCTCTGCTAATTTCCGCCCCACCCCCAGGATTACAGTGCCATCACAGAGACACTGTCAGCTGAGAGAAGAGGAGGAAGGAATTTCCTCACTTTCTTATCCAGACCTCTGAGTAGGTGATGCTAAGGGAGAGGAGCACAACAGGTGCTGTAAGTGGGGAGGCAGTATGCCATGGGATCAGGTGAGGCTTCTGAGATGTGGTTCAGTTAAGATTGCCTTGCTTGTCATAGGAACTGTAATTTGGAAAGTGAAGACCAACACATGAAAACAAACAAACAAACAAATCAAGATCTGTTGCATGGGGATGAAATTGTTTCTGAATAAAATGAAGGGTTCTACTGCCCTCTTCACCACTCCCTTCCTTGTGCTGTTGCAGAACAGGTGTAACCCTCTCCCATAATCTGGGTGGGGAACGTCCCAGGGAACAGCACACTACATTGGCTTTTTTCACGTACTAGCATGGGGTTCAGCTCCTTCTAACAATAACTGCCTCTTTTCCAGGATAGCATAGGACATGACTTTTTCTCTTCTAGAGAATGTAAATTTATTAATCCTTCCCTCCGCACACTTATCCTGCAAAAGTAGTACTGAATGACTCCTCTATGTTGAGATAGCACCTATTTCTCCTCCTTCTACTGGATACATGTCTTAAGTTCAGTACAATGGTTCCATAGTCCTGTTTATATGATCTTTGAAATCCTTCAGCCACAGAAATGAGATCTGAAATTCTATGCCTTTCTTCTGGGATCTAACTCGGTGACTTCAGTCTTAGAGGCTTCTGTCTTCAACTCTAGACTTAATTTGTTTTGCTCTTTTATTGGTCCTTGTGTCCAGGGTGACCTGCTGTTATCCCCCTGGAATCACACCCCTATTTACTTCCTCTTCTTTAATCACACATCCTTCCTTATCCCTACCTTCAGACCCATCCTTCCCCCCTTCTCTTGCTTTGGCTTTGGACCATTTTGCTACTTTGTAATTCATATCATCCCTTCATTCTCACTTTTGCAACTTCTATTCCTATTCAGATGCTTCTGCCTGCACTGGGATTTCCTCCCTCTAACAATGACCTTGCATGTTGGTAGGAGTCCTCATGCTTTTCCACATTGCAGACTCAGGGTATTTGCAGTATGCAGAAGCCTATTCCTTCACCTCTCCATCCCTACATAGTTCCTATTACAATTCATTGGCTCTACTCTTCACTTTCTCTGCTCGAGCCAGCATCTGATGGATTACAGTACCAATGTAGTCTCTTCATCTCCTTTAGCACACCCTCCTGCTTCCCCCCCTTCTCAGGATGTTTTCAAATTATTTATAGGAGACTGATTCACAGACCTGTTATGTCTAATTATATCCATTCAATTCTAATATGAATGGAAATTCTGCTAGGAGTTAATATTGCCAAAAATGTTTTGACCTGAGAAAGAGGAGGTGGTGGCTACATATGCAGATCAGACCCTATAAAAGTACTCTGGGATCAGCGTGTCTTGTCCTTCTTCAGAAATCTCTAAGGTAAGAGTGTCAGAGGCTTTGGACTGAGGAGGTGGGGGATGAAGGGAAACTGGCCCTGCATTCCACAAGCGCCAGTGTGTTCCTACAGATGCTCGCATTCATTCAGTAGGGGACTGCCAGTGCCAGCTGGGATTTTCAGTCTGCTTTCAAGGCATCCATATGTTTTCTGTCTATAAATTTTCTCTGGAATTCTGTGCAGCAGTAAGAAGGAAGTTGCTAATTCTGTTTTACAGTACTGACGAGGCTCCAGTCTGCAAGCCATTCATCTTGTCTCGTAAAAGGTAAGAACTTGATTTATTCCCTCTGTAGGGACAGATAGAGATGCTCTAAGGTAGCAGTTCTATGCAGGTGTGCTGGAAATCCCTGTATTCCTTGTATTTATGTCCTTTGTATAAATACAGTATGAGGATTGGGCTGGATTGCTGATATCTTTGCCACAAGATTCTCAAAGACAGTGGCCTTAAAAGTACTGATTGCTGCTGCATTGCCTACATTCTCCCCAGGATTCTTCTGCAGAAAGCAGTTTTCTACATTAACAGACATTAAGTCCTAAGCTTAGGAGAAACTGTCCTAAAAAGAAAAAATCCATCAGGAAGTAGTTTCCAATTACTTGTCCATATATTTAATGTATTCTTGAAGCAAACAATTATCTTTTTTGGTTTTTGCATTTACCTCAGACATCAAGGGTTACTGGCACTAGCTGTGAAGCAACAGGAAAAGACAGACGTATTTAAATAATGTTAATATTTTCTTTGTTCACAAAGTTCTGGGAATGGGGTTAGAATGTTGTGTATCAAAACATCAAAGTGCTAAAAAAAAGCATTTCAGTCTGAGCTTCCTCACAAGCTTGCTTGTGCCTATGAAAATATTGCACAATTGTGACATAATTATAAAAGCAAATATTGATCATCACAGGGAAATGAAGAAAGGATGATATCTACTTGGATAACTGGAAAAAGAGAGATGGAACATCAACTAAATTCAAAGTTTTAAATATTTACACACAGGAAAATTAACTTTTCATATTTACTTTTTACATTAGTTTATATTGATTTTGTCAAATATTGTCACTGAAAGATATCCCTCAAAATTATAAAATGTCAACAAGCTATCATGTGTAAAGAATATAACTAGCATGCATTGAATAAGTGGAGGAGAGTTAGCATATCATTGATTTCAGGCAAAATCATATAAAACAGTCAAAAGAATATAGCCATCAAATACTTTAAAAAGGCAACCAACTGACATTATATATATATTATATGCTAACATGATGCATACTGACATACTATATATACTGTATATTGTAAAATTACCATAAAGATACATTGTAATAATAGCATACAGTATCTATACAAAAATACAATATACAATATATGTGCAATATACATAGTATACACCAATATACTATAATATATATGAACATAGTATATACTAATACATAATATGTTTGTATTATTCCTGTTAGGAATCTTGTAAGAAAATGTGAGATATAATAGGCAACGATAAAACTGCTGGTAAAAGACTGGGTCCATTTTGCAACCTTATGTAATTATTTTGTGAAATGGTCTCATCCGATTAATAACACTTTAATGAAGTGGAAAATCGTGTAGTTAGAAACAAAACCATCAGTCAGGAGATTGTACCCATGCATTTGAATTGATAACATGAAGTTGTGTCATGAAGTCTGTCTTTGCTGGCTAAGCAGGCAAAGCAATTTTTTTCACCTGTAAGCAGTGGAATATTGAGTGGAATGAGTTTTATAATGTACAAAAATACTGTGATTATTATTAAAATGTATTTTTTGTTAGGCTGGCCATACTGCAATAATGAGGTTGCTAAATTGTAAAGGGTTCAGAAAAAGAGTTTAAAAAAATATTTTCAGAATATCTTTCCTGCACTCAAAGTGAAACTGTATCTCAAGGAAAAGTTAACCAATTATTTGATTTTCACTTAGAGGTCTGCATAGGATAGAGAAATGAGCTGCTTAATTTATTCAGAAAAGCTACTCAAAACCAAATTGTAGGTCTTGAACCTAGATAAAATTAGGCTAAAAAAAAAAAAAAAAAAAAAGGATAAATTTGGAACAGTATTAATTTTGGAACAATATACCTAAATTCCAGCTTCACAGTTGCATCAAACGTTTCAGTCAGGAAAATTGTTTGGCAATGTCAGGGTTCCTGACATTTTTTTTTAAACATGAATGCAAGATTACTCAGTTTCTGTCATGAACAAGATCAAAGCAGAGCATACAAGCTTTGTTAGCAGGTGGATCTGTGGAATAGTTGAAATATTTGACAACTTGGGCTATTTTATCCCTTGGGAAAGTCTTTAATGAGAAGTGCTAATAATATTAGCTCTCTCTGCATATCCAGTGTACCATGCCTCTTCCAGTCTGACATTGTAAACAGATCTCATAGTCTGAAGGGTGTTAAATGAAAAAGACATGAGAGGGCTTCCACAAATCCAAAATTGGGAATATCTAGTGAGTGCAGTGTTTGGAACCTTGGAAAGGATCTGTTTGTCCTATTAATTCAACAAATGAAAAAAAAACCAACCAAAAACCAGAAAACATTCCTCTGTAAATGCAGTCATCCAGTAGGCCTAGAGATGTGACTACATAAAACAGAAATAAAGGAAGGAAAATTATAGAACACAGCTGTGAATTAGCAAAAAAACAAAAGTCAGTTGAATCAGCCGATACATACAGCAGAGCATCATCTAACCCAATATGCTGTAGGAGAGTTTCTTCCATCATGCGCTATTGTAATGTATTTTCTGCCTTCACAGATACTTGTTGCATTACCCCTACTAAACAGCAGCCATGTCATCAGACTCTGAGATGGCCGCCTTTGGGGAGGCGGCTCCTTACCTCCGAAAGTCAGAAAAGGAGAGAATTGAGGCCCAGAACAAGCCTTTCGATGCCAAGTCATCAGTCTTTGTGGTACATGCAAAGGAATCCTACGTGAAAAGCACAGTCCAAAGCAAAGAGGCAGGAAAGGTCACCGTCAAGACTGAAGGTGGAGAAGTGAGTAAAAATAAATTTAAGGCCTGAGAATACAGTTTATTGCTGCTGTGGATTTTTAGATGGCAAATACATGTCCTTCTTTTCTTTGGCAGACTCTTACAGTGAAGGATGATCAGATCTTCTCCATGAATCCTCCCAAGTATGATAAAATTGAGGACATGGCCATGATGACCCACCTCCATGAACCCGCTGTGCTGTACAACCTCAAAGAGCGTTACGCAGCCTGGATGATCTACGTAAGTGCCAGCAGAAGGAGACAATGCCTGCTTTTGAGGAGTTTAAGACACCTTTCACTCTGTCTGAAGAGCTTCCTGACTTCTTGCATTCTTTCCTCATTTTTCTATTTCTTCTTTCTTTCTTGCATGTGTTCTCCTTCCCACTTTTACCTTTCCTTGTCGTATGCTATGGCTTACCCACTCTCACAGGTCATTCTTCCACTTTATTTTCTTTCACTATCCTGGTCTCCTCAGAATATCATTCACCTATCCCTTTTCCTGCAGCTTTACTCAGATCTCCAAAATCAGCATACTGTCCTCTTTCCTTACAGACTTACTCGGGTCTCTTCTGTATCACTGTCAACCCCTACAAGTGGCTGCCAGTGTACAATGCAGAGGTGGTGTTGGCCTACCGAGGCAAGAAGCGCCAGGAGGCCCCTCCACACATCTTCTCCATCTCTGACAACGCCTATCAGTCCATGCTGACTGGTGAGTGCTTGATCTCCCTCACAGCAATCTAAATGAAACACAACCACTGATCTCACTGGAGCATGTGACAAGCCAGCTAAAAACACCACAGAGATGTTTGACTGCGGACTTGGTGGAGTTATGCAGGAATTAATTTCAAGTGAAACTGACCCAGAAGCATGCATGGAGTCAGCACTGTGTATTATTTGCACTTTATTTTACAAAATACTGCACTCTGCCACTACAGAAATACTATTTGACTTTGCTACTTTTTTCCACTGATGGGACAGAAAGAATTATTATTCCATATAATCTTCTATTTTGAACACAGATATGCAGTTCAGTTAGATTTCTTGATGAGAACTGTGTGAAGGGCAAGTGGGTACACAGCTTGTCTGACAACAACATACCTCTGACAGCTCTATGCACCCAGTTTGGCTTATACTTTCTAGTGTTGGGACCTGGAAGGGAATAAAGTAGTCTTGGACTACTTGGACTACTACTCTTGAATTTGGGAGAAGCCCTAACTTCCGTTTAGAGCTTTGCTTTGCATTCAGCTCAGTGTTATCCAGATCAACTGCTAACACTATCTTTCATTCTGCTTCGCTCACAGATCGCGAGAACCAGTCGATCCTCATCACGTACGTACATTCCCTGCTCAGGTCTCTGTGGGGCTGCCAGGTGCCAGGGTACCTCCTGCCTGACCACACGCCCTCTGCTTCTCTCTTTCGTTTGACAGTGGAGAATCCGGTGCAGGGAAGACTGTGAACACAAAGCGTGTCATCCAGTACTTTGCAACAATTGCAGCCAGTGGGGAGAGGAAGAAGGAAGAGCAGCAGCCAGCAGGCAAAATGCAGGTGAGGTCCTACAGGTAGGAACCTGCAACTGTCCCGTTTATTTATGAGCTATATCACGACAAGACGATTTCTATTTTAGGGGACACTGGAGGATCAAATCATCAGTGCCAACCCACTGCTGGAGGCTTTTGGTAATGCCAAGA
>Ga0065711_1045647_pt1 | contig 13330 bp, 11 predicted proteins | sample Hoacrofraction12_FD_59098 | JGI IMG/M metagenome (GOLD analysis project Ga0065711, IMG submission 59098) | Hoatzin crop microbial communities from Cojedes, Venezuela - Epithelial fraction 12 v2 (version 2) | ecosystem: Host-associated > Birds > Digestive system > Esophagus > Crop | place...
CGCAGGACTCCTGGGGGGGTCTCAGCAGAATCCCCCCCCTCGCCCTGTGCCCACGCTGCTGGGGATGCAGCCCAGGGCACGGCTGGCCTGCTGGGCTGCCAGCGCACATAGAATGAACCTCGTGAACCACAAATTATTACACGTGGATCTCGGCCTCTCCTACCCATCATCATCCTACTCAATTTCTTTTCCATCGATATCCTCAATATCTGCCTCTGGTTCGTACAAAAATGACAACACACTAGTAGGTATTTCACTTCTGCAGAAACTTTCTGAACTTTCAGGTCAATTATGGCCTCAGAGACAGGTTTTAAAAACAAAATAATAGAAAAATCAATATTTATCACGAAAAGTTTTTCTCATTTTCTTTTTTACATTCAGTGAAAACAGGGGTGACCTGAATTTCCAGCCTTCTGGAACTTCAGGAGATAAAAATTCAGACAAACACTGACCAGCCTGAACATACACAAAAACAGACAAACAAACAAAAGCACATGAAATAAAATAGCGCTAATGATGATGATCAGTTAAATGTACCACCATTTCAATGTTAGCAATTTTGTTAGTGAAAATGCTGATGTTATAAAACGGTAGTGACATTCCGTTTTTAAGATTTCCTCATTAAATTGGTAGCATTTTTTCTATTTGATGGCACTAGAACCTGATGACAATAAGACAACTGAAATCTTTATGAAATGCTTCTAATAACAAGGCATCTTTTATTGGAATTATCAAACCTAGAAAGAAATCTGCTGTCGTGATCTTAATTCATAAAAGCACCTAAAGGCAAAAAAAGTAAATGTTAATGCTCTGTCTTGTTCCAAATTTGCTTATAATTTTGTATTTTTCCTACTCTTTTAAAGATCCCTGAAGTCCTTCTGTCAACCATAGCTCCGTTCTTGTATAATGCATGATTTTATTTTTCCCTCTGAGAAGTTGCAGCAGTCACAAGGAACCAAATTAATGAAGTATACTGGCATTGTCTCCTTTTGAGGTACCAAGAGAAACGAGTAAGATGGCCAATGCCACCTTCTAGGTTCTGAAATGAGATGGTGTCCTCCAGCTGAGCTGAAGGCTAGCTCTCCAGAGGGCTAGACAGGCAGGATGAAAATCACTTGCTGTTTTCACAGGAGGTCTGGAAGAACAGGCAAGTCTGTTCTTTATCCAATTGCATTAGATATTTAGATACAGACATGTCCATGAGCAGTGGATGTTTTCTGCTGCCATCCAGAGGGACTTCCACAGGCTGGAGAAATGGGCTGACCCACTGAACTTCATAAAGTTCAGGAAGGAGAAGTACAAAGTCCTGCACCTGGGGAGGAACAACCCCAGGCATGAATTTATGCTGAGGGCTGTCCAGCTGGAAAGTAGCTTGGTAGAAACGGACCTGGGGGACCTGGTGGAACATGAGCCAGCAAGGTGCCCTTGCAGCAAAGACGGCTAATGGTATCCTGGGCTGCATGAGACAAAGTACTGTAAACAGGTCAGTGGAGGTGATCCTACCCCTCTGCTTAGCACTGGTGAGACCACACCTGGAGTACTGTGCCCAGTGCTGGGCTCCCCAGTACAAGAGAGACATGGACATGCTGGAGAGAGTCCAACGAAAGGCCACGAACGTAATTAAGGGACTGGAGCATCTCTTATATGACTAAAGGGTAAGAGCCACAACTGTTTAGCTCAAAGAAGAGAAGGCTGAGGGAGGATCTTATTAATGTATATAAATACCTGAACAGAAGTGCGAAAAGGATGAAGTCAGGCTCTTTCAGTGGTGCCCAGTGACAGGACAAGAGGCAATGGGCACAAAGTGAAACACAGGAGGTTCCATCTGAATATCGGGAAACACTCTTTCACTGCGGGGGTGACAGAGCACCGGCACAGGTTGCCCACAGAGGATGTGGAGCCACCATCTTCAGAGATATTAAAAAGCTGCCTGGACATGGTCCTGGGTAGCTGGCTGTGGGTGAGCAGGGGGGTTGGACCAGATGACCTCCAGAGGTCCCTTCCCAGCTCAGCCATTCTGTGATATCTGTCTCCCCCACATTTCTCATCAATGCTTGTGAAATGAATAAATCAGTCACTATATTTATCCTGTGAGATTTCTGAAGCAAAGACTACACCATTCTTCCTTCCTCTCCATTCCATATAAAACCTAAGACATACACAGACACTGAACATTTTTATGGTATCAATATAAACACTATACATTTGGCAGCAATTCTCAACAAGAAGTTTTTGAAATAGCTTGACTTCATGTTCAAACAGATCTGTTCAGCCCAGTCTCTAATTTCCCAAATGTAACTGTTCATAAGTATATCTCTACCTCTTTGCATTTACGTTTAGTAAGAGTAGCAAGAGAGATGATTGCTGACAAAAAGTTAGGAATTTGGTTTTCTGTTAATCCAAGACCTAGCCAAGCTCATTCCCACTGAACAGACTTTGTAACTGAATTGTTAGAAGCTATAACTGGACATAGGATTCATCACTTCTGATGAACTGCATAAATAGTATGTAAGGAGGCTCCACAAACTGCCAGAATCATCAAGACGACGGCAAAAACACTGGAAGGGGCAAAACCAGAGGGTAAGCCCTAGGAGCTAGGGTCTGCGTCATACCTGTGTGACTTTTGCTCCAGAAAAGAGAAGCAAAGCTATTTAGTTATTCTTGTAGGATCTGCAGGGCTCCAGTTTAATTAACTTTATCAAATACCATGAAAAAACCATCATCCTCATCTCTATCTCCGAGACGCACTGAAATGAAAGTGGTAATTGATAAGAGCTTCTTGGATTGCAGCACGACATCAAAACTTGTCAAGCAGAGACCACTCTCGCAAACAGGCAGGCTGAAATAGATTCTTTCGCTGCAGAGCTTCCTAATCGCAGAACTGCTCAGAATACTGACACAAAGTTCAAGCGTGCTGATTTGCAGGCACAATCAATTACCACTGTACAAATGCACTTAAAATACGATATGCAACCTGCTTATCACCTATTCATGTAAGGCCGATTGAGAGTAAGTAAATTTTGTGATCACCGCATAGATTATTTTCCTCTAAAAACTGTTCACGTATAAATTTGACATTTGTAAATGATTATCTTTTGTTTGGCACAGTTACTTTCCAATTAAACTCTTTACATTTTGTAGGATACTATTACGTTAATGGCCCTCTTGCTTTAAGATGCTTTTCTTGGCAACAGCTCTGAGATGCAGGTGCTCATAGCAGATGCTGTGCTAACCCTTACTCTAAAACCACCGTGTCTTCTCAGCAGTGCAAAGTTTTTCAATTTTACTGTTACCTGAGGCTACAAGTTTTCACAAATACTTTCATGCAGTTGGCACATCAACCCCTGGAAACTTGATATTTATTAAGAAAAAAAGCCAACAACAACAAATTGTACAATGCCAACTAATGCCCTTTGGACTTCACATCGTTTATTATGTAAAGCAGTTCTTCTGTTGCATTTTGTTGATCGGAAGAAGCCGAGTCTCACAAATTCGTAACGAGGATTGTGTTTGACAGTCATTGACTGCCACCGAATACTGCAATACTTTGAACAGAGCCATTTATCCAGAAGGGCTCTGCAAGCCTTAAATTAATCCACTCAAACAGCAGTCTTTGTCTTCAGTCCCACCTTGTTCAAAGATGGATTTTTCTCAAGAAACTTTGACTGCTGAGGTACATTCAGGTCCATGACGCTATCTGTATAACCGGAGTACTCGAGATGCTCCAGATTCGTAGCAGCACACAAATGCACCAAAGTGGTAAAAGCTCCAAAGGGCAGGAACCAGAGGGAAACAGAAAATTTTAGGATCCCCATTTTATTAATAGGGAATTGGCTTGGCTGGGAAAGAAAGATACTACTATGCATCATTTGAAGGACATCAACATCCAGGACAGCCTCTGGGCAACACCCAAGTGCCTCCATTTTTACTACATCTTCATATTTGTCATAGAGGTTAAATGATTTATCCAGATAGAGTGACACCTATTAGCAGCTAAGGCTGGTTACTTCCATAACAGTGGCTTAATCATCCTCTACAAAGGAGATGTTTGATATAAGTTCCTCAGATATTGCTTTTACAGTGGCAAAAAAAATAACACAGCAGTTTATTTATAGAAAAAAGCAGAGGCCTGGCAGTGAAAAATGTAATTGGGGAAGTATACTGGCAAGAAATTCCTTTATCGCACTTCAAAAGTCATGACCCATAAGAGGTTCTCAAAAGTCATGACCCATGGATTCTCAGCATCCCATGAGGCCTGGGCTGGAAAATGCCAGGGTAACAACTGACAAACGCCCCAGATTCCAAGAGCAGGAGGAGTACTGACCGATACGTACTGCATCACAGAGGAACTGAATGAGGCAAGTAGCATCTCCTCACGCACTTCAACTACTTTGCCAAGAAGCACATCTGCATAAAATAAAGTTCTGAGAATTCTGTATTTATTAGATTATTTTTTTAAATAAAACCCCAAGATTTGGAAGGATTTTCCAGGCATAAAATTTTAATTGGAATTCTAAGTTTGATTGCTCGACCTTCTCCTAGATTCTGTAAAAGCCCTTTCTGAGATGCCTGCTAAAGAACTTTCAAGAAGGAGAAAATAGTCTGACTTTAATTAGATTGTTTTAGATTTTGGGAAGTTTCAGATCTGAAATTCAGCTGAGTAAGATTGCCCTATAATTGCAATGAAGACACATACTTCCAAGTCAGCCCTTGAGGTCAGGCAGAGGCCAGCTAGCTACCAAAGGGACACAAGGCTCTTCAGCATCTTGCAGAGCTCAACGTCTCACAGAGTTTAAGGCCTTACTCTGATAAGCCCTTCTGGCTTAATTTATATTATCGTTGTGAGAAGTGGTGGGCTTTTTTTGCCTTCAAAAATGCAACTTTTATCTTTTGACACACCAACAAACTCCCAGAACTGCTCTGGAGAGTGTCGCTTGCCGTGTTGCATGCACAGCGCAGACGTGGCTGAACTTTGTTTAACAGAGATGATTCATTGCAGTGCTAGCGGCAGAAGTAGTTTGTGGCTTTCTGAGCTATGTTCAAACTCAGACTTCAAACCCATACCCTCTTCCTGACCATCATCTCCCAGGAGGACCTGAACCTCCTGCTTCTGCAAAGCCAGGCCCCAGGGTCACGTCCCTAGCTCCTCTCGCGCAATTCCAGCCCAGAATCCCCACCTCACTTTCCCTGGCATTTTAGTGTACCAGAACAGTGCAAAAAGCTCCTTCCCCTTTGCGCAAAGCACCTCATGCTGTTACGAGCCACAGCCTCAATCCTGGGATCGCAAATTCATGTCTCCTCCTCCTACCAAGCAACCACCACAAAGACTCACCCGTGTGCCCCCCCTCACCTTTGGTGCGAGGACCCAGATGCCCAAACCCTCACCCAGCTCCCTGTGACTGCAGCCTGCACGCTCTGAGCATGGACCCCAACGCTTTGTCTCCTCCTTCCCTCTCTCAGTTCCATCAGGGCCTGGATTTCTCCTGTCCACCTCTTGGCTCCCCATTACAAAGCACAGCAGAAAGGAGAACTCCTTAAAGCACGTTAGCTCGGTCTGCTCGTACTCACAATGGTACTGCTGAAAGCCACTTGGGACTGGTTGCTGTCACGACGACCCAGCGACCTGTTCCTCGTGTGCCCCTGAAAATGAGCTCTAGCACTCTGGCACCTCCTTAAAGGTCTCACGGTCCTCTGCTTGTAAGTGCCTGGTCTCTCAGTATTCGTGGGAGGAAGAGTGAAGTGTTGAAGATTTGCAAAGTCCTCATCATCTAAATCCAGCTCTTTGTGGGTTTCCAGGCGCCTGGCTGTAAAAGGAGAAAATGAAACCTCGCTTCTTACTCTGTTCTTTGCATTGCCCAGCAGGAATTCCTCGTTTGGCTAAAAAAAACTGAAACAAGCTAACTCAAAGCCAAAACATCTCAAAAGCCAGCACCAGAAAAACTTCACTATCCACTTCAGTTTCTGGCAACTCCCACTCTCCAACGTTTGTTATTGCAAGGAAACAAAAATGCATTTTCAAAGCCATCAGTCACTTTTATGGACTTCTGCTAACACTTGGTCTCTTTAGTTGCACTTTGCAGTTGACTGGAACAGGAGAGTGAAATATGGTAATTCTCAAGTTTGCTAATGTTTTCAGTCACAGAGCACAAGCACCTTTTTGGCAGCTGCTTGCCAGCTTAAGAAAATCCTTCTCACTATGCAAAGAGAGAGATAGCAACCAAGAACGGGTCCGAGTCAACAGCCCAGCTTTGGAGCACACAATGCCGAGAGGTGCTGACTGCGGCTGGGGTCGACTCAGGAAAGCGTGGAGCTGTACCCTGCACATCACTCAGAAGACTACGGCAATCGCTTTTGGACCCACTAAGTTTAATCACTAACTAACCTCAGTCTGTGAGCTAGGAAAAGGTTGGTTGGAGTTCATTAGGAAATCTAAGAGAAAACGTTCTCTTTGCACTCTCAAGTGGATATTGAACGCAGGGCGATGCCTTCAGAGGGAAAGGGAAAAACCTTTCCCATCTGAATTCTGAATCATTCAAAACACCTTCACTTTCATGAATCTCCGTAAGAGGAGTCCCTCACAAAATGGAGGCAAATCCACAAAGCTCTACGTTCAGTCAGAAGACTCAGCAGGGTTTAAATTAACAACCTTTAGATGCTGAGAGAGAAATGCAAGTGTAAAGTAGCATCACTCACCATTTTCCTGATGTGAAAACTCAATCCCATCGACAGTACAGCGTCGGAATACCATTTTGTTCTCTGTTAGTGTTCCAGTTTTGTCTGAGAAGATATACTGGATTTGCCCAAGGTCTTCAGTAATATTTAGGGCGCGGCACTGGATGGGCAAATCTGCTTCTTCATCATACAGGTCAATGTCACTGTGAATTAAGAAGACTTGGCCCAACTTGACTAACTCAATGGACACATAAAGAGAAATGGGGATTAAAACCTGAAAGAGAGGTGAAATTCTCAGTGAGGGGTGAGGCAAGTCTCACTGCTTTCTGTCAGCAATGTCCTGGCACAGGCATACCAACAACGTCCAGACAAACAGTTCTTCTTCAAGACATCTCGTAGGACTGAATAACAACAGTTCAGGGGAGAAAAAATATCCCGCACACAACAGCAATGGGCAAACAGGGACAATAAGTGACAGATTTAAGACAAGATTCCTAGAACACCAAAAGCAAAGATGGGTCTTTCAGAGGATGCTCTTACAAAGCCCATTTTCTGGACTTGAGGAGCATGCTGCTCTCACACTCTTGAAACTCTAAATGGATGCACCAGCTCAGACCAACTCGTAATGGAAGAGAGTTTCACAAGCAATTACTTTGCATGCAACACTTTCCACCCACTAGGTTCCCTGCCCTGAAATAATAATGAATTCCTAAGATGCACAAGTATTCTCTTTCAATAATGAAGAACAGTCCCCCGAGGAATCTCTGAGCAGCTCGGAAAGTTATCTTCACATTTCATTCTTAATAAAGAAATTCTGTCCACTTCCATCTCAGCAGCTACATCAAGAAATCTGAAAAGGAAATGATTGTTTTCCCCCACCCCATAAAATGTTCTCTCCCAATTTGGCTTAATCAGATTCAGATATATAAGCATCCTACTTCTAATTTAGCTTCTTTCCTAAACCAGCTGAACCATACCTAGTTATTATTCCCCATTATAAAAAAGGACCATTTTTGTTTCACTGTATTCCTGAGATGTTAAGTGGCATTCTTATTTTGGAATTCTGGACACAGGCAGAAAAAAAAAAAGCTGACATTTGGATGTAAACATCCTCTTTATTGCATATGCTAGAGATTCTGGAGTTATTTAAAGGTCTAACACACATCCTTCCTATCTATATCCTTGTGGGGTTTCAACGGCACGAAAGAAAAATGTGCAGCTAGAAAGAAGAAAAAAAAGACGACACGTTTTTTTCACACTCGGATGATTTGAAACACTCCTAGCAATATTTTTGAATAGGATTAAGAAGTTACTGCACAGCTATCAGCTGATATTAATTGTTCATTAGTGATTATACTCAGTTTTGCATAGCTGCTTCCTTGGAGGTAACAGAGGTTTTTGTCTTTTACCTGCAACAGGATTATCATTGTCAAGAACATGTAGAAACTGGCAAGAAGTGGAGACAGAAAATTGCCATTCTCATCTGGGACGTCATAGGGTGGATGCTCTGAGAAGCTTCCAGTCCAGATGCCATGGCCTGTAGGAATGATACACAATACTGAGATACACTGACCAGGAAGGCGATTGACCAAGTGTCTGAAATTTGCCGATGTGGACTGCTGTGATAATTAAAAAGAAAGAACACTTGCAAAGCAGCAGTCCCCAGGCAATGCTGTAAATCTGCTGGAGAACGCAAAGCCTGCGCAGAGCTCCGCAGCACGCGCAGATAGTTGGTGTGCTAGTAAGAAACACGCAGTCACGGATGTTTTTATTCACCTCTCCTGCAGCAGGGCCCCAGGGCTCTTAGCTCTGCACAGAGCTCTCCTCATGTTACGCCTTGCTGCTGGAGGACTCCATCTCTACCACCTGCCTTTAAAAATCTTCAGTGCTGAAGACTCCCATTCCTCTTTCTGACAGAAAGAGACCTTACAACCTTCATATATACAGACTGAAATCTTTCTTGTCCCTCCTGACCATTCCTGATTTCCACCTGTCTTTGTTCGAGCTGACGCACCCCCTGCAATTCAGTCTGGGCAGCTCGTTTTTACGTTGCCTTCAATTACGTCGTACCCCGAAACTGCTTCTTTCTCTGTCTTAAATATCGGCAGATACCATCGCTCTCCTACGACAAAGCCTCCGTCTCCTCTTACCAACATCCCATCGGGATTGCTTTACTGCCTTTCACACCGCCCTTATGGAAACAAACTCTGCTCAAGGATGTCACTAAATCTGCAGCATCAGAGCCTTCACGCAGAGCTAGGGCAAACAACGCTGTTTCCCTCCCCGCGTCACCGCTCCAGGCACCTTTCCCCTGCCGAACGCCTCCTTCCGCCCACCTCGCATGCCCCGCTCTGATAAAGCTCCTCTTAGCACCGATGAAGCCAGCAGTGGTTTGGCAGCATCTGCCTACAGAAAGGCTGCCAAAGGAACCCAAATTATTTCAGCAATACTCCCTGGCTCCTAGAGACCACCGTCGCATCTGAGCAAGGACAGCTACACTCCCAAAGCCACTTCTTACCTCCGTTTTTCACTATCTGCAACAAAGATACTGACAAGCGATTCACCAGTGGCATTCCTTCCTAGAAGCTCGCATGCAGACAAGGTTGCAAGCAAGAACTCATGGAAGAGCCATGGGACATTTTGCATGGAGGAAAGCTAATGGACTTGTCACTGTTTTACGTGTTTCACTTGGACAATGAGCATTTCATGGTCTTTTCTCCTTTTATTTTTTTTTGGCCTGAGCAGATAAATTGCTTTTTAAATACTGATTTTTTTCATCCGAGACCACTTTAAACTTTAAATTAAAGGACTTTATTGCTTAAGGGCCCCTACACACCAGACAAAGACAAGTCTTTAAATCTACCTGACAGCAGCCGGGGAACAATGAAAACAGCGTCTCTCTCGTCTCTCTCTCCCTCGCACAGAGCTCGGCTGTCAAACTGAAATCCCATTTCTGCGCCCACTGCAACGTGACGCAGCAGAATTACACAAGCGATGAAGTCAGTTCAATTGTCCATCTGTTTTGGACGGCCCTTCCTCCTCCTGGTGCTCCGCCGGTGACTGGCCGGCGCGCGGCATCGCGTGCCTCCGGGGCAGGTTCAGGGAAGCTTGGCAGGACCACGCAGTTTGGCTTGGTCGCTCCAGAGCCCCTTCAGAGCGGAAGCACTGCACAAGCTACCGCCGAGACGGGATCGACCAAAGAGAAAAGGGGCTTTGAGCACAAAGCGCTCGTGGGTGCCTCTGTTCTCTCCTTAGAGCAGCGGCCTGGTCAAAAGTGAGTGGGCTCACGCCGTGGCCCTTTCCCCGGGATGACGAGATGCTGTCAGTCCCGGCTGCCGGGGACAGGCTGCAGGCAGAGCTGGAAGGCAAGCGGGTGCCTGCATGCAGCGAAGGTGATGTTTTGGAGACTGGCAATCTAGCAAACTCTCATCAGCTAACCCCAGTCAGTATATTCAAGCGTGCTCATTTGCAAGGGCCCCAGAAAATTGCTGGCTGTTCCTACCTAAGCGCTCAACCCACCTCAGAGCCTGCTGTCAAGGGGCTTTTGAGAAGGAAGAGTCTGTGGAGACTGTAAGCTGGATGGACGAACCACGTGCAGCTCAGGGGCTGTAAATTGGGTGGCTCTGGCTGGCATCACCTCTGAGCACGTTAGAGGAAGATGTTACTGAAACAAGCGGAAAGCTACATCGTTTTGCTTTTGTTGTTGTACTCAAGGATCAAAGATCCACTCGGGAAGTAGATCTCGGCTGCCGAGTACCCACTCCTACAACGCATTAACCCAACGGCTTTCACTCCCTTGCTTGACACTTATTTTACCACAGAGGAGATGGGTCTTATCTGAAATATTTATAGCCATGGCTGAATTTTCTTCCAGCTGAATTGCTCAGATTTGCTCTTTTAATTCGTCTATTGGAAAGACCAAGGAGCCCAAAGACCCCAAGAGCAATCAGCTCTAGAGCTGATCTTACTCATTTCTAGGTCAGTTTTAACCACCTTTTAGAAAAAAGTAATGAAACAGAAGAAGTTTTTTTGTCAGTGCTTCATACCTACAGCTCCGACAAGACACATCACGAAGAGGAGTCCCACACACAAGAAAATATCCGTATTCATCCGTCGCTCTATCTTGCTGCGCTTGTAACGAGGGCCGTTGTTATTTAGCATGGCCTTTGTTTCATGACCTTCAGAACACAAATGAATATCATCATGTTTATGTAATGTTTTGTAGTTTGTTCTTTTAAAAAAATATTTCTCTCACGAAATGAGAGCAGGATGCTCATGACTAATGTTAATTTGACTCTGGTTTCATTCAGTCATTTTGTTGCCCATTCATTTGACTGAAGAGCAGAATATATCAGAGGCTAAATCTAGTGGTTTACAAAGACTTCCGTTACAGATTTCAGCTGTCATATACATTTTACTTTCCCAGAGACAGCAGATTCAGTAGGATAACAAGGTTTGTGCAAATTTTCAAAAGCCTAATATCCCAAAATATAAAAGGAAAAAAACCAATGATATTATATTTTTGTATCTTACAAACAACTTAATTAGGTGTTATAGAGATTCCCGAACCCTACATCTGAATGTTTTCCAGCAGCTATTTAAAAGCCACTAGACATATTTCATGTATTAACTTAAATAAAATCCAACATGTCAGATCCAGCAGCAAAAGACACTAATGTGATTTAGTTTTTCGCTGTGTGGTTGTAAAGTGCTAACAAAACAGTAGGACAAGAAATAAAAAAAACCCCAGTCCTTAAAACTTACTGAATTAGAATTGAGCTGGTATATTTGTCAGGGAAAAAGAGGAGTGCTGTGAGCAGCCAAGAAGCAGAAATTGCTTTTTCTATTCCATTAATATTATGTAAACTGCGGCTCCACAATTGGGATATCTGGATACCATCTGTAGCTGTTCTACGTGTTATCTTTCTCCAGTTCCTCTCCCTAAAAACACAGACCCTGCAGGCTCGCATGCAGCCTTCACTTGTGTGTGCACGGTGTGCGAGGGGGGCTGTTTTCCAGGCTACCTTTTGGCTTTCTCTAGGGAAGCGATTTGAAGCAGAAGCTGGAAGTTAGGTGCGATTCAGTCATGCCTGCTGGATTCACTCCAGGTTTACATCAAATGTTATTAATTGAGGCAGCGAGCAAGCGAGAAAATGGCTCTCCAGCCTTATGCTCAGGACATTCACCCAAGAGCTGGGACTCTTGGCTCCCCGTTCCAAGGAATACGTAATTATTTACACAGCCTGGGGCTACGTCGGTGGGACCAGCTTACGCTTCCTTTTCAAGTCGTGTCTATGTGCATACCCACTCGTATGTAGGTAATGAGGGCAACGCTCATGAAGCAGGAGACGTATGTTCACTCCCTTACAGGCAGAACTGAGAGCAAACCCGAGACAAACGCTCTGACCACCAAGCTACACGGAAGAGGAGGGTACTGCTGCCCGCACTTCTGTTCCGCCAGCAGCCGCATGAATCTTGTTCCTCACTTTTCTCTTATGGCGGGCTTAAAGGAATGTTTTGTGCTGAAAACATAACAAGACAAAAAACCTCCAATCCCTCCCAGAAAACCCTCCAGGACATGTTAGTGGATTTATTTCAGGATGAAAATGGGAAGAGTTTTCTTTCCAGTTATCACCTCTATCATTCCCTTCCACTTCAGCTGACCAACAGGAACAGGACACAGCTGTAATACAGACATCATATTGCAAGAAATAGAAAATAAGAAATAAGAGGAATAAACTACTTCGTTCTCCTCTCACCCTTGCAGTTTCATACGCTGTGCAGCACAGCACCTCACCTACTGCACCACTACTACCTTGTCTATGTCTGGATGTTGGTGGGCTTACCGAAAACTTCACTCTGGTGCTTCTTTGTTAGAAAAGCATATAATTCTTGCTGCTGTCCCCATCACAATGAGAAAACTGCATTGGCTGTCGCTCTGTAACAAGGTTTTTGTGCATGAGTGCTATTGCTTGGGGTGCAGCCATTTGAGCAGCCATGAGAAGTGTAACCACATTTGGGTCTGATGAGAACTGCCCAGGCTAAACAATCACATTAAGCGATGGTTCTGCTCCTCACAAAGGCTTCCATTAGAAAGTAAGTTTTGAGGACTAATAGAGTTATAAAAACGGAGAATGTGCCATCTTCTAATGTGACTGATCTTGATTGTTCAGAAAAGGTCACAGACCGTGATTGAAAGCCAGAGCATGATCAATGTCAAAGAACCCTAGAAATGAAGATGGTACTGGCTCGAGTGATCATAATTTTAGAAGAAAAAGAATAAACTTTTATACTGACATTAACAATAAGATGTCAGAAATTGAATTGAGGACTTCCTCAGATCAAAGATACCATATCTTGAGAATGACTTTTAAACTCCAACCTTTGCTAGTAGCAGCTCAGGCAATGTTAACAGAGATTCACATTAGGATCTCTACTGTTGGCCAAAAGAATCACAGAATGCTAGGGGTTGGAAGGGACCTCTGTGGGTCATCTAGTCCAACCCTAAGAGAAGAAAAATAGGAATCTTAACAGGAGAAGGGAAGAGAAGCTACTCCAATTCTATAAGGAATGATTCCTACAGAGATTTTCATATAGTAGTTACTTTACAAAAAAAAAAAAAAAAAGAATGATGGGTTTAGCTCTGGCTCTCCTCCTC
>Ga0065711_1045648_pt1 | contig 13330 bp, 7 predicted proteins | sample Hoacrofraction12_FD_59098 | JGI IMG/M metagenome (GOLD analysis project Ga0065711, IMG submission 59098) | Hoatzin crop microbial communities from Cojedes, Venezuela - Epithelial fraction 12 v2 (version 2) | ecosystem: Host-associated > Birds > Digestive system > Esophagus > Crop | place...
ACAGACAGTTGCGCAGGATGAAAGAGCCGCCACTGTCACCCCAGTTCTGAGCCGCGGGCTTCCTATGTGACAGTCCTGTCACGCAGCCAGGCATGCCTGCCACCCCCCACGCTCCACAGCCTTGCTCAGCTCCACACAGACCACCAGAAAGAGAAACAGCACCCTGCAGCAGAGCTCAGCCTGCTCTGAAGGCTCTGAGCAAACCATACAGATGAGCACGGCCGTTACGCTGGAGCTTCCATTTACTCACCAGAGCCAGCAGCTCTGATGCATCGCAGACTCCACTGCCATCATGGATTTCTCCGGACAAAGTAAAGGACAAACTGAGAACGCAAAGTAAAAAGCTGTACACGCTGCCTGTGACGAAATGCAGGCTGTTGGTAGCTCAGACCCAGCAGCCACGGAAAGGCAGCCAGCGGGTGCTGCTGGGGCCAGCACCGACGGCCGCTCTGGGCTGCACTGGTGCGGTGGGAGCTGTTGCCATGTCCAGAATTTCCCCATCGGTAGCTGTGAGGATACCTGCCTGGTCTCTCTCAGACACATGAAAACTCTGGTATGCAGCTATTAAGATAAGGAAGATTAATTACTCTAGATAAATATTAACTTAAGCAACATAAAGTTGCCTTCCCATCCTTCCCCACAACATCTAAGCAAGTGACAGGCAATGGTGTCAGTCATCGGCACACTTCACTACGTATATTGGTATTTCCACGCAGGTATCTGTTTTCAGTGCTCTTTGCAAGTAATCACAGGGATTTCAAACACCCAGGGTGAAGGAATATCCTCAAGCAGCAGGAGACACTCTCCGGCCAACCTGTTGGTCTTTTCTCCCAAGTAACTATCGATAGGATGAGAGGAAATGGCTTCAAGTTGAGTCAGGGGAGGTTTAGATTGGAGATTAGGAAAAATGTCTTTCCTGAGTGGTCAGGCATTGGACCAGGCTGCCCAGGGCAGTGGTGGAGTCCCCATCCCTGGAGGGGTTCAAAAAAGGTGTGGATGTGGCCCTTCAGGACATGGTTTAGCAGGCGTGGTGGGGTTGGGGTGACGGTTGGACTTGATGATCCTAGAGGTCTTTTCCAGCCTTAATGATTCCATGATTCTGTGTTTCACCAGGGGATCCCAGCCGTGCCTGCTGGGGCTACCTACGCTAGCGCAGATGTGCAGACACAAATTACACCCGACGTCGGTGAGCTGTTGCTGGCATTTCATCTCTGCCCAAGTTAACGCAGTCTGTTGTTTGTGTGGAAGACATGAGGTTGCTCTGGGCTTTTTTTCAGCCTGCTGACAAACTTAATTTAGGAATTTATTCCATTGGCAGCTAAGCTTTTTTAGCAAATCCAGCAGTGGGTAACAAACTAGCGATGGGTTTAGTGCTTCTGGATGCTTTAGTGCCAGTCTCACTTTCACACAGCTGCAGTCTGGAAGTGGGAAAAGTGCTCAAGCTATTTTTAAGAGCTTCAGTTGATTAGAGCTGAAACCACAGAGAACAGGACTGGAAAAAACCCATAAACTACAGAAATAAGCACCCAAGACCCACACCAGAACATTGCTAACAAAAGAAAAAAAAGAGAAAATTCTCATCAGAGAAGAACGAGCTTTCAAGAGGGCCAGCGACGGCCGTGACAAAAATTGTTTCAAGGTAGAAAACGATAACTTCATGAATTACGGACCGCGTGACACAACAAAACCGCCAACCTCTGCTGCTGTCATGAGGGTTTGGTCTGCTCAGTTACCTGGCACTGAACAAAGACCGAAGGAGAAAGGGCCCACCATTTGCTGACTGGTTGTTGTGCCCCACCACTATCCCAGGAATCTCAAGGCTCAGGGTCCTGCTGGTTACCTGAAAGGCTCAAAAACAATTTCTGATGTCACGGGACACTGCCACTGCAGGAAACCAGGACATCGGCAAAGCCCTCGATCTACTTTTTCCTTGTACATTTTCACTTTATGGCTTTTGAATTTAGGATATTTCATACATTACTGGGTCACGCTTTACGGCGTGTGCTCTGTAGGGAGAGAACAGAGGCAACATCCTCTGAGAGAGTCCAGGGAATGGATTTACTGATGACGGGCTTTACTGGAGGACATACTGCTGTGAGACGGTGGGAATCATGGCATCCCCCGGGATAAGCCTTGCACACTTACCACAGAGTGCCAGGCTGCCATGGATCAAGACACACTCCTGTCACCATCACAAACCATGGGGCTGCGTTTGGCGATAGTCTCGCCAGTGGCAGCCAGTCAAGAGCAGAAGGCACCTGAAGATGAGGAATCCACCTCTCTCGACAGTTTCTTCAGCCATTAACCTTCCCCACACACACCTTGTCATACGCTCTGCCTCATTCCCCACCTGAATTTGACTGGCTTATGGTCCTTGCAATTCCCTCCCTGCCCAAACTGAAGAGCTCTTCACTAGCCAAGGTTTTCTTCCCAAGAGCAACACTCCAGTCAAGAGCTTTTAGATCTTACCCTCTCTTTGCCCAAATCTGCACATTGATTAAAGCTGCAAAGATTTAAAGGGACCCCGAGCCAAAAGCCTACAGCCATCAGGGAGCTCAAATCCGAGTGCACTTCTCTGTCAGGCTCATTTCTGTGCAGCGCAGAGCTCCATACCATGAGTTGGATCAGTGAAACGATGCAGGTAAAACCAAAATAAAAGCAAAACCTCACAGAAAAGACCTTCCTCAAAATATTCAACCACCTACCATCTATGAAGCTTTATCGGGGCCAAGCGTGTCACATTTGCTCAAAGAAAGGAATCAGCATGGAAAACTACGTCAATCCGATCAGGTATTCACAGAGGTCAAAGTTTCTTATCAGAATATTCCTACAAAAGTTGATTTTCTGGCAGAAAAGATTAATATCTTCCACCTTTCACAAAAATAAAACAAAAGGAAAAAAATATTTTCACTCAGGGGCATTCAGCCTTTTGCCACACAAGAAAACTTCAATGAAAACACAGGAAAATTTCGGAGGTGGAAAGCATGGAGATGCTCTTATTTTTTTTTAAATTCGGAGACAGAACATGCCAGAGAAGCCCCTAGTTTCATTACAATGGTCAATTTAACAGAACTCAAAGGAATTTCAGGCAGAACCCAAAGCAGGTGTAATTCCCCCCCCCTTACAGATGCTTAGTAAGGTATAAACAAGCCACAAGGTTTATAAAGATTAAAAGAAAAAAAAATTAGAAAAAAAAACCCCAAAAGCACCCAAAACACCCCAAAGCCCTCCCCTCCACCTTGCCCCTGCCTACCTCCAAAGCTGCTGTCCCTTCGATAAGAGTAGGATCTTTCTGTCACTATTCTACCTGAGAAGATGCAGAACTTCTCGGCGTGAAGCACCTCCCCGGGCTGCCCGCGCAGCTGCCGCCGGGAGCGCAAGGCAACCTGAATGGATGAAAGGGGAGGACGGGATTCAGAGCAAACCAACAAACTGTGTCTCCTCTTCTCCTCGATTCCTCCCACCTCCTCTGCTACGAACATTTGGCTTTTGTACTTGTCCTCCGGTTTTGCGGAAGAGAGCGAGGAGCCCATTAGAGCAGGGGGATTAAGAGAGTTGAAGTAGGATTGAGTAATAAAATTGCTGTTAAATAACAGCAATTATGCAAGGCAGATGGCCCCAACGAGCGAGCACAGCGCTTCACACGCGCCGGGACGGGAGGCGGAACGGAGCCTGCTCTGCCTTGGAAAGAGAACATCATTTGTGTCCGATTAAATCACACCAAGCCGCGACTCTCGGAGCGGGGCCACACGGAGAGGGTTCTGACCCGGGGAGATGGAAGCAGGCATTTTGGGGAGGAAAGGCATCAGCCCACAAGTTTAACTGCTGTTTCACCTAGACTGGAAGTTCGTAGAATTCTCACCGCAATTCACAGTCCCAGCTGCTCCGGTATTCACCTGGGTGCTCGCAAAAGAAGGTTTAGTTTTGCTAGCACGTGGGAACAGCAGGGAAAAATCTGGTTACTAAACTGAAAATGTTCCTAATTAATGGCAGACACGTAATTTCCAGCTGTGGCAATATTTTAACTGTTAAATAAGCCAAGTAAAGGAGCTACTTCCCTGTGCAACAGGTAATGTCCACAACTGTTTTTCTTCTGTTAAATGCAATTCAGAATCCATCAGGTTTATTTCTTTTTAATTAGAGGCGGCCAACCAAGCTCCCCTTGCAAGATCAATGCAGCGAAATGTATCTAGGTTTTTCAACAGATTGAAAATAAATACTATAGAAATGGGGGAGTGAAAAAACAAACCTATCAAAAGGAAGTGAGAAGAAGGAAGAAGTGACTTCTAGCACCAAAGTAGCAGGAGGTGAGCCAACCCCACGCAAACTCCGGCACCAAGACAGCCACATATACACACTCCTCAAGCACGCTGAAATGCACTTTTCAGCTCATCAAATGGGGTTGGCCAGTCCCCATATGTTCTTCTGCTTTATTGAGTAAGTCAATGGTAAATTTAATACATAGTTCATCAATTAAAAATTGAATTCTTTTAAATATACATACAGGAGATTTGTTTTCCCTGTGGTAACAACAAGTGAGTAAAGTCCCTTTGATTTCAGTGCACTTGCTTTAATTCTCAGATCCTGATACGATGCACTCAACAGTTTGACAAACCAACTCCAGTGCATCTTGAAAATGGTAATCCCAGATTCCTTAAGAAAAGCAGGGAATCAGTGTGGAAAACGGGGATATTTATTATTTTCAAATTAAATACCATAACTGTCCAGACCGTGGCACACTGAGGGACAACGAACGGTCTGTCCTTACAGCTGGCAATGGAGCATGCAGCACAGCATGGAGAGACGTTGGGCTAAACTCAGCTTTCCATCCAGGCTTTTGTTGATCTGTTTCACAACCAGATTAAGTCTCTTTTAACTGGTAAGAAAAATCTGAAATATTTACTGGAAGATTATATAACATATTAACTCATGTTTAACCCAAGCTGACGGACAGAGATGAAACTGGACGGTTTACTTAAACATCCAAAAACACAGATTAGCCTGAGGGACTGAAAGAACAGAACTTTTTCCAGTCTACCGGTCAATTAAAAATACCCACGCTGATGAACAAAATCCTAAAAATACCGTTTTCTACCCAAAATATGAACTTGTATTAAATATCATTAAAGGACATTCTTTCTTGGTCAAACAAAGCAGACATTTGCTCTTGAACTAAACGTTGCACATGAAGTTGTAGATGAGGAAAAATAGGTTTTCATCCAATTTCTCATGCTAAAGAACAAGACTTGATTAAAAACCCCTGGCACCTTTGGGAAGAGAAGTGTTAACCCCTTGCCCTGGCCAAAGTGCACGTGAGCAATCACGTCCCACGCACTTCGCTCACACAGCTCTGCACAACTCCCCTGGCCCCCACTCGCTGCACCGTTACTCACTCCTGTTTTTGTGGGGTATAAAAGAACCTCTAAATATGTCAAACCTTGTTTAGCAGAGAAATCAAGTCTGTCCATTTGTACCAGCGCATGAAAAAAGCCATCTCACTTTACCCCAAACACCACTCTAGCTGAATGGCTTTCTTCTTCCTAGCTTCATTCAAGGAAATGAGCTTTGACTGTCGAGTGCTCATCTGAACCAGCAGAGCTTACAGAAGTGCTCTGGGATTGCAGTGAATGAAAGGAACACTCTTATTCCTGATAATGGGAAACAGTTTTTGTTGAATTATAGTTATGGCTCTAAATTTTCAGTACTTAGGTAATTAGGAATTCAGAAGGAATACTGATTGCCAACAGAAGTTTGTGCAGACTGAGATTCTACAGCGATTTTGAGAGGGGGGGTTCAGATATTGGTTTCCTCACTGTATTTTCTAACATGGAACTCCACAGCAGTTCTGTGAAGTGAATAATAAAGTACAGGGCCACCAGAGCATACTCGTACACATGCCAGGATCTCTGTGATGGAGACAAACGCTGGAGCAACATTTTGGCCAGCATTGCTTGTTTTACAGGCAAACTGTCAATATTGAAAGGCTTAAAAATGCAGCTAATGAAGGCATTCCCATTTATTTGAGTCACAGAAGGGTGCTCGTTTTTATAGTTTTGTTTTCCAAGACAAAATATGTAAAACTAACAAGGAATGAAAGAAAGAAAAACAGAAAAGAAATAACCCACATCCTTCACTTTTTTAAAACCAATTTCTAGCTGTACAATCCATCAAACCATAACATTTGGATTAGTTATTACATCAGGCCCACAGAAGCCCTTAAGAATTCATGAGATGGATGCTCTTTCAGGTGGGATTCAAGATGAAATGATCTGAAAGGTCATTATAATGGTACCATACTGCATGTGGAGCCGTAACATCAAGATAAATGGTGAGGTCTGTCTCTAGTGAACTTGATACCAAAAAACAACCAGTAGGGCCAAGAAGGGTAACCAGAAGCTCTCCTCCCCCAAAGCCTACACTATCATGCAAAACAAAATAAAGCCCGTTAAAAACAGTATTCTGCAGGTCACAAGGTGAATTAGAAATAAAATAAGCAGCTGATCCTAGGCTAACCTGACAAGAAATGTCCCCCTGAAGACTCGTGGTTATACGTTCTCAAGCTCTGCCTCTTGGACAAAAGCAGCACGAGGAGAAAAAGACCAGTTAAAAACGAGGATGTTAGAAGGTTTGCTGTGGGGAAAAGAACCTTATTATTAAAAAGGCAGAAGCTGTGAGTAACAAAGGGAGACACAATGAGAACTCATTCCTAGCTGACCTGCTGAAATGGCCAAACAGTCTTCAACGGCAGAACTACACCCACAGTGAAACACCACCAACCTACTCGAACACAGAGCCTGGGGAAACCTTCAGTACCCCTGCAAGATCTTCATTCCTTGAGTCCTCCTGTAACAGGTTTAGGATTTCTTACTGTTCTGTTGATATGTTATTGTTACGATAATCTCTGTGTGAACATGCTCCTCACACTTGCAACAGAACCTCACACATTCCTAACAGTCACAAGCATTTCCTAGAAGGGAACTGGTTCCTGAATTACGCTTCTCGGGAATGACTCATTTGTATGTGACACACCCTGTGATGTCTAGAAAACACACACAACATTCTTGAAGAGAAGACATTTCCTCCCTGGACAAGGATATGAATCCTCCAAGGACATCAAACGTACAGAAAGGGGACAGGGACAAGGATTACTTACAGGGATACCTGGCTCAATGTCGAAGTCTCTTTTCTCTGAAGTATAAACACAGCATGACACAGCTCAGAGCAATGCAAACACTGACAGAACACTGAGAAAAATTCACAGCTTGAGGAACACGCAGTTTTAACATCTGAATGCACAGAAGGCCCTTCGTAAGCTGCTCTCCTTACCTATTTATTGCAAGTGATCTGTACACGCTCCATTCCACACTGGTGAAGCAGATTTCACTCCCTGCGATCTAGCGACTGCTATTTCACTGCTTGATACGCCTCCACCATCACTTTTAGCAGAAGAGCGTTGAGCCTGGAGCAGTCTAGGGGCTAAAGGAAACCTCTCCTGACCTCAATTTCATCTTGTACCTGAGCTGAAAAACGCAAAGAGAACAGAATTCTTAATTGCAGCACAAAACGAAGACAGGCACCCTACAATTTAAATGCATGTGTGTTCCCCTTGAGAGCAGAAGACGCCTGGGATGCAGAAGGAAAGCTGGGTAAAAGCAAAACTTTCTGAAGAACAGAAGGCGGCTGTGGTGGCCAATCTGAATATAGCAAGAGAGTGGTATGTGGTAGCACACATCAGCTTTGCCATCCCAGCTTCCTCGCTGTCACTTCCAAGTGACAAAATAATTTATTATAAACAGCCATGCTAAAATGCACAGGCCGTGCTTTATTTTTAGGCTTCTGCTTGGATGCCAAGCTCTTCAAACATCACCCAGTCTGAGAAACACCATTAAAAAAAGAAGCTGAAGAGTAGCCAAATTCCTGGCCTGTTGCAAACATTGTGTTCAGTAATCTGTGGTTCAGTTTGCATTGTACTTGTGCGTCAAGAAATATCCTAAAGAGAAGTAGGAATTTACATAAAGTGTAATACTTACCAAGGACAACATGCCCAGAAATTGGGTGTGCTTAACCTTCCCTTTCTTTAGGAAAAAAAAAGTTATCCTGAATTCAACCATGTAGAATTTGTGGCTATGCCCCATTCATTAATACATTAAAAGCATTATGAGCCATATATTGACAATAATCATATAGCAAGTCAGCTGAAAAACAAATACAAAGCAACACCTCCCCCAGGAAACCCTGTATTCTTCTAAAATGTGCATCACTGAGATAACCAGGTTATAGCAAACAGGTATCCTTTCCACAGAAGTTTAGCAAATACGAAAATGTAGCCTTCTTGGAATCGGTATCAAATTCCCCAGGAGTTTCAGTAGCGAGAGGGTTTCACCTTGCTGCTGCAGGCTGGGTAACAAGACAGGTATCAGACTTTCACAGCCCAGCTTCTTATGGACGAATTTCAATCTGAGGTATCGCCACAAACGGCGGGACCAAGGAGGCGGGAGGAACTGAAAGGGAGAGAGCTCAGAAGAATCCTTCACATTTTTAAAAAATTATTTCATAAATTCATTGTATAAAATAGGATTTGCAGACTCGAAAGCTTAACTATCACAATTTTCTTGCACTGGAAATTCAGATAATAACAAGATCTAAGCTTGATATCTTCCTTATAGGCTTAATCTTACTTCTCAGTTTGACAGCAGAGCTTGCTAGATAGCGTCTGTCTTCACATGCTCCAGAACTACACTCTCACAGCACCGTCCAGGCAAACCATATCCATTCCTAAGGCAGAGAGCAACTTAGAGCTGCACTATTCATAAATACACATTTATTTTTCATTAGAAATGCATAATTACAGCATTTACAAGCATTTTCCCCTAGAAAAGTAGTTAAGCAACAGTACAAACAGAATTGTTAGTCTTCTGCAAATACATTTTTCATTACACTGAACAGAAAACACCAGCAAAAGGCTAATACTTGCAGTTATGGGATTTTTCTTTTTTTAAATATTTTCCATTTTTGTTATAAACACCATAGCAAATAAAAAAAAAGCTGTTTAAACAGTGAAAAATATTTGAGCTTTTGATCTTCTCTATGTGGTAAAGCAAGTATTGCAAAGCAGCAATACACTTCCTAAGGTATCTGCAGACATTCAAATGGCGTATTTCACAGAAGAAATGAACAGGATGAAATATTAATTTAGTCTCACGGTTTTGACTCATTAGATTTCTTTCGGTCTTTCTGAAAGACTTTTTTTTTTCTTTAAGTGTACCTAAGTGCAGGCCATTTATTTTTTTCTGAAGGCCAGATCCTCAACTGATGTAGTGATGTAGCTCCAACTGAAGTCAATGGGTCTGATTTATTCCAGGTGAGGACAACCAGAGCATCAGCACTCGGCTGTTTGCAGGAGAAGTTCGAAGTGCGGCCATTAGTCTAACAGGCATTTCCATTCTCCTGTTGTTGCACGAAGACTACGGCACTTAACTTCTGACTGTGGCTCACCGACGTCGCGGTCGACACAGCTTTTCACAATTCCCTTATTGAATTTGGATCGCTCCGTGTTCTATCTGCATTTCTGGCTGGATTGCTGATTGAAGGGTATCAGTGCCCTGCAAAAGGAAACGCGAAGTCAGTACACCAAAGGTGCTTTCCATTGGTGTAGCCAAGGGAATGTGGACATATTCTACTAATATAAAGTTCTTCTACATAGCAGTGCAAAATCTGCATGGATATCGGCTCCATGACAAGAGTTGATATGGGAATACACTTACAAAGGCACCAAAAATAACACGAAGTCCAGATGAAGACTAAGTAGACTAATGCCCTTCAGGCTGGAAAGAGAGGGCTGAAATAATGAAAGCACGATAAGGACCTATAAAATCATGAGTGGCATGAAGAGAGAAAACAAAAAACAATTCTTCCCTCTCTCTTCCCAAAAAAGAACCAGCTCAAAAAAGAAACAAAAGGAAACCCGTGTCTGGCACAACATGCGCCGAGGCTGTGGAAGGACTTGTCCCAGCACGACCTACGCTCTGACCGCTCGGGGGTACAGAGCTGCACAGCGTTAAGGAAGCAAAGTCCACCAAGGGCGATCGTAGAAGAGACAGCTGGAAGCCCCGGGGTGACAGAACTACTGTAGGTAAGGAGAGTAACATTACCTGTTTGCCCTGTGCTTGGACTTTCCCCAGCTGGTGCAGGATACGGACTAAAACTGCTGACTTTACCCACTGAAGTCTTTCTCTATTTTGTGTCAAATGAGAACAGCGCTACTATAGTCAACTTTCTTCTCAAATAAAATTCTTCCTACAGGCCTGATTCTACTCACTTTCCAAGCAAAAACAGTCCTCCGTGAAACAATTTAAAGTAAACACAATTGACTTCAGCTTTCAAAGGAAGTCTCCTTAAAAATTAAATTACTGCCTACCAGTAGTCTGACAACGCCGTGAAAGGATAAGCCCACAGCAAGCTGTCTTTTTAGCCAAGGTGGGTGGAGTAAGGAAAACCAGATTATGAAACAAACTCCATCTTTAGAGCTGTAAGACGAACGGCATTTAAGAACAGCTGTATTGGCTTGGATAAAGCCCATCACACCCAATAAGCCTTCCCCTGATAGCAGCCAATATCACAAGCACAGATAAACTATCAGAAAAGGGTGAGCATTTCATGATATTTTCCCGTACTCTCCCACAGATTCCAGCGATCTGCCCTTGATGGATTCTCCCTCCATACATTACTCTAATAGATGCTTTATGTTCTGCCCTGGATACAGAATTATCTCTGCGGCAGGACTCCTGTTACGATGAAATCTTGGTTGAAGCCCTGCTTTCTGCTCTCAGCCGAGGATCTGCAAGCTGATCCGCAAAGACACGAGGGCAGAAGCTCCACCAGATTTCCCATCCTCTAAGTTTTGCTATACAGTCGCAACTTCTTTATTCAAATGAAAATAACGGACGTTCAAAGTTATAAAGCATTGCTCCTAAATTAAGGTTTTGTTATCAAATTATTTCTTTTCGTCTCTGTGTCTTGTTGCCAGTAATTGCACACAGCTACAAGATTTTTTTCCTGTTCAACTTTATAGGTAATTTAGGGTTTATTATAATGTTCAATAAATTAGTGCTAACATGGAGAGTAATTCTATCAGATTGCTAAATTTGGTAGCAGATAAGTTTTCAAGTGACCATCAAAGTTTTCTTTCCCATTAGAGGAAAACTCTATTCAAGTAACATAATTATCAAATAATCGCAACAACAGCAATACTGGATATTTATCCCACATTCAGAGCAGAAGTAGCAGACTGCCCAACGGGATCAGAAGCATGCTCTAGATTTGGAACTATGTATTTTCCAAATCTAACAAAATTTACCACCAGCATATGAATTTGAGCACAGAATTAATCCAAATATTCTTTGTCATCATCACATTCTCTATTTCTAAATTTTGCAAGCTGCTCTAAGTGAGAATGCTTTCGAGACATGAGAACAAGCCAGCTAAACCTCAATTCTCAAAATGCATCTCAAACCGCGCCTCCCTCCCCACCTGCGTTTGCGATTTTACGCCAGCAAAACGCTGTTCACACATTCATCGTTTGTGCTTACGTATGTGGTGGAGGGTCACTAAACCACTGTCAGAGTCCTCACCGTTCATGCTTCTGTCTACAGCTAATTTGCAAACCCCAAATCCTGCAGGAACACACTGAAAATACGAAGTTGAAGTGCAGGTTGCCGTCTGCGTCGGCTGAAGTCAGAGCAGGGATTCCTTTCGAAGAGCCTCACTCCTACCTTCAGCTCCGCACCTACGGCTGCTGCCAAAGGCACGGCTTCCAAGGAAAGAGGTCAGAAAACCGGTGTCTTGTTTTCGGACGTTAACTAAACTCACAGTTATTGTGGTGTTTCAAACAAGGAATTTGTGCAGGGCATAGCATCCAACCCAGGTGGACAATAAACTCCACTTTTAAAAGCTTTGATTAATAGATAGATTCAAACTCATTGAGAACATCTCAGTACCTTGGTGAAGAACCGTATGAAAACAGACAAAAGTGTCAATACAGCCTTCATCCCTCCAGATAAGAGATCTGATGAGCAGCACTATTCTGCAAGTTTGGCCAAAGAGGCTACTGGTCTATCCACGTAGCTCTGAGTAACGCAAACACCAAGTTGCTTCCTCCAACTCATTAACAGATCCTGAGTTTTTAGTTTGTGTGAACTGGGGAAATATTTATGGCAAACTTCTTTTTAGTCTTGTCTGTTTTTCCTTTCATAGTCGTCTTCTTTCACATTCCTTTTCTGCTTCTCTTCAGCTTTGTATAACTCTCTGTGGTTAACCACAACATTACAATCTCCCACAGTGCGAGGTGTCCCTGAAGAGAGCAGTAACTCCGCTGGTGGCTGCCAGCCGTGGGGAGAGGGATCCCAGGGTTTGTAGCTGAGCTCCATAACCTCCTGCCCGTCGGAGGTGGCAGCTGAGCAGGGAGGACAGGCACGAGGAGCACACCCAGGAGGAGGTCCGTGGGAGGTACATCTGAGAACTTCCCAGGCCCGGAGTGAGGACAGCAGCACGAGAAACACCTCTCGCTCAGGTCAGGTCAGGGATTGCCCTGACCCATGTGCAGGACCTTGCCCTTGGGCTTGTTGAACTTTGTGAGGTTCACACAGGGAGCATCATTTTTCCGAAAATTAATTATTAATCACATGGGACCAGCAGTGCCTGAGGATTTCTAAGCAATAAGGCACGACCCCTGCAGCAACACGCTTACTGTCCAGTGGACTACTACAAGTGACTATGAATGAAATCCCGAGAATGTCAGTGCAGAGGGACATCCAGCAAAGAGGGAAAAATTGCTACTAAGGGCTCAGCTCCATGGGAAGATCAGCCTACAGAAAACTCGACTGTAGTCGCACGGCACAGCACACCCACATGCCAGGCAGCCTGATCCTTTTCAGAATCATAGAACGGTTTGGGTTGGAAGGGACCTTAAAGATCATCTGGTTCCAACCCCCTGCCATGAGCAGGGACATCTTCCACCAGACCAGGGTGCTCAGGGCTCCATCCAGCCTGGCCTTGAACCCTGCCAGGGAGGGGGCAGCCACAGCTTCTCTGGGCAGCCTGGGCCAGGGCCTCACCACCCTCATGGGGAAGAATTTCTTCCTAACATCTAACCTAAATCTGCCCTCTTTTAGTTTACAGCCATTCCCCCTTGTCCTATCACTGCACACCCCTGTGCAAAGCCCCTCTCCATCCTTCCTGTCGGCCCCTCCAGGCACTGGCAGCTGCTCTAAGGTCACCCCGGAGCCTTCTCCTCTCCAGGCTGAGCAGCCCCAGCTCCCTCAGCCTGTCCTCG
>Ga0065711_1045649_pt1 | contig 13330 bp, 8 predicted proteins | sample Hoacrofraction12_FD_59098 | JGI IMG/M metagenome (GOLD analysis project Ga0065711, IMG submission 59098) | Hoatzin crop microbial communities from Cojedes, Venezuela - Epithelial fraction 12 v2 (version 2) | ecosystem: Host-associated > Birds > Digestive system > Esophagus > Crop | place...
CTGCACAGGACCTTGTCCAGGCGGGTCTTGAATATCTCCAGAGGAGGAGACTCCACAACCTCCCTGGGCAGCCTGTTCCAGTGCTCTGTCACCCTCAGAGGGAAGAAGTTCTTCCTCACGTTCAGACGGAACTTCCTGTGCCTCAGTTTGTGCCCATTGCCCCTTTGTTGTATAAACAACTGTTGGCAATCTATACATTCAACATGGGTGAGCCTTTGTTGAATATTTGTTTCAGAATACAAAACAAAGGAAGAAATTAATTGCATTCTCCAATTTGTCAACAATTTGTTTCATAGCACAGAAGAAATGAAGAAATCAAAACCAGCTGACTGCTCACAAATATGCTTTTAAAATAAAGCATACATTTCACCTGCTACTCCACATACACTTTTATCTGCATCTGCATGACATAATATCTCACACATTTGGTCAAGGAATCAGATTAAAGAGTTCAGAATGGTATGATTAATTTACATTTGGAAAAATGGAAAAACTGAAGGTATGCTATCAAAAGCACTTACACGGCTTTAAGAATACCTTACCCCTACCTCAGAGTAAACCCATGAATCCATTAAGAAAAAAAATTAAAGAATGCCAAAGTGATCTTTATATATTTTGCAAGAGATAATACTAACAGGCATTGTCTTTGTACAAACCCCCATTAAACTAGGGTGGTGGTGTAGAAAAAAAACACATCAGAGAACTATTAAAAAAAAAAACAAAACCCATGCACTACGCTTAGAAAGAAATGAAACTGGACAAAACTCCACTGGACAGCAAACCTCTTCTGATCATTCTGGTTGAAACCGATACCTGAATATTAATAATGAGAAGGTACACAGGACATGAAAACATGCTCCAAAAAGCAATTTGCTACAGGCATAAAAGCACTAAATAAAACCTTTTATTATTACCCTCTCAGATACCAGTAATAACAAATAAACAGCACACTTCAGTATTTACATTAAGAATAAGACTGAAAAAATGTATACATAGACAAGCAATCAACCATTTCATTTACTTGTAAACGATTTGATTTTAGAAGTCAACACATATTGTAAAAATACTGCTTACCCAATTTATGAAATATGCCTGGATAAATTTAACAACTTCAAGTGTAACCAGCAAACTGATTGGAATAAGATTATTGAAGAGAATGATAAAAGTTAAGAAATTCAATCCAAAGTTGCTTGCTCCACCATCTGCCAAAAAACAAAGCAAATCAAAAAACATTCAAGACCATATTTCGAAGCATTTATATACTATGTATTCAGAATATTGCATTAACTGCTGTTTTTTAAAATGTTCTGTGTCTAACAAGAAACTTCAGAATAAATTACAGTATCACTTGCTTATAAATACGACCTTCAGAAGAGTTAAGGATCCCTATTATAAAGTGGAGTTCAAACCTAGAGACCTTCGTCGTCATCTCCAATTTCTGAAAAGCAAACTTACCAGCCATTCCCTCTTTTGCTACATTTTAAGATCATAGTCTGGGAATATGTATCCACAGCAATGAAATTCTAAACTCTAAATTTTAGAGTTTTATATTTTTAAAGGGAGAAATGTGGAGTGGAACGAATCTCTTCTCTATCCATCCTCACACCTTACTATTTCTTACCCCTCCAGCAAAATACTATGAAAAAGGTATATTCACACCACATGAAGAGATTAAATTAGAATTTTTAACTAAAGTTCTGAAAGAACTAGAAATGTGAATTTTAATATATATAACAAACAGTTCTATACTACTTTTTCCTTTTAAACTTTGAGATAACTCTAGTAACGCCTCAGAGAGGATGTGACTGGGAAATAGCAGTCTGCTCTCCAGTACAGTGAATAGCAAAAGATGTAGCCTGCCTGTCTGTATGCAAAGACCTCTCAAACAGCCTCAGATAGGCTTCCACTGCCTACGGAACGTATATCTGGTTGTTACTTTAAGATCCAAGAGAGCAGGTTTTAGATACTTTTATTAACACCAATTCCAACATCACATTAATTACAAGGCTAAAAGACCAGAGAGCTAACATTCACCATGACACTGATATTATCAATAATCCCAAGATTACATGAAGTTTGATATCTATTGCTAACTGTAAGTAAAACATTACCATGTTGCTGTTTTTTTTTTTTTTACCATCCACAGGCAACAGATTCTTTTAATGAAACACTAACAACATTCAAGAAGATGGGGCATAGCTGGGAACCTGTTTCACTACCACAGACAAATTAAATAACTAAAGGGAAAAGGGAATAAATTGCTTCTTATATATTAAAAGTATCTTGTACAAGAACAACTACGACCTGAATGCAGCCTTAAAGGGCACACCTTACAAAACTCAGCACAATTTCATTTAATCATGGGGCATATATCAGAAAATAAACAGGCAAGGATAACAACTTAAAGAATACATAAAAATATCAGTGGCCATGATTTCATGTTTGGTGTTTTTTTTTTTTCAGGGATAAAATTAAAAGCTTCTGAACTGCTTCACTACTGTGCTAACCACCATATTCTGAAAATATCCACATTTCCCAGAAAAGAAAGAAGTATCACTGAAAAGAAGAATCAGATGAACAAATAACAAATGATGAAGTACATGTAATGGCATCCTTTTATATTACTAGAAATTGTCAATATTCCATTAACGATTTTTCTTTTTTCTACCTCAAGATGGAAATACAAAAGTTAAGTTTCTTCCTTTTTTCTTTTTAAAAAAAAAGTTTCTTCCTCAGCATCAAAAAGAGGTGAAGCAAGGTTCTCAGTAAGCAAAAGTTCATCATAAATGCAGACAACTGTTTTGTTCAACAGAAACCTTAGAAGAGTGCCTTCAAATCAGAATTCTAAGGGTGTGGGTTTTTTTGTTTTGTTTTGTTTTTTAAACTGACCAAACCACTCCCTACTTTGATGACTAAATTCAGCAGCTTTGTATTCAAGACTGTTGTTTCAGGACAGAAAGCCTAGTTCCGGTTCTACTGCCTAAGCAAAGAAGGCTCTAGGCCCACCACAAGAAATTCTGAAAACGTGAATAATGGACCACAAAGAATATTTATGAAAACTTCCTTTAAATCTAGTTCCCTCACCAAGAGTCAAATTATGCCAGTATGTTGCATGCTGACATGAAGGCCCACATAACATCACATTGCCTTGCATCCATCATGACTACATCTGCCAAGTATTCTACATTAGATCAGATCTTTTGTCCCGTTTTATCTTCTTTAGGAGCAGTCTGCTACGATCTGACGTTAGCAGCCAATAATTTCTCAGAGCTCTATACAGTAAAAATTATAAAGCCACAGCATCATTTCCTGGGATAAAGGAGTTTAAAAATTCAGAAAAGTCACTGCAGCTTTAAATGTAATCCATCAGAAATAGCTGAAAATGGCTTCAGTCTGATGTCTAGGAAGCTGACTGTTTATGCCAGTGGAATGCTGACAAAGACCTTGCTGAGCTGCAGAGATGTAGAGGCAAACAACAAAGCTTCCCTTCCTGAACTTAGCAAGAGCTCAGACAGCACAGTAAGGTAAAATTTATACTTGCTGTGATATACCTAGCCTACTGACTTTAGTCAACCACCATTGAAGAAAGACTGATAAAAAACACACTGTGTAAAGGATGGTAACCATACTCCTTTCCAAGTACAAAAGGCAACCTAACACTAAAATACTAATATATTATTTTACATCTTACAATTCAGATCAAGATACCAGTCTCTTCCAGTATGTCTTCGATTCCATATAGCTGAACCAATAGAGCAGATCAAAGACATGGCAATAAGGATGCAGAACAGAATCAAAATCTGAATATTCGTAATTCTTTCCACATTGGACATTTTAAGAGGTGGACTTGTTGAATTCTGCAAAAGACAAAAACCAACAGTGGCTATTAAATAGTAGAAGTACAACAGTTCCTCCTTTTCAAATTACATGTTACTGCATCCTTTTCTAAATATTTTCCCAAATGTATCAACATCATCAACAATGACGTAACTGTTTTACTCAAAAGAAAAAAAGAAGCTTATAAATCCGAGAATTAGAGCTTTAGATTTGTGTCACAAGCAGTTTAAACAATCACACAGAACACTCGTAACAGCAAACTTGAAAAATATATGTGCATACACCTTATCAGTGTTACAGAAGACAACTGCTAATACAGACTTTTTCAAATAGCTAATCTACAAATCAGAAAAGCAGTAAGAGACATGCATGACCAATCTGAAAGCATTCTTTATTTTTTCCTCCACAAATGCAACTCAATTCTGATATTTCAAACATCACCAGGAGAAGTAACTTCATAGTCTGAGACTGCTTCTCTTCCTTCCTCATTTTGCAGATAAATAGTTGCACTTTGTTTTCTGATAAGAATGCTTACCTTTGTACTTGAAAGAAAGCTCCACAACAAGACAGTTTTAGGAGCAGTCAAAAATAAAAAAAAAATAAATGAACAGGCAAACTGTAACGATCCAGTTGCTAACAAGATGGTTTTCAACACACAGGTTACAAAATAGAATCAACAAATACACTTACTAGTTTAAAAAACTACTTTGTGGCTAAGTAACTAATACTAATAAGAAGTTGCTTTATTTTTCTTAGTTTTACTTCATAAGAAAGATGTTCTATTACTGACATTTTAACTACTATATTGTATCTAGCCATGTTTTCTGAAAGGACTTTCTGTGCTGTGTAATGGCATAATAAGGTAACGAAACAGGTAATCTAGAGAAAATCCAAGTGACAAACCTGCATAAGTTTTGTGTCATGTCCCGTATAGACAACTATCCCATGAACCCACTGAGTATTTCTCAACTGAGCTCCTCGTAGAAGAATCTGATCAGATCCCAATGGAACAGTACTAGAAGGAAGGAGTTTTATACTTTAGCACTAAAACAATCAGTATCAATGAATAAACATAATCAGCAGCTGTTAGAACTCACTAGCTAATGTCTCAAAATTTAGATTATTATTATAAATATGCTAGAAACCTATTTCTCAGAGTTAACTTTTTTGGGAGTGTTGACAAGAGACAAAACTTGACAGTTTAAAGCAAGTCCAAAAATTGAAGTTTGCAAAAATACTACTTACCACTTAATTTTGACTATGGACACTGAAGATATGGTACTACTTAGTAAACATTCTGAAACTAACGTTAAACTTATGATTATGAAGCTTTTTCCTAAGTGTATGCTGAAACTCAGCTACTCTTACAAGACTGATTTTCCAAAGCAATTTTCAAACGAAATAATTTTCTGAACTCTCAACTTTATCTACTCTTTCCATTAAATAAATATCCTTTATGAACATGATTAAGTGTTTAAAATTCACAACAATATTTCCTGCACCTTCTTTAAACTGCAAAACCAGGTAAACTTACTTGTGTTCTTCTTCTAGACCTCCACTGAGTAAATAAGCAACAAAATTTCGTAAGGCGCTGGAATCATTTAACTGTCTTAAATTCAGACAGCTGATTTTATAAATACACTGTAGCTCAGGTTTCTCTTAAAATGTATAAAGTTTGAGATAACCATTATTCTCTTCCTGGATAAACAGCACCCTATTTTTGCACTTCTCTTTCTACAAATATCAGCTAGGAGTTCATATTGTTAATAGTGCTCTAGTTTGGGCATTCTTACCTAAAACTATTATCTCTACAGTTGTTCGAAACCAACACATTATAAAGATTACAAATAAATTGCTTAACGACAGCAACTGTATCTCCGATACACAAGCTATCAAGAGTCTGAGGAAGCCATGATATTCAGTAATATTTAAGTAGTACAAAGAGCATAAAGTCAATCTCAGTGAGTGAGTTTCAGGTAATAATTTCTTCTGGATTGTCATGTCCCCTCCTCTTCTCTCATACACAAGCTTTTAAGATTCAAAGACTGCAAGTAAAGAGGAAACAACACATTCCTCCTCCCCTAAAATTAACAGTGGCAATGTTAATTTGCAGAAACTAGGAAAAAAAAATTATCTGGAAAAATATTTGAGTGCTTTTCCATAAAAAGCAAACACCTAACAAACACTACCCCACTACAACCAAGTCCTCTTACTTTCTAGAAAACTAGCATGGAGCATATTGACTGTTTATGGAATTCTTTTCACCACCAACTAGGTATGTTTCAGCTAGTGAAACGCTGAATGATACTGCCATGGAAAATGATCTCCAGGTGCAGGCTCTTCATCAAATAAGAAATTGGAAAAGAAAACAAATATAAAACATACTGAGATTTATTTACTTTTAAGTCTGAACTGCTCTCGTATTTGAGACGTGTTCATATCATGTCAAAATTAAGAGACCAAATACCCTTTCAAGTATGAAAGGAACTGCTGGCATTTGAATTACACAAGACTCATTAAGAGGGACTCCTCTTGCCAAAGATTGCTTCTGCCCTTATTTATTTACTTGCATTCTTTGATCAGAGTCATTCTAAGACTTTTGGACCATCCATCAGCACAATACAATAGACATTTCAGTTAAGAAATGGATTACATGTCATTCCAAGACTAATTAGATATTTTTAGTCTATTAACACTAACAAGAATGTCACAGAAGATGAAAGGCATATAACCAGAGAAAGCTATTTTCAAGTTAGCCACACATAATTGGAAACCTTTTCAACTATGCACCTTCTCTGGAATGCCAAAAGGCATTATGTCCCTTCTACCAATACAAGAGACTCAAGGAAGGCAAAAGTCAAAACCTTTCCCTCTCAATCCTTGTACTCCTTGAAGAATCAGGTGAGTTCTAAGACTCTTCCTGACACATCCTGATCTTCCTCTTTGTTTTCCCCTCTTAAAAACTGTGAAGAATACGCAGTAAAGTCCCTTCTATTGCAGGGTCCATTGAGTCTTTTTTCCATCAGGACGCTGGCTCTCAAATGGATACTATTCTACAACATGAGGCAGGAATTTGTCCTCAAGGGTCTGTCACTGGGAGGATAATCAGAAGAGAACTGGGTTTGCAGCCAGAGGCAGTCGTCTCCGGCAGAACTGGCGCCCAGACCAACAAGATGAAAACAGACAGAAAAACAACCAGGGGCACAGAAAGCCCAGATCTGCCAGGTGTCATGCTACTCAGCATTGCGACCTTACCCCACTTTCTGATAAGGTGATGCTGTGATGACTTGACAGAGCTCTCAAATCCCTATTTCCTGGCCTCAGCCTTCTCAAAACTGCTCCAACTCACTTGAGTCTTCTTGTATACTACATAACTAATGACCCCTCAGCAACATATTTCGGTTTTACTCAGTACGGGACGCTCTCAATGGGGAAGTACCCTTTCAGCACACTTTTCTGCCGGGGCTGTCAAAGGTGTATTAAGAGCTAATAATTTCTAAGGCATATTTGAAAGCTTACATATCAAAATGTTTTTCCTAACAAGCCTACTTCACTCTTATCCAAAATTTTCTTAAGAATGTCTTCAGGAAAACATTTACTTTAGGTCTGGATAACCCGTATCTGCCCTTGGTTTTAGTCGACAGATTTAGCCAAAAGGCAAAATAGCTGTAGTGGAGTTCTACCTCCTTGAATAATGAGTATTCAAAAGGGAAAAAAAAAAAACCCAAAACAGCTTTGATTTTTTTGTGTTGCTCTCCCATGAACGGAAAAAGAAAAGACTGCAAAAAGGTCAATCCGATACAACATTTGTGGACCATAGCAGTCTGGTACTCCAGTGAGTTATCTAAAGAGAAATAAGAAAGAAAAGGAAGATACATTCTCAGCACCCTCTATTGCTTTTGCAAAAATGTTAAGATAGTAGTGGATAAAGCAGAAATCACAGCTAGATCTCCATAATCTGATAGGAAGGTCTTAAGATACAGATAAATAAACTGCAGTTAGATTAATCTGTGCTACCTCTAACATGGGCAGAAAGAGAACTCATCCCTGATTTTTCAGGTTGAAAATAAGGTCAGGATCCAAAAAGAGTTACTTACCTGCAATTCGTTTCCACTGAAGGTAAACATTATATTAGAGCCACACTTTTGGAACTATCCTACTGCACAGGCAATATAAGCAAAATGTTCCAAAACTGAATTTGTCAAGTGACAAACTGCTTGACCAGCAGATGGCGTGCTCCTACACATTCTTGAGGCAGAACAGCCATCAATGCACACTTGGTGTTTCTTCTTCAAATCAAATTTTAAAATTAAATACTCAGATTCAAAATAAAAGTATGTTTTTCCCTCTAGCCAGAGAGGAAGGATGAATGTGTGGATCTAGTATAACTATTACCTTCAGAGAAGAATTACAGGTAAATGTTTTTCTCTTCTTAACGACAAGTACAGTGGAATTATAATAGATCCACACTCTTGCGACTGAAAACTCCCGGAATGCATCTGTAAGAAATCAGTAAATAAAAATGGAATACAAAAAAAAAAAAAAAAAAGGTATTTAATAATTAGTTAGTACTATATATCAGTCTAAAACCATAAACATGAACAATATTGTATATGGAGAAATAAATGCTTTTCAAATAAAAATAAAATCCTGTAAATATTTGGGAATGAAGGACTCCACAATTCTGCATATAGTAATGAATTTCATACTCCAAATGCATCACATTAAGTTTGAACCCATAGAAGACTCCAAATATCAGTGTTTGGCAAGCACTTAAGCATTTTAGGAATTTTAGAAGCAGTTTCACAAGCATGTATGTTGTAATTGCACTGAGATAGTCTATTTTTACAGAAACTTACTTTCAGTAAGCTATTAAATGTCTTTCAGCTACCAGATTAGAAGAATTCCAGGTATATAGCAATGGACTCAGTTCCACTCCAGACTTGGACAAACAAAAGAGAACAATACTAAAAAAAAAACCCCCAACAGACAAGAAACTACTTCTGTTCAGCTTTTAAAACAGAAACTAGGTACTTACTCCAGAACTATTAGAATTTGATTAGCACTCCCTTCTATTATTAATAGCTATTGCCTTCTGAAGGTCAACTAGTGTAAAACTCAAGCTGTAGACATCAGAAGTAAGGTTTTACTCCTTTGGCTTTTTAAAAGAACAAATTCCAATAAAGAATACCTCAGAAGAGATTTTTACCTCTCTAGTCTTAACAGAATAAGGACTTTACTATTCAGATTTTAACTCGAGTAGTGTAACAAGATAAAGCTATGTACTGGTAGAATGAATCTCCTGAGATTGTCTTCCTCGGATTTACATACCCATGCCCATCCAGTCTGATGTTTCCAACAAAGTCATAGAGATGTCGGTTTGGGCTCTCACATTCAATTCTGCCAGAAAGTCTCATCAAGCTTTCTATGTCCTTTATGTCTGATGTTAGTGGCAAACCCTGTAAACAAAATTTGTTTGTCATAACATTAAAAATCACTTTCCAATATATACATCTATGTATTGAAGATCTGGTGCAACACCAGAAAACCAGTATCCATATGGGAGCAAAATGGGACTGCTACACTTTGCTGTCACACTGCTGGATGCTACAGACAGTGAAAAAAGTCACCTTCATATCTTAAAACACCATGATGAAGACAGTTGTAACCAATCGTACAGCTCAGCAAGAATGTTCCTGCACAGAGACAGTGCACTCAGTCAAAAACTGCTATTCCCTACCTGCCCCTCAGGGACAATACTGGCACTATCAGCTTCCTTCTGCAGGACTTCTCTAAAAAAAGAAGGAAAAAAAAAAAAAAAATCTATCCTCTAAAAAAAAAACCAAACCCCAAACAAAAAAAAACAACAAACACACCAATATCCAAACTACTAACATTTCTACCTATTTTCCCAAAGAAAAACCCTAAAACAAAGCACACAACATGGCTTAGGAGTAACCATTCATTCCTTCCGCTTTATTAATTGAACAAAACTTTTGCGATGTCAATAACCTGCAGCTTTTTATGCAAATCACTAAAATCTCAGTCTTCTAAAATGGTCATTAATGACATAAAATATGTTTTTATAAGCAACAATAGACAAAAAATAATATTAGCAATATTCTCAAAAATCAAAATTCCTACCTGTCGAATTTTTAAGTTTGTCTCACCATCTAAGTTAGATGTTTCAATGTAGCACATAGCTTGCGGTTCACTATTAAGAAAAAAACATCCTTAATTTTAAATTCCAATGCTGAAATCCATTAACTTTCTGTCATTTTTAGTACTTATTTATGCAATAAAGTTTTTCTTTTTCTTATCATATCTTCAGAACTAGAATAATTTACAGATGAATCTGTAAAAACCAACAATACGTTTTCAGAAATGTTTGCCAAAACCTAAGTTTTTAGATGAAACACTGCTAAAAATGCTGTACACATCAAGTTTTATATGGTTTTACATGAGTCAGATATAGTCACAAATGTAGCACATATGTAGCACCTACTACTGTAGACAGCAGTAGTTTAGACATGAAAGTTCTCTTGTAAAGGGTTCTCTTATTAAAAAAAAGTCTAAATCATAGGTAACATAATACAGTTTGAGCTACACGTCCTCTATCCAATTTAAAAAGCTTTCTGTAAATTAAAAGTTTAAAGTTTATGCAGAACATTTCTACTTGAATAGTTCATCTATTGGACACGTACTGATAAATGGCTTATTCCTTGCATTTGACTTTTTCAACACAATTTTTTGATGTGTAACACCAGTGATTTTATATTTTGTAAAATACTTTTAGACTTTAAATCATATTGCAACCATTATAGAACTGTTAGCTAGGAAAACAGAGATATAGAAGGACAAAATTACTTTTCTGCAAGTAGACAGTAAACAGGAACAGGTCTAACAGTTCAGGATTTCTGAATTTCTCCAGTCAGCTCCCATTTTCTGGGCATAAGGACAGAACACCTACTACTTCTATCAATGACAGAAAGCAGTTTTGATCCTGTAAAGGACTACATGAGTCATAAAACCCCCTTACAACTTAAAACAACAAAGATTTACTCTCTACATCACTTTAAAGCTTCTTATATGCTACTTCTTTCTAGCACAAAATTCAAGCATCAAGTGTTTTTTAAAACTTTCTTTCTTAATGCAACAATGGCTACTAGTAAGTGACTTAGTTTTAGCATGTTTGCAGGATAAAGTTAAGTACGTTATTCGAACACATTTTTATAAAGCAAAAGCATTAAAGTGTGACAAATCATTATCATATATTCCTTTAAGGTTAGCAGTTTCTTCTTGGCAAACTTTTCTAAAAACGTAAATAACTTCTATTTAGGTTGTTTGGATGGAATCAACTGTATGAAACTTAATTATAATTCTAGCATTTTATTAGTTAAAAATGAAAAACAGTATTTTTCCGAAGCACCTTTAAGACAGGCTAAGGCAGCAAAGACATTTCAAGTGAGACACATGCTTAATTGTAATTACTGTAGCAGCTAGCAGTGACCTCCAAAGTAATTAAGTTACAGTTAGATCAAGGCAGGCCCATTGATTTGTTACGGAAAAACAAAGTGCCGTAACAGTGCAGACAATAGCATAAAGCTGATGTGTCTAAAAATCATGCATTTTGTCACAAACACAAAATAGAGCTGCTTTTGCCATCACATGCAGCAGAGATTGTGCAACATCCAAGTTTGTGCAGAGGGTCCTCTACCAGTCCTACCAACAGTAAACTACATTCTTTGCAGAAAACAGTGTATATACATGTATATACTTCTTAATTTGCTCTGAGAATTAAACATATTTATCCTGGTGTTTTACTGTGTGTTTATTCAATGACAACTTGTCTGATAAAATTTCATGGGGATAGCGTAAAAACAAAGAGGACTGAAACAAATTTTCATTTCTTTGAGTGTTATCGTGTATTTACACTTTAATGATCTGTACTTTTATCAACTGAACCCTTTCTAATTTTATAAATGTCTGGGTTTTGTTGAAGAAAGCTTAACAGCAAAGCAAAGATTATCAACACGGCAGCGTTCTTCATATTTGGTGTATGAGGACCCACGTACACGTATCCTGTGCAACTAGTTTATTCTAACCTTGATGACAGACTGATGAGATCAGCTGGGAGATGTTCCCCATTGGTCACTTTCACTACTTCCCCTACTGCCACCTACACATCCCAGTTTGAAAATGATTAGAACAGAAAAATAAGTGACAGGGGGCGAAGGGAGAAAACGAAACAAATGGACAAAGACAAAAAGACAGAGTTTGAAATTATTATACAAACAATACATGTTAATTAAAATGTCTGATGACAATTTTTTCAAAATCTATTTTAATCAGGTCAGGAAGAAAAGAGCTAGAATATTTTCATTTTTACTTGAGTGGATTGGTTTACTGTAAGGCATCAATTTTAAGCAGCAGAACACATTGATCTTGTATACTTAAAATAAAAAGCTGTTATGCTTAATTCTCAACTGACAAAGTTCCTAGCCACTCCATACCTTAACTAAAAAAAATGAAAAGCCACAAGAAAAGATTTTCCACTAACTTTTCTGAAAAGCCAGGTGACAGGAACCTTTCTATGGAGACATGCTGAAAATGATCTTGTGTTTTGTTTCAGCTTTGTAAATTTCAATTTACACTGAACTAGCAAGAACCAAATGGAATTAAATACCAAAGGTTTGTGTCCTTCCACTGTAAGATACCATAGTTTCCTAAAATAATTAAGATCCTCTTATTCTCCAGAAACAGCTATGGCTGGTAAAAAGAACCAAATATTAGTTTGAATTAAAACCAGGTCCACAGGCTCACATTGTTGTTGAAACCTAAAATGTAATTGGGCATCAACAAACACCTGGAAAGCAAACTTGAGGAGACTGACTTGCTGGAGAATGCATGGCCACGCGGAGATGAGAGGCGGGTTTGCAGGCAGAATTAGAAGTAACACAGCAGCATAGGAGTGCTGGAACAGGACCCTAGCAATATAATTAAGACAGAAGTTTTAGCTGGAAGAAATGCCTGAACTGTCCCCGGAAAAGCAATCCTAATTCAAGGAGGCCGCTTTGCGAATTGGATCCTAAAGAAAAACCTGACAGGAAAATTCAAGGTAAGCAACGGTCATAGTTAGGACAGTGTGTTCTAACAAGGGCAGTAACGAGAGGTTAAACACAGAGGTAACAGTCCTGACACACCCAGTAGCAGCTGACTACTATTTCAATTTATCAACATGTGAGGTAGGATTCCTTCAGAGGGGACAAGGCTCAGAAAAAAGGCTTGGTAGGCAGTCGGTATTTTTCTGTGTGCAAACTACAGCTGGAGAACACTGCGAGACAAGTGTCCTCCAAATCCAAAAGCGCAAAACAGTGAAGACAAGTTTGCTGATGACACCAAACTGGGAGGAGTGGTAGACACACCAGAAGGCTGTGCTGCCATTCAGCGTGACCTGGATAGGCTGGAAAGTTGGGCAGAGAGGAACCTGATG
>Ga0065711_1045650_pt1 | contig 13329 bp, 9 predicted proteins | sample Hoacrofraction12_FD_59098 | JGI IMG/M metagenome (GOLD analysis project Ga0065711, IMG submission 59098) | Hoatzin crop microbial communities from Cojedes, Venezuela - Epithelial fraction 12 v2 (version 2) | ecosystem: Host-associated > Birds > Digestive system > Esophagus > Crop | place...
AAGGTCCTGTGCAGTCTGCTGTAGGTGACCCTGCTTCGGCAGGGGGGTTGGACTAGATGACCCACAGAGGTCCCTTCCAACCCCTACCATTCTGTGATTCTGTGAAATCTAAATTTTTGTAAATAAATGACAACACCCAACTATCCAAGTAGTATTTAAATAAATTTAGATTATACAAATGCTTCTGAGTTTTAAGGGTAATTTTCATTCAGGCCCTCAGCCCAGCTTACTACCTTTCCAGGAACTGGGTCTGTCAATTTCAAAAAATGGATACAGCATGTAAAACCTCTCTGCTAGATCTCAAAAGTTACAGAACCGCACATTGTAAAAAAAACTGTTACCATTACCATTATAAAGTATCTGAAGGCAGATGAGCCTTAACAATTATATTTGGAAATACAATAGTTTGATCTATTTACAGGTAATAAAACTATAATACATTTTTAAAACCGGAATTTTCTTTTCCAGTTGTCAAACTACATGTACTCCTGAAGAAGGTACTTCTCTCTGTAAACTATCTATTGATTTTCTGGCAACATCAATTACTTCTTCATGTATTATACAAAACCACAGATGAAGACATAATAGGATCCACTATAACTGGGCTTTTTAATTTGAGGTTTTTTGGGTTTTTTTTATTCATAGGCAGAAAGCATCTGATTTTGCTGTATATCTGACGCTGTTCTGCAGAAACTTCTTCCACAAGCCAGTGGTTACTTCTAATGTTTTTGCTTGCAAAAGACTCCAGTGCCGAGCTCTAGAGTCCCATTAAAAGCAAAGACAGAGCTCTGAAGCATTATTGCAGATAGTCAGACAGAACAGCGATTCAAAACTGGGGAAAAGGATTCAGACTAAAATCTGATGCAGTCTACACTTCTGCATTGCTCAAGAAGTGGAAATAGTCATCATGGGTACATTTGTTCTCTCCCTCTGTAGGAACAGGAGAGATGGCCCATGGCTTTGCTTGTCAAATGAAGGTTAATGACTGATGACTGATGTTTTTTTCCTCTATTTCTGAAGTAACCTCACTGAAAATGATCACCTTGCAAAGTGAAAGGGCTGCATCAAGTATTCAGGTTAGATAGGTCAGGGTGGACTAGTTCAACACTGAAGTATCTTCAGGCTGCTTTGCCAGAACTTTACACAATAGAGTGGCCTGCTCTGATAGAGGTCTCTTGGCCAACCTAGGCAGTCCAGGAGAATGCAGGTCAAAGAAAAAACTAACTACAGCTCCTGAACACTCTCCTGCTGAAGCCTGCATAAGTAACTTGTTGCTTTCTGAAGTCTTAGATTCACTTAGACTATACCAGAGATGTGATTTTTGCATGTATGTTTTTTTGTGGTTATACCCAATGGGATTCAACTATCTAGGAACCAGAGCAAGAACTTCATGCATTTCTCATGTTAACAGGCAAGTACTGATATGAAATAAAAATTATGCCATCCTTCATCCCCAACCAAATGAAGAATTCCCATCATCAGGAAACCTGTCTAGTTAACTTTTTCTCTCAACAGAATAAGCAAGACGAGATTGAATAAAACACAGAATCAACAGTATTTCGCTGTTGGTATTCTCCAGTTTCTCTAGTGAAAAGGTCCAAATGCTCACCCTCAAGGGCAGTAATAAAATCTACATTTTTGGGGCTTTTGGAGGCAAATGATAGATCTCCCCAAGGGTAGAATCTGAGGACACTTTACTTCAAAAACAAGATGAATATCCAGATTACCTTTTCTTTGTTACCTGTGATCTGGAGAGCTGACCCCAGGTGATGACCAGCCTAGCCTCCAGCACTGCCCACTGCAATGGCATCACCCTAGAGTTACTTGCCTTCACATAAATATAAACAGAAGCTCAGAAAGGAATTGCAAGCTATTAGTCATTCATTCAACTTCCTACCTCACATCTTTTTCCTTAGATTTATGATTTCCAAAAAATTAAAATAAAAAGATCAAAAAATCAGGCAAGTGGGCTTCTGCATTTAAAAAAAAAATTACATTGTACTACCTTAACAGTTTACTAGATAGTTTTTACCAAACCTGCTATGCATCCTTATTGACTAGATTCATTAAAAAAAGCAACACAAACACACATACAAAGTCCTTTTTATTGTCTCTCACAAAAAGCAATAAATGTAGATAAATACTCTTACAATTGAATCTGCAATTGCTTTTGCACAGTGGGTACACATATTTTATTGGTACTAACAACTGGTACGGTGCCTGATTATTTTGCCTCAATTCAATCCTGCAAACATATATCAAACATGATACAGACAGACTGTAGTTAGCTAACAGCACTCAGGAGGTATCCTAAAATTGTATCAAAGCTGTTTTGTCCTGGTATTTTGGAATTCCCTACATATGATATTCTGGAAAGAAACAATGCTTGGCTTAGCTAATAGCACATCCACACTCTTCAGCAAACCATTTTCCTCATAATGAAAGAAAAATCACAGCTAATTCCTTCCCATTAACATCCTGATAGAGATCCAAAGTCAACTCCACCATGGTGTATTTTTCTCACATTATGTTTCACTATAAACTATCACTAGAAGCAGATTTATTAATGCGTCCCAATTCATACGTCATGGCAGGAAACAGACATACACATACTTACACTCACATGCACACACATTGTGATCAAACAATTCTCCTAATTCCCAGGTTCAGGTGAGCTCTGAACTAGGCACCTTTTCAGAGGGTGAACAGTGACACTGATCAGTTGGTCAGCTGTGTCTTGCCATTCGAGATACAGTGTCTCCTGGCAGCTAGAGTTCCTAAAAGCTCTTTGTTTTGGTCCTTTCTTTTCTTACTGTAATATACCACTCTACCCCACCTAAGACTGCAAGGCTGGCTTCCATTATGCTGCATACTTCATATGAAGAGTGAAATGGAGTGTCCCTACTTCAGGTGACTGCCCTGATATTTAGGCTTAAAGATGAATTTTCACTCTGCAACTTACACCATGTTCATAGGTTCACAGGATAATTTGAGTTAGAAATGATCTCAGTAGGCTTCTAGTCAAACTTCCAGGTCAAAGCAGGATGAGCTACAGGTCAGGTCTTTATCCAGTCCAAACTTGAAATAAACCAAGGATGGAGATGGTGCAGACTCTCTGGGCAACTTGATCCACTGCCTGATACTCCTCACAGTGAAAAACTTTTCCTTATATTCTTCCTGAAAGTTGCTTGTTTTAATTTACGCCCCCTGTCTTGTCCTCCCATTATGCAACACTACTTTGAAACTTCTGGTCCCATCTTTTTGCTGTCATAAGCATCAGATGGCCGCTTTTAGGTCCCATGATACAGTATTTCCTGTATTAAGGGGCCAAAACTGGATACAGTGTTCTAGATGTGGTCTTACACGTGCTAAGTAAAGGGAAATAGTTGCTTCCCTCCACTTACTGGCTGTTAGCACAGTGAATCATACTGTTGGGCCTTCTTTGCTGCCAGGGCACACTGATGTCTCACATTTAGCTTGGGTCTACCGAGACTCCCAAGCTGTCTTCTGCAGAACTGCGCTCCAGGAACTCAGTCTTCCAAGGCAGCCATTGCTCAGAGACTGGCTGGGCATCGGTCTGGTGATGAAGGTCAGGAGGGATTGCCTTTGCACCACTGTTGTGTAGGTTTTTTTCCCACTCTTTTCCTTCACTTATTAAACTGTCTTTATCTTGACTGGTGAGTTTTTTGACTTATGCTCTTCTTATTCTCTTCCCATCCTGATGGCGGGAGGAGGGACCTGTGAGCAAGAGATTGTGTGGTGCTTAGCTGCTGACCAGGGTCAACTCATAACACTTAGATACAGAAATTATTGTGAAGACAGCCATAAAAGTCTTGCTAAAGTTAAGGTAAATAACATCCACTGCTCTCCCTTCATCCACAAATCCAGTCTTGTCATTGCAGAAGGCACTCACATTGTTCAGGCATGATATACCTTTCTTAAATCCATGCTGACTTTCCCAGCCAACTTCTGCCCAGAAATGCATTCCAAGAAGACTTACTCCATGATTTTTCCAGAGAGCAAAGAGAGGTTAGTTAGTCAGTCTGTCACTCCTCCAGTAGTTCTTTTAGTTTGTATTGAAGCTGGTCTAACTTTTGCTTTTCTTCAGTCACTGAGGATCTTCCACAGTCTCCTCAACATGTCAATGATGACAAAGACTGAGGCAAAACAGCCACTAAGTATCTCAACCCTCTATGTTTCAAATGGTACTAGAGCACCTGCCCTACTCAGCAATGGGCCACGATTTCTTTGCTCAGCCCTTTGTTACTAATCTAGGGGGATAAGGTCTTCTTGATGCCCTCAAAATCCCTCACAAGTATTAACTCCTGATGACCTTTGGCTTTCTTGATACCATTCCAACATGAATCTGCAACATTTCTAAAATCCTCCTTTGTTGTTAGCAACATTGTTTAGAGGAAAACAACGAGAAAGAGTGAGTGGGAAGGGAAAGAGGAAAAATGTTAACCAAATAAACTCAAATGCTAAAATGCTAAGGACAGGGTCAAGTTTCCAAATGCATTCAAGACAATCAGAAGTGCTAAAAATTAAGCCCACTTGAAAAATCCTGCTAAGCTCTGATATGTGTCTGTCTTTGGGAGAGCAGAATCACCAATGTTCATAAAGTTTCCCTAAACTATAACCCAGCCAGGCCCAGAATTCCAGCTCCCCAGTTCTCTCACTGCCTGGCTTCTGAGTCATTGCAGTTGCCTAACACTTAAACACTACGGTAAAGCCATACAAAGAAGCATAGATCCAGTCTTGGAACAAAAACACCTGTTATGAAAACCAAGTTGCTGCATTAAAAATGTGTTCAAACTCATTGGTGCCTTTTTTTTTTTTTTTGACATCTTAATAACAGCAGTTTCACTATGAAAGTTTGTATCTCTTAAAAAGAAAATTAAACAGCGCATCAAGAGTGATGAATCTTTTTTGTAAGATGTGGCTTTGTGGCTACACTAGAAATTTGCCTTACCTTCTGCTGGAAATCAATCCTCCCAAGGGTCAATACAAAAGATTTCTGCTACAAGGGTTTTAAGAGGCTATTTCAGGCCTCAGCCAAAATATATTGTAAATTAAGAAGTCTATCTGTCATTGCTTCTGAAATGAAGTTAATTCTACCAGCCAAAAATGATAAATAGAAGTGCTAGAGGTTCAATTTGTTAAACGGTCTCTAGACTTAGCAATCATTTTCAGCTCTTCTAAAATTGTTCTGAATTTAAATCAATGGACAGCCTCATTTTGCTTACTCTCCTACTGTTTTCTTTTAAAGTGATCTTCTATTTACTCCTGAAAATCGCCATGATACTTTCAACTCTCCTTACAAAGGTCATCACAAGGGGTATCCCTTTATGCATGTTCTATCTGGTTGTCTTTCTGTTTGTTGGTACCAATGCTATTGAGGCATGTCCACCTGGGCAGGAATAGTACAAATAATACAGCCACAAAAATCAAAACAGTAAAACCAGCTATAGCTCTTGTATTCTTTCTCTCATCCAGTCAGTAAAAATAAAACTGTGGGAAGAAAGTAGAGGAATATATAGGTAATGGAAGGCAAGTGGAACAGACTGAATGTAAAAATTTGCAGAAATCACAGAATGGTAGGGGTTGGAAGGGACCTCTGTGGGTCATCTAGTCCAACCCCCCTGCCAAAGCAGGGACACCTACAGCAGGCTGCACAGGACCTTGTCCAGGCAGGTTTTTAATATCTCCAGAGAAGGAGAATCCACAGCCTCTCTGGGCAGCCTGTTCCAGTGCTCCGTCACCCTCAGAGTGAAGAAGTTCTTCCTCCTGTTCAGGTGGAACTCCCTTTGTTTCAGTTTGTAACGTAAATGTGACGTCAGGTATTAGCTAGACTAGAACACAAAAAACAGATGACAACGGATCATAGCAATAGTTATTCACTGTGATAAACTGAGGATGGGACACTGCAAATAATGTGTTTGATTATCTGAGATAAAGATACAATGGATTTCTTTTATGCTTCAGCCTTAATATCATGACATTTTCACTGATGATTTCACTAAATATGTGGGTTACAGAGACGTTGTGGCATCCATCCACAACCTCTAATTTAGGATGTTGGAACTCCATACTGATGCCCAAGCACAGATTTCTGCTGATTGACAGTAATATTTGCTCAGAAGTTCCATCGCTGTTCACTTCTGTATAACACCAGATTTTGCCTTATTTTAACTAGAATAACAGTTTCCTCTAAAGCAGTTAGACATTTTTTTCCCCAGAAAATCTGTGCCCTCCTTAGTCTTTTCTTTCTACAACATAAAGTCAGGCGGCTTCTTTTAACATCGCCCAGGGTGCCATTTCCAAAAGCGATTTTTTCCCTTTTCACTCTTTCCCACCTTGAGAAAGGTAGGTGTTATAAACAGTATCAAAATATGTTCTCTGGCTCTGCAGCTGTCCAAGGCCCTGGCAACAAGTGATCAGCAACGTGGGTTTCATCTAACAGGGCAAGAGCGTTTGAGGAGCACAGGAGGCATGCAACATGGGGGGACACAGCAGGACACACTTACTCTCCTGGAAAGGTTGAAGAATTCACTGAAGGCAGATCCACAAGCCACCCTCCAACAAAACACTAACTCGCCAGGAACATAAGTTGGAGAGAAAGAACTCATCCTCCAAAGCAGATGATTGACGGTGTTAGTTCAACACATTTCCCACATTGCTGACTTTGGAGGAATTTTTATCTAACTTTAGCTGCAAATTAAAGCTGACTGCAAGACAGCAGAGTCCCCAGCAGCTGACAGTCGTGCAAGCATCCTCTACCTCCTTAGAAAGCCAGTCCACCTGTGGCAGAACTGCCTTTATTCTATTCCTCTACTATAGTTTGCTAGCTGAGATAAACTGGGCAGTCTGTCTCAGGAAAGCCACTGTGTTTACTCTGAACGATCCCAGCAATGAATCACAGGCACCCTGTCCAGAAACCTCGCTCAATCCCAGCACGCAGCAAGGAGACAAAAAACTGAGAATGAAAACCAAGTATACAGAAGATTAATACTCATGACTTTTCAAACACATTATTCCCACTTTAATGATCCTTTTCCTCTTTTCTTAAAAAAAGGCTCTTGTTTATGCCATGGGCAGATTTGCAGCAACAGAAATCTGTGCATGCTATATCGATCGTTGATTACTTATTTTCTGGCTTGCCAGGGGCTGATTTCCACACAAACACACAAAGACACTGCCTGGGTGATGATAAGAGCAGGAAAAATAGGATGCACGCTCTTTTTCTGTCATCTTAGACATGGCCAGTGTTGGAGGCATGTACATTATACATGTATAATTTTTGTTTCACTTGACAGGAGATTTTTGAACTTGGAATTAAATAAAGCCAACGGATGACATGACTATCTGCATCATATTCACTAGGAGTTCACCGGTATAGATGCTAGAGAAAACAACAATATTTCCATCTCTTTCTCTGTTTTCAATGGTCTGTCAGAGAAAAAAAAGGGCAGATCCTCTGCAGAAGACAAACCAGAACCTGTAGAAATTCCCTGTTATGAGTTCAGAGACAAACAATCAATTCATTAAGAGACCGATAAAGCATCTCTCCTATATTTCATAGGGGGATTTCATAGCAATCATATCTGAAATACAAAGCAAGAGGTAGGAAAAAAGTTCTTCCATTGCTGACTCCTGGCTTTCCACTGTTTCTATAAGCTTCTTTACACTTTATTGCAACAGAAGTCCCAGATCTCTATGAAATAAACAAACAGAATTCCAGCCTAGATGCTGCCACTGGAATTATTTCAATGAAACACAAAATTGCATGGAAAACTTGAGATACCTTCGGGGGGCGGGGGGACAGAATCAACTTTAGAAGCAGATACATACAAATGTAAACATTCAAACTACCATCAGGAGACCTTCTACCTTGAGAAACACAGCCATAAGTGTGTGCAAGGGACAGAGGAGAGGTTATCAGAGGAATAAATACCTCTGCAAGAAAAGATAAGCAGATGACAGAAGTGTATACATTAAGGTGCAAGGAAAAAGAAGCAAGGGAGAAAATAAGAAAATAGAAAGATAAATTAGCGAAATCTTCTAAAAGATTCCAGAAGGTTACATTATAGAAAAGACCTTTTTAGTCTAGCTTTCCCACACAATTAACAGCAGAAGTTGACATTAGTGTATTATATGAGAATTAAGAGGCAAGGAGGTGATTTTTGCAATCTGACGATAGAGGATTACACCACAGGAGATAAATTCTTATATTAAGATGTGCATAATACTGCAAGACATCTGAAACATCTTGAGTTATGGTGGTTCACGTTTATACTCCGAGCTACACAGAATCTGAAAAGTGGTTATTTAACCAGAATTATATATTTTTGGAGATTTTATGGATTTTAATGAAAAAATAATTTAAAGAAACTTTGTTGCCCCAAGTAACCATAACTTATCAGTGAGGAGAGTAAGAATTTCATGGAGATCTTTGGCAAAATGAACCAGAAGTCCTAGCAGTAATTTAACTGCTCTGTTATCATATACACTAAAACATGGATTGGCATGTTGCACACACAAGCTGATGACAAATAATTTGTGAAAGAGTTCACTTTGCTATTCAGCCACCACCAGGTCATAAATACAAGAATTTAAAGAGTCTCTCATTGAAAGGAGCACATGCATTCAAACTTTGAGTCCCTTATTTCAAAGTAGAGCATTGTGGGTAAGCCCTGGTAGGCTTAGCCATATATTAACATGTACTTTCTACTTGAAACTTTCAGAGGTGTCTACCCTGCACACCAACATTACAAGTAAGTACTAACCATCGTATTCAAATGCATTAGAAATTTAATTAGGACATAATCTGAAACTCACAGTTACCTGGATCTTCGTTGGGATCAAAGCTGACTATCTTCCAGTACTGCAGAGCCTCAATACATGACTCCAAAAAAACGGCAATGTAATCATTCTTTGCTCAAGTCCAACAGCAAAAATACAAACTAAAATTTGGTTTATTAGGCCAGCTGGCATGTATACTTTGTCTTACTGAAGCTTGTATGCACCCTTTTTTGCAGCCTGACTCACAGTAAATCAACCAGTTTGCCTTTAATTTAGCTCTGTTGAATAAGAACTTGCCCAAATGTACTGAATTGCAGAAGTTCATACCATGCCTTGGATATTTTCTTGTAAGAGATTAGTCTGGCTTTGGCCCGAAACAAAGCAAGAATACGAAACAAATGTAGTCACATACCAGTGCTCAACGTGCTGCTGAAAATCTTATAATGGAAAAATACTGCTAAACTTCAACATAAAGTTTTATTAGGAAACAAATGTAATCATTTGTAATGCAAACACCAGTGAAAGGGAAATGGCCCTACCAGATGGACTGCAGCACGAAAGGTCCATTAAATGCCTTCCCCCAACCTGCCCATACCAAATAAGTGTAAAATTGAACAATTCAGAAAGCTTTCAGTGTTGGGAAAACAAAATGTAGACCACAGACCATCACACAATGCTGTAGATACCAGAGGCATCAAAGAACACCTTGAACACCCTAATGTGCAAGCTTTGGCTAGTCTTTACAGGACTCTCTCTTCATTTGCAGATTTCCTTGGGGAGTATCTTTTCATTGAAGCTGAAGTCAGAAACTTTTTATCTGGGTGAAACTACATTCCATATGAGAGGTGCCAGCAGTCAAGCTGAAGGCAAACACTCGCAAAGGTCTCTTGCAAGTGAGAATTGGTAATGCATATATATATGTGCATGTGTATGAAGAAAACAAAGATGTTTTACACTCGCAAAGGTCTCTTGCAAGTGAGATTCCTGTTGGCTCGGTGCTCCAGCCTGTCAGGGCCCCTCTAAAAGGCAGCACACACATCTTGTCCATCAACCACTACTGCATCACTCCTTCTGCCTCACCTGCCAACTTGCTCAGCATGTGCTCTGCCCCATCTTCCTGGTCATTAATGAAGATGTTAAACAGGACTGGACCCAGTGCTGTCCCCTGGGGCACACCACTAGTGTCTGGTATCCAGCTGAGATAATCACAACCACTGGAGATGAGCAGTTCATCCAGTTTTCAATCCACCTCACTGTTCACTTCTTTAGTCCTTTGTCAGTAAGACAGTGTTGAAAGCCTCACTACGGCTGAGATCAAATGACATCCACTGCTCTCCCCTGATCCAGCAAGCCAGTCGTCTTATTTTAGAAGGCTACCACACTGGTCAGGCACTATTTCTTCGTCAACCATGATGAATAATCCAGGTCACCGTTTTGCCCTTAGAAATGATTTCCAGGAGGATTTGCTCCACCACTTTCCCAGGGATCAAGGTGAAGCTGACCAGTCTGTAGATCTTCCTTCTGGTCCATCTTGAAAACAGGAGTCACATTTGCTTTCCTCCAGCCCTCAGGAATCTCTCCTGGTCATCATGACCGTTCAAAGAAAATCTGGAGTGGACTCACAATCTAGATGTTGAATACATAAACAGAAACACTGAATAATAACCTATTTACAACATACACAGATTCTCTCATTCGCCTGTATTTTGACAGCAATGTCAGTTGGTAATATGAAAAAGCCTTTACAGTTAGTGAGATTAATATGAACTAGATCAGTTGTGTTTCTTCACATGTTTGAAAGCCCCTAGCATGCTACAGGCACTATAAAGAAAAATGAATGAGGGAAACAAATATTTCTATCATATCTGTACAGCAGTTTACAGATTTATGCCCTCCTTTTTATTTACTATTTGTGCACTCATGAGTTCTTTCTCTCTGCAAAATGAAACAGTAAGGAAAATCCTATATTCTTCCAATAGCACTGAATGAATAGAGGGAACTACCCAGTGACTATTTTTTTCTTGGAAGCACTCATTTGACATTTTCTGAATAGAGGTCTGCATACATTTTAATACTAACATACAGCTGTGTAAACTGAAGGACACAGTTATCCAGACAGATATTTCAAAATGTGACTAACCCGTAAGTAAGGAAAAAGGCTAAACTGACATCTTGGTAATGCATATATATATGTGCATGTGTATGAAGAAAACAAAGATGTTTTACACAGCCTGTTAAAAAAGAAAAAGGAAAACAACTACAAACTGCTGAAAGAATTATTATCCCAATTTCCTATCAATTCTGAATTGACTTCCGCAGGAAGCTTTACAGACATGAAAAATCTTTCCATTTACCTTAAAATGCAACATCTCCCTGTGCAAATCTGTAAGGCTTGCCCACTGGTAAAGAAATATAGTCATTTCTACCTAGGAATTAGCTTTTTGAGAATTTTACAAAAATAACTTAAATTAAAATCAGTGTGTTCTGCTTCTCATAGGAACAGATGTTTTAAAAACCAATTTGCATGAGATTCTGGGACATCCAATCATTTATTAAAAAAATGTTACAGGATCCCTTCCGCCCCTCCTATTTGTGTTTGCTCCAGCGGTTCCTAGTCAAGGAGAAATTAAAATTTGCTGCTATCCAGCTGTGCCTCTGGAGCTTCCATTGACATCAATGCCACCCCCTCCCAGCATGTTTAGGAACTGTGACATGAAAAAGGGAAAGACATTCTGCCCTGAAAACAGTGGCTTGCAAGAACCACAATGTGTTTATCTGACTGTAGTTTCTGTAGCTCACCTACTGCTCCTTCCTCACCCTTACAGAAAACAAAGAGGCGTGCTGGTAACATCAAGAGTGGCTCCTTCTGTAGGAATCTGTCACCACCAAAAGAAGAAGAGTGCAGTATTATCTTAGTCTCAAGAAATTGTGCTCTGTAAGAATCACAATCAGGGAGCTGTGGCTTTTAACTAGAAGACGGCGTAGTTTATACAAACCCACGGGAAGCCATGGGAAGAGCCCACAAATGCTGAGTAGCCATAGCCTCGTAATTCTGCTTCAGTTTGGTGATCACAAATCAAGGGTAGTTGACACCGTTTTCTCATAACACCTGAAAAACAATTTAAAAAATGCCATTGTCCCACCATTGAGGAGAAAGTACTGGAAACAGCCCTGCTGATCTTCTAGGAAGTTACAATAAAATGCATTTAATAAAAAAAAAAGTTAAGGAAAACCAATCGATCACCTAAGCAATAGAGTTAAAAGCAGATTAGAAATTCATAGCCCTGACTGATGGAGCCTTACAGAACTGCTGTTTTCAAGCCAGCTGTAGAACCTTTTCTTTTTTAATAAGTACAGTTAGCTTTGAGTGCTTTATCAACATGACAAAGCTTTTCCACCAGAAGTGGAGCTTTTTTCAAATGCAAAGGAAAGTGAATGTAATTTGTACTGGTGCTGAAACTACTTTTCAAGACTGTAATTTGCATTTGCATAGAACTCCAATTTTTCAATATGAAACATATTTGCATAGGGTTTTGAGACTAAACAAATTGACAGACTGGTTTTGCCGTCCATTTAAAAGTATTTTGATTTCTTTATGACAGGCAACCCTAATAATACTGAGCAGCTTTTTATATTTACACATGTTCTTCAACTGGAGAGCAGACTCTCATGATTCATTAAAATAGTCTATAACTCTTCTATTAAACCATTGTGTCAACTAGCTCAATTTTCAGATCCAAATCAATTGCTCCTACCATTCTGCCAATGTAGATTCATCTTTCAATTCACTGTAAGTGACCAGAGCTTGTAGACTATAGCTTTTAGTGATGTAATATTCTTCCCATAGTCACCAGCAAGCATGCAGTGAATCTCCCATTTTTATTCCTCGACAACACCCCAAAAAACAAAACAGAATAGAAAATAATACTGAAAATATTCTGTTGTTATTTATTATATAATCACTGTCATGTCTGAATTTGGACTACTGGATTCACTTTTGGTCTTCCCAACTCTGATGCAGGTCCAGAGATGGAGGCATAAAGCTTCCATTCGAAGAGCAGGAAAGTCTGAAGCTGTCAGGCTGAGATGCAGGATGACAGAGCTACTAAAAAAAAAAATGTCCCTTTTATACAAGGGACAACCAGTGAAACTGAGAAGCTAATAACTCGGTTGTGCAAGACCATAAACATACCAAAATGCTAAATGCATAAGTTTGCAAACAGAATCTCCTTATTTATATTCTAGAAAAATAAAAGTTGCAAGCATATGTCTTCATGTGAACCATAAAGCTCAATGCTGAGCTGTAGGCAGGTAATTTCATATCTGTTTGCTACAAGTGTTCTTTCGTTCTTCTTTTTAAAAAAGACCACCTACAGAAAAATGGACTGGATATGAACGGTTATTTAAGCAGTGATGCCGTGAAAAGCCAGAATTGAAGACTCAATAGTCGGCAGACTATTAAGCAGGTATTCTTTATTGTGGCGCCGGGCACACGGGGGATCTCTCCTCCAAACGTGTGCACCGAAG
>Ga0065711_1045651_pt1 | contig 13329 bp, 10 predicted proteins | sample Hoacrofraction12_FD_59098 | JGI IMG/M metagenome (GOLD analysis project Ga0065711, IMG submission 59098) | Hoatzin crop microbial communities from Cojedes, Venezuela - Epithelial fraction 12 v2 (version 2) | ecosystem: Host-associated > Birds > Digestive system > Esophagus > Crop | place...
CCCCCATCGTGGTCCTTTCTTCACCCCCTTTAGAAGAAATCATGGCCAGGCCATTTTCTGTCATCTTCAATAAATGGCTGCTTCATACCTCTTTAGTGTTTTAAACTTCTAAAAATAATAAATGAAGCCTACAGGAACTATTTTAAGTACTATTTTTACGAAATAAAATTTAAAAACTAAATAGTTTCTCCTTAAAATTGTCCTACAATTCTGAAATATGTTTGGGGTTTTTTTTAAGATTCTAAAAGGCATGCTGTGGTTTTCTTTATAGGTTTGCTTCTTTTCCAACAAAACATTTCAAACAAATGCTAAGAATAAGGCATATGTAGCTTCAGATGACAATTACTTATTCTGTTATTGCTGTTTTAATAAACAGGATCAACTTTTACGGGTTCTGTCATCTTACAAACTAATAGCACACAGATATCGATGGCGTAGAAGCAGGTGGGGACAAGCATGTCCTGTGGCTCTAAAGCAAGGTGACATTGTAATGGGAAACCCAGACCTGGCTGTCAGGTTAGCAGAATTGGACTCTTTATGCTTTTCTTTCTATTTTATAAGATAACTGTCTATATGTATTAACTTCTCTTCTGTTTTAAGTTTTCTAGGTAAAATGTACATACTGTCATCCCCAGAGGCATTGAAAACATTTATGCTGAATCCACGGCCTTACCTGTTGCCTCCAATGCCACTTCCTCCTTGTAAAGTACTAGTATTTGGTCCTCCATTTTCTGGAAGAACAACTATTTGTAACCTAATTGCACACAAATATAAAGGAAAGGTAGGTTTATAACTGTGTTATGTAACAAGGGTATCAGCTGAGGCTTGGGAATCAGTTAAGCACATACTTGTTTCTGGTATGTTCTTAACACACACACACATTGCAAACATACAGATTACAGAGGAAGCATAGTAATTTAGTGAAATTCATTTACATAAAAGTAGCTAATTTTCAAAGATATTTTTATTTACCCTCAATGTAAGACAATTATTTGTGTCAGTTGTTTGTCTTAGCATAAGAATATTATGCATAACTTTTGTACTAAGATAATTAAATGTTAATTCAAATTAGAAATTATTTTTTCCACAAAAAAAGCCCTGCATTTGAATTATATGTAAAATTTTCTGAAATTTGCAGAGCTTTTCCAAATTAATTTCATTGCGTACAAGTTGGATCAGATGCTATATTTCTCTTCTGTGATTTTTTTCTTTTTTCAATTCATTTCACTAGGTTCTTGATATGGCCAAACTCATTCAACCCCTTATTGAAGAAATAAGAGAAGAAAACATTGAGCAAGTGCGAAGGGATACAGTACAAAAGGCTATAACAGCAGTGAAAAATAGGTTGGAATTAGAAAAACAGTCAAGAGAATCAGGTGAATAAGGTGTTCTATGGTCTTTGAAGCTATCTTATTTGCTTTAGGTTATTTAACTGAAGCAACTGCTGTAATTTTGACTTATAAAATATTACAAAATATTATAAAATGTTACAGTTGTGCATTAAATATGAACCAAAAGAACTTGCAGTGAAGGGAACAGCTGAGTAGAATTCAGTATTTTTGATGTTACATAGAAATCCTCTGAAGCTGAGGGCCACAAGTATGTAAGAAAGAGTTATCTAGGCTCTTTTTGAAAGAGCAAATTGTTTCTGACTGATACTGGTTGGAAACTTTCTGTTTGAATGACTTTCTGACAAGTTATATCTCAGCAAAATTGAAATTTTCTTTAAGAAAGCAGCTTGTCAGCTATGCTGATGTAAGTCTACAATCTACAGATTTTCCACTTTGGAGCAGCCTTCAAAGTATGCTGTCTCAGGTGGTGCATTCACAAGACTCTCCCGCTCTGGTCACATCTACACTTCTTAAGCTACCCAGGTTTTTGCAGCTTGATGAGTTCAGAAAATATTTTCAAAAGGTGAAAATAACATGTTCTTTTAATATCTTTTAAATAAAATTTGGATTTTCTTTTTGCAGCAAATTTTGTGGGTTTTTATGTTAATTATTTCTTTCAAAATGAAAATTTTCCATTGAATGAGAATTGCCTTTTCCAGTTAGCTCTAGTTATGGTTCAAATGGACAATCGGGCCATTTTGCCTTGTTCAATTAAGCAAGGAATTTGACTTACTCATGGCTACACGCATACCTAACAAGAAGTCAATATATTCCTCTGGTGCTGCAAAACATAGAAGCTGGCAGTGATACAAAAATCATTGCCATTGCAATAAGAATCATAGTGAACTATGACACCAAGATTAAAAACATTAAACAATGTTACGTTCCAGATTCCTGGATATGTAAATGCTTTTGAGGACAGGTATGTGAAATCATATTAGGATTAATGAGAACTTAATCCTAATTAATAACCTTGGAGAGCTCAAGCAACTTTATGCAAAAGAGAACTACAAACACATGAAGAATGTAAATTGTCATAGAAAGTTTGACAGCTTCAGAAGGGGAAATTAAATATTTTTGGAAGCTTGACTCTAGATCTAGAGGTAACTATCCCAGAAAGCATTTCCTATTCCTAACAAAACCTTTTAGTTAATTACCTACTCAATTCTGCATTTTGAGAGAATTACAGAGAATCACTAAGTCCCAAGTGCTCCCAAGTCCAGTTCAGGGATAGACAGTGAGGCTATGAAATTCCACTGAAGTCTGCAGCTTCTGTTTACCGTCAGAGTAGGTCAGGAGATGGAAGCAGTTGGTGCTAAGGACGCAATATCCATGTCATGCACAGAGGACTTTCAGACTAGCTGTACTGTGATCTTATGGGCTGAACACTTCATGGTTTCAGCATAGCAAATGTGCATCTGGAAGGAATCGGTTAGCTTGCATGTTCCAAGACTGCTTTGCCACATGTACCAAAGCATGGGAAGGATCAGGAGGTTCACTTAAAACATGCTCTTCTGATTTAAACTAGAAAGGTAACATGTACACGCTTAGAGGATCCCAGTCTGTTAATGTGCTCAGATGACATGCAGCTCAAACAGAACTACATTGTTCTGTTTTGAGGGGGGAAATAGGGCAGGGCATTAGATCTGTTGAACTGGTCAGGACTTGTGCATTTTTTAACTCTGTTCTGGCTTTTGTCGTATGTCTGATCTCTTCTCTTTTAAGGGCAGAAACAGGCATATAAAAACTGGTACTGCTAGAGAGCCATTTGTATCTCACAGGCTCATGGGTAGTAGTCTTGCTTTCACTAGGGCTGAAAAAGTGCTTGTGATTGCTAGAGGGTGTGTTGGAGGGTTCCACAGATTGGGAGGCTGCAGATGAAGTGAAGGCTGACATGTAGCTGGTTTAGTCAGATGGATTTTGTGGTGAAGTATTGGTATAAAAGGGTTTTTTACAGATCAAGTTTTCTGTGAATTTAGTATCATTTCTTAACTATAGGAGACTTGCAAGAACATAGTAGTATCAAAGAAGCAGATGATTTTGAAGAAACCACGAAAGCCACAGAGGGAATAAACTTGGAAGAGGGGACTACTATAAAATCTGCCATCATCCAAAAAAGTAAAAATTATATCTTAGCTATTTTAAGAATGTAATTCCATGCCTTCAGTGTGTGCTGCAAATTAAAAAGTGAAAGATAATTTTTTTTTTCCTCTTTTACACTTGTAGGACTATTTTAAATTGTTTCCTTGTTGCTGATACTGTTGTTTTGAGAAACCCAAATAGAAATAGTCAATTTTGTCATTGAAAGCTATTAACCCATTAATACCACTATCATGTACAGTGAAAAAATCCCCACTGACCTTTGTAGGAGCTAAGCATGTATTTTAATGAAAAGTTTGGTATTTTCACTTGCATATCTTTTTATAGCATAAGATTGTTTCAAATAGATAAGGAGAATAAATGTTAATTCACACACAAACAAACAAAACAAGTGAAGAGAGGATCTGAAATCAGGAGTGGGAGTTTCTGCCACTAGAATATGAGAAACCTGAACGTATGCTAAGTTTTAATTAACCTGTTGAAATCTACTTAAACAAAAGAAATATGTTTGTACGCCTGGCATGGTTTATAAATTGTATTTTTTTTCATAGAGAGCAGACTGACATTTCATGTAAACCAAACAAAACAGATTATTAGGTAGATCCAATTAATGGACATTAATGAAATATATTTATAAGGATCTAAAATGGAAATAAAATGCATGTGGATTGTGAGGAGGTTTTTAAAATTTCTTTGTCTTTTTAAAGAAAAACATTTATTCCTTCAATTCTATGCTTCCTTTAATTTATTAAATTCTATATCAGCAAAAGATATTGAAGAGAGCACTAAAGAAAGATCTATTTCTTGAACTGGAGAAGTAGAATATAATGTCTTTAGCTATGATAACTGCAAAATCTGTTTGGTTTTGGGTTGGGTTGGGTTGGGTTGGGTTTTTTTGCAGAATGGAAACACTTGGTAAGATGTTGTCCCTTTCCCGGGGAGCTTGTAACTTCGCAGAAATAACCTGATAATGTGTACATTTGTGCATGTAAATAGTACCAACACAATCAGTGAAAAATTTTGGGATAATTTCAGAAAGTAAATATGGCATTTTTTCCAAATTATACTCTTCACATAGTAGATATTGGAGTTGCTTAAAATAGTTCTTCACCAAATTTTATCAAATTAGTATGTAAACTGTGAACTAAATCTGAGTGTTCCTTAAAAATTTTTTTAACAATTACAGTCCACTTTGTCAGCAATTAATAACATAATATGGATCCAATATGAACATTTTGTGCATCTTAGGGAATGCAGGTTTCTTGCTTGTTGACAATATACTGTCCTGGTCTACGATTTGTATTGCTTTTTAAACTAATTTGGTCAACCTTTTGATTTAGGGATCAAAGAGAAATCAAATCAAAGGAAATTCTCAGATGTTGCAGGTGCCTGATTGTTCTAGTACACAAATGTCATTCTGTTCTTACTGAAATATTTAATTTAGTGGTAGAAATTCCTGTACAGTTCAAAAGGGGGATTTTTGTCATGAGAGAGCAAACCAAGATCTTAAAACTTATCATTATGAAATACCCTCTAGAATTGCATTCAGAAGAACTGATATTTGATTCTTTCTCAATATGATTGTGTAATATTGCTTAAAATTACTGCTGCACTGTAATTATGAAGTGGGTGAATTTAATTGCCTAGCAGTTATTCCTGTCTGGAGGAAATAAGTATTTCAGAATTTTGTGAAGTGCTTTAAAAAATCTGTATTGTTAGGAATGTCAGAGATAACTGCTGACCACCCAGAAGTTCAAGCGATGGTAGAAGAAGCCATAAAAAGTGCATCAGTCTCCGAAGTTACGCTGTCACCTGAAATATATGCTGAAGTACTGGAGAGAGCTATTGCAGAGGTAAAACTACAAGTACTATACAGCAAAGCACTCTTTTTCTAAGGGCAACCTGTAACAGTTTATACATTGCCAATATATATTTTTAATTTTTCCATTTGAAAGATCAGTTTAGTATCATGTAGTCTGAAAGCTTACATAAGACTGAGGAGAGACTGAGCAAGATCATGAAAGACAAATCTATTGAGGACTACTATATATAAATACAAAATATTTCTGTCCTGCAAAGTAGCTGGGTTATGAATTGTTAAAGACTGGGAGAATTATCTGAGGGAAGTATCACTTTATGCCCGCCCTGTTCTTATAATTTTAGCACTATTAAAGAGCCCAACACCAGATACAAGTGTTTGAAAAGAATTATATGTGACGGTTTATCCAAGAATCTTGAATTGTTTCAAATTTGTTCACTGGTTTGTAACTATTGAAACTGCAATTGAAATTCTTTTTAGGCAACCATAAAAAATCACTGGCACATTAATTTATTTTTATTTAAAATGTTTGTATTTCATTCAGGCATATAAAGTTATAAATGTCTTTTATTGACCTGAAATGACAACACGGAAAAATCATAACATTTAGAAAATCATTGGTTTGTGCAGTCTTTTTGAACAGCTCACAGACTATCTTAGTCTTTTTATGTTACTGAACCTGACATTTTATAACAGCTTATGAAGAAGAACAAAGACCGGTTTCCTGGTGCTCCAGAAAAAGGAGGATGGGTAGTGGATAACTACCCTCTGTCAGTAGATCACTGGTCAGCTTTATCAGAAAAAGGACTTTTACCTGACACTGTTGTCTGTCTGAAGGATACAGAAAAAGATGGTTAGTAAGTGCACACTAAGGAAACTTAATATTTTCTTTTTTTCTGTGTTGATATCTATACAAAACACACTTACAAGAAAAACTGGTAGTTATGTCCCATTTATAAAGTTTCAGGGGTCTAGAGAAGAAAGAATCCAGTGAATCAACAAGGGTACCCCAAATTACTCACAATTTGGATTAAGGGAATTACACAGTATTGAAAACAGGAATGTTTTACAAAGTCAGTAATTTCATCCTACTTATTACACTGTTTACAGTTTCCTCCTACATACAATCAGCAGTAAATACCACTAGACTCTTGCAGTTTCAGACTTTTGTATTCTGTGTCTGGTTGGCCACCAGCTTGTGATGTGGCTCTTGGTCAAATTTCCCTGCCTGCGCATTTGGGTTTCCCCACTTGCAAAATCAGGTTATAGATATGAACTTTCTCTGCTTGAGGGAAAAGGGGGGGAGAAATAGCTGTACACAGGTGTATCCTGTCCCCATCCTGAAGTCAAAAAGAGTTGATCAACTTCTTATCCAGATTGATACAGTAGCTTAGTACCCATGAATTCAGAGGAAGGGATTTTTACTTTATTGTTTCAAGCAGGAAGGAAGGTTGGTACCAGGCATTAAAAACTGAATAGATTCATACCCTGTTAAAAGTTTTGCCTGCCAAATCAATGTCTTAATGGATTATGCCTGCTTGATTCATACCACGCCACAAGTGTCACTGCCCTGTGGCAATGTTTGACCATTACCTGTTCAACCCAGTCCACTATCAAAAGGTCTTTCAGTAGCAGAAACTGCCCTTCAAGCAAGGAACTCAGAACAGATTTCTTATTAAAAAAAAAAAAAAGAAAGAAGCTTTTCAGAAGCATGTTGTCTGATCAGCTAATCACCCTCACAACTCAGTTACAGTGCCTGAACTACTTGGTCACATAGCTTTGTGAAATTTTGTAACACCTTAAACATCTTGACTAAAAGTCTTCCAGTCCAGCTGGAGCTTGTATACAGACTAAATACAGACTGAACATTTCTATAAGAAAGTTCTAGATCCAGTAATTGTTGGAAAAGCATATTTGCTGTTCCTATCATTCAAGAAAACCTCATCTCAGATACTTCCAGAAAGAACTTCAGGACAAATTTCATTTCCATGCCTCATCCTTGCTTCCCAGAAATTTCAAGCATATTGAAATGTTCATGAACCTAGTTTCTGGGACACAGTGCATTGTCCTTTCTTAAAACCATGAAAAGCTCCTTATTCATGTAGTTGGCATGCAGTAATATAATGCTAATACAGTGTACTAAATAACAAACAGCAGGAACCAAGCACTAGCCTTTTCTGCAGGGAGAGGACTGAGATTGAGGAGATGCTTTCAGAAGTATGTTAATTTTCTCTTCTCAGAATTTAACTAATTAGTGAATTAATTGGATAAAAGGAATGGTTGTCTCATCGTCCTTGAAAGTCTTTATTCTGGATCAGACACTTTGGGAATAGATAGTTCTTCATGGGAACCATGTTGAAAACTGGTCAATATTAACTGCCCCATTTTTTTATTTGGGGAAGGGAAGAACTTGGGAGTCCACAGCAGAGGCTGTCAAATAAAGACCTCTCTAGGGCTTTCAGATTATGTGCTTCCTTCCTGCAGTGTCAACCTTTCTGCCATTTCCACTAGTTCTCAAAGCCTAGCTCTTGATTACTTGTTCTGATCTGAATAATGTATTTTATACTCTTGGTAACCGATCCTTCCGTGCAATCACCTTCTCTTTCTCTAGTATGATAGATGGCAGATTCTTTAAAGCATAAGTTTAAGCCTTTCCTAGAAGTCAGACAGGTCCTTCATGAAACTTAAATTTTGTACTCACAACCCTGATGTCACAAACCTCTGTTTGAACTAAAACTGTTATCGTTTTTATATCGCATAGCGAAAAAAGACTGCTTTCTTAATTGCAGCCCCTTTGGCCTTATGTGTAAGTAGATTTCAGGCTTGGAAGTAAATCCACCATTCCCATTTTTAATGTGTTTGAGATGATAATGAGTCTATACCCTAATTTTATCCCTGGAGCTGTATCAGGCTTTCATATGAGTCAATGGCAATTTATTTTTCTTCAAATTTTCATTCACTGGTGGGAGAAAATGAATTAACATACTTTAAATGATAAAGCACATATTTTTATGGTCTCAGCTTGAAACAAGTCATGCGCAAATTGAATACAGGTCATACTATTTGTAGCTTATCACAACAAATTGAAGTGAAATATAACACTGGCATAGAGATTTTAACAGACTTTCAGTTGCATTAAAACAGCACATCGCAAGTTCTTTCAACCAGAATCAGTTGAGCTACCTACAAACCTGCTCCATTAGCAAGCTAGCTTATTTCTGGTTAATACCAGTAGCAGATATTCTCAGGTCAGCCACTTAAGACTTTGATGATTTATTATCCATTATTCTAAAGGCTTATAGGTCACTTGCTCAATTTGATCAAGTAATACTCAAATCCTTCATCAGATGAAACAATATTGAATCCTTCCAGTGAGGAACATGTGCTGGTACCCAAGGAAGAAAGAATGGTTATAGTACAGTAATTGTGATTCTTTTGGATGTTCTGCATATTATAATTCTGTAATTAAAGCTGCTTCAGTTCAATGTCATTTATACTCTGAATAATGAAGTAAATTAATGCTCTTTGGCATTGCTGCTTTTCATAACACTGTGAGAAAACACACAGATGGAAAAGTGCATGCCTGGGCCACCAGGCAAAGCCACTGAAAACTCTCACAATGTTTTTGCAGAATACCAAGACAGAATTATCTAAAGATGAGTTTACAAACTACATGTTAAAAAAACCCCCTTCATTCACCCTCCTCTTTTCAAAAATATATTCAATTGAAAGTGTTGGTTTAAAATATAAACCATTCACACAAAATTCTTGTCTGCTTCAAATCAACACCAATGTTCCTAACAGTTAAGTAACATGTTTCTCACAGTTCAAATTTAGATAAAAAGACTTTTTATGTCAGTTGATGATAGTGATCATGTGCTATATGGGAAGAACAAGCATGAGTATAGTGAGGTGAAAGAGGCAAGATCATAATATCTGCTATAAGTTTTGACTAGAAGTGTAGCTTTTTGCTTATGGATATGTTTCCTTGAATTTAGCTATGTCGTTTCATTTTGTTCTTTTTTTTTTCATTTGGGCAATTGCATTCACTCTTTATATGATTCCCACTTATTTCTGTTACTTAAATAATAATGTAGTTGTGGAGTTTACATTTTCAGAGCATTTTGAATCATTGCTTTGTAAGCTACTCCCTGAACTATTCTAAACTGGCATAACTCCACTGATGGAAATGGATTTCAGCCACACAGCCATATATCATAAATCTATTTGCCAAAGTAAAAAAGTCAGTAGAGTTCCTAGTAGGAACAGCATATTGTTCATTTCTGTCAACCACCTGTAGCAGTATAGGTACGTACATTCTTTATATTTTTCATTAAGTGTTTTTAATTTGCTTCTTCATAGTTTTCTTCATACACATACAAAGAAAATAAATGCCATGGTAATGCATCATATATGGAACTATAAGATAAATCCTTTCAATGCTGTCTCCCCTTACAGCCTTCATCATAGCTTTCCCATATCCCAGACTCTGTTTATTAGGTGCTTGAAACAGAAAACAAAGCACTAAACCTTAGAAAGCACAATATAATAACATTTCAGTGGTGTATATATATGCCTTTGCTTGCCTTTAAAAAGAAACAGAAAAGTTGTCTAGCATTTATTAAATAATTTTCCTACTCAAATAACGTTAGTTTTATACAGATGCATAAAACTCATTACTGTTGTGTAATTGTACTGCAGGAGTCTGTATACTACGCAGAACATACTTAGCAAATAGGGATGAAATTAATTTTAAGATTTTGAAAAGACTAACAGATGAAGCATTAGAAAAGAAAGAAGAAGAAGAAGAAGTAAGGTAAACTATTCCAAATATCTGAACGTACAAAATAAGCACAAGAAAACACTAGCCTTACTTTGTGTTAAAGGTGTCAGTGCATTTATCAACACAAATGTACTAAAAAAGTACATTAAGACTACTTGTGATGTATAGGAAATAATCCAATATGTGTTAACTTTGAGGAATATCTCATTTAGATCAGGAAATATGGTGGCAGAAGATTCTCTTGGTAAATGCATTAGCCTTTCGTTAGTCCAGCCTTTTGATTCAATGAGACAGTAACATTTTAGATGATAAAATATGTTTTTTTGTACAATTCAAATTATATTTCAATTCCCAACAGTATATTTCCACATCTTTACATTTAATATATCTGCAACGTGCTTCAGTAGTATTTATATGAGTCTTAAGATGAATAATCTTTTACTTACAGAGTAGAAATGCAAGAAATGCGGACATCAGAGGAAGAGCAATCTCTAGAGGCTGCTGAGGAGAAAGGTGAAAGCGTATATTATTTGACTTCTGTTTTATCTAATTATGTGTTTCAGATCATTTAGCAATTTTGATTTTATGCAGATTTTACAGTTTTGATTTCCTTTTAACATTCAGCATCTAGAAAAGTTACTTTATATTACTGTCTCTGCTTCCTTCACTGATTCAGGCACTGTTTTCTATGTGTCATTCTTATTGGAAGTTACACAATAGAGATGTGTATGAAATCAGCCAGCATAGTTACGGTTTTCAATAAATCTGAAGGGTGGGACTCTCTATCTCCTCTAGTAACTTTTCTAAGTGGGTTATTAACTGTATTGAAACTTTCTACTCATCAAAAAATCTGTATCCCCTTACAAGTTAGAAAACATTGTTAGAACTTAGCCAACAGCTAATAAGAAAATTGCAGAACTGTCTGATTTTCTGTTCTTCCTCCAAGAAGCTCAGCCTGAAGCAACTAAAGAGGAATGGAAATTATTTCAGCAGTGGCTCTCTTAACATACATTATGAATTGCTGAATCCAGCAGCCCACTAGAGGTGAGGCTGTTGCGGCTCTGTGTCCCTGGGACCATGCAGTAATGAGTCACAGAATCATAGAATCATAGGTTGGAAAAGACCTCTAAGATCATCAAGTCCAACCATCAACCCAACACCACCATGCCTACTAAACCATATCCCAAAGTGCCACATCTACATGTTTTTTAAACACCTCCAAGGATGGGGACTCCACCAGTTCCCTAGGCAGCCTATTCCAATGTCTGACCACTCTTTCACTAAAGAAATTTTTCCTAATATCTAGTCTAAACCTCCCCTGATGCAACTCGAGGCCATTGTCTCTCATCCTATTGCTAGTTAGTTGGGAGAAGACACCAACACCTGCCTCACTACAGTCTCTTTTCAGGTAGTTGTAGAAAGCGATAAGGTCTCCCTGAGCCTCCTTTTCTCCAGACTAATCAACCCCAGTTCCCTCAGCCGCTCCTCATAAGACCTGTTCTCTAGGCCCCTCACCAGCTTCGCTGCACTTCTCTGGAAGACTCAATGTCTTTCTCGTAGTGAGGGGCCCAAAACTGAACACGGTATTCGAGGTGCAGCCTCACCAGTGCTGAATACAGGGGCACGATCACCTCCCTACTCCTGCTGGCCACACTATCCCTGGCAGAAGCCAGGATGCCGTTGGCCTTCTTGGCCACCTGGGCACACTGCTGGCTCATGTTCAGCCGGCTGTCGACCAACACCCCAAGGTCCTTTTCTGCCGGGCAGCTTTCCAGCCACTGCTCCCCAAGCCTTCAGCATTGCATGGGGTTGTTGTGACCAAAGTGCAGGACCCGGCATCTGGCCTTGTTGAACCTCATACAGTTGGCCTTGGCCCATTGATCCAGCCTGTCCAGATCCCTCTGCAGAGCCTTCCTACACTCAAGCAGATCGACACTCCCGCCCAACTTGGTGTTGTCTGCAAACTTACTGAGGCAGCACTCAATCCCCTCATCCAGATCATTGATAAAGATGTTAAACAAGACCGGACCCAGAACTTAGCCCTGGGGAACATCACTTGTGACCAGCCACCAGCTGGATTTAACTCCATTCACTACTACTCCCTGCTCAGCCATTCAGCCAGTTCTTTATCCAGTGAAGAGTACACCCATCCAAACCATGGGCAGCTAGTTTCTCCAGGAGGATGTTGTGGGGAACAGTGTCAAAGGCCTTACTAAAGTCCAGGTAGATGACATCCACAGCCTTTCCCTCATACATTAGGCAGGTCACCTGGTCATAGAAGGAAGTCAGAACCCATGCTGTCTGTGCCTGATCCCCTGGCTGTCCTTCACATGCCCAGTGAGTGCACTCAGGATGAATCACTCCATAATCTTGCCCGGCACCTAGGTCAGGCTGACAGGCCTGTAGTTCCCGGGATCTTCCTTGCCGGGATTCTTGTAGATGGGTGTTACACTGGCAATCCTCCAGTCATCTGGGACCTCCCCTGTTAGCCAGGATTGCTGATAGATGATGAAGAGTGGCTTGACCAGCTCCTCCACCAGTTCCCTCAGCACTGTTGGGTGGATCCCATCCAGCCCCATAGACTTGTAAGTGTCCAGGTGGCACAGCAGGTCATTAACTGCTTCCTCCTGGATTATGGGAGGTTTATTCTGCTCTCCTTCTCTATCTTCCAGCACTGGGGGCTGACTACCCTGGGAATAGCCAGTCTGACTACTGAAGACTGAGGCAAAGAAGGCATTAAATACCTCAGCCTTTTCCTCATCCTTGTTGGAAATATTCTCCCTCTCATCCAATAAGGGATGGAGATTCTCCTTGGCCCTCTTTTTGTTGTTGATGTATTTGTAAAAAAATTTTTTGTTGTCCCTTACAACAGTGGCTAGCCTGAGTTCTAGCTGGGCTTTTGCCTTTCTAATTTCCTCTCTGCGGGACCTAACAAGATCCCTGTACTCCTCTTGCGTCGCCTGCCCTTTCTCTATAAGTGGCAGACCCTCCTTTTTTTTCCTGACTCCCACCAAGAGCTCCCTGTTCAGCCAAGCCAGTCGTCTTCCTCACCGGTTCATCTTGCGGCCCATGGGGACAGCCTGCTCCAGCGCCGTTAAGACTTCCTCCTTGAACAATGTCCAGCCTTAGAATCATAGAAAGTTTTGGGTTGGAAGGGACCCCTAGAGGTCATCTAGTCCAACCCCCCCGCAGCGAGCAGGGACACCACTAACTAGATCAGGTTGCTCAGAGCCCTG
>Ga0065711_1045652_pt1 | contig 13329 bp, 6 predicted proteins | sample Hoacrofraction12_FD_59098 | JGI IMG/M metagenome (GOLD analysis project Ga0065711, IMG submission 59098) | Hoatzin crop microbial communities from Cojedes, Venezuela - Epithelial fraction 12 v2 (version 2) | ecosystem: Host-associated > Birds > Digestive system > Esophagus > Crop | place...
TATGACCAGGTGACCCACCTAGTGGATGAGGGAAAGGCTGTGAATGTTGTCTACCTGGACTTTAGTAAGGCCTTTGACACTGTTCCCCACAGCATCCTCCTGGAGAAACTAGCTGTCCATGGTTTGGATGGGGTGTACTCTTCACTGGATAAAGAACTGGCTGAATGGCCGAGTGCAGAGAGTGGTGGTGAATGGATTTAGATCCAGCTGGCAGCCAGTCACGAGTGGTCTTCCTCAGGGCTCAGTACTGGGGCCAGTCTTGTTTGACATCTTTATCAATGATCTGGTTGAGGGGATGGACTGCTCCCTCAGTAAGTCTGCAGATGACACCAAGCTGGGTGGGACTGTCGATCTGCTTGAGGGTAGGAAGGCTCTGCAGAGGGATCTGGACAGACTGGATCGATGAGCCGAGGTCAACTGTATGAGATTCAACAAGGCCAAATGCCAGGTCCTGCACTTGGGTCACAACAACCCCATGCAACGCTATAGGCTTGGGGAAGAGTGGCTGGAAAGCTGCCCGGCGGAAAAGGACCTGGGGGTGTTGGTCAACAGCCGGCTGAACAGGAGCCAGCAGTGTGCCCAGGTGGCCAAGAAGGCCAACAGCATCCTGCCTTGTGTCAGGAATAGTGTGGCCAGCAGGAGGAGGGAGGTGATCGTGCCCTGTACTTGGCACTGGTGAGGCTGCACCTTGAGTACTGTGTTCAGTTTTGGGCCCCTCACTACAAGAAAGACATTGAGGTGCTGGAGCGTGTCCAGAGAATGGCAACGAGGTTGGTGAGGGCTCTAGAGAACAAGTCTTACGAGGAGTGGCTGAGGGAGCTGGGGCTGTTTAGTCTGGAGAAGAGGAGGCTGAGGAGGAGACCTTGTTGCTCTCTACAACTACCTGAAAGGAGGTTGTAGTGAGGCAGGTGTTGGTCTCTTCTCCCAAGTAACTAGTGACAGGATGAGAGGCAATGGCCTCAAGTTGCGTCAGGGGAGGTTTAGACTGGATCTTAGGAAAAATTTCTTTACTGAAAGAGTGGTCAGGCATTGGAACAGGCTGCCCAGGGAAGTGATAGAGTCACTGTCCCTGGAGGTGTTCAAAAAATGTGTAGATACGGCACTTCGGGACATGGTTTAATAGGCATGGTGGTGTTGGGTTGATGGTTAGACTTGATGATCCTAGAGGTCTTTTTCAACCTTAATGATTCTATGAAAAATAACTTTTTGCAAGTTTCTTCCCTTCTGCTCCTTTCTTTCTTATCTCACACCACATGGCTATATAACTATTAGTACAACACGTTATTCATGAAGAACAGAGTATTATATCCCAATTTTTGCCTCTTACGGATTTCTACATAGTTTTAAGGGCGAGCATGTACCTGAACATGTATCTTGAGTATACCATCATGTCACTACATGGTGGGAAGAACAGACAACATGTAATTTTTCAGATTTCTTAAGTCATACTTGCTATGTCCCTGTGAATATTTCTTTGGAAACCACAGGAATCTCTCTGTGCTACGATTGCTTTGCAGCTGAGACACTCTCACTGAGCAACACTGCCCTTCTCAAGGAAATGCTCTCAGTTGCCTCTACTGATTATTAACAGTTCATCAAATAAAGATTGTACTTTCAAACACTTTTGAGTAAACATGATTGTTTGACTTTCTGAAAGTGACTTCTTTCTTTTTAATTGCCTTTGGAGTTACATGGCCTTCCACAAATCTCCTATGCTACTACAGTAGCCTGTTTCCTTCACATGAAGATCTAAATGGACACAGCAAACAGAGCAACAGAGGAATCTTCTCACATTGACTATTTTGACCTGATGCTTGTCTACCACTGTAGGGCCAGAAGACTGTTCAGATCAAACTATTATTTAATCAATCATTCTCTTCATTCTCTGCTAAACATACCTGGGGTTAGCTTGGGCACGTGGATTCCTAACAACTAAGAAACTGATTGGAAAAAAAAAAATTAAAAGCCTAACTTCTAAGAAGTTAATGTGATTTCCTAGGTGATATTTTATCTATTTAAAATCAGAACAGAACTTAGAATGAATGATGAGTAATCGCAGTGTTTGTTTTAATGAAATAAATGCTAAGCACCATCTTCTAGATCAAGAGAAAGAATCTAACAGGATACTTCAGAATGTAAATGAAGCTTAGAAATACATACTTGTGTTTTCCGCTTTCTCAAAATATTTCAGGATTACAGTAAGATACTAGTATGTTACAAGGGCTGTAGATTAAGACATTTTTAATGGAATTCTTGCTGATGTCATGACACAGAAAGGCAATGGGCTATAATAATTACCTCACTCTCTTATCAAATCATTTTCAGTACAATAACAATCAGCTGTAAAATCACAGTGAAAAAATTGAACAGTGAAAACATAAGTATTCGTGTCAACAGAAAAGGCCTCCTGAAGCCCGCACTGAATTACATGGGATAAGGTTTTTCCCCTGACACAACTGTAACACAAACTCACCCATGTAACACACTGGTTGAAAACCAGGATGCAAATGAAAAGGCTTATCCGCCATATGACAAAAAATGGAAGGAAAAAAGCATCCAGCAGCAGGTTATATAGAGATGCCAGAGCACTTTTACAACAGTGATAGTTTCCTCGTATTATAAGGGAAAAAACTGCAGAACAGCAGGTTAGTGACATGGAAGTCACAGCAGAGTAAGACTGGACCCAACCCTCCCCTTACTCTGGAGTTTACCGTCAAGTTTGACAAGTAACGAGCAAACTTTCACTCTCAGGCACCTGAATAGCTCTCAGATATACAGTGGGTAAATAAATTCAGGCCAAGTAGGTCATTTGTATAGCATTCATCTGAGTGAATATCTCTCTGAAACTGCTCAGCCCCGAAGTTTTCTCAGAATTCCAGGTAAGTGCATTTGCTCCATTGCTGAAGTGGTTAAGCCACCTATCCTGTTTCTCCTCACCGGATATTTTAATTGCCTGCAGCCATTTGGGAATTCTTTGTAGTTTGCACAGGAACAAGTACAGAGAAATACAAAATTGGTTATTTGAGCCCATACACAATGAATCAGCATTTGTAGTCATCTGCAAGATCCCCATATTGTTTGTTTGTGTGTAATTTTTCACAGCTGAAAAATTTTAATAATCATTCAGACAAAACAACTATAGTTCACTCATAACAAAGCCAAAATGTAAATTTCATTAGCTGTTCTGCTATAAAATGTGTTTCATTCGCCATAAATTATTTGCAATTTGCAAATTTGTATGTTGCTTGCTCCTGCCAGTCTAAGGATTAACATCTGGGCAATCTAAAGACACTTTTGAAGCCTCCAGCAAAGCTTGTTTTTTGGAATATTAACACTAAACCTCATTAAAAAATTGCAGTGATATCATGGTAGTGTAGTAAATTCTAATTTCTTTGGAAAAATATAATGTGTGTACAAAATTTTAACACTTGGCAGGCAAAGCACATTTATAGAATATTCCTTCTATTCTGAAGATTGCCAATGCCATCCAGTTCCTTTCTTCCCAGAGGACAAAAACTATGTGTATTAAGCACAATGATGCTAATTATAATTGTTATGCTATAGGCAGAAATGTTATTAAGTTTGCATCATAAGAGTTTGGGGCTTCAAAGAGCTGCATAATCAAAAGCTAACTCAATACATGAAGAGTGAAGGCTTCTGCTCTTACACTGGATCAGACACCATGCATTCATTGGTTTGCCAGTTGGGAACCTACATAGCAGAAACAGACACATAAATGAAAAGACGTTCAGGAATATGAGAGATCTACAGCTCAGGTAAAACAGCAATATAAAAAAGCAAAACTTTTAGAAGCGCAAATGTGCTATTCACTTCTACTTTAACTTCTTGGAAAGTGTGGCTGGCTTTCAAGAATTCTGGCTGGACTTCGTCCTGACCATAGTGCTAATCTCAGCATGGCAACTTTCACGCGCTTTCCTTTTTCGTGGGTCAGAAGCATCTTGTTACAATATAATGGGGTAGCAACATAAAGCCAGGAAATTTGTGACTTTTTACTGGGTAAAGTAATAATTCTGAGCAAAATACCAATACAGTAATCTAGGGGCATGGAAATACCAAACTGGTCCTAAAAAGTAATTATTGATTTGTGGCTGGAGCTCTTTTGGCAGAGACCATACCACATGGGATGCTGAATAGAATTTCCTGTAGTTTACAGCCTCTCAGTGGCAATTAGATCAAACTATCTTTAGACACTGCCAGCAGAGCTTTTAAATGCACTAGGAAGAATTTCTATAGAACACCACAAGTTTTTCACCTTACCACTACAGTACCCAAATAAAATCTTGATTACTTCCATATGATCTTATTTTGCATTACAGAAATCTACTTGAAATGGCTTTACATATTGGGAATTGTCATAAAATTTAGTTGGAGAGACCATTAACCCTCCACAGAAGCTGCTAGAAAAAAAACTAATTTCAATATAAAATTTAAATATATATGATTTGAAAATATTTCAGCAAACTTATATTTTTTAGACTTTTTTTTTAGAAGACATAAAATAATCTAAATTTGAGTAGGAATAAAACCCACTATATTAATATTTAGATAAAGAACAACATGTTCTTTACTCACTAGATTTTGTAAAGAATATATTGCTTATTCATAAAGCCCCAATTACTCTGAAAACCCTGTAAGATGTAAAGAAAAATGCAAAAAATAGCTCAGGTATGCTGATGACCTGCATGAGACTTAAGTTAGACTCTCTAAACACTGTGTACAGCAATATACTCAGCATTTAAAAAACAATGCCTTCTAATTAAGATTTGCAACCTGTATTATACATTAACAGCTTATTTTCAAAGATTGTTCTAAAAGTTTCTATTAAACCTGCACTTTATAAAATGGATAAATATTTTACAGACAGGCAGAAAACTTACTATCTCAGCTGGAAAAGGAAAACACGGTTTAAAAAAATCTGTGTCTTTTTTTGTATGTACAATGGGCAGATGCCTTTACAATTCAACCACAAAAGCACATACATGCATTGAAATTTAAAATATAGCCTGAAGCACCTCTAAAAGAAAAGAGGTGTCTCAAGTAGGTGATGAGAAAGCGACTCCCCTATCAGGTGGCACATAGGGCACATCTTCCAGTTTCTTGCTTAGTTTTCTCTTCCCAATACTTAGTCACCTCTCCTGGCCCCATTTTTCTTTCTCCTTCCTCAACCATAATCTAACAGTATGATAAGCCTCTCTCTATCCCTACCTCTGTTTTTACTCTTTCTTTTTGATTTTCCTTCTCCATTCACCTCTCGTACAATGTGGTTGGGTTTTCCAAATTCCCCAGGCTCTGCTCCACAGCCCAAGCAGCTACTAAGCAACCAACTCAGATCTCAAACTAAGCCTGGTTTCCATCCACAAGGAACATAATGGAAATTAACTTTGTTCCTAAAAAGAATGCAAAGAGCAGCAACTACCTGGATTAGGAACAGTTTGGCTTCAGTACCACTGAAAGCAGAAAGAAAAAAGCATTTCAAAGTAAGGGAAATTCAGAAAGTTGAATATAAATAATACTTAGCTACATGGAACAAAACAAGCGCATCCAGAATTTCCCAAGCATACTATAAGCACCTACCGACACAATCTTCTTAAGTATTTTTCTATTAGAATTATCACATCAACAAAAAATGGTATCTGTAGCTATATGGTATGGCATACAGCACATAGAAGAAACACAACCAACCGCTTACCCATTCCCCAAACTACATGCTGAATCCACTCTCTTCTATAAGAAACATAGACTAGGAAATACTCCGATAACCCTGAAAATAGGAAAACATTGTATCACACAATCAGAAAAGTAAGATTACTCACGTAAGGACTAAAAACCAGCACCACCGCTCCCTATGCAGCCACCAGTGAGCCATGGCTACTTCCTTCCCAGCATGCTCCAGCACCGCCATTTTGCAACACTATGGCAAGACCGGCTTCCTTCCACTCGGTCAGTGAGTGCTTCTCATTTTCAGCTTCCTTTCCTCATGGTGCCTAAAGAATACCAATGATGACAGTTGCAACTTCACACAGTCATACATATCCCAAAACAAACGCAGGTTAATTCCTGCTAGCAGCCAGCTGTGAGCAGGCTGATGCAAAGGATGTTCAATTAGTTACACAACCTGTTACAAAGCTCACCTTGCTTCTTGGGACTTCTTAATCCTACCCTGAGCCTGTTCAAGCTGTAAGCAAGATGTTTATCACAAGCATCAGGGAGAATCAAAAAAGCCCAGGCCTGTATAGCAAAAAGCTGGAGCGGGAACGGGCGGTGGCCAAGGGCAGAGAGGGACGTGGCGCTCCCTGCGGGTATGCAATATGGCAGCAGGGTCGGGCAATCACTTCAGGGAGAAAAACTGAGATAAAATGATGGTAGAGTGAGGAAAACATGCTTCAAAGCTACGAAAAACCACGCCAGCTTCGTGTTTTTGGAGGCGAGCAGCCCTGCCCAGTACACCCACTCCCCTCCGCTGCGTCCGCGAAGGCCCTGCTACAGCCACCGCCGCGCGCCTCTGAAAGAGCCGCCCCTCCTGCCCCGCCCCCGCCCTGGAGGCGCGCGCTGCCCCGGCCGGGCGGTCGCTGCCGACGTCCGTGTCGGGACTAGCAATAGCTGAAGCGTGAGAAGGCTTGTGAGTTTTGTGCGAACTTGTTTTTCATCTTGGTAGAGAGCTGTTTTAATGAAAAAGTAAAGTCAAGCTGTTGCTGTCTTTTTTTTCTTTTAACCGATCAAGGAAAATAAATGTAGCTGGAGTGACCAGCAGACTTCTGAGTTCAGCTGCTCTGAGGGGAAACAAGGCATCTGAGCGCTACTGGGTGGATGGCTTTGCTCTGTATTCTCAGTTAACTTCACTGAAAATAGCAGGGGGGCTGTACCTGAGCCTCTGGTACAGAGCTGAATGGTATTTCACAAAGGTTTGGCTCAGGTACTGTGGAAGTGTCCAGTCTTCATGTATATCGCCCTAATAAAACAAAGCATGTGTACGTTACTCATTTTATGCTAGAAATACTTTTTAAAATCAGCGTCACTGGCCTACCAGAAATGGCAGTGTGCTTATAGACGAGGGAAGAGTGGTCAAAGACTTGTTTTTATTTTGCAGACAGCATCTTCTAAGTACTACAGAGTATATAGAATCATAGAATCATAGAAAGTTTTGGGTCGGAAGGGACCCCTAGAGGTCATCTAGTCCAACCCCCCTGCAGCAAGCAGGGACACCGCTAACAAGATCAGGTTGCTCAGAGCCCTGTCCAACCTGGTCTTGAATGTTTCCAGGGTTGGGGCCTCCACTACCTCTCTGGGCAACCCATTCCAGTGTTTCACAACCCTCATTGTAAAGTCTGAAGAATTACTTGTTCATTTCAGGGACGCAGATTCAGTATTTTCTGCACTAGTCATGGACAGATCAACTTCAAAAATTATGTAAAAGGCATGTATGAGTTTTCTAATGAGCTCCTTTTTTGTGTCTGTGTGAGATTTTACTGGAAACATGATTCAAGGACACTGGAAGGGGAAAAAAAAAGGAACTGTGGAGGACTGGCGCTTCGGCTCCAGTGACCTGTAGTTGTCTTGCTAGTAATACGATGGTTATTGGAATGCGCTGGACTTGGCTTCTTAAAACTACAAAGACGATAAATTAGAGGGAGTGACAGGAAAAGCATCAGTGCAGAACTACATACTCTAAAGAGGTTGCTGCAACAGAGATTAATCTGGTTAGAAGGTTCGTCAGCTCTCTCTATATAAGGAACAGTAGAAACAGTCCTATGAAAGGAGTTGAAATAAATATTCAAGATTATTTTCTACAGTTGTTTAACGTTAACTGGGAGCCTCACTGTTCTCTGAGTTTTCATGGTGTTTCTTACAGAAGCGTGCTCATAAAAGCTTGTATGATCTTCTTGTTTTTTTAGATGCAGTCTTCCTCATGCCAGTTTCATACCACCTGGCTTACATTTCTCAATTACAAATTAATTGCTTCAAAGCTACTAATCACAATACAGAATGCTGGATCTTAAGTGGCTTTACTTATGCAAGTCCCAGTAAACTATTTGCTTCATGGCCACAGTGAATATAATACTATTAATCTGCAGATATTAAGGGGTGGGGGGAGAGCAACAAGGTAGTGTTTTTCATCAAATTTATTTCCTGAATCCTTTTTTAGCAGAAAAGTTATCTGCATGTGCATGTTACTAGTCCTAGCATAGACTGTAGTGTATCTTTAGGTTCTGATTTAATATCTCTGTGCGTCAGGTTCCTATTTTATCTAATGAGAAGGAAATTAATTAACAATTGCATGTGGGGATAGCAATATTTGTAAAGAGTCTATAAAATCTGTCTGATATTTAGTATATTACCTTGGTATAGAAGTCTGTATTTGTTTGGCCTCAAAAATCAGATATCTGGGAAAAAGAGACTGTAAAACTAAACTGTAAATACAAAATTTGATCTTGTCATACTGTGAGGATCCAAGATAGGTGTCTCCTGGCGTATAAGATGAAAGGAATATCACAGAAGAGCAAAAGTATAAAATGAATGTATGACAGAGCTTAAAAGAATTCAAAGGCTTTGGCGTGAAAAGTGAGAGATTCTGGTTCTAAGAGAGCGTTTTTGCTGTTCTGGTTGATGAAAGAAATAAAAAAGCAGAATGTGCTGTTCTTTTGTGTTTGCATTCAGTTTTTGTAAGGAAATTTGATAAAACTACTGAGTTTAGTGGTGTGTGTTCTCTGTCTGGCAGAGTATGCCAACAGTTTATTAATCTTACCTTGTTAAAGGGTTCTCAGTAATATATAATATCCTAAAGCTGTTTTGTGTCTCCTTCTTTACTGGATATTTGGGTGATAGTTTCTGAAGCTGAGCATCTCATTAATTTTGTTTATAGGGCTATATTTCACTGCTCATTTACTCTTACTTCAAATACATCTCTCTTTTCCTCATGTTTATGTGGTCATTGGATTCCATATCTAGGAATAGCATCTTGCAAATTAGGGGTTTTTTGTTGAATCGTTGAAAGATGTCATCTAGGATTATGTGTTTTTGTTAGTTGTCCATGATTTCTATTCCACTGCAGCAGGAACAGCTGAAGGGGTCACTGCCCTGCCGATTTTCTGGAAAATGCTCTTTATGTAGAAGGGATGACTAACCGGGGTAAGTGCCACGCCTGAACTGCTGCTTAGTGTTAGGTGTATGAAAGTTTTACTTTACTGTAAAACAGCTGCTCTTTATTGGTTTAGGCATTGCTTTGTATTCTACTGATATGTTCCTCCATTCATGTCCCTACATTTGAGTCAACATCTTAAGAGATGTTGGGTTTTCCCAGTTTGCTGTTGACTCTGACAGTAAGGTACTGAATGAACACGATCCACGATATTTTCACTTAGAATTATGTACTTGTTTATAAAGGTGCGTGTAGCACTTCTGTTAATAGAAAAATTTGGGGTTTTTTTCCCCCGCTCCTGGTTTCTGTTTATCCTTTTTGTGATATTCTTGGGAAGTTACTTTGTCACATGGAAAACATGGAGTTCTTAAGTCAGAGGTGAGCTCACTGTTTAACAGTCTTGTATACCTAATAAAGTTGACAACTGTGATGAAAGTTGTGTAGTACATACTGTAATTCTATAAAACAACTCCATTTGAATAAAATAGTTACTCAAAAGTTAATTAACATGCAGGCATGGACTCATGTAATTAAATCTTAGTTGCTCTTTACTTTCACTGTTGTTATATGTGTTGATTTCTGGCCAGTGTTAGCACAACCAAAACAAATACAAAGTGTGCAATTGGATGTGAGGAAACATACTTGCTTAAAAAAGAAAAGCATTTTTATATTAAACCGCTTATAAACACAGACTTAGACTATCAACCACTGAGCAAATCACGCTGGATATGAATGTTAATTTGTTTATAGGATGGTTATCTTTGTAAATAGATGAAACCCTTAAGCCTCTGCCTTAAAGTATTTTGTAAGAATGTTTAAAACAAACATCATAAGTGTATTTTTGTTTGGTAGCTTGGGCAGTTGAGCTATTAAACACATTGATGAAGCAGCTGGGTTTTAACAAATTATCACTGATCAAATCTTTTAAATATTGTGCAGTTAATTCTGAGTTGTATCTGCCATTTCAGCACTGGACTGGTAGAAGCGCTGGATCAAATGTTGTATATTCCTAGTTCTTAGCTTTGGATCATAGAGATCAAATATTACTAGCTTTTCTAACTGTAGATGAAAATCTGAGGGGCCACCAAACCATTTGATAAATTCCATTTAACTGCCAATAAATAGTGATAAAATTCACTTTTGTCTCAAATAGCGCTTAATCTGTTTATCAGAAAAAAACAATATAGTGCACTTAAGTACACTTCCTTGGTCCAGAAAGATGAAAGTCCAAATACTTCATTATAGTAAGCACTTGTGAAAATGGGTCGAATGATCATGAATAAACTTTCAAAGCTTTGTTTTCCTATTTGTTGGCAAAATATGACCTAAATCAGCTATGTAGTGTATGCGAAATACACTATTCTGGCAAAGACATGCAAGTGACAAATAATAGTTCAGATTATTTGTGAATAAGGCTTTATGTGAAAAGTTGATTTTGCGTTAATACCACTTAATACTATTTGTACTATGTGAAATTGTGCCACCACTGCCTCTTGACCCTTCTGCATTTAACTGCTGAACGATATTGTAATTTATGCTAGAAGTGGCCTTAGTGAAGCCATCTGATTCGACTTCTCACTCAAAACACAGCCAACAGGATCATGTCTAGTGGCACGATGCAATAGTTTGTCTGGTAGCTTCCTCTACAGAAACACTATGAAATGTTGCCAGGGGCAGTTAAGTAGTATGCCAGGAGTTGTGTATATGGACTGGAGCTTGTGTAAGTACAGAAAACAGACCTTCCAGAAGCCTCCTCTGAAATAACTTTTCATATTCTGTATTTTAACATTGTTCTATTCCAGAGACCAGTTAGGGAAGAGTCTAGTGTCCCAGGCCTCTGGCCAGTATCAGCATTCTAATACTTTTGACATTTTAATGGTGCTCAGTGGGTGTATAGTACCCAATAACACAAGACCATATCGTTGATGAGAGAGAAAGGAGAGAAAGTGCGACAGACATATTTATATAGCAAGTTTAATATTTGTTAGGAGAAGCTTGAAAATTGTTTTTCTTTCTGAATCTGTGGACTCTCTAATTCAAGCTCCAACTAAGATGTCGCTATTTTCACTGTCTTTAAAAGGAACTTTTGGCTGTAGGGGTAGGGGGAGAATGGCTGACAGACTCTGAAGAAGAGGGTAGGGCTTTCTGTTGTTTTACACAGGAAGAAGTGGTATGTCCTGTCCTTCCCATGAAGATAATGAAAGCCGGGTTCTTTTCTGCGCTATTCCTGTGTTAGACAAAGGAAGAGGACAAGGGAGTCTTCCAGGAGAGGAATTGCGTTGCTTCCAGAATATCTGGTTTGCCAAAGGAGTGAAGGGTCCAATTCATATATTTTAACTTGAGCTAAGAAGCTTAGGGCTAATGCCATTGCTCCCAAGCTCTAAGGGAAGTGTTGAGTGTTGTACTTCAATTTCTTTTCTTATTTTCCTTCTTTTTTTTTTTTTTGCTTTTGCTCCTCTCTCTTCCCAGTTCCAGACTCTGATGTAAATAGTACCTTACATGTAAGTTAGGGGTAGAGCTGTGGAGAGAAGGAACTCCTAATGTTTGTGAGTCAGAAAGAAAGAAATTTAAAATTTGTTCTGGTGCATTTTATAACTTATATAGACATCCCAGCACCAATTCAAGACTGGGACAATTGGTGAGCAATAAACCTAGAAGTATACTGAGGAGTATGCTGCTGAATGTAGAGTTCCATATGTTCTTTACAATTTTCTTGGAACTGAAAGGTGCCTGGCCGCAGTTAGTTTTTAGGTGGCAAGCACAAATAGAAAGTTTTTGGATTAAAAGTAAAGATATAATTATGTGCTTGAAATATACATACTCAATACTAGTGTATACAGTGATGCTCAGAATATTCAGTATATACAGTCTATTGCCCGGTTTTATGTTCTGAGAATATATTAATTACATAACTCAGTTTTAATAAAAAGCCATTTTAAGCCTTTATTTTCTTCCTCTCACTTTGTTTCAGGCAGCTGTGACATTTATTACATACTAATATCTTTATCCATCTTTACATGAGCAATCTATTTTTAGCTCAGCTTCAATAAGGAAAAAAAAACAGTTAGGAAAATCCCTACAGCACAGATTATAATACAAGAGGGTGAAATATGGAAGCCAAAAATAGGAATATGACTGGAATAGCTTTAATGTACATCCCAAATCATAAGTAGTAATGATCCCGCAAGAGGGAAAATTTCTTGAATTTATATACTGTGGTTTGAAATGAGAGTATTGATGTTTCAAATACCAGTAGACAGAATTAATCCTAAACTCTGAAAAAACAAGTTTAGATCCAAGATCAATGATGTTTTCATATTGTTGTAAGTTCTTTAACAGCAATATTTCATGAGCTGTCGTTGCCAAGGTGTTGAATCTATTTTAAAAAGTTAAGCTGAAATGAATACTGTACTGTAATAGCAAGATTCCTTTGCAGGTGGAGGAAGTACAATACTGGGGCTTCATAAGTAAGGATTATCTTAAGGTAACCAACTGTTGAAGGGCTGCGTCTAAACATACAGGATAGACTGATTCTTGTAATTTCTGCAGCTGTTTTTTCAGCAGATTTTTCTGTATGAAGAATGATGAAGTCCCTGAGGTATACTAAATATATATTTTCCTAGTGGGGAGGATGTGAGAACTAATTCTACGGATCTTTGTTCTTAGTATGAGAAACATTAAAGGTTCTAAGGTGATTAAAACTAGATTAAATCTCTGTTTATAGTACAGGTCTGCTGACCTAATGGGAATCTTGTTAAACTGAATGCTTTGTGCATGTGTGTGCTGGGTTTGAAGTCAAGCAAAACTCATCAGGCCTGATGTGTTCTGACCTCCTCAGGTCATAGCAAATTACTATGATGTGCTTGTCAGTGACAATGTCGTAAGCCTGAGGATGTATATGGTAGAAAGAAATCTTGTTATTTGTAAAATGATACAGTTACACAGCATTTAGCATCTCTAACCTTTAGAGGGTTTCTCTGAACACGTGCTTGCTGCTCCAGGAAATTTCATGAAATAATTTTCATAAAGTATCACAGAATCACAGAATAGTAGGGGTTGCAAGGGACCTCTGTGGGTCATCTAGTCCAACCCTCCTGCCGAAGCAGGGTCACCTACAGTAGGCTGCACAGGATCTTGTCCAGGCGGGTCTTGAATATCTCCAGAGAAGGAGA
>Ga0065711_1045653_pt1 | contig 13329 bp, 7 predicted proteins | sample Hoacrofraction12_FD_59098 | JGI IMG/M metagenome (GOLD analysis project Ga0065711, IMG submission 59098) | Hoatzin crop microbial communities from Cojedes, Venezuela - Epithelial fraction 12 v2 (version 2) | ecosystem: Host-associated > Birds > Digestive system > Esophagus > Crop | place...
TTTTTTTTTTTTTTTTTTTTTTAATTGAACAGTGCACCTTGCAGGGCTCCTGGTACAAACAGCTGCTGTCTCCCAAGTTCACACGAGCTTTGGGGCAGAGCACAAAAAAGAACGAGAATAAGTAGTAAGGCAGTATCACCCCTTCAGGTGAAAAGCATGGGCTAAAAATCCAGTGTTTCCCATGGTTCAGAAAGACACAGTGTATTTTTCAAGTTTCAAACCAAAAATATCTGAAGGCACTAAATACAGCCAAAAGAACAAGTTACACGCTTCCACCCCCTCCTTCCCCAAAAGGGGAAACTTCTCAGCCATGCAGTAGGCTACACCTATATTGAGAACAGTTAACTGACAGTACCAAAAGTTCTGAAGATACAACCAAAATGCAGTTAGAAGGAACAGCTACAAACCGTGCTAAGCCCCATGTGCAAGGCCCAATAGCAACTGAAAGAATGGCAAGTAATCTTTACGTACATCTGGAGACGGCAACGTAAATAAAATTGCATCTCCACGGCCGGAGTATTTTTGGTGGCTAATACGTATAAAGTTCTGTACAAATTCTCATACAGATCAGAATCTAAACGAATTTGTGAGACAGCTGGAGAGCCATCAATGAGTACAGAAGCACTGACCCTGGCTATAAAACACAAAAGGTAAGAGCTTCCATTTGGCAGGAAAGCTTACTCCAAGAAGAATGTTTCTTTCCTGCTACAGACCTCATTTCTATCACCAAAATAAATACAAACAAAAATTAAAACCCCAGCAACATAGCAGCTGTCATCTTATATTCAACAATATAGACAGCAGTGCATGCAAAATAAAACAGCAGCCTGCAAATCTCTGGCCAGTAATTTAAAGAAAATTCCTTGAAGATGAAAGGGATGGGATACTGACTATTTTGATGTTTCTTTTCAAAAACTGTCACTCCAGTACTATAACTGGAATTTCTGATTAGCAATACAAGTTTTGTAACAAACATACTAACTACAGATACCTACACTATGAGGCCATAGTAGCCTTTAAATTGTGGATAGAGATGCACAGAACACCACTGAAATTATTCATAGTTTGGACTGAGCTTTGTAAGATAAGGAGTCTGTTGACAACTTGCACATTGCCTTCAAAATTACAAATAACTAGCCTCTTAATGGCTTGGATCATACATTTCTACACAGAAGGGATTTAAGACCTAACTTCCTGTAGCTCTACTTACTGTAGATCTAAAAGGTCTGTATTTGTTGTCCTCAGAGAAGTGTCCACGCTACCCACTTGCCATATTTAATACCCAAATACACCTGTTTAACAACTGAGTGTATTTTTCACAATCCCCCCACCCCCAATGACGAAGAGAAATGTGTTGTACCATTTTGTCAACATTTTCATAATATAAAACTATGATGCTGACAAGTCTGGAATTTATGCAGAGACCCCTTCTATAATTTGACCATTTGTTAACTCATTTTGGCCTTTCTATGAATGCTTACTATGGCTCACCTGAAAGTATTTAATCACATTAGTCTAACTCTAAATTCCAAAATACTTACACTAAGATGTCACGGAAAGTAGGTCCCTATGATCCATAATCAGCTTCTTCCACTCCAAAGATTAAATTCACTTACATTTACAAAATACCTTTAGGAAAAACTGTTAATTGATTCAGAGAATGTACACAGTATGCAACTAAATGCTTTCTGACAGAACAAGTTATGTTCAAATTGTACTGATTTATTTACAACTGTAGTTTATAAACAGTAACACAAACATCTTTACATGAAAAAATCTCATTGCTGAAGTAGGCACAGAGTCAAAGACTCTTCAGGATATTTTCAGAAGGGAGTAGGAAGAGAAAAATGTAATACAACAGCTGCTGGACAAAAATATAAATACATGAGCATTGGCCCAGGTGCAATTTCATGCAAATATCTTTAACAGTTCAAGTTCTATTGGTGTTTACTCAGATATTAAGAAGAAAAAAAAAAAAAAAAAAGGGAATTAGTTCCAGAATTAAGGGGCCCTAGCTTGATTCCTAGTAAAATAACTTAGAATAAGTGTTTTTTATAAAGGTCAGTTTAATTTCTTTTACCTCCTGATGATGTACCAGCTGACAGGTTTTGATTCAAATACTCAGAAGACTTCACATAGCAAAGCTAATCCCTATTATCTTTATTTCACAGTTTTTGGTAATTTCCACATCAGTCTACAAAGATGCTATACCTCAGCCAGAAGGACATTCCTGTTCTGAGCTTTTTAACAAGAGAACCTTTCTTGGAATAGGTGGCAAAGCTGCTGATAAACAATCACATAGTTGCCATCTCTCAAACCTGAACTAATTTAGATGTTAGTTAAAAGAATCTAAACAAATGCTTGAATCAATGAAGGCAACAGGTAATGAATACATTTATCACAGGTATATAGCATGTGAATCTCTTGATTTGTGTGCACTATTTTGCTTGCCGAACACACCTTTGATCAGCACAGACTCACGTCTGTGCTGATCTGAAGGTTTTTAAAGGTCTAATCATTATCTCAGATATTTTGTTTCTGAGGAGCAAGGTAACTTGTTTTCAACTGTCATATTCTGTCATAAGCATTATTTCAATGTACACACTCATCTTTACAAGAGAAACAGTGTCAACCTATGAAATGTAAAATTCTACGTAATTAAAAATATCACAGCCCAGTAGTAGAAGCTTAATGTGCACAGTTCATTTTGGTATTTAAAAATAACCTTACCACCAATTCCAATTATTTAACCTAGTAGTGGATAAAACTTTTAAAAAAGTTAATTTAACAAATTGCTTGCATTTTTTCCATTTATCTGCAGCCCAAGATAGACTAACCATTTTTCATGAGAAGGAACCGGTATTTCTAAGATTTTTATCTGCTCTGCTCATAAACCTAAGTTTTTAATCAGTCCTTGATACTACCCAGCAGGCAAAATCACATTTATAGATGGCAGGCAATGGAGACACTTTACTTTCAAGGGACAGTAATTTAAAAACCATTCTATTTTCATCTGCTTCTCCATACTTGGCAGTGCTTCATTCCTTTAATACACTTAATGCAAACCCAGCTGCATCTTCTCTCGCAAAGATGTAGATCACTCACATTAAGGCTGCATCAAAAATCAAACAAACTGACCTTTATAATAAACATTTCTTCAAAACAAAAAACCCCCATAATTAAAAAAAATTTAAAAACCTGCTCAGAAATCGATAATAATTTACCCTATCACAAGCCTGCTAGTCAGGCACTCCCATCAGCAAACAGAAAAATTCTCTTAAGTTAGTATTCAGTTGGGAAACAGTCAGCTTTGTGTCCATATACAGTATCTTGGTTGCTTCTTCTTTATAAATTGTTCTCTACAAAGTCTTTAGTTATTAACTCTCCAAGGCATCCAATACTTTCATGATCTGTTGTTTTATGGCTTTGGTAGCATCACCTGCATTTGGAATCAAATACCTTAAAAAAAGATTAGAAAAAGCCATCATTAATTCACTATAAAATTTTTGGGTATCAGTTCCATAATTCTTGTTTTGATTTTTCCTCTCGTACAAACTAGGAGGAAGGAGGAATGGAATACATTAAAATGAAAAACTACTGAGAAAGTAACAGTTTTTTCCTGTTTATACTATGAAACACTTTCCCTTTGTGAACTCAGAACTGTTGAGGAGTACTTCACAGGCCATCCTGTAAAGTTTTTCATTAATTGACAATGGTATAGATCATGCAATTCCAGATTTCTACAGATAGCATTGTTCGACTGAAGCATGGCAGTCCTTGTTTTCTGATTCTCCCCCCAACTCCTATAGATAGCTCTAGTCCATTTATCTACTATTCTTCCTCTTCTGGATTTCTTCCAGTCCACAAGGTGGTGATGAAGTAATTCAACAAGCAACAAACTTCTCTGCAACATTTTAATTTATCTTTGTCTGACCTACTACCAACCTAATTTCATTCTAAGCAGCCAATAGGCACAGAACAAGTTCCCTAGTTAGCTAGGAAACTCATTTCCCACTTCTTGTGGAAACAGAGCACCCATTGCACACAGTTCTCCTCAACAAAGAGGATCAAAAAATGTCCAACTGATGTCAGAAACAGTGCCAAGAAACAGCAAGCTACACCAGTAGAAAAAAGCCCAACACACCCATCCCTCTGACTTCCCCCCAGTCTTAAGTATGCAAATGTTGAGCTTGGCAAAACCTAACTTTCAGGAACCAGGTTTCAGGAGTTCAGAGTTTTCAGGTTAGGCTTCTGGACTCCTTGTACAATGCATAGGAAGATCTAGATATCTCAAAAACATACCACAAAAGAACGATCACTTTCTTAAATCCCGCTCTTCACAAATCTGTACTTTAGTCTGCAGATTGTTGCTCACTTCACTCTCATTTAAGATGTATTACAAAAATAAAACACTTGCACACATCCCATCCCAAACAACTGTTGTTACAGACCACAGAGTTCCTCTCTTCTGGGTCTTGCAGATACGCCTTATCCTGATGGCACGTTTTTTTGTAGTTCACATTTGAATTATTTATTCCTAGAAAAGTAACCACTGTTACTTTCGAACTCTATGCTGGGAATTAGGGCATGCCCTTGATTTCCAGTTGACAGCATTCTGTATATCATTACTACGTATGTCTCTGCTACTGAGATGGCTTACCTTTCAACTGCCAAAACTTCTATGCCTGAAGTATTGCTATTTCCATACTTAAAGGTGATCAGTTCCGGGTGTTTCTTCTTGGATGTGATTTTGACTACTGAGTTGAGTGCTTGTCGAGACTGTATGTAAGCCAGTCCCTTTCGTGATGGAATCTCTCTCAAACAGTACATATGAGTTGCTGTTACTAGGAGATGACTTGAAGGAAAAGAAAAACACAAATTAAATTTGCTAATGAACTAAATATCATCAATATCAAAAGCTAAATTCTACAAATCAGCTACAAGGAGAGATCTAAGTAAAGCAGTTCCCAAATCTAAGAAACAGTATTAATACTTTTAAAATCTGTGATTTAGAAAGGTCTATAAAATACCTCAGATTTTCCTTGAGTACTGTATCGTAGCCATTTTTGAAAACAAGCGCGGCATCCTCAACAGCATACAAAATCAGAGTGAGCAGTTAACACCATCACCTCAACACAACAGCCATGAGTGCTACCAACAAAGATCCTAATCACCAGTAATGCATCAGGCCATGCTCAGAGTAAGGAAAATGCCTCCAGCCTCTCTCATCCTTCAGTCATACCCCAACCCCACCCCTCCATCTACAGAGCGACAACTCTACACGTGGAGTATCAGACCCAAGTTAAAAGGACGAGCTGGCACTCCATGATTGTTAATCACTGTACAAGCACTAGTGTGGAGACTGACGAACAGAGGGACTGGTTGAGGATGTGAAGGCTGGGGGCAGCCTCGGCTGCAGTGACCATGAAATGGTGAACTTCAGGATCCTACGTGGAGGAAGCAGGGCAATAAGTAGGATCAAAACCTTGGACTTAAGGAGAGCTAACTTTGGCTTCTTCAAGGACCTACTTGGAGGAATCCTATGGGTCAGGGCTCTAGAAGGTAGGGGGGTCCAAGAGAGCCAGTCGCTGTTTAAACATCACTTCCTCCATGCTCAGAATCAGTGCATCCCCCCTGAGCAAGAAATCTAGCAAAGGAGGCAGGAGACCCACATGGATGAGCAAGGAGCTTCTAGCGGAACTCAGATGGAAAAGAAAGGTCTATGGAATGTGGAAAGAGGGACAGGCCACTTGAGTATAGGAATGCTGTCAGAGCATGCAGGGATGCAATGAGGAAGGCTAAGGCCCACTTGGAATTGAATCTGCAACGGATGTCAAGGACACAAGAAAAGCTTCTTCAAGTACTTCAGCAGCAAATGGAAGACTAGGGAAAACACGGGCCACTGATGAACGAGGTCGGTGTTCTGGTGGTGGAGGATATAGAGAAGGCAGAGTTACCGAATGCCTTCTTTGCTTCGGTCTTTAGTGCTAAGGCCGGCCCTCAGGCATCCCAGTTCCTGGAGGTAAGAGTAAGCCTGTAGAAAGGATCACCTTCCCTTGGTCGAGGAGGATTGTGTGAGGGATCATTTAAACAGTCTGCAAGCCCACAAATCCATGGGCCCCGATGGAATGCACCCACGAGTACTGAGGGAGCTGGCAGATGTCATTGCTGAGCCACTCTCCATCATCTCTGAAAGGTCCTGGAGGACAGGAGAGGTGCCCATGAGTACTGGAGAAAAGCCAGTGTCACTCCAGTCTTCAAAAAGGGCAGGAAGGAGGACCCAGAGAACTACAGGATGGTCAGCCTTACCACCTCCATCCCTGGAAAGATAACGGAGCAGCTCATTCTGGAGGTCATCAACAAGCAAGTGGAGGAAAAGAAAGTTATCAGGAGTAGTCAACATGGATTCACCAAGGGGAAAATCATGCTTGACCAATCTGATAGGTTTCTATGATGGCATGACTGGCTGGGTAGATCAAGGGAGAGCAGTAGATGTTGTCTACCTCGACTTCAGCAAGGCTTTCGACACTGTCTCCCGTAACATCCTCCTAGGGAAGCTCAGGAAGTATGGGCTGGAGGAGTGGCCAGTGAGGTGGATTGGGAACTGGCTGAATGGCAGAACTCAGAGGGTTGTCATCAGCAGCGCTGAGTCTAGCTGGAGGCCTGTAACTAGTGGTGTCCCCCAGTGGTCAGTACTGGGCTCAGTCTTATTCAACTTCTTCATCAATGACCTGGATGAAGAGATAGAGTGTACCCTCAGCAAGTTTGCTAATGACACAAAACTGGGAGGAGTGGCGGATACACCAGAGGGCTGTGCTGCCATTCAGTGAGACCTGGACAGGCTGGAAAGTTGGGCAGAGAGGAATCTGATGACATTCAACAAGGGCAAGTGCAGGGTCCTGCACCTGGGGAGGAACAACCCCATGCACCAGTAAAGGCTTGGGGTGGACCTGCTGGAGAGCAGCTCTGTGGAGAGGTACCTGGGTGTCCTGGTGGATGACAAGTTGCCCATGAGCAAGCAGTGTGCCCTGGGGGCCAAGAAGGCCAATGGCATCCTGGGGTGTATTAAGAAGAGTGTGGCCAGCAGGTCGAGGGAGGTTCTCCTCCTCCTCTACTCTGCCCTGGTGAGGCCACGTCTGGAGTTCTGTGTCCAGTTCTGGGCTCGCCAGTTCAAGAAAGATGAGGAGCTACTGGAGAGAGTTCAGCGGAGGGCTACGAGGATGATGAGGGGACAGGAGCATCTGTCCTATGAGGAAAGGCTGAGGGAGCTGGGCTTGTTCGGCCTGAAGAGGGGGGTGCTGTGAGGGGACCTTATAAATGCCTACAAATATCTTAAGGGTGCGTGTCAACAGGATGGGGCCGGACTCTTTTCAGTGGTGCCCACAGCAACAGTACAAGGGGCAATGGGCACAAACTGAAGCACAGGAAGTTCCGTCTGAACATGAGAAAGAACTTCTTCACTCTCAGGGTGACGGAGCACTGGAACAGGTTGCCCAGAGAGGCTGTGGATTCTCCTTCTCTGGAGATATTCAAAACCCGTGTGGACGAGGTCCTGTGTGGACCTGCTGTAGGTGACCCTGCTTTGGCAGGGGGGCTGGACTAGCTGATCCACAGAGGTCCCTTCCAACCCCTAACATTCTGTGAGACGTTGACCTGCCAGCTCAGTTCAAGACCCACTTTTGCCATCTTCGTAGGAGGAATGCATGTTCAACTAGTGGTGGGAACACACTAGTGGAGCTCCAACTATGACATATGAAATCATACTATGACAGATTAATATTAATATACCATATAAATCTAATGGGAAAATAGAATTAATAATAAAAGGTAAGACAGACAATGATGCAAGAGAAAGACCATCATAAGTTGCTGTTATCCACACTCAACAGGATTTGTACTTTTTGGAGAAGCCAAAATACAACAAACATCATGCTCTGCTCTTGCAGGATTAACAAGGTCACTGAATCTTAGGTGCAAGATGGGTGCATAGTACAAGGCATGGAGGCAAGCAGACAATAAAAACTGGAGACACAGGTACTTGGGTCTACCTGGTCTTGAAAAACAAGCCTATGTATACTGAGAATACTTTTCTTCCTAACTTGTTTTGCAAAACAAAACTTCATACTAGGTTTTGTACATAATTACCATTCTAGCACACTGCAAATATAAGAATGTAAATATAGTGGTAACATTTTGGTCTAGGCTGTTTTGCGCCTTCATTTCCTAGTTTAATATAAAAAATAACTTAATTGCCCAATATTTTTTTTAAATGTGTATCAAGACAGACATTTTCATTAAGCTTAGGACTAATTCTAGTACCTGGGAAACATATGTCCACTTTCTTTCATTTCATTACAGGGGAAGTTATACTTCACATCAGGTTTATTTATCCATGTTTGGATGTTGACAACCTCTTTTCGATCATCATCTGACATTGAGGAGCTATCAATTTCATCTATTTTGAAAGGAGAGTGCAAAAAATAAATAAAAAAATATTTTCACACATCTGACAACTTTTCAACTCACTTAAACCCATAGTAGCTACACTGGTTCAAATCAAAGTCCACCTAGCCATAAACAATTGTTTAGAGGGAAGAAACAAAAAGGCATGCATATCTGATATTTATGTTTTAATTCTCTCTCAGCAGACAACTATTTTCAGCTCAGAGGATTTATTAGGCTGGTCTGATTTGTTCACTCCGTAAAGTTTAATAGAGCTCTTTTACATGGACTTGTCCAGACTTTCCTTGAAGCCATGTAAACTTCTTGCATCTACAACACCAATATCTTTTGGCAAGGAGTACCAAAAACATGTCAGCTACATTCCAGGAAAGCCTCTCATGGCTTCTAGCTTCTTGCACAAGAAGAAATAAACATCTCCTGATCCCTTTCCAGGCTAAGCATTCTTTTTGTGGGCCACTTTTCCTCCCTTCAATTGCCTATTTCACATGAAAAAAGTTTTAATATTCAGTTAAGCCTATGATGAAAACCACTTCACATCTTTCCTCACTCTTCTTATCCTTCTCTGAACCCTTCTCCTGTTCAAACATACTGTTTCTGATGTAAAGAATCGACACACAGTATTCCATGTGTGGGTGAACCACAGGTTTATACAGTCACATAATGACCTCAGTTTTATTCTCTCTTCCCTTCCTTATAACTCCTAGCATTTGATTTGCTTTTCTGACTGCTAATGAGCACTTACTTACTATACACCTACTGCTCCTGGACACAGTCAAATCACTCTACCATTCTGAATCTGAAACCAGAACTGTCTTTCTCACCTCACGCTTCTTCATACTTAATTTCATGTGCCATTTTATTGCTCAGTCACTCAGACTAGCAAAAGACTCTCTCAATTCCTCAGTCTGTCCTTAGTACCTTGAATAATCTTGGATCATTAGCAAAAATTTTTGTCTTTGGGTTCACCTCCTTTTCTTAGGACATTTAAGAAATACTCAAACCCAGAATTTTCAGCACAGACCTCCGTGAAACACCCGAAACTCCTGCAACGCTATCATTTAGTTGCAAAATAACTGGTTTTATGTCTAAATACAGTGATTATGTCTACATATTAATTTTGGTGCTACATTAGAAGAATTTAAGCCATGTTGTTATCTAAAATAATGAACTACATTAAATCCATAAAAATTACTCCCAGATTTACTAACTTCAAAGGACATCTCTAAAGTGTCTTCATCAAAGTCAGTTTTCTACACTTTGTTGAACTACTTATTTCAAAGCAATTCAGAATTATATGGTTGAGGATGGAACGGACCTCTGGAGGTCATCTGATCCACCTCTCCTACTCAAGCAGGGCCACCTAGAGGAGGCTGCAATTACTATAGCTGATTGCAATTACTTACTACAGAAAACCCACTAAAATTAAAAAAAAAAAAATTATACAGAAACAGGTTCACTTTTTGCATTCTTCTGTACTGAAATAACATATAATTCACTTCATATGTGTTGGCTTTGCTTATTCAAATCATTGCAGCGATTCTGCTTACTTACTAAGTCTAATAGTGCTTTTAAAAGCAAATGTAAATAGAAATTAACGAACAACCATTACTGAAAACATGTTCTAGATAATTTGTCTTTGAGGACCTGATTTTCTGAAACCACACAGACTTTGCCAAGCACTATTATGGATGCTCAAAGAACTGTGCAAACTTAATTTCATGGCATTTGGAGAAATATCTTGTTAGTGTTAAAGCTTCCGACTGATAGTTTAATTTTGCTCCTTCCTAATTTTTATAGCACAGAAACAATGAGCCTATGAATCTCTTTTATTAAGCTTCCCAAATTATTTCTTTTGCAGGTGAAAGATTCTTAGTCTAGTTATTTGTTTCTCACATGGAAGCTGAGTATGCCTTTTGGTCACAGAACAGTTGCTTGTGAGATGATGATGACTGGGAGTGAGCTAACACGACCAGAACAAAACCAGTCTGCACCATTCTAACATTAGCACTGGTCTCAAAAAGACCCCCAAACTTATTGAAAACTGTGGTGTTCCAGTTTTGCCCGTAATTTTTCAACTAGATAAAAAAATTAAATAAAAATTGTACTTTTTTTCTACAGCATTCTGCATGCCTATCAAGAGATAAATCTGTTAATAGATTCAATGCTAAAAAGCAAAGTCCAAAACACTGGAGAGGTGTGCACACATTAGCCATCTTAAGTCTACTTCGAACTGTATTTTCAGAAGTTCAGATTTTTACACTGCCAATACCAGAGATTCAACCTGAGATCCATCAGCGAAACTAGGTCCTTTAAATTTTGCTTAGTGTCTTGAGTAATAGAGGTACAATTGCAGGTTTGCATGTACAAGACCAGTGTAGAAAAACAGATCTTTACTACAGAAATTACAAGTGAACATGACCAATCCACTAAACCCATCTATTTCCATTTCCTCCTGCTGGCTGTTTGGTGCCTACTACAAATTTTTTTTTTATTTAGTCTGCTACTGTGTATTTGAAGAGGGTGTTTTGCTCTTGGTTGCTCCTAGGCACCACCATAACATACATGATCAATGATAATAGTTGGGAAAATGTCGTGTTGTAAGACAAAGATATAAAACAGACTCTTATGATTTAGTTAAACTTAGTGTTTTTGTCTAAATAATCTCTAATCTTGGTAAGAGGAAAATCTTCTACTGTACCAGTATCGTATTCTTCTTCATCTCCGATGCTGAACACTGGTTTCACACCACGGTAGGGTTTTCCTACTCTGTCACTGCTGCTGACATGTCTGTTGACAATGAAAGGGGCAGGAGAGGACATGTGATAGAAGAAAAGTAACTTTCAAACTGATTGTATGACTTCTACAATAACATATTAGCAAAATGTAAACACAACTGTGCAACTGAGAAGGACAAGAGAATTTCATGAAGCTGCCTGCAAGGTAGCTGTGACTGACCCATCAAGCAATTTGGTTAGTGAGAGCATGTATTTCAGTTACTTGGCAAGGCTATCTGTTGTTAACATATAAAGTCAATAGAACTACTTCTTCGTTTTAAAAAGTACTTCTGGTCACCTTCTCAAATGACAAAATACATTAGAGAACTGAAAACTGACACCATGCTATGAAGCTTCTAGCATTAAACTGAAATGTTTCTGGACAGTCAGGGCAGCTTTACAAGGATGCCAAATTGGGATGGAGGAAAAAATTCAGACTATTAACCAACATGTCTGGAAGCTGATTTTTCCAGTTATTTCTTGAAAAGATAACAAAATACCTTAAGCACTTCAAGGTGGGATTATTATAAACCATCCACTATAGTGCGAACTCTGACTTCTCGTCCATTGCTTTCTCCAGCGTGAGCCAAATCCTGAAAATCTCTGGCCAAGCAATTCCTACTGCTAAAATCCCAGCATCACTGGGATTTCTGCATAGATATTGACCTCAAAAATCAGATTTAAATCTATTTCCACAGATCAGTAAATGACACAAACACAACTGAGTCTTCATGTTTGACAGTAACACTTGGAAATCCTGAGATATTTTCAAGCTCCAGCTCAGAGTGCTGTGATTACATAGTCACTGCTGTCATGTTAAAAGGTCTGGCCCTCAACTGCTGAGAATACATGAAAAATATGAAAAAACCTAAAGGTTCAGAAAGCCACAAAATAGGTAAGTGCTGAAAAAAATAAACAGTTCATTATTTCAACCTTTAGAACTGGCAACATGTAGTAGTTTATAAAAAGAAAAGAAAACCAAAACACGCCTGTCCCTTTCCCCCGTTTCAGTTTCTATAGCCTTCCTCCCTGTCATACGTATTCATGTTTCCTATAAACTATAAGCCCTGGTTCCTCTTTTAAGGACATTCACAAACTCCAGTTTACACGCTACTGCAGAACTGTAGAACCAAGCTGGAGAGGTAACCTCTTCATAATATAAAAATGAATTCTAGCGCTTATGTGCACCTGAAAGCATATTTGCACGTTATAAAAGAAACCTACATTTTCTATGGCTAAAATTTAATAGTGTAGCCAAAATAATGAAATGTTTAATAGGAAAAATAACAGAAATACATTCTACAATGAAACAAAAACCAAACATACAAAAACATGCTCATTAGTGTTTAACACAATAAGCATCAATGACACTGACAATTCAAGAGGGTGGTGCTTCTATATAGAGGCTTTTGTAAATATGCTTTAGTAATACATCACCAATCAAGTAGGAAGCACATTTAAATAGCGTCAAATTGAAATACACAGAGAGGACTTAAGCGAAGATCTCATTGGTGTTTATAGAGCAAAAGTTAGTCAAGACAACATAAAGTAAAAAGCTACTGTATAAAAACTTGGTAACAACTTAAACTACAAATGGATTTCCTTTAATCTGTTTGCCCTGAAGGACAACATTACATTGTTTCAAATTGAATGCAATTCCCTTTAGTACCAAACCTGTGAGATGTAATATACTGGTGATAAACACAAAGTGGATCTAATTGAACGGATGGGAAAAGAATGCCGTTCCAGGTTTTTAAGCACTGCAGTTTTAAGAGAATAGTCTAGTGATACACAGTGTGAGCAAATTCATTATTGCATCTTCTCAATGAAAGAAGATAAGCAATCTGAATAAAAGACGCGAGTAAAATAGCCGAAATACAATACAGATTCAAGCGTCTTTCAGTTCTTGAACACAAGTCACCAAGCGTTTTAAGTTGGAATTCTTAACGCTTTCTTACCATATTCCAGAACCTGCTCAGCAAAATGTGGGGAGAAATCTCCATAATCTTTAGGATTTATAAATTAACAAAATATATGATGTGCTATTGGGATATTCCCCCTTTTTTTTTTTTTTTTTTAAAGAAAGAATACT
>Ga0065711_1045654_pt1 | contig 13328 bp, 5 predicted proteins | sample Hoacrofraction12_FD_59098 | JGI IMG/M metagenome (GOLD analysis project Ga0065711, IMG submission 59098) | Hoatzin crop microbial communities from Cojedes, Venezuela - Epithelial fraction 12 v2 (version 2) | ecosystem: Host-associated > Birds > Digestive system > Esophagus > Crop | place...
ATTCAAGACCCGCCTGGACAAGGTCCTGTGCAGCCTGCTGTAGGTGACCCTGCTTTGGCAGGGGGGTTGGACTAGATGACCCACAGAGGTCCCTTCCAACCCCTACTATTCTGTGATTCTGTGTGATTCTGTGATTCTGTGAGCCTTCAGCACAGGAAAGACATGGACCTGTTGAAGCAGGTCCAGAGGAGGGCCACAAAAATGACCAGAGAGCTGGAACACCTCCGCTGTGAAGAAAGGCTGAGAGAGTTGGGGCTGTTCAGCCTGGAGAAGAGAAGGCTCTGGGGACACCTCATTGCGTCCTTCCAGTACTTAAAGGGGGCTTATAAGAAAGATGGGGGCAAACTATTTAGCAGGGCCTGTTGCAATAGGAGAAGGGGTAATGGTTTTAAACTGAGAGAGGATAGATTTAGACTGGATATAAGGAAGAAATTTTCTACAATGAGGGTGGTGAAACACTGGCACAGGTTGCCCAGAGAGGTGGTAGAGGCTCCATCCCTGGAAACATTCAAGGTCAGGTTGGACAGGGCTCTGAGCAACCTGATCTAGTGGAAGATGTCCATGCGCATTGCTCATTGGACTAGACGACCTTTAAAAAGGCCCCTTCCAACCCAAACTATTCTATGATATTACAGCTATTCTATGATTATTACAAAATGGCTTTCTGTCAGTCTCTAGCCCTTGGAGGCAGTCGTCCACTGTATCTATCTCCTTTTAAGTGCATTGAGTTTGTTCACTTGTATTGTTTTTGCTTTGCCTTTCAAGCATGTGAACATTTTACTTATATTAATAGGAGTCCAGTACTGCAGCAAGCTGTTGTTACTCATGGGTTTAGAAAATGAAGTAAAAAGGGAACTCTGATGATTTTCGAGGTGAATTAGAGAGGTATTTTGACAAACAATTTTTTTTTTGTCAAATGTTAAATAAAACTGTGGGTTGCAGGGCTCTTTCGTAGTTACACAGTCAGCTTTCAATTATTGAAAATGGAAATGGAGTAGACTAACTCGTGTAAAGCTAAAACATAGGTAATACAAAGCATACGCACATTAGGTAAGAACTTCCTGTGTTTATTACATTTATTGAGGAATGGAATTAAGCTGAAGTAAAAAGTGAGATGAGAAATTCAAAGAAAAATGGTGTGTGTTTTTCCTTTTTTTCTGCTTTGTTTTAGCATGGCACTGCTAATCTGCAACCTGGGTTACACACCCACAGACAACCAAGCATTGACTGTACAATTCTGCATACCACATAGACAACTTTCTTCGAGTTTATATTCATTGAGAGCTGTGTAAGTGCACACTACTAATCTGATTGACTTTTCAGAGAAAAGAGGAGGCTTGGTCTGAGCTACTGTTCTTGAAAACTAAAATTCAATATATGTTCTATGCTTTTGTTTACGGAAGTGATTTTGAGTGTGAAAAAATCCGTGATCTCAATCAGTAATGATCGTAAGCATTCTCTGGCCATGACCATTAACAACAGGACAAGATGACATTTTGCAATGCAAATCAAAGAGTTTGATATTATACACCGTGACTTTCCTTGAGTGGCCTGAAAATAGCCCATGCTTTACATATAGAAAAAAATATGATGAAGCTGTCCATTTAAATGGATAAAGTCTTCAGCTAGCCAGCATGGAAAAATAAGGGTGAATTTCAAAGATTGCTTGTTATAAATAGCGAAGAGTTTTTGTGGTGTTTTTTGTTTGGCTGAACTGTGTAATTACATAAGTATATGATGATCAAAGGAGTGCCAGAGTAAACAAGTTAGATTTTTTGATAGTCTAAAAAGGAAATAAGTAACAACAATCTTCAGCCATTTGAAATAAAATAATTGCATTTGTCCATAAGTTTCATAAAATTTAGAGACAAAACAATTATTGCCATTGTCAGTACTTTGTGATTTTATGTACCTGATGCATTTAAAGAACTGTGTCTTTAGACAGTGAGTTGATTGATGCAGCCCAGTGAGAGACTTACGCATCACAGTTTTTGTACTATGTATTTAATAAGCACAAGAGATATAAAGACAGAACTCATCTGATATAATATGCAACAAATTCTGCATTAGCTACAACAAAACTCCAAATATTATGCAAATTACTGTCTCCAGAGATTGTTCAGAATTATCTCTGTGCTAATTCACAAAAAGTCTACTTCACCTTTGTTAAAGAGCCATCTAGTTAAAGATGTGTATTTTTTTCATCCCTTCACTGCTTGGCTAAGACAAGTTCTTCTGTAATGTGGAACTAGAAATCCCGAGTATGAAATTATTTATTTGAATTTCAGTTATTATGCTACCTATATGTGACATTGTTGTAGTCACATTTTAAATAACCCCACAAAATTTATGGTTGAAGGATGTGAATGATCACTTACAATGCAAAAAACCAAAAAACAATCACATACTTCCATTTCGTTCTTACTCATATTTCCATGAAAGTTTCAGTTTTAGGAATGCAGAGGCAAACTCTGAAATACAAGTATGTTGGAGGGGAAAGAAAGAACAGCCGGAAACACATCTATTAAGGTTATCTTTGCAATGAAGAAGGTTATCATACATGCATTGCATTTTCTGCATGGTTATAATCTTATCAGCTTTCCCACTTTTTGCCAGTGTGTAGATGCGATATAGATACAATTCTGATGCCACCATTAACTACAGCATTTCCTGAGCCCTTTTATTTTCATTCTATAACCATCAAGCTCAAGCATGCTAACATCCTTATGCAAATTGAAGAAATTGCTGAAAATGGAAAGTTTTGCACTGGAGTAATCTTGGCGGATCGGGTCCTTGAGACAGTGTGAGAGAGTGGCACAGATACTTGATGACTACTCTAGGCAGCACGTTGGAGGATACAAACAAAGTTTTCACCCCTGTTCATGAGCCAGTTAAAATCCTGCTGTTGTCCCGTAATGAAACCACCTCCCATGGAACTGGCCCATTGCAGGACTGCAACCCACTTCATGCTGGGTTTTACTAGGACGTTGGTTGTGCATGCCCAGAGTACTAACAGGTGAAATTCAGCAGTAAGCAGAGATAAGAAATGCCTGGACAACATTTGTAGGCTACAGACAGGTGATACGTGCTTGTCTTCTCAAAACAGAAGAAGTAACAGAAGAAGCAGCGGCCCAGAGATAATTGTTTTTTGTGAGCTGGTTGATATTTTGTGCCCTGTTGGCCCCTCAGAAGTGACTGAGAAGATCTGTTTTGTTCTTGATTTTGTTTTTTTTTGGAAAATGCGTGCCATCTTAGCTGCTCCATTCTATCCCACCCATTACCAGTTGAGCACTTGATTTTATGCTTAGTCGAGTCTGTATGTTCCTTAAAATACATATTTAATAGTAAAACTTATTTGTAGCTGTGCACTGATTATGGAGATATATATCAGTGTAGGTACTTGCTCATTTTCATAAGCACTTCCTGTGTCACAGACACACAAATCCTGTTTTTGAAATTAAGGCACTCTACAATTATGTGTTTCCTGAATTCTCTGTGAAGGCCCTTAAGCTTTGGATATTTCTCCTATTTGACTGAAAACACTCAATGCAGATTATTAGGGCACACCACAGGGAACATTTGATTTCTCTGACTGCAGGACTGTTTGGACATCATGAGGACTGGAAATGTATATTTAGCTTCTGTATAATAATTTATGGTAATGACTGGGCAATAGAATCGACAGCGGTGGGACTGCTAGAATAGGATATTTCGGTAACTGCAACTTTAAATTACATTGTAAGACATGGAGCACAAAGGAGAAATGCTCCTTTTGTAAGATGATTATGTAAATGGGAAGTAAACACACACAAATGAGCACAGTTCTATAGGATTTTGATTAACATATTCAGTCATAGCTATAGCAAGATGGGCATAAAACAAAAAAGCAAGAGGAAGTAGCGTACTATTTGATGTGTAATCCCTGTAACTTTGGCTCGATTCCTGCCATCCCAACTCAAGGAAAATTTTCCCTTCTCTTTTGTGGAAACTTGTCTCAATAAAGACTATAAGATCGTGATAATTTATAGAAGTGTTCATGTCTTTTGCTTGACTAGTTCTCAGTGAGAGCATGGCATATCAGGACTTTAATAGCTGTCATAGTCTCTGTGCAAAAGCCATCTTTTGATTGATTTCAGGAGGGAGTGTATGTGCGTATATATATGTACATATACTTCTCTCAGACTCGCCAAAATAATGTAGTGTGGGCACTTAGTATCACAACAGAGTACGATAAATGAGTATGAAATCAAATGCAGGGAAGGTGAGAGACATTTAGTAATAGCTTCCTATGACAATAGCTGTAAATAATGCGTTTGGACTTATTTGGAAACCTGCTTGTAAGTTCCTAAGTAGTGGTAAGGGCGTCTGCAGCAAGGTGAGGTGCGGTGCTGCAGCTGAGTCCTTGTCCCCACTTCTTTACGTAGGGGCAGACTGGAAGCAGTACACTTTATAGGCTGGTTCCTGCCCCAAGCACCTTGCGTGGTAGTAATATTCACTAAACTCAGCAGCCTGAGGATTTACTCCAGGTGGATTATTCAGTCACGGTCAAATTTTTGAAATTTGTTTTTCTTTCAGTGTTTTCTGTGAGTAGTTTGTGCTCCTAATAGGTGGAAAGAAGTGCATGTAAAGGGAATGAACGGGTTGAGCAAATCCTTTTCAGCCCAGACTTGGTGTGAGGAATTTCATAAGGATGGAGATAGGTGTGGAAGCCCCTCACAGTTTTACCATCTCTCTCAGACACTCTTGTATTTCAGCGTAGTTAGCATATATGCACACAAGGGGCTCAAACAGTCTGCGGTCTGCGCCAGTCAGCATTCAGTCTCTCTTTCCAATGTAAATCTCCAGGAGGACAGACACCAGTATTGGTGGAGACTCTTCTGCATAGATGATGTAGAAGAGGCACATGGTCACAATGCTGAGATTTGCTGTATCCCTTTTGGTTGGAGGAAACAATTCAATTTTGTATCTTTTGTATTAAAATTTCATGTTAAATTTCAGTATCACAGAAAAGCCCATTGCCCCCTCCCAACCAGGAAAACCACCAGTCTAGCTGGTAAACACAGTTTTGGTGGGAATATTATGATACTTTGGCATCAGTTAAATAAACGCTCATACAATAACAATTGCTGCAATATTTGATTATATGAAACCCCTGAAGGGGTTAATTTCCTGCTTTGGCATTTTCCGTATGCAAAGATCCTCACTCCATTTCATGCAAGACAGGTTTGGCAAATGTGGATGCTTTGGGTGGTATTGACATCTAAGTTACGCCATCTGAGGACAAGTGCTTGCTGCTAAATAATGTATTCATTTAAAGTTCAGAAGAGACTGTGCAAAGCTAGCTACCACAAAAAAAAACCAAGCAATGTTTTCCTAAGTCACGTATGTGATCCATTAAACATTGGCTTTGGTACCTGGGTATTGTGAGACTTAACATTCAAACCTGATACAGAATTAGAACCAAGCTGTCAAGATAATTTCTAGTCACTGAATGTAACTATGAAATGTTATTGTTGCATACATTCTACTTGACTGCCTCTCTACAAATATTGAAAAAGTGCGTATGATAAGACTCAGATGGAAAAGCCTTGACCGTACTTAAATTAGTGATAAAATGCCTGTTGCTTTCAGTGAAGGCAGGATTCTATGTATCAACCTTAATTTCTAAAGACAGTGGATGTATGCCATACAGTGAATGTATACATTACACTGATGTATGCCCAGCATGTCTAAGAAATGAGTTTTTAAGGCCTAGTTCACATTCTTAAGCTCTTTAGTTCTGTTTTCTTTGTCAAGGTCTTCATATTATGCTTGCAGCAGTGAAATCTGAACGCTTGTTGTGATTTGTATTTATATAACCATGTTGCTTAGTAGCCTCTTTATAGACAAGTACCCCCTTTTATTAGGTTCCTTGAAAAAGCAGCCCCTGTCTAAAAGCAAACAATTAAAAGATAACACAAGGTGGGTACAGACAAGTGGGATTCTGAGGAAATTATGAGACAGTGTTGGTGAGCATGATGGGCAAGGAGATCCCAGCATATTCAGGCTGCTCCTTTTTTTTTTTTCCTTTTTGTGGTGGGGATAGAGATGATTGAAAAAGAAGGCTTTAAAAGAACTGAAAAATAACAAGGGATGGATTCTCAGAAGAGAAGACCAGCTTGGGAGAAAGTACAAAAGCTGTTTCCTGAAAATCTAATTGTCAGTGATAATTGTTAGTGATAGCCTGTCAACATGAGCAAATTGGAACCTCTTGATAAAGAAGGAAAGACTTTAGGCCAAGATGAGCAGAATGAAGTCGCTTCAAAGCTGAAGGAGGAATAGAAAATAGCTACCGATTCACAGCATTAGGAGAAAGAGGTCATTAGAGGTCATGTTGAAAGTAAGGTTCAGTGAAAACAATTGGTGAAAGCCAAGGAGATTGACTCCAGGATAGCTGCCAAAATAAGAGCAATACGGACCCCACTCCTTGGAGTTTTTTTGGTTGGTTTTTTTTTGTTCGTTTGTTGGGGTTTTTTTTCAAATTAAGGAAGAGACTGCATAATTCCAGAATTGTTATGGGAGGAGACAGAGGACAGAAGAGAGTGATGAAACCAGCAAAGGAGTGGTTGAGAGACAGGACTGGATATTGGCAAGAGTGGTGGGAGGTGAGGATAGCTGAAGGGAAGGGCTGGCAGAAGACCAAATGTGGATGAATGTCCTTGGACTAAAGTGGGGAGATGTGGATTTGAGATTCCAGGAGGTGGAGGACTCTGGAAAAATGGAAAGGATGATGATAACAAGAAGGGGGAGTGACATCAGTCAGGGAAGGGGAGGGACAAAGAATCAGAGAGCAGCTGTGTTGTGGGAGGATGGCAAGAGCCAAGAGTGAGGATGGCCTGGACAGGAGCAGGTTGCTGTTGTCTAGTAGAGGTTCTTCTTGTCAATGGCATTGTGCTAACCCACGGCAAAAGGAAGCGATGCCAAGGGGTTCCAACATTAGTACGGTCTGGGCAACTGTGGTCTCAGTGCTCTCAGCGTCTTGCAGCCAGTATTACGTATGAGTTCAGTAGGAGAGTGAAGAAAGACTGAATAGTACCCATGATTTACTGTTCTTTCCTTTTTAACATTTTGACAGGATTTTCTGTTCTACTTCCATATTTTTGTTGCTTGTTTTGTAATGTTACTCTAGTAAGAAAAACTACATGTTCTTTGTAAGTGATGCTATGTATTTAGAGTATGTTGGCCCAGCAATTTTGATAACTTTCAGACTGAATGATAGCATTTCAGAACAGTGAAAGTGCAGTTTCTGTGCAATTTGAGAGCACTGCGGTGTTTTATTATCATTATCTCCTATAATGGTGGTATCTTGGTCTGGTGAAGTGACCATTAGGATGAAAGCCAGTAACTTCCAGGTTCTCATTGCAGCTTTGCCACTAACGTCATTGCATGGGTGACCTTGGGTGATTTGTATAAGCCAACTTTTCAGCTATCCACTAATTTTAAGCAGTCCAAGGACATTTTGGGATCCCAGTTTAAGTGAATTGATTCACTAGTGAATCAATTTCCAAGGGAATGCAGCACCCATAAGTATACATTATGTTAATGTGGTAGATGTGTAGGTGATAAAACTGATCGAAAATGTCCTGTTTAACTTGTTTTGCCAAGTCTTCGCCTTCTGCAGGAAATTTCAACTTCCACTTCTCAGACTTCTCCTTCCTGAGAAACCAAAAATCTTCTGTGAAGATAAGTTTGATTTCCTGACCATTCTTTAAGATTAGGGCCAGAAATATTTCCAATACTCTTCCAAAATGAAGGTAGCCAGATTAGTGGTGAGCTTGAAAATGTGGGTTGAAAACTTTTTTCTGCATAGTTTGCCAGTTGAATGAAGTGACTAATAATAAAACTTACTTGAAGGATAAGAGACTTAATTATGTAATGTTTCTAGATTTCTGAAACTCGTTATAAATCAGGATTCACCCCCTGTAATTGACAAGGCCATAGGAAGATGCCCACAGCCGCCCTAGGCAAGCAAATAATTGTTGGAATTTTCTCAGTTAAAGGTTGATGAGGCAGTGTGGTGGTCAGCTTTCACTGCTGACAGTAGGCTGCAGCACAAAAGTTTGGAGACAACTGTGACAGATGATTTGGGATGTTCAGATAACCTCATCTTGCCAAGAGATATGTTCATTAAGTTGTCAAAGAACTGAAATGTGTGCATTGCCCATCCATCTGGCATATAATTTAAATACAGCTGAATTCCTGACCTCAGATATGATATAAGCATTTTTGAGTAGACACGACTGATAAATTTGCATAAACAGAGGCTCTTAGAATAAAAATGCATTTTAAAAGGACAATAAAAAAACCACTTCTGAGATCTAGACACTTGTGACAACGTTGATAGGTGGTAACATAGTCAAATAAAAAAATATTTTACTGACTGCTAAATAATATTTTTTAAATGTTTGCACAGAATCTTTAGTACAATTAATAAAATCTCTCTGTAGCCTGAAGAAAGGTGTCAGCAGTTGAAGTGCCTGAAACTGAGATACTGAATTCATCACAATGAGTTTTCTGAGGGCTGAATAGATAATCTGCATGATTTTAAATATTAAAAGCCTTTGTCAGGGTAGATGTGCCTGCAAAAATGCAAGCTGGCATTTGCACATGATTAAGTCACAGTTGTCTGGGCAATTCCATATCTGGGTTACCACAAAATATTATAAATAAAAACAAGTATTGATGCCTGATTTTTTTTTTTAATTGCTTCCATCAGGCAGCAATGCTGTCATCAGTTAGGTGGATTTTAGCAATATTATTTTAAGACCTTGATATTTGAAACCTGATCATACCGATAAACTGTTAGAACTAAAACCTGCAAAACCTGGGGGATACCTAATGACCCTATGGGAATAGTAGCACCGTGGAGGCTAGGTGTGTGCCTTGGGGGTCTGTATGAGCCACCTAGGTTCCCTTGACTGTCAGTGGATCTTCAGCAACCAGATTGATGGTTTGATGGATAGGTTTGGAAAGGGGTTCTCTGAATTCTGGAGGCTTTCAATGTAGGCACCTAAATCAGAGCCTGAGGCTTGATGGTGAACACCCTTTCAGTCTTTCTTCAGGTCTCTGTGTGAGAATGCTGCCACAGACTCAAGACTGAATATAACAAAAAGGGAAGACTCATTCTTTATCTGTACAGGAGAGCTGGTGCATTAATTCAAACTTCTACACAAGCAGATGGCAATATTTTCCACTCACTTTTCTCGGCATGGAGTGCATCACTGTCTTCAAGTCACGAATCTGGGGATATGTTTAGCAAGAGAGCTAATAGCAAAGCCTCCCTCTGCTGTATGAGCAGTTTAAAGAGTGATGTATTTCTCGCAGTCTCACAAGTGTGTTGAAAACTTGCTGCACTTGTGGGCTCTTCTGAACAGCCTGTCAATAGCTGTTCCTGCCAGTGAGGCTCTTGTGGATGCCCACGGGACACCCCTGTCAACACTGTGGGCGCAAGTGACCCTGTCTTCCAGTAGATCCTCAAAATCCACATGGAATTTAGTAGTTCCATAGGGCAGAGACTTCTTCCAGCACTCACGTGAAGAACGTAAATGCAGACTCGTAATGTTTTGTTGCCGGAAGTATAGGTATTAGGTATTTCTATGGCAATTGTCCTATCACCACTTCCTCCACACAAGTACTGCCGCAGTCTTTGTCAGTTTGTTCCTTTCTCCTTTTCCACTTGCTACAGCCTTGAGACATGGTGTTCTTGGAGGGCGACAACTACAGAACTCAACCATAGTTGTCCCTATTCAACAAAAACTCCGCAAATACAAATTCATGTCCTGAGCTAGCTCTGTTTGATGCCCCCGTGCTTGCTTCCAAGTGTCTCATTGTAGGAGGGCAGAGTTCATTCCCAGGTGATAACTTAGGTTTACCCTATCGGGACTGCTTAAATCCATAAACATTTGCAGCATGTGGTCTTTTGCCTGTCTTTATTGTTCAGTCGTATGGAGGCTTAGGAGCAACCTGAAGTGCAAAATGCTCCATGACCCTTGCTCTGCCCATCATGGGTCCTTGCTTCAGCTCTCAATGACCATCCCATAGTACCTTCCTACACATACCATCTAGCAAAGAATCCAAACAGACTGGTATTCTGGGATACCTCTGGTGGGTTCAAGCTGTGCTGTGGTTATGCCTGCCCCATTGCTACTGCTTGAAGGGCGCGTTTATAAAAGGCGGCATGCCAGCTCTTGAAAGCCTTGTCCTGAATGCAGGCTTGCATCCAAAGAGTTCAAGCTATGGCTGTAAGCCACACACAGCTCACGAGGTGATTTCTGCAGTCTGAGGGGGTGAGCAAGCGCTTCTGTACTCAGGAACTGTGGTGGCATGGGCATGTCCTTAGCAAAATGGTTGACTAGTCAGGACACTCATACCTCTGTTGTCATTGTTCGTGACTCTAACCCAAGCAGCACACTGAGCAGCAAGAGTTGTCTCTGAGGACCAAGGAAAGAATAAACCGTGGGCACTGCGAGGTGGGCAAAGGGAGGAACTGCAGTGGGAGGAATGAGATGGACATTGGATTTCAGTGTGAAAGAGGAGGACATACAGATGGCAGAAGTTCTAGTGTCAGAAGGCAGGGTACCTGGGAGCAGGGTGGATGCTGGGGGAATAGAGGTGAAGTGGACAGACTACAAGAGACATAGGGGTCTTGGGGCAAGGAGCAGAAGAAATGCATGGGGAGGTAGGCAAGTGGGTCTGGATGGGAGAGTACGGTGGTTTGAAAGGCTGCTGGAATGTAACCATTCATTAATAGCCATTCTGTGCATTGCGAGGTCAGTTTCGACGCAGCCAAGGTGTCTGATTTAGGGAGAAATGTGAAACGTGCTCAAAAAATGAGATAAATGCAGCCACAGGGTTCTCAAGGAGTACGGGGATCAGTGGCAGTTGGACCCGGTGATGCTTTTTTTTCCAGGCCATCTAGCAATTCTGGTGCACACTCCATCAAGTCGAGGGGAGGTATGGGAAGCCATACCTGAAGGAAACATGTGATTTGATGCTTCCCCTGCAGCCTCGCTTGGTGTGCTCCTGCGAGGCCTTAACTGGAACTGAGAACTGCTGCTCCTTCACAGAACTCCTGAGGGAGAAGGGAACAGCATTGCCTTGTGCCCTCATTGGGATGATTTCTTTCCTCCTTTTCTCCCGTGTGACGCAACCAGGGAAATTAATATTGCAACCCATTGAGCCTGCTTGGTGAATCTGGCACAGCACTATTTAAGATGATTGAGATTTTGAATTTTCTTTTTCAATTGATTCCATCTAACTCAGCATTTGAAAAACTTTGAAGACCATATTACATGCACAAGCACAGTTGATTTGTTTGTTGCGAGGACCCCAGTCACAGAATGTGTATATCCAAGGCCATTGTGAAATTAAACCGTTTAAACAAGTCTGCGTGTGAGCAAATAACATTCAGCCTCCTGGTTCCCAAAAAGCATCGAGGCAGAGCCCGGAGAACCGAAGCTTTCAGTGCAACAATGCCCTCTGGAGCCTTCTCAATCATCGCGAACCAAAGGACATAAAGGAGAAAAACAGAAAAAGGCCTTGGTCACCGATGTAAAAATGAATAGCGCAGTGCGATGAGTAATGAAAGCAGCTATACTGCAAAAGCAATGGAAATATAAAGACATTCAACCCCATCACGAATACCAACAAATATTTTTCAGCATTGAATGGAAGGCAGCAAGGAATTGAGAATTTTAAACAGACTTGGAAAGGATGACATACAATAACAAAGACGTTTTTTAATTTTGCTTAAAGGTGCTGGCAGCATTCTAACAAAGAAAAATCAACAAGCTATTGGGAAGGAAAAAAATAATTTGCTCTCTCGGAAATCTATTTTAGATGCAGATCTTTTTCTGCTGTACATCCTTTCACATTTTGATAGTGTTTGTGTCAACGCAAAGATGATATGTTACCTTGTGCTGTCAAGCGCTTACCAAAATAAACCTCATCAACAAGGCATTAAATAATAATATCACCTTTCCCCTGAAGTTTTTATATTCTCTGTGATGTACTTATGCATATTTTTAAAAGAACTTAAATTATTGATTCCCTCCTTCCATCAAACCTGTCTAACCAGTGAAGTGTATATAGAATACAGTCCTGTACTAAGCTCTGTTAAAGAACAATCCACAACCCTTAATTGAAAGCATGGGCTTGTTAGAAGTGAATTTTTTGAATTTATGAAGGACCTAATCTTGCAAATAAAACCTATAACCAGTAACAACTCATCATTGCTGATACTTCTGATAGCAGATATTATTCTCAGTAATACACATGCACAGAATTGGATTCAAGGATGCAAGAATCACATTCCAATACCTGCTTCTCCACCTAGTATTTTTGTGTTAAAGTGATGGAAAAGCTGAGGTTAAAAGGGACATCTGGAGATCATCTAGTCCAAACACCCACTCAAAGGAGAGTCAGCTAGAGGAGGTTGTTCAGGGCCACATCCAGTCACTTTTTTAATGCTTCCAAGGGTGGAGGGTTCGCAGTCTCTTTGGGCAGCCAACAGTTCCAGTGTTTGACCACCCTCACAATAAAGAAGTTTTTTCATATTTTTAAGTGGTATTTCCTGTTTTTCAGTTTGAGCCCATTGCCTCTCATCCTGTCACTGAGAAGACTCTGACTCTGTCTTCTTTAGTCCCGCAATCAGGCACTGATAAGATCCCTCCTTAAGCAGTCCCAGCTAAGCAGTCCCAGCTCTCTCAGCCTCTCCCCATATGCCAGGTGATCCAAGCCAGGGACTACCTTGGTGGCCCTTTGTTGGACTCTCTCCAGTATGTCCATGTCTCTTTTGTACTGGAGGTTCCAGTGCTGGACCCAGCACTCCAGGTGTATCTCACCAGTGCTGAGCAGAAGGGGAGGATCACTTCCCTCAGCCTGCCGACGATGTAGCTCCTAGAGCAGCCCTGGACACTGTTGGCCATCTTTGCCACAGGGGCTTATTGCTGGCCCATGTTCAATTTGGGGTCCATTAGGATCCCAAGGGCCTTTTCTGCAAAGCAGCTTTCCAGCCAGTCAGCCCCCAGCCTGTACCAGTGCCTGGGGCTCTTCCTCCTGAGAGGAATTCGTAACTCAATTCTATATTATCAGGATAGTTGCTGCCAGTGTTTGAAAAGAACTGAAATAATGACTTGGGAATAAATGACTTGTGTTACTGTAGTTGAAAGAAAGGTTATTTGGCAAGGGATGTCAAAAACAACAAGAAGGGCTTCTTCAACTACATCAGCAGCAAAAGGAAGGCTAGAGACAATGTGGGGCCGCTGCTGAATGAGGCGGGTGTCCTGGTG
>Ga0065711_1045657_pt1 | contig 13328 bp, 9 predicted proteins | sample Hoacrofraction12_FD_59098 | JGI IMG/M metagenome (GOLD analysis project Ga0065711, IMG submission 59098) | Hoatzin crop microbial communities from Cojedes, Venezuela - Epithelial fraction 12 v2 (version 2) | ecosystem: Host-associated > Birds > Digestive system > Esophagus > Crop | place...
GGGGCAACGGGCACAAACTGAAGCAGAGGAAGTTCCAGCTGAACACGAGGAAGAACTTCTTCCCTCTGAGGGTGACGGAGCCCTGGACCAGGCTGCCCAGAGGGGCTGTGGATTCTCCTTCTCTGGAGATATTCAGGACCTGCCTGGACGCGGTCCTGTGCAGCCTGCTGTGGGTGACCCTGCTTCAGCAGGGGGCTGGACTAGATGACCCACAGAGGTCCCTTCCAACGCCGAACATTCTGTGATTCTGTGAAATTTTCAGAGCACATTACAGATGTCTTTCATAAAATACACGTTTAAGAGGGAAAGCAGTCTGTCTACCAGGCTGGTAGAAGCAGCTTTCTGTTCGTCTAGGAAAAGGAGACTTTGTTCATTCAGAAATATTTCCAAAACTATGCACTGGCCGGCTAGTACTAATGCAATGATGATATATCAGGAATATTTTTTTAAAAATGAGATTATATATAAAACTAATATATAAATACTTACATATACGTACACACATACATATGCAAACATAGCCAGACCAAGCTGGCATTCAGACAACAGGAAGAATCTACATAGATGCAACAATCTTACAGCCAAGCTTGCACACACACCAGCACGCAGCACAAGCTGCAAACCCACATGCAGGCAGCAAGTACCTAAGGACCATACCTTTTCAAATATTGTATCTAAATTCAGAAATTCACATTCAGAAACACAATACTCAAACACCTATTTTCATAAAAATTTATCTTCAGTATTCCTCTGGCACACATGAATACTCTTTATTCAAGAACAACAGTTTGGTACTACTGACAATGAAGAGTACTCAGTTTATAAGAGTAAGATTTCATATATAATCTATATGGGAGAATGACTAATTCTATACACAATTTAGTACTGTAGTCTGCTCTTCACATCACTGCTTTTAATAAAAAAAAGACACTCGAACTAACACCGTTTCAACTGACGTAGTGCTTGCAGACTCAGTTTGCTCCTCCCACGTGAAGTAGCAACAAGACATCAATTATGAAAGGTATTACACTGGCGATACACAATATAGCCAAGTCATACATGATCTGAAATATATAGCAGCTAAGTCAGAGATCAGAGTAATTTGTCTCCACTCTTGTATATTTGGTAAACTTGGTTAGATTAGGTATTTTTTATTTAGAATTTATTTATCATTGTTAACGAGTTTAAATAAAGGCTTAGACATAAATTGTATGTTTTCGCCTTTGTTTTACTAGTGATTTGTTGATTGCCTACACAAATAGATGTAAAAAGTATGATTAAAAATCTAATTCAATAACAATGCAAAAAACCAAAATATCGCACTGACAGCACACCAACTGATAAAAGTTACCAGCTTGAACTAGTAACATCACACTATTTCAGCATCCGTATCAGATGAATTCAAAACTGATTAAAGCACTTATCTTTATAGACCTCAACATGTTTAGCATGCTATATAATGAGACTGTTTCTAGAAAACTATTAAATTTAAATTTTTATAACCAAGGTATCTAAATTGTTCTTTAAGATACTTTCCCATCCTGTCATGCAGGAACAGTACACATATCTGCAGTATAACTACATGTTGACACTTTAGTACTGTATTTAGATGGACGTTAACAGTTATGCACAAATGAAGGAAAGCATCAGCTTCATGCTTTTTGCACAGATAGGACAGCTGCTTATGGCTCACTATTTCAGCTATCGCCTGGTTAAGGCACTCAGACATCTCTAGCAGGTCTGCTTAACAAATACAATTGTTCAGCTATCAGGTCCACTTCACTGCTGAGCCACCAATGGGGCAACTGGTCTCAACCTGAGACTGAAGAGCCGTTTAGGTAGGATGTTCAATCCCATCCTTCTTACTCTGCTCTTCAGGCATCAAGCTCCAAGGGGCAGGGGGAGCTTTGTAAGAAATATCTGTGGGAAAGCAACACTTCAAGGCACTCTAGTCATCTGTCAAAGGACTGTGTCTTGACGTCCTTGTTTTTCCAGCATTGTTTTACCTCCCAGTGGTAAAGCTGTAAATCCAGTTGGAGTTGTAATCACAAACGCAGAACCGTCTACTGACTTCCCACCACTGCTGGAATTTCTCAGGTACCTAAGCGATTCAACCTTCTCCTGAAAAATTTTACCATCTAGAAAGAAGAGATAAGGGGAAAGTTACATAAGAACTTTTTAAATTTTCATTCTTAAAATATTTAGGCTCATAGCAGCCAGGTTACATTTCAAGGTGATCACTGGAGGCTAACGAGAAGTGCTCAACTCGCAAGCATCTGAGAAAAAGCACATGAGAACAAATTTTTGTTTTAGTCATTTATCTTTAAAAGTTACTTTAGAACACTGAAAATATTATGAAGTTCTAAAGTAATTATATTTAAAGATGGTCCTTGCAGGCATTCAAGCAGTAATAACTTTGACTTTTTGCCACATCAAACCCAGGTGACTGTTCTCAAACAGGCTCAAAGTATCAAAAAGTGCATTTTACTCTTACTCAGAATTTTACATCTATTAGTATTAGATGACAGATACAGAGAAAAATAACTGTACTGCCTCTGAAACTAATTATTAAAACTGGATACATACGTGGATCTGCAAAAGAAGAAAAGATTTCAAAAGTGGATGATCCTTTCCATGTTCATATAAGTTCTGGCTAAGGGTTGCACAATGCTAATATTAAAGCATGAACTATACATCTACCAGTTTCTCGTTTTTTAAGAGAGCAAGAAAGCATTTGTAAAGCTGGCACCGCTCGCTTTGCCAGAGTGCTCACCTAGTACAGGTACCTTAAGGACAGCCGCTGCCCTGTATCCGCGGCCCTCGCAGCACAGAAGTGCTTTCAGTAACTTGTGCGCCGTGCACTGACGGTGCCTGCCAACGACACCCCGCAGCGCAACTGATCATTCGCAAAAAATGCTCCCCAGGCCTTTCATTTTTTTAGGAGTTCAGTAACAGGAAACAAGAAAGTAGAGATGGAGACAGGACCATATAGACACATTTCTGAAGAAGCCTCGTTTACAGGTAAACTAGACGTTTTTCTAACATTTGCCCAACGGCAAATACATCTATACAGACAGCTAACATTATGCATTCCATTTAGCAGCATCAAACTCTCTTTAAAGAAAGTTAAAGACAACCACCAAAGAGATTATCTATGGCTGCAGACAGGAGAAAGCTCTCCACGAAAGCCAAGCAAGCGAAGTCTAACTATAATGTCTCTCAATACTGTAAACTACTTTTACTTTACTATGTCCCAATAGTTCAATAATTTTTTTTATATACAGTTATTACAATACAGCAATCAAAGAATATATTCACAGAATAGTAATTTACAAGAGTGCAAGAGGTTTTTTAAGATACTAATTTATTACTAGATTTTTATCTTATTGTTTATTTCTAGTTAAATGTGACATATCTACCTATGTGCAGTGAAAAGTAGAAGTTGGTGGGGTTGTGACAGACATATGTGTTAGTGGGAGGGTGAACTGCTAAGAGGAAGTTGAAGACCAGTGTCAGCAACTCCAGGTCTGGAGGAGATCCAAGTACTTCTTCAATTATTTTCACAAACGACCTACAAACCTCCCGAGGCAGGGATGCAAGGTGCCCTTCTTTATGCTCCTAGAAAGGAAGAGCAATGCAGCTGTAAGTTGTTTATATTTTTCATTTGACAAAAATTGTATTTTTTTTAATTGTCATGCTGTAGTAGAACAGACAATAAAAAAGCTTAAATAGTAAAGCCTGCATTCTTTAAGAGGAGCTACTGTACCTACTCAATGCCACCCAAGTTCAACACACTCAAAATTCATGCGCAAACCAAATTTTGCAGATGTTATGCAAGTTTATTTTTAGAAAATTAACATCTTCTGCAAACTATACTACTCCGACTTGAAATGCTGGAGGGTTAAGACATGAATCACCACTGAAAGTGTAGTTTACTGCCATTGTATTACATATTTGTAGAGAAATTAAAATAGTTGCTGATACCAACATTTCAAACATTAAGAACTTTCCAAACAGTAATACACTGGGTCTTCTGTATTTCCCCTTTAATGGCCATTTTTATAGACACACACTTCTGAGATTTCATTGATAATTATAATTTCAGTTTAACAATGGCTATTTGAAAAAAGTCTACCAACTGAACAATGACTTTCGAACTGGACTTCAAGAAACTTATGGAAAGCCTCACTGCAATTATGGCAATTAGCTTGTTTCTAACTTCTCTGTGTTTCACCTCTTTTCTGGTACCGAAGCACCTTAACGGAGAATGCTGGTTGAAAAGGAGTAAATGAAGTTAAATTAAGTGAGGTTTTCGAAGAGAATGATTTATATAGTTCTATCTTTCATTCCATCATTTTCAATAAATTGCCAAATCATTGTTGATGAATTTGAGTAGTTTTTTAAACTGAGAAATTAATTTTTGCCCAATAGGTACGCATATTAGCATTTGTACTCAGGTGCAAAAGACAGGGAAAATACTATGCAACATTCTGTATCTAGGCATTTGCATTAATATGTAATTTTAAAAGTTAACTGTACCACTAACAAGTTCCCATAGGAGAGAATACCACATAAAAATGAAGAAATTAAAAATTTACAGCAATGAAAATTATTTACATTAAAAAAATCATTAAAAGAGGCAAAAAACAACACAAGCATTTCATGTGTTAGAGAGAGAAACTCAGAATAAAAAAAGAATGTAAGATAGAAAATACAGTGTAGAAAAATGGGATTACAATATATATTTTCACAAACAGATACGTGCTACAAGCAGGAAACCACTTCAAAAGTCATGCCCCTAAGAAGTGTCTATCAAAGGGCTGAAGCTTTTTACTCCAGCCATCTCCACGTCATGGAGGAAGCTACTACTGGATCAAAATTTTGAGAGGAGCGCCCAGACTGAGCGCTACCGGCCGGTTGCCCTGTTCACACTGATGAGATGCAGGATAGACGGTTTCTGCTACTTGCAGAGTATCTATGTTTTTCAGGAATGAAGACTTGAACTCATAAGAGACAGCTCACGAGCTAGTAAGAGACATCCCAGGTCTTTATAAAAGGGTCACAGTTCACTTCAGCTCCTACTCATGTAGGATTGTGCTAGTAATGTAGCACCTAGGTTTTGAAATAGTACCAAATGATTAAAATCTCTTGCCCCTTCTGTAGAGCAGTAAGTAGGGCACCCAGCAGGGATCTCTATCAGTTTACACCAACAATACCTGTTGAAGAAGGTGGAAGGGGCCTGGGAGCACAGAGGACAGCGTCTACTGAAATATTTTTTTCTACAGCATTTAGTCTCTTTCCCCACCTCCCCCCCAGGTAGAACTGAGTATTTGCCAAGCACAAAGTAGGATTTCAGAGTGCGAGTACCTGCAGAACCTGACAGGTTAAGAGGAAGTGATGTACCACTTGAGCTTTCAACAGCTGCTTGATGTTAAATATCTGTTGGTGATGGTTAGCTCGGATAAGGATTTCTAGAGCTGCTAACAGAGTTTCCCAAACACCTTGCTGAAAAACAAGACAGGAACATGGCTTCAAAAATGTATTTCTGAGTCTACGCACTGAGAATAAAAAAAACAGACAGTTTAGGAACATAATCAAGTCGAGTTAGTTTTGCACCTAAGCAAAAGACTAAATGACTGCAAATGGTCAGGTCAGAACTAGAAACTACCACAAAAGTTATGCTCATACAAAATTAAGCATATTTTAGTGATTAAGCTACAAAATATTACTTCTTGTCTAACACTAGTTTTATATACTCTTTGCTATATTAAGACTGGATGGCTATTTTCAACGGTTTAACTCCAGAGGGAAACAGGTCCTCCTCAGTCTGAACAAGTTTCCCTAAAAAATGGATCTATTCAACAAGTCATTTACATACATTACATTTGCACAATTTAAAACACTAAGGCTACCTATGTCACTGATAACGGAAGCTTGATGCTACTATCAGCTAGTCAAAAAAATAAGGACCATTAATTTTAGAAAATATTAGTAATTACTGACATCTAACTGGAGAAGTTAATTTCAGGCCTCATAACACTTTACCACCTTTTTTTTTTTTTTAAATATTGACTTTTAGACTTAAAATCTTCCCAAAATGAAAGTAATTACCTCCGCTTTAGACCATATCTTCCAGTCAAGCAGCAGCTTTTCTAACAATTGAACATCTTGGATAACCGCACTAGAATCTGTGTCAAGCATGAATTGCCCGTTTTCATTTATATAGAGGATCTCATCACTGCAGCATCCTTCAAGAAGAGTCTGGAAGAGGGTGAATTTTTTTTTTAATGTCATAAGCACAAAGCAGTACAGTTGTCTTACTCAATTTCTCAAAACCAAAAAAAAAACCACTTTAAAGAGACATTAAACTCTTGATAAGGAAGGCTTATATCTACCTGGTCAATGAAAATAGTTAATGAATTTAGTGACCCCACTGGAGGCATTTAAGAGGCTTCATTCTTTTAACACCAGTATTTTTTTTTTTGAAAGATATTCCAGTGCACTCAAATATTTTTAATGAATTGCTTACAAGTTTAAGTTTACCTTCCCCCCCCACCTCCTCTGAAATCAGTCTTTCAACGCTTCCTGAGCAAGTGCACACCCAGTAAGTTTGCCAAGGACACCAAGCTGAGTGGTGTGGTCGACGTGCCTGAGGGATGGGATGCCATCCAGAGGGACCTGTACACGCTTGAGAGGTGGGCCTGTGCAAACCTCATGAAGCTCAACAAGGTCAAGTGCACACGGGTTGGGGCAATGCCAAGCACAAATACAGGCTGGGCAGAGAACAGACTGAGAGCAGCCCTGAGGAGAAGGACTTGGGAGTATTGGTTCATGAGAAGCTCAGCATGACCCAGCAGTGTGCGCTGGCAGCCCAGAAGGCACAGGACAGAGCTGGAGCTGTTGGAGTGGGGCCAGAGGAGGCCCCAGCAATGATGCGAGGGCTGGAACCGCTCTGCTGGGAGGAAAGGCTGGGAGAGCTGGGGCTGTTCAGCCTGGGGAAGAGAAGGCTGAGGGGAGACCTTACAGGAGCCTTCCAGTACCTGAAGGGGCCTACAGGAAAGTTGGGGACAAACTTTTTAGCAGGGCCTGTTGTGATAGGACACAGGGTAATGGCTTTAAACTAAATAAGGGTAGATTTAGACTGGATACAAGGAAGAAATTCTTTACTCTGAGGGTGGCGAGGTCCTGGCACAGGCTGCTCAGAGAAGCTGTGGCTGCTCCCTCCTTGGCAGTGTTCGAGGCCAGGTTGGATGGAGCTCTGAGCAACCTGGTCTGGTGGAAGGGGTCCCTGCCCACAGCAAGGGGGTGGGAACTGGGTGATCTTTAAGATCCCCTTCCAACCCAGACCATTCTGTGATTCCTTTTTCTCCCCTTACTTATCAGGAGTTTCTAGTTCAAGCCAAACCACTCCGAAATTGAACTTGCTCCAAATCACTGTTCTGCCTTTGTGAAGACAGCTTCAAATGTAAGATTTAAATCACAGCGAAGTTTCTAAACTTGTGCTAACATTGAACAAAACACCAGGTTTGAAGAGCACTCTACCTTCAACATGCAAAATCCAACAATACATTTTGGTTTGATTAACACTCGATGAATCATAGAGTAACCATTACAATTGTCCATCTCCTGTATTCTCTGCTGGTTGTATTTTGTTAAAGATAGTATAAGTTGTAGTGCTAAAGCTTGAGTGTCTTCACAGCTGCTGATCTCTACAACCTGAAGAAAAGGAAAATTTAATAAAACAGTTTAAGTGAGAAACATTTAGAGAAAAGACTTAAAAATGCTTTGTTGCCATCTTAAATCATAGCTTCTGGATTAAATTCGTTTTAAAGATTTTGAGGTTATGTACATAACCTTCATTTTTGGCTATATGTGTACATTCAGATACTATATCTGAGGTGATAATCCCTACTGCGGTAAATAATGATCTGCTAAGAAAATAAAGACCCCCATTAAAAGAATCACTTTTTAAGAAGGTCTAGACTATCTCTACTGGGAAGTATCAAACATTAAAGTTTTATTTTGTCCATGAAGAAACAAACAATTTGACCGATGAAGACCACAGACCCTTCTTCACTCTTTGCTTCCCACAATTCTTGAATCCCAAGAAAGAGCAAATAGTATTTTTACCAAAAATGTTACGAGCAGGAAATCTCACATGAATGGAATTTCAGTTTCTATAGGTTCCCTTGCTGTGTAACCATTAGTTCTCCTGCACTTTGCTACACACGTATACCTGTATTGTCCAACAGCTATTGTTTGCTTGCTTCACTGATGCAAATAGTCTACAGCAGGATTTTCAGTATGTACACAGCATAAATTTACATAATACAATAAGAATAAGGATCTTCTCCTCAGCTTTCACTGTTAATGTTATAATTACAGCAGGCAGTGTCTTCATAAGCAGAAGTCTGAACACCTGACTGTCTCCAGTCCAACACGCACTGGTTACTCTCCGCATACCTTTCAGAACAGTACCACTGCCAGAGGCATACAAAACCAAACAAGTTTTATGTCTACATCAGTATTTTGAACTAGCTGTAGTACTTCAGAGACTCCTAGCACAAATATTAGCATCTCCGTGTAAAGGTCACAGCTAAGCAGTAACTAAGGTAAGGCTCATAGCCTCAGAATGTAACACCACATCTTACATACTAGCAATATTATAAAAAACATTACATGACAGTTTTATAATTAAGTTTCCAATTTAAGACCACCTGTATGATGTAGTCTGTGTTATGCAACAGATTTTTTCTTAAAGAAAATTTCTGGAAAATAAATCACATGCAGACTACAGCAAGCCAGCTAGAATATGTGATGTGCTACCCCAGATCCAAAGACAATGTTGCCCGGGAGAACCGATACATGCACCCCTCTCCTCCAGCCCCCTTACCCTAGCAAAGAGGAAAACAAATGCACCAGTTCCTCCAGTTTCATGTAGTATACCCTGAAGAGTTTTATATTCAACAGGCTGAAGTGTTTTCAGGTGATGAGAGTCCAGTACATTGCTCTGAACTTCTTTTGAACTGAAAGGTCTCTGAGAAGGTACAGCTTTCACTTGACCTTTCAGTCTAATAACAGGTTCATATATGGTGTACTGACTGGGGCAGCACGTGGTATAAACAACAGCAAGGCTCTCCTGAAACAAGAGAAGTTTATACATTTTTTTGAAGAAAGTTTAATACAAACCTCCCTAATTCTCCAAACACAAAAAGCCACACACACAGCAGCCACCTAACAGCAAGCAGCAGCAGCTTCAGCAGTTCATTTCTGCTTTGCCATTGGCGTGCTCTTAAGTTTCGTGTGGATGCACGTGCACTAAAACGCAACAGGATTCCTAAATTTTAGTAAGTGTCTGCAATAGCTACAGCACAGAAAGTTAAGAAAGCACTAAAGAATTCCACCAAGGATCCCCCTCTTATCACAGGAAGAATTAAAATTATTTTGCATAAAAACAAAGTTGCTGACAAATTTAAAAGAAAATGAGCATACAGAGGTATTAGGCAAATTGTTGCCCATTCTACAGTGGAGAGACCAAAACAGAAAGTTATCTCCTACTTTTTCACAAACTCTACAATTTTTAACTTTAAGTCTATGCTTTAACCAGCTTCACCACAAGAAAAAGGATCTCAATGGAAGAAGTTTCTGTACTGATGAAGTGACTTAGAGCAAAACCAAAGCTCAGAAAACGTAAAATGATCATATCTAGGAGGTTATTTACTTAAAATAGAGAAAATTACATTGAAAGCACTTGCATTGTATGCAGAAGTGCAGAGATAATTCATCACCTGAGCACATAGTTGTTCTCTCTGGTTACTTGGTATTTTGTAAAGCAAAATAAGCTTCAAAGTTGCATGATTGATTTGTTAGGCTTTTTACTGATTCCATTGATTCCTTCTTAACCTATCCAATATTTAGCACCGCTGTTTACACGGATCACACCCAGACAGAATGACCCTTTGGCTACAGCTGCAGAGCTGCTGTAGAACAAGATCAGAAAAACCCCTCTAGTGGAAACATCTCATACAGCAGGAATTACCAGCACATGAAGACAATTCCCCAAATATATAGCAGGCTCCACTAGTAAGAAAGTTTTATTTTATTCTTTTTATAGTGTAACTATATCTACACCTGCATCTGGCATGGCTGTTTCAGTCAGGGACGATAAGAAAAGCTACGATCTGCCAGCTGGAAAATGACTTTTCAGCCAAACTTGATGCAAACTTATTCCCTTCTCAAACCCCTCAAAGAATTGGGATGAAGTCTTTTGCTTCTTGTTAAAGCCAAATAAATCCTCCTTTCTTCTCTCGGTTTTAATGTTATAAGGTTAATTAAGCTGTCCTTGGCTACTTTTACACTAATGGAGAGAAGAGCTACCTATTCTCATCCTAGGGCAAGTTACTTAATGCACCTTTGGAGGTGCCTGCTCATCTGATGGATTAAATATACAGTACTCTAGATGCTGGAACATCTAGAAGTTGTCAGCATCCAACCTATAAGATGATGAAACAGTCACCTTGTGTGGAGTTCAGCTCCCACTGAAACAAATGGGAAGAATCCTGCAGTGATTTTAATGAGAACTGGATCTGCTCCTGCCTGCTTTGAGAAAGTGAAGCACTTCAGGAGACAGCAGGAAATGTGTTCCCAGTTTCTTAATCAGTTCTAAGAGATTAAGAACCATTTTGAAGTAGAAACTTACAATTAAAGGCCCAACATCCACTTCCTTTTTTGCCATGAAGAGCTCCTTAATTTGCTCACATTGTAGAATCTCTTTACTTATGTACTTCGAACAATCAGTCAATGTTTTGCCATATTTACAAGGCATTACAGATGTGAAGTCCGGCCCACATGTGTACAAGTAAAATGCTTCCTCTGGTCCAATCTTTGCACCTAAAATCCAGAAAAGAAGCTGTTCACTCTGTAGTGTACAATAAAGCAAAATTCATACCTTGGCTAGCACACTGCGTCAGAGACTTTACAAGGAAGATCACCTGCTGGTTTTTGTACGACCTGCTGATAAGAAACCATCAGTGAAGTCCAGTGCTTCCTGTCAGCTACTGCAGATCACTGATTTCTGACACATCACAGCAAGATCAACTCAGCGGCAAAGGCAGCTGAAACCAAATCAGGAAAATGACCGGCATGAACTGAGGACCAACAGCTCTGAACAATCAGTTACACTTTTTAAAGTTATCTATCCAAGCCTCCTCAAAGTTTTCTAAGTGTGGCAAGATTACAAGTAGCAACAACGGGCTACAACATCATGGAGAACCAGGCAGAGTGACTGAGAAGGATCCAACAACAACAAAAGCTCACTACAACTAACAGGGAGGAAAAAAATAAAAATATGTGGGAAGTAGAAGGCCAGATGAACCTCCCTCCCTTGTCTGGACAGCACATCTCAGGTCAACTGTTTGTGACAATGCAAATTCAAAAGAAGCATCCAGAAGGAGCCAAGCCTGTGATGTACGGGTGGATGACACCTGTACAGCACTAAATCCAGTGCTCTCTGGACACATCATTTACGCTGGCTGTGGGCACACAGCAATAGGACCACGTAGATTCACCAGGAGCTTACATTTATGACAAGCACCTCACCTATGGCCTGCACAAATACACTGTATCTACACCCACACCACGGCAAACTGATTTCACTGGTGTAGTAGTCCCGACCGGGCCACTGCACATGAAGAAGTGCCAGATGACGACCCGCAGGGCTCCAGCCTTCAGCACTAAGCAAACACCCAGAAGTCCTGGACAAAACTTTCCAAGGAGGGAAGAGAACTCTACACCTTCGCAAACCCCGAAGTAACTTCAGCAGTTCTGGAAATAAGCATGCTTTACTCAGAGTGTTCAGTGGTTTGGATTTTGTTGACTTATCAACGTGCTTTGAGTAATTTGAAACTAGTAGTTTAGAAGCAGGTAAGTGAAACCAATTTTCCAGCTGGGAGAGACTGAGTGTTTTAAGAAAAAAATGGAGCAAATACCACCATCTCTCCAATCCCTACCCCAAGGTATTATTTAAAAAAAAATTAAAGAAACACTGAAGTAACTGGAATTGCCCATTACAGCACTAAAAAGAAAGCAAGAGAATAATGGCAGAACACCACATGCTGAAATATTTGCCTCCTTTCTCCCTGATATATTATGCTGGTACAGAATGTATTGTTGCTTTTACTGTAAAAGCTTGGTGTGTTAAAAAAATACCAAATTAAGCCTTTGATCCTGGAGGGGGAAGAGGAAATGAAGGCTTATTCAAGAAAAAGCACACAAAAGTACCATTAAATAGAAGTAGATTTCCAAGATCCCATCTACCCGACAATCGAAGCAATTCTTCTTGAGACGACGTGCAATGGCCAATCATACAAAATGTTTTATTACTGTCAGACGATAAGCTTGATTTTCTTGGTAGCGCATAATCTAAATTAATCTCACATTTCCTAAAAATACATATAAAGAAACAAGTTTAAAAATCAAGAAATGATCAAAATTGCTATCTAAGGTATTCAGCTTAGGTCTAAAGTAGATGTCAGTATTCAGTAGATGAGAAGCCATGCTGTTATCAACATTTAATTACTAAAGCCACCTTCAACTTTTAGGCACCTTAAAACTCAGTTACATAATGACGTATGTATTCAAATACTGCACAGAACAGAGGAACAGAGTCCCAGCTAGGGTTGCCATACAGTCAAGATTTCCTAGATCTGAAATTCCTTCCTCCTTCCCTCTGACCTCAAAGAAGAAACTGTATAGAACACCACACACACTTCTAACATACCACTATTTTTCAAGAATTCCTGCTATTCCTAAAAAGTCAAATGCCTTTGAATATGCTAATGTGCATCATGAAAACTGTTGTTCACATATGCTGGAAAATTATCATGTTGATCATTTACTTGTACCAGGGAAAGTTGCTGCACAGCAACGGGCAATAAGCTGGATGCTTTCTGAAAGCATCCAATTCCCTTTCTGTGCATTTACACAGGCAGACCAACTGCACTGTAAAGGTCACCTGAAGCTTCCTGGAAGAGCCTAACTAGCAGCAAAGCGGCAACAAACTCTCTATATAGAGGGGCCTAACTGCACATGTGCAGAACACTGTAGTATTTTTAGTTTCCCCTGTATTTCCATATTTAGACTTGGATGCATATCAGCACAGACTGAACAGTCTGGGGGAGGAAATCAAATTGCTTAAAAATTCACTCCATGTATTTTCAGAAACAAAGTAAAACAAGTATTATACTTTACAACTGCAGGTTTCATAGAATCATAGAAAGTTTTGGGTCGGCAGGGACCCCTAGAGGTCATCTAGTCCAACCTCCCTGCAG
>Ga0065711_1008769_pt1 | contig 13327 bp, 6 predicted proteins | sample Hoacrofraction12_FD_59098 | JGI IMG/M metagenome (GOLD analysis project Ga0065711, IMG submission 59098) | Hoatzin crop microbial communities from Cojedes, Venezuela - Epithelial fraction 12 v2 (version 2) | ecosystem: Host-associated > Birds > Digestive system > Esophagus > Crop | place...
GGGAGGTTGTGGAGTCTCCTTCTCTGGAGATATTCAAGACCCGCCTGGACAAGGTCCTCTGCAGCCTGCTGTAGGTGACCCTGCTTCAGCAGGAGGGTTGGACTAGATGATCCACAGAGGTCCCTTCCAACCCCTACCATTCTGTGATTCTGTGATTCTGTCATCTGAGCAACCATTCATTGCATTATGTGTTCCCCCCAAAATAGGTTTAAGTACTGAGCACAAGACCAGACAGGTAAATAATGGTAACATGTCAAATTTACTTTAAAATATATATTTTTTGGTTGTTTCCTATAGACTTAGGGGCCTTTGCTGTACTTTAGTGAGAGTAATGTCTTCCAGCCTGGACTGGACAACCAGTCCAGGTCTACCTGCTGCAGCATCTTCTTTTGTTACAATACCTTATGGACACCAGAAGAAGTTGCAGATTCAACTTAGGTAGTAGAAAGGTGCCTTCTCTTAGTATTTTTCTTCTTTTTTGCCATACAGTTTTAAAATGAAGGTCACACTTTTCTGGCCTTTGGCAGATTGCAAGGTATTCTGGGCAATTGGATATGGAGAGCGTACTGGAACAATTCACATTATGTATATTATACTTGTTTGAAATTATAATTTCATACCTATAATGTGCTATAAATAATATAATTTCATTCCTATAGTAAGGCACATGGAGGACAGGGAGGTGATTCAAGACAGACAGCGTGGCTTCACCAAGGGCAAATCCTGCCTGACCAAACTAGTGGCTTTCTATGATGGCGTGACTAGATCAGTGGACAAGGGAAGAGCTGCGGATGTGATCTGTCTGGACTTCGACACAGTCCCTCACATCCTGCTCTCTAAATTGGAGAAATATGGATTTGATGGGTGGACTGTTCAGTGGATAAGGAACTGGTTGGAAGGTCACAGCCAGAGGGTAGTGGTCAACGGCTCAGTGTCCAGATGGATGCCAGAGACAAGTGGTGTCCCTCAAGGGTCTGTACTGGGACTGGTGCTATTTAACATTTTCATCAATGACTTAGCAAGACTGAGTGCACCCTCAGTAAGTTTTCAGATGACATCAAGCTGAGTGGTGCAGTTAACACCCCAGAAGGGTGGGATGCCATGCAAGGTCCTGCATGACATCCCCCCCCCACTATCAATACAGGCTGGGGGATGCAGGGCTTGAGAGCAGCCCTGCCGAGAAGGACTTGGGGGTACTGGTGGATGAAAAGCTTGACATGAGCCACCTATGTGTGCTCACAGCCCAGAAGGCCAACCATGCCCTGGGCTGCATCAAGAGAAGAGCAGCCAGCAGGTCGAGGGAGGTGATTCTGCCCCTCTACTCTGCTCTGGTGAGACGCCACCTGGAGTCCTGTGTCCAGCTCTGAAGCCCCCAGCACAAGAAGGACATGGAGCTGTTAGAGCGGGTCCAGAGGAGGGCCACAAAGATGATCCAAGGGCTGAAGCGCCTCTCCGATGAGGAAAGGCTGAGAGAGTTGGGGCTGTTCAGCCTGGAGAAGAGAAGGCTATGGGGAGACCTTACAGCAGCCTTTCAGTACCCAAAGGGGGCCTATAGGAAAGATGGGGAACATATTTTCAGCAGGGCTTGTTGCGATAGGACAAAGAGCAATGGCTTTAAACTAAGAGAGTGTAGATTTAGACTAGATATAAGGAAGAAATTTTTTACCATAAGGGTGGTGAAACACCGGAACAGATTGCCCAGAGAGGTTGTGGAGGCCCCATCCGTGGAAACATTCAAGGACCAGTTGGACGGGGCTCTGAGCAACCTCATCTAGTTGAAAATATCCTTGCTCACTTCAGGGGGCGTAGACTAGATGACCTCTAAAGGTCCATTCCAACCCAAAGCATTCTATGATTGTATGCTGCAGGCTCAAAAGTAGCCTATGCCTCAGGTACTGTGGTTTATGCCTTTGCTTTCTTTATTACTTCCTGGTAAAGCTTCAAAAGGGACATTAAATTGTGCTTTACAGAAGGAATGCTCCTTACCTCCAGTTGTTAGAGACTGTATTTTTCACTGAAACCAAAGGCAGGAGTCTTAGTGACTTGAAGAATGGAGCTTTAATTTATCCTGGCTTGTTTACCCATGAAGAAACGTGAAAGAGATGCATGTCCTTGTATCTGAAGAGAAGGTGACAGAACTGCTAATATGAGAAACACAAAAAGCAGTTGGCCCAGAGTAATTTGAAACAGTGTCCAAACTTGGAGACTCTGACCACCTCAGCTTCCAGATTTAGATGAACAACAAACATTTCGGCTTCAGTCTAAGAGCCAGGTGCACATGAGCTTCCCCCAAGCCAGCCGATCTTCCCATGACCTGACAAAACAGAAATGCACACATGTAACCAAATAAAAGCCATAACTTTTAGCCAAGTTCTTGTCCTGAATGATGAATGGATCAGGACCCAGGAGTTTATATGTTTATATTCATGTAGTTTTTATGCAACCTAAATAAATAATGTAGTCAGAGGTCATAGGGTCAGATTTTGAAAGGTCCCTGATACAATTTACAAAATACAGATACCACTGAAAACCTGGGCATAGATGCTCACCTTCACCTTTAAACACCAAAGAACTAAAATTTATGGGAGCACATGGTAGGGGAGTTTGGTTGGGAATGCTGATGTAAGGCAAATGGTTGCGGATCAGGAAAAGTAGCATTGGCAGTCATCAACACAGAACAGAAACAAAAAATATTAAGCAGATTTCAGAAAGGAATGAGAAAATATTTGAATTCATACATTTAGAAATTTAAAGCAGAACAGTTCACAATGAGAACTCTTAAATGTACCAAACCAGTAAGTTCTGTTACTGTGGATATGGAGAAGAAACTATTATATTCAGTTTCCAAGGGAAGCACTAGGAGATCAAAATTTGACATTCATATCCATTGATCTAAATTTAGCTTTTAGGAGTTGTCTCCTATGCAGATCCCATCAGGTTCATCTCCAGGTTAAATTTATTTTACCTGCCAATAAAAAAATTAATAGAAATGCTCAAACAGGTGATGAGTATGGAACATAAACTCAGCATGTTATACAGCAAAAGGAGTAGTCTAAGAGGTATTCAAACCTCAAATTGTTTAGTTCACCATGCAGTTTGATTGGATGCTAGAGAAATATGAAACTTTCTAGATATGTATTAGCATACAGTATGTTAAAAGCACTACAAAGCATTTTGCACCTTAATGTACCAAACTTCATTATTCAGCATGGAAGGCTATGTTACATAGTAGCACATCGCTATAGAGAGATCATCACAGCATTACAGGGAAAATTTATTTTTGAATCTGTGTCTTTAAAACTTAAAGAATTCAATATATCCTTTCTAAACACATGCGAGGTAGAGGATTTTACCAAAATCACAGCACAATGGACGTTCTCACCTTTTTAACACGTCTGTAAGATTCAGATTACTGGAAGGCAAAGAGAAAGGATTAATGTTAGTTTTGTCTCAAACGGTAATGATTACTCACTAAAATCCTATTACTAATGACTATGTGGAGGAAACTTAGGTAAATCAGTTGTTTTGCTCTGGAGTGCAATACTGCCAAGTTTTCCACATGTGGCACAATTTTAAGAAGTCTATGCAGATAGCATTGCAACACTGGGACTCAAGAAAAATTAAGCTAGTATGACTGTGATTTACGTAAGGCTTACTCAAAAAAGATTGGTCTCTCTCTTGACAAAATCAAAGGTGCCTCTTTTGCTTTGCAGAGCTGTTCACTTTTTGGCTGACTGCATTAAAGGCAAAAGCCAAGAAACTTTAAAAAAAGTATCATATTCATTCTCCAAGTAGTCATTAAATCACTAAGGAGAATGAAACTGCAGATGTCTTTGTTCATTATTATACAAAAGCTTTACAAATTCCAATCAGCTCTAGACCCTTGTGCTGTTTCTAGCTTCCTTGACATTCTTCTCTTAAAAAAGAAATTACAAAAGATTTTACTTTACTTTTTTTATAGCATTTTTCTCTCACAGAAACCATCTCTTTTGATTTGGTTTCCTGGATAATATTGATGCTGCATTTTCCCAAGACCTCCATCTTGTTTCATAGCTTGTAAAATCATCCAAAGTTCAACATCAGGGAATGAAGCTGCTGTAAATAGCATGACAGCTGAGGATCTGGCCTCTCCTTTCCAAACTGGTAACAGTATCTACCGTATCACAGCACATTTCTATACGTACTCCGATGGCTTGTTAGAAGCAGCACAGCTTTGCTCTTTTAGCACTCAAAGTTGCCTGGAGGTTCTGCAGCGGTAGAGGCCACCACTGTGGCCTGAATAATAATTTTCATCTGGGGCCACTGCAGAAGATAGAGAAATAGTCAGATGCAGTCCTATTGCCCCTTCTGCTCTGGGTTGCTGTTCTGGAAGGTACATGCTAGGCAAGTATAAAGGCAAAGCAATTACTGTGCAAACTGTTTTAGGTAATATAATAGAGTAAAAACAAAGTTATCCTATAGGTTCTGGCCAGAAGGCAGAGAGGAAGGCTTTCAGAGACAGCTTAACTAGAGAATTGCTTGAAGTCCTTCCTTCTAGCCATACATTCCTGACGTCTCTTAAAACTGAAATAGTTTAGAAGCAGTATGAGAGATGGAAATAAACAGTGCTTGTCAAATTAATGCAAATTATAATTATTCTAGTGGGAGAAAACTAAGATTCATTGGTGCAGAGCGTATCACCAGATTTTATATTTTGGAGATATAGATCACCCATGATTCCATCTCTTACTGAAGTAATTCTGGTGAAGGCATAGTCAAAGTTTCATCTGTTTTTTTCAGGTACTTCAGCAGCTAAGTGGATTTTAATGTGTTTGATGATACTCTCCCCACATCAGAAGAACTGCAAAACATTTAAATAGGGCGCTATATTGAGGTGAGAGTCATTATTTTTTGCATAGTTGGCCTAGAATGCACCACATTCGCAGTAATCTGCCACTTACTCCTGTTTTCCTCAGTTCAGTCTACCCCATGATCAAGCTTAGTAATTTATGTAAATAGATTGCTATCCCATTTCTGTAGAATAGCTATTTGATCTTTCAGAATTTTTCCTCATTACTAACTTAAGTGGAATACTTTCCCTAATAACTTCATAATTGTGCCTCACTGTTTGTTTCATTTCTCTTTAAGTAGATATCTAGTTCTGCAGTATACAAATGCCAAGAATATTCCAGGTCTCAGAGCAGAGATCTGAGAAAAGCAAATCTAAATAACACTAGTGGCAAGAAAAGTAATTCTGATTGCTGTCTTCTTTATCTGTTACTACTAGCCAGAGAAAAATCCATGATGACAGTTTTGCTTTTAATGTCAATTATTCACCATAGAGAAAGTTCAGGCTCAATGCAAATTTTCCTCATAGAATGAGTAACAGAAATATAACTCTTGTGTACCTTATTGGAGCTAATTTATTCGGTCAGCTCTAACCACGAAGGCCCTTCTCAGGTTATTTCTATTGGTAGCAAAAAGCAAGCAATCAACCTTGAATACATTGAAACCAAGTAAATGAGCCTATCCCACAAGGTCTCTTGGCTCCACCCATAATAATTGAAGTCTGCTGGGACAGGGTTATCTGACCTTTGCCATGTAGGGAGCTACGTAGGAAATCTGGGGATTGTAACACCAGTGGAATTTGAGGCTCACGTTGTTTGTCTTGTGGGATGCTTTCCTGTGATGGTGAGATAGACTCTGTACTCTCGAGTGGTTTACCCTTTGCTTATGCTTTCTGTAGCCTTTGTGAAATAATTTTAGAGACTATGTGAAGTAGTTACGTTAAGCATGAAACACCAGTGTCTTCCAAATGTAGCAAGACTGTGGTGGTGCCACTTCATTGTGTAACCTCAGAGTTTGTTGGAACCAACTGAAGTCTGGAAGCTGACAAGCAAGTGTCTCCGTGTTCTGCAGTTGTTGCTGAGGAGCACAGGCTTCCTTCACCTTATCTATTTTCAGTGAAATTACTTAGACTGATTCTGAGCTTCCTTTATTTTTACCTCTGAAAATAACTCACGTGCATATGGGTAGGATTGATCTGGAACAACACTGTTAAGCATTTGTTAAGATTTAACAACAGCTTGTGTGAAAGATGTACCTTAATGTGAATTCAGATTTTCCCTTGGGGCTGAACCAAATATGTGGATCTGTCCTTGAGCTTGAATGCATATTTAAAGTAATACTTTTTATTTATGTGAGATGTTCTTATCAACTTATGTAGCTAAATTATTGTAGGGAATAAGAAGAAAAATAACATGGTGGGTTGGGGGAAGGGAGCTAAAGCGAGCAGGGAAAAACAGAACAAATTCAACAATTTACAAAATGCTGATTTTTTTTTTCCCCATGTTCTTTCTAATTTGTTTTGTGAACTCAGTGATTAAGTGATTATGTTATTGAACTAGTCTCCTTGTTGGAGGAAAAATATTGGTAATAGTTTTATTTTCCCTGTCTTTCTATGTATCCACTAGTCCAGACTTATGAAGTACTGATATTTTTGGAGCAATGCCAAGTAGGATTATCACCTTTTCTTTTTCGTTTTGGTGACTATAAAATATTCTTCTTTGAATTGATAAAGGAAGTTTAGAACATATGGCCAAAAAAAAGTGTCTCTGTGATGTAATACCTTGAAAAGTGATGAGAGATGTGTCATTTGTAAATTTTTATCTTAGAACATCTTCCTTCTTATGGAAGGAAGAAGATTCAAAGAAGAATGTTTTATCTAGGATTTAAATGCTGCTTTATCACATTTCTTGTCCTTTGCTAATTCTGGAATATGCTAGTTTTAAGTGGTAAATCTTGAATTTATTTTCAAAAATTAATTTCAAAATTTTAACAAAAAAAATGACGCTGAAAGGAAAAAAATTACTATCACTGTTGTTGATACTCTTGGCATTTGATGGAAGATCCAGCCTATGTTTATGTTGCTTTCTGTTTGCATACTATTAAAACGAAAAAAAGTTGCCATTAAAAAACCCTAACCTAAAGACAGTAACTGCAGTGATCTAAAAATTATTGATTTCCAAGGGGTTTCAAAAGAGAGAAAGGATTTGTCACTGTATGAATGAGTATAGACTTGGGGTAAAATACAGCGAGTTTGTTATATCGGACTGTGACAATGCATATTGGTTAGCGTTAATATTGTTTAATTAACATAATTTTAAGGATAATGATCAGTCTTCCATGTTTAGCTTGAACTATTATGTCAACGTCTATTCAAGACACTGAAGTGTTTCTTTTTTGAAATTCCCTTACTTTGTAGAGTATTCAGCCTCAAGGAGTGCTCATGCATAAAGAATTTGTGGTTAATTTTAAAGTAGTGCTTAGGAATCATTGTGTATATGCAAATCCTTGCAAGCAGAAACTAATTTGTTCTTGTGCTTTGTTGAATTTTATTTTCTTTGGGATATACTTCAGTAACAAGTTTCTGTGAGTCTGTATGTGTGTGGCCTTAGCTAAGATTTACTGTTCTTGATAAGCCTTGTCCTAAGAGTCTTGCCTTGTGTCAGACAGGAGTAGAGGAAGGAGTCTTGGTAGAAAGGTGCCATTTAAGGAGATACTTTTTGGTTTTTTGCATAAAAATAAAATGAGCTAGTAGTATCAGTACAAAGAAATATTTTGTAAATGACTTAGTAGTAGCATATCACAGAATCATAGGGATTGGAAAGGACCTCTGGGGATCATCTAGTCCAACCCACTCTGCCAAAGCAGGGTCACCCAGAGCAGGTTGCAGAGGACCTTGTCCAGGCAGGTTTTGAATATCTCCAGAGAAGGAGACTCCCCAACCCCTCTGGGTAGCCTGGAACAGTGCTCCGTCACCCTCAGAGTGAAGAAGTTCTTCCCCATGTTCAGACGGAACTTCCTGTGCTTCAGTTTGTGCCCATTGCCCCTTGTCCTGTCACTGGGCACCACTGAAAAGAGTCTGGCCCCATCCTCTTGACACCCACCATCAAGATATTTATAAGCATTAATAAGGTCCCCTCTCAGCCTTCTCTTCTCCAGGCAAAACAAGCCCAGCTCCCTCAGCCTCTCCTCGTAGGAGAGATGTTCCTGTCCCCTAATTGTCTTCGCAGCCCTTTGCTGGACTTTGTCCAGTAATTCCTCATCTTTCTTGAACTGGGGAGCCCAGAACTGGATGCAGCACTCCAGATGGGGCCTCACTAGGGCAGAGTAGAGAGGGAGGAAAACCTCCCTTGACCTGCTGGCCACACTCTTCTTGATGCACCCCAGGATACCCCTGGCCTTCTTGACAACCACGGCACACTGCTCGCTCATGGGCAACTTGTCATCCACCAGGACACCCAGGTCCCTCTTTGCAGAGCTGCTCTCCAGCAGGTCAGCCCCTGGCCTGTATTGGTGCATGGGGTTGTTCCTCCCCAGGTGCAGGACCCTGCACTTGCCACTGTTGAACAAGTGAACACGAATGAAACTGTAGTCAGAGGCTTATCTTGGTTGCCCAAGGCTAATGCTGCTACAGCAATACAAGCTCATGCACTGGGATAACTACAGACTCATGTGGATTCTGGGAGTGCACGGATTTGCTTCTGTTTTTACCATCTACATGATGCTGAGCATGGAGTTTAGTTCCCATATCTATAATATGGGAATAATCATCCTCCCTGTCGCCAATGCACATCTTATGGTAAATAGCTGCTTATTATGTTGAACACCAGCTACAACCTGTTTTCATTTGTTGTCTTTGGTGTGATTGATTACAGCGGAAGCAGATCTAAGATCCGAAGCAGAGGGAATAAACCAGGATGTGCATCCTTTAGAACACTTTTTCTTAAGTCTGGAGAAACTGTCAACAGTAAATTCAAGCAGCATTGCAGACCAATAGTACACTCTGTAATGCGCTATTCTGTACTTCCAGCACACAGGTGCATTAGTTCCAGGTTATCACATATTTCAAAACACTAAATAACCATAATGGGGTGATATATTTGTATAATTACAGCTAGTGGCAGGAACAGAATTTGGAACCTGTTCCTGGGCACTTACAAGGGGTGTGCCTGTGGCAGCTGAATAGAACCAGCTGCTTAAGACTGTGACAGATACATCTACTATCCTTTAAAAATACTCCAGCAGCTTCTGCTTCTCACCGCTGCTATTCTGTCGAACCCGCTACTCTGGCAATGTAGGCAGTTCTTTCCATAATATCTTGTTCCCAACCTGTTAAAATTCAGATTTAGCAGTCTTTTGCCTTCGAAGCTGGTAGAGGTGGTAGTCTGTAGTGTTATATTGTTAATCTAAAAGCACATTTTGTGGCTTTAAATACCAGGCAACAAGATTGTCTGTTTAATGAGCTTTTTTCATTTGATTTAAAGAAAATTAAAGAAAAACAAAACAAAAAACCCACAACTGCATACAGAGCTCAGAAGGACAGCTTTACAATTATAAAAAAATAATGGATATCGGAAATATGATTGCATACTTCTTGACATGGGACTCTTTCCCTCTTCCTCCCAGGGATGGAGGGGAAGAAGAACTTGTTCACTGCATTTTGCCTTTGGTGCTAAGCACGTACTTCAAGTCTCAGTCATAAATTATATTTGGACCATTGGGCTCAGAGTGTGCAGATCTGATTGTGGTTTCACCAGAAATACCAGGTGAAACCATAATTTCTAGACTAATTAGATGGCATTTCTAATGATTCTTTTTTGGCTTCTCATTCCCACATTAGTTTTAAATCTGGACAATGAGCTGTCTTTTGGAACTACTAACTGATTGGTAGGGATTTTGTGAATGTCTGACTGGAGTTTATTCTCCCATAGGAAATTCCCTCATCCACTTTAAAAATGGGCTGTTATCTAGCACTTGATACAAATGGGTGAGTCTGGTATAAAACTCAAGGGGACATTATTTTTGCATGTGTATCTGTATGTGTTCTTGTTGCATAGGGGCTGGGGAGTTATTACTCATGCTGCTGTTGTTTCTGCTGGATTTGACAAAATAGCAGCTGCTTCTACTAATGAATGTTTAAGGTGCCCATTTTTTCTCTCCAGTCTCATGTGTGCTGCAGGGAAACAGATTCTGAAGGGACCATTGCGTGACACAAGTATTCATGAAATGACAATATAGTTCCCAAGGTGTAGTCTCTGCTCAACTTCCTTGACAGAGCTCTTCCAATGTTTCCCTCTCCTCTGGTCAGCCTTGTGAAAGATGGAGATTAATAATCATGGGGTGCATGCTGTCCAGATTAAAGCTGTTTCTAAAAGCAGTTGATCGGCTGATATATTAAAAACTGCAATTAATTTCTTTAAAGTCATCTTCTTGAAACTATAACTTCTAGTAATTTATAGGCTTTTATGTACTGTGATAACAGCAGTTACTTACAAGCAGTACGTTCTGACACAATTTCACTTATTTTAATGAAAATAACATAAAAGCCCACTGCAGTTAGTATATAGAGTAGACCACTGTTTTAAACTCTGCAGTAATAACTTCACAAGTTCACAAAACTTAGGTTAAGAAATAAACAGCCCAATAAACTATGGCTTTTGACTGTTGGTTTTTTTGTGTTACATTCATGATTTCAAACTTTTCTCCAGAAGGCCTAGAATTCCTTTTACTTTGTAGATATAGTAAAATGTTCAGTTTAGCGGCATGATTTGGTGAAGATTTGCTGAATATTTTGGTACTCCTAATAAAGGGTAGAAAATCCTGTGTAACCTGATATTTATTCCTTCCATTACAAATTCATTCAGTATCTTTTGAACTTTTGTCCTGCTAGTTCTTATGAGTCATGTTATGGTAACACCTACAGCTTCCATTGGAAATCAAGTCCCTGCTGTACTAGGACTTTGTGCTGTAAGAGAACACCCTCTCCAAAAAGGGCCTGCCAATTCCAATGTAGATTTGTCCTGGGGAGGTTAATCATTGTTTTCTTCTCTCTCTCTCCCAGCTGCCACCAAGAGCTAAGAATTTAGGTATTGTTTGCTTATCTTTCATGAAACCTGTCTTCCACTTCTCCAACCAAGTGTCAATTCACTTCTCAGCCTGGGGCTTCAAATTAGCGAGGCTCACCTCTAAAGAGAATACCTGAACTGGGTTTGTATGGGCTATGAGGGCTCTTGCTCCTTCTTAGGGACATCTCCTTTAGGTGGAAGGCCTCAAATGTTTGGGCCAGAGCTCAAGAACTACACATACCTAGGGTTAAAAAAAAAGTGAAGGAAAAAATTATATTCAAATTTACAGTGGGGAATAGTATAGGCAACATACAAGATCAGTGAATCAGACATAGATTTACTAGTAAGGTGGTGTTGACACCTCCTGCTGTGGCACATGTCTCACAATAAAGCAGTGTGTGAGAGCAATGACACTGCCACCCTCAGCCATCAATTTCTTGGATGTATCTGATGCTGATATAAACGTTGAAACAGGCATCACTGGCTGATAACCTCCTGAGAAATGCCCCTGAACAATTGCAGGTGACACAGATAATGCTTTTCGTTGGAATGAATGTCCACATGCTTTCCAGGTATTTGTTCATCTCTAATTGCCTACAGACCTTTCCTACTTTGTCCATTTTGGACTGTCTTGGTGAAACCAAAAGAGCTAGAGGATCTAGTTTCAAGGTCTGTCTGGAGTTTATACACAACAGAGACACTAGTAATTAAAGCTTAGCATTATCCAGCTCTTAACACTTAGAAGCATTGGCTCTGGCTTTTGTTTCCTTTACTCCTGTCCATCTTCCACCTATTTAAAGGGTAAGGTATCAAGACAGATTATGCTCTTTTCTGTTATATCACTGGTGGGACATAACAATAATACAGATCTTCCACCTGCCCTTCTCCCTGCCTGAAACAAAGAAGTAAGAGGGGGCCATGGGCTTCCGTTACCTACAGTAAATTTGCAGGGTCAGTAGGGATCTGCTCTACTTTTATGAACACCTGTGTGATCACAAATTACAAACATCTGAAATTAGAGTTAGTTATTTAGTAACACTCTGCTGTGCAAACACATCTGTCCTTTATAATTTTCAAAGCACTGTACAAACACTATATGTAGCTGTAACGATCAGCGGTAATTTTACCTAGCCCTTTATTTTGCAGTTTGAACGTGCATTTACCTGTTATATTGATCCATGAGCTGAAGCCAAAGGAGGAAAAAAGTGCACAGTGTCCTTACTAAAGCCAGCGGGGAGGGTCTGTACTGCTTTTAGAAAAAATTGGATCAGATTTTGAGGATCTTGCCTGAGGCCATTTAATAAATAGTTTATACAGGTAGGAGTGGAACAAGGACACTGTACATTCTATAATAATAGTGTTCCAACGGCTGAAAAATGGAAGTATAGCACTAAATGTGTCTTTGGTTAATGTAATTTTAGCAGCAAATCTATCAACTCCAGTTTTTTTCATGAAGCAAACCATACTTTAATTTTTTTCTTTTGGTTTTCCAATATTGAGGATATTCTTAAAGATAAATGGTCAAAGTCCATTCTTTGTGCAGTTGGAAATGAAGTGTACCTGTCAATGGCGTAACGTATCACACGTTTTCACTCATGTATCGGAGAGCAAAATTTGATCCTTTTAATGTCAAATAAGAAACAAATGCTCTCAACTGGATAAAACTGGGTAAAATCTAATGGTCATCTGTTTGTTAGTAGTTTTAATGCTGAGACATGAGTTTGGAATAGAGTAAATAATTCCTGATTTCTACATAAAACAGATATTTAAGCAAAAAAACCACAAACCCTCAAGCGTGTTTGTTCTGTGTGCCTTTTTTGTCTGCCTGTACTTTATAAAGGGAAGAACTTTAGGTGGTAAGGATGATGTTGTGTTTGCTTTTGACAGTGAAAGTGGGTTGAGCTTTTGGTTCCATCTTTAGGCTCCACTGAGGTGCCTGAGGCAGCATGAATAGAAGATGGAAAAAGAATCTCTTCAAAAAGATTCAGAAATCATTTTGATAAGTCTGTATTTCCTTGCTTGACTTGACAGTTTTATTTCTTTGTAGTGCCACTGGCTATTGCTGGCTTTGATTCTCCTAACTCAACATACTGCAGTAAAGCACTTAATACCTTACAGAATCTGAAATTGTTTTTATGAAGGCAAATTGATGGGTGGGGAAGGAGAAGCAACAAAGGTGGTGGATTTAGTAACAGCTGCAACTAGCTCATTAAAGGGCTTTGAGTTTTGATTCCTGTTGGGTCGCTGTGGTAATTCGGCTTTAAGTAACAGAAGTCTTGAGAGATGGTAACATGAAAGCCTCAAGGAAGAACAGCGAAACAAGCTGAAGCAGGTTAGGCAGTAAGAAGTTACATATGCAGCAGAAAGAAAAAACTGTGATAATCCTTGTCTACAATGAGTATACTCATTGAGTGATTTTTTTTTTTTTTTTTTTTTTC
>Ga0065711_1010266_pt1 | contig 13327 bp, 17 predicted proteins | sample Hoacrofraction12_FD_59098 | JGI IMG/M metagenome (GOLD analysis project Ga0065711, IMG submission 59098) | Hoatzin crop microbial communities from Cojedes, Venezuela - Epithelial fraction 12 v2 (version 2) | ecosystem: Host-associated > Birds > Digestive system > Esophagus > Crop | place...
TGCGCAGCCCCCCAGCCCTGCCATGCCGGTGGGATTGCTCTCCTCGTGTGGGAGAAATGGTGCCCAGATTGGAGCAAAAGTCCTCCAGAGCCTGAGAGGAATGGTTGTTTATGAGAGAAATACTCGTTAACGAATCTGTAAATGAGGAGGCTGAGGGGAGACGGGAATCACGTCCATAGATACCGCCCAGAGAAACCCCTCCGTCCTGGCATGGCCAGCGCGCCGCGGGGTCCCTCAGCAGCCCAGAAGCTGCCTTGCGGTCTCAGCTCGGGTTCCTTCGGTTCCAGCTGGAGCCGAACATACGGGGAACTGGAACACCGAGAGGAACTCGGGGAAATCCAGCAGATCGACCCACGGATCTACAACGGCGGTGGTGTCTCCTCCGGGAGCCCTGCGCACAGTGACGCTCAGTGTATTAATGAAGATTTAACTCGTGCTGGGCTTTGACAATCCTCGTTAATCTCTTCAGTGCTCTCTTGGTTTTTTGTGAACTGAAGATTTGTTTAAAGCTAATGGCTTTGTGAAAAACAACAAGCAAACAAAGAAAACTCCACAGAGCCACCCACCCAAAGCTTCTGTGAAATCAGCGGTTTGTAAAAGCAGTATTGGGATGCAGCAAAAGCGGGGAGGGGTGGGGGGGGTGTGCGGCTCGCTGAGGAGCAGGGCTCGGTGCCACGGGGGTCTGCCCAACTGCTGGGCACGGAACCGGCCGCTGCGGAGGGACGTGCTCGGCTGGCGTGAGCGGGAGGTGCGTCCAGGCTGCTGCCCTCCAGAAACATCGGTGCCTGTGCAGTGCCGCCTCCATCACAGCCACGTGGCTCGGTGCCTGGAGCTCCCACTGCTGCGATGGTTTGGTTCCAGCCCTTTGAGCTGATATAATACGGTGTGAAATGGCATTGCGTTCTTGTGTTTGGCTGAGGCGTCATGGCTCTCAGGTGTGTTCATTTTTCCCTGAGAGCTTGTGGTGGCGAGGGCCTGGCTGAGCATCGCTGCCAGGCTCCTCTGACTCCTGCTGCTGCCCATGAGGTGTCTTCCAGCATCTTTACTGGAGTGAGGGTGGTACCTCAGACTGGAAACTGTTTGTCTTGGCATTTCTGCTCTAGTGAAAGGTGAGGTGGTGATGCCCTGGGCTGTGACGTACCCACGGCTAAAATGGTGATGGCTGGAGGTTGTCAGAGACCTCCCTGACTCCTCCTGTCAGGAACGAAAGGGCAGAACTGGGGCTGGGAAAGTGACCCTGCAAACCATGGGGTACTGCCAAAGTGCAGGAGGCACCCGTGGAGAAGGGGCAGATCCTGTGAAGGTTTGTGAGCATGGGGTTGTGGGCTTAAACCCGGGCGGGTGTCTTCTGGAGAGCAGCACCCATCAGCGAGCCCACCCTGGCTGCATTGCTCCAGCTTAAAACACACACACACGCTTAAAAAATGACAGCCACCACCCAAACCATGGCCCATGACCAAAAGCAGCAGCACTGTCACCTGCTTTCTACGTAATAGACTACAGCTTCATTCACTTAGCGCATGATGCGGGCTCAGAGCAGCAAGGCTGGTACGGGGGTGGAGTAGGGGGTACTGAAAGGATGCTGGACAGCCCTGCAGCAGCACCCGTCCCTGGACTGCTCGCCGGGGTGGCCGGGGGTCCCTGTCCCGTTGCCTTCCCGCAGGGTGGTGCCGCAGCAGACATGGCTGCGGGGCTGAGACAGCCGGGAGGTGCAGCGTGCCCGGACCCCTCGGCTGCAGGAACTGCCAGAGCCCGGCTCTGGACAAGCCGCTGGCCAGTCCCTGCCCTTCGAGGGGCTCTCGGACCTCTGCTCGGTGGGTGACCGACCTCCGCCCAAGGTGCCAGCGCTGGCTCCTCAGCGGCGGCAGCTGGGACAGCCCAAACCCCGCACGGGCTGGTGTTGTAAGCGAAAAATCCCCCGTGCTCCAAAGCTTTGGGCACCAGGGTTAAGGCCAGACCTGCCCTGTCGCAGCTGAATTCCTCTCTGCCAAAGTTTTGTGGCTCTGCTGCTGCCGAGCGCTTCGGGGTGGATGGTGCTGGGCAGTTTTGCACAATAAGCTGTTTTCCCCCGAGCCTGGGCGCGTTGCTGGTGTGAGCGGAGGCGGCGTGCGTGAGCAGCTGCGCCCGATGGAAGCGCAACGCTCGCTTGGCCGGGACCCAGCGCCCAATTTAGGAGGCACAGCTGCTGCTGGCCGTGCTGTCCCCGGCAGACGGAGGAGTGCCGCACGAGGTATTCGCTCCGCTGCGTCTCCCTCCACCCATCCGGCGTGGAAGGCTTTGCACGGCGAGCGGGGGTTGGTGGCCGGCCGGCCCTGCGGTCCGGGGGCTCACGCGGGGGATCGCGGCGTGGCCGTGGGGTCCAGCTCGCCCCGCGGCGCTGGCCCTGCCCCACCTCTCCGGTGGCATTGCTGGTCACCCCAGTCACTTGCTGTCTTTAGGCTTGGGCTGGGCTGGTCCTGGCTGCCTGCACCCAGGGCTTTGGTGTCCCGGGCGTGGGAGGAGGAAAATGTGAACCCGCGTAGCGGTTACCGTGCAGTGAGCGTCTCAAGTGGCAATGAGAGAGGGGAGGAATGTTCTGTTGCACTGTGGATGCTATAAATAAATCTGTTTCATAGTGCTTTAAGACTGTGAATGGGACACCATGTCAAAGCCACAGAGGGCTAACAGTAATATCGCTTTGTTAGCAACTAATGACCACCAGAAGTTTAATTGCTAAGTACGGGTGATAAAATAATAGCAATTATAGCAAATATTAATGCTCCTCTGGGGATGGGTAGAGATATGCATTGAAAGAACCTGCTGGTCTTGTGGAGACCCTCTCCCAACCTTCTCATGTAAGGGACTCAGCCTTTAATTTCATGGCAGTGCCCTTTGCTAGCACCAACCCACGCTTCAGCTGCGCAGCAATGAGTTCCTCGCACCTTTCCAGATAAACTCCAGCCTTCCTGTAGCAAATGCACTCCTCCTTCCAGCTCGGAGGTTTCCTTGCACCATCCTGCCCAGGCTCCAGGCAGGTCCGGAGCTGCGGCTGCCCTCTGCCAGCCCTCGCCTGTCTGTCTGTCCAGCGTGGAGGGAGGGGGCTCAGGCTCATGCAAGAGACTGGGCAGATGGGGGGCTTCTCCACGCGTGGGGTGCACTGGGGTGTTTCCAAGCCCAGCTCCCCACTCCGGTGCGGGGCCTGGGGTGTGCTCCCTGCCCATAAAGGCGTTATTGCTGCTGCCGCCGGGCTGTGGGAGCCCCTCCTGTTGCCCGCTTTGCTGCTGTCGTGCTTTCCTTCCCCTTGCGTGAGCAGCTCTGCTCGACGCTCCATGCCGCAGCGCTGGCGGAGGAGGAGGAGGAGGCTGCTCGGCGGCTGCTGGGGCCACCGTTTCGATCGGCCGCTTGCCAGAGAGCCAGGGCTCAGGCATGTGGCTTGGTCCTCCTCATCCCGAAGCCTTCCCAAACCGTCGGGCAGCGCTTAAGGCAGGAAGCAGAATCCACCGCTTCTGTTCAGCTTGGAGTGGTTTTGCTATGCTCCCAACATCTCAAGCCTTTGAAGGCTTTTTTTGTGCCAGGAAAGTGGGAAGAGTTACACAGAGCAGAGGCAGGAGAGGCGATCCGGCAGGAGCAGGGCAGGGCTCGGCACTGGAAGCACAGGACGTGCCTGCCNCGNTCCCTGCTCCTTCTCCAAAGCAGATGCTGTGAAATGATGCTCGGAGCAGGGTGCCTGCTCATCCCTGCTCCAGTCCCTGCTCCTTCTCCAAAGCAGACGCTGTGAAATGATGCTTGGAGTAGGGTGCTGCTCCCTTCACCGCTCTCTGTGTATCCTGGGTGTCTGTGGGCCCCTGCGCAGGTCGAAGCCCAGCTGCACTGAAATTCAGATCTTTCCTCTTGGGAACATCTGTTATGAAACCTTGTGACAAATTTCTGCAGAACCTAACAGCTACCATTCACCCCCCGACCAGCCTTACACGGGGTCTCAAGCATTTCTTTTTGGTCTGGCTATGGGTGAAGAGGACTGGTGCTGTGGACTTAGGAGCCTTCTAGAGGTCAGCTAGACAACCTGCTGCTTGGTCCCAGCAAGTAAAATAAATTTGTTTAGGGCAGAGAAGAATAAAGCCTGCAGAAATCAAAGGTCCTATGAAAATAAATAGACCAAAATTGCAGTGAATCATGAAGAAGAAGAAATTGGGAGCTTTTGCTGTCGAGTCCTCTGAGAGCACACAGTATGCTGTGGGAGAGAGGAGAGCCAGGTACAAAGCGATGCTGGTAAATTAAGTCTTAGCTTAAAGTAGGAGGAATGACTCGGTGCGTAAGCCCTGACCTCAGGGGCTTTTAATCCTTCAGCTCAGTTTCGCATGTGTAACAAGGAGAGCAAATAATGGAGTATTTCAAGGGAGTGGAAGGTGCTGCCAGACGGGAGTGAGGGTACGGGATCAGCTCTGCCTTCGGCGCTTGGAGCAGAGGTCTCCTGTCATCTTTTTTTAAAAAGCAAAACAAAGCTGCCTTTCATGTCTGCTTCCCACGAGCATCTTGTAGCTCTTCTGACTCCCTTGCAGGTTACAGCTCGGTGTTAGTGATCCGTTCCCTAGCGCTGCTTCTCCCTGAAAGTGGGAGCCCGCACGTGGTGGTGTGCCCGATGCTGCCCTCGGTTCCTCTTCATCGTGGGGTTTCTCCATCACCCCACGCTGCTGGAAGGCGGGAGCTGGGGGCTGGCTCTCCTCTGGTGCCGGGAGAACGCATGCGCAGGCTTGGTAGCACTGGGGACGAGTTTCTCTCGTTTTGGGTATAAATCTGTGAACCTGGGCAATGGATCTGCAAACACCTGACCCTCTCCTTGTCTTGCTTTGCTGGCTTGGAGGAGCAGCAGGATGAGCCCTGGCCAATGACTTTGTGCCGTGGGAGGTTTGCACCACGCAGCACCTTGAATTTCCTGTACAGAAATCATTTAATATTAAACAAGCTGGACCGAAATGCACAGGAGGAGCAAAAGCCCTGGTAATAAAATCACTTAATGCAGTTTTTCTGGTCAGCTAGAGGGGATTATACGTGTTTCCAAGTGACTGGGACAGGTCTTACCCACCTGCCTTAAACCTCCTCTCCCCTCTCTCGCAGGGACTGCAAGCCAGAGCTCCCCTCAGTCACAAACAGCAGCTTGCCCTGTGCCTGCCTGGAGCTCTGCTCCGTTCGGGTGAGGGAGGAATCCAGTCTCGCTGGAGCCATCCCTGTCCGTGCCCTTGGATGGAAAGCTGGGGTGGGTCGGGAGACCAGTGCCCTGCTTCCCTGCCAGCGGCACAGGGCCTCTCGTCCTCTCGTGCTTAGGCTGGCCCTCGCCCTGCAGCCCCCCAGCGCTAGCGGGTGTGGAGGATGCAGAGGGGGGGGATTTAATGGCATTACCGTTTCAGAGGCAGCGAAATAGGTGGCTGGCAGAAGCATGCTGGAGTAGGAGCTCTGTCATGTTTAATATCAATTTAAATTAGATTTCGCTGGGGAAGTACGGAAAACCATTCATTTATCTTTCAAGTCTTCTCCTTAGTTTGTTTCAATTCAAAATGTTTTGCCCTTTAAAAGAGCGAGAACGTCTGTGAATACCAAATTCGTGCCCCTGTGGATACCGTTTGTTGTACATTTGAGCTTGGAGCCGCTTTCTGGTTGGAGAGATTTGTCCTGGAGCTCGGGGTGCCCTGATGCTGCGGGTCAGAGCCACGGGGTCTGGGCTGGTGGTGGGATGCAGCCGTCCCTGGGGATGGGGGGATGGGGCTGCCCTCCTGCGGGGATGGAGCGGGCTGGTGGGGACCCGAGGAGATGGTACCGCGTTAAGACGTCCCAGGTACTGGAGAGTTTCTGCTTTCAAAGCTGTGTTTAATGATACCAGCGCACTGCGTATCGCACGAAGCAGCTGCAACTGCATTTCTTGTTATGCAGCTCGTCAGGCACTGATTGAGCCCGTAAATAACCGCTGGCTATTTCCCAATTCCCTCTCAATCAGGCTCTTCTGGCTGTGGGCAGAGCCAGGTTTGAAATGTTGAACCAGTGTCGGTGTCCGGTGTCAGGCCGGAGGGGCAAAGCGCGTTGGGCGCTGGAGGAGTGGGGGTGTCTCGGCGGGGCTGTCCCCCCTCTGCAGTGACTCTGCCGTGGGCTGCCCGCGGCCCGGCCGTGCTGCGCTGGGGTCACCCGGCTGCACCCTGCCTGGCGCGGGGACGCGGGGAGCCCTGGCTGATGGCCGGCGGTGTCACCGGGGCTGGGGGCTGCGGCCGAAGGGTCCCGCCAGCCCCCGCTGAGCTGGGCTCTTTGCAGTGATGCCGCTGGTCGGTGCCCAGCCTGCGCGGAGGAAAACCGGCGTCGAGGAGCTCGCGGGATGTTGTTCCTCCTCCGCTGAAGGCACGGGAGGACAGTTCTGGAGCGGCCCCCTTGCAGCCTGTGTTTATATCTTCTCTTAATCTCAGCTCTTTTCTCTCACACCAGCACTCTAAATTCCTTTGGATTTTCATTTTAAAATAGCCTCGCTTGGCTTTTGCTTATCAAGCGAGAGTCTTTTCTTGATTTATCGCTTGTGACATAACCGGTTGGGTAGTCTGATAACCAGGTTTAACTAGTTGGTGTGCTGCTGCTGAGAACTAGGGTCCACACTTGCCTTTGGCTGTTACTTATCCTGGTGTTAATAGTTTTTTCCTTAATCAAAAAACAAGCAGCAGTAGAATAATGCTTTCCTTTTCAGCAAAGAGCAACATGGCTGCAGGATCAGGAGCCAGGTGATGAGGGGAGGCACTGCCGGTGTACGGGGGTCGCAGACACGGCTCAGAGCAGTGATGTGCATCAACCTACGGCGAATGCAGGGGGAAACCAGACAGTGAAAGCTCTCTGGCTGGCAGGAAAATGACCCCAAGCAGGGGCTTTGCAACACGGGTTGAAGGTAAGAAGAGTCCTGCAGTGCCTGGCCCTGGGCTCCAGGGAGGGCCCTTGGGTGAGCACATTCAGAGTGGGGCTGGCTGCTCCCCTACCTGGGGCTCGGAGCTCAGGTGGGCTCAGCCCGAGCTCCAGAGCCCCCTCCTCGGGAACAAACACCCCCGTGACAGCGCTAAGCAAGGGGCTCTGTGGTTTGCGAGTCTGGGCTGGGGAGCCCCCCGGGCACGCTGGAGGTGGCTCTTCTGCGGGAGCTGCTCTCCCCGGGAGGCAGAGGGATGGCGGGGGGGGAGGTTACCCCAGTTGTGTCGTTCTGCTCTCCTGGGGGGGGCAGGTGCCAGCACCCCTTTGCCACCCAGCAATCCCACGGAGCTGGGCCGGTGGGATGGGGCCGCGGCTGCTCCCGGGTGGCTGCGGTAGCAGAGGCAAGGCTGGGAGCAGACGGCAGCCTGTGACGCCCTGCTACTTCATGGCTGTATTCTTAGAAATGGCCAACGTGGCCGTCTGGATTCCCCGTATTGTGTAGCTTTGCACAGCACCTACTGCCAAAATCATGCAAAGCTCAACCAGAGCTGCAGATGTGAATATAAACCAACCCTTCCGTGACAGCCCGGGGCAGCCGTTTCAACAGGAGCTGGTGACTGCTGGGGTAGAGCAGTGTGCAGGGACGGCAAGGCCGAGTCAGATGGAGATTTCCAGCTCCACCAGCTGGAGTGGGAAGAGTGTTCAGCTGGTGCGTATGTAGGAGAGTTGGGGTTGATGCTGCTTGGCTTGTCAACCTTGATGTGACGGTGGAGGCTGGCTGCGGTGGCCGGGTCCTGTCCTGGGTGGCCCTGGGGTCCTTTCTCGTTCTGCAGCCCTGAGCTGCTGCAGTGCAGAGGAGCCCCTCTTTTGCTGGAAGGACAGACTGAAAACGCAGTTTTGGTTCTGCTCCTTCACGAGCAGGTGCCACGCTGCAGCGGAAGGATCACGCTGACAGTTCTGGGCTTGATGGAAGAGGCTGGGAGAACAGAACGGGAGCACGTGTCCTCGTAGCCTGCCCCCGAGTCCAGCAACCCTGCTGCTCTTAAGAGGAAGGTCTTACCGGTGGTTTCAGAACTCCACTTTCATCCTCTGGACTGGCATTTTTTGACAACATAGAACAGATTTGCGAGGAAGGAGAGCAAGTGTTCTACCCTCTGAGGTCTGAGGTCCTGGCGCGATGACATGAGCAGGGCGCCTGGGATGGGATTGCTAGATGTCCAACCTGCTCATCTCGGGGGGTTGCTCAAGCATCTGGAAAGCCCTTTGCTTCCCCACAAGGCGTGGCTGATGGTTTTTCCCCGTTCCCACTGGGAGGTTTTACAGTGCGCTCTCGTCATACGCTCCAGTGCAGCAGAGAGGTAACACGGTGTAGAGAGGGGGGCTCAGAAGCCCAGTCCCCCTCTGAAGGGAGCTAGGCGAAGCTGGGCTTTGTCGGACTAGAACGCTGCATGAAGTGTTTGTGCGAGGCGGCCGAAGCTGAAGTGCAGAAAGCAGTGCCTGTTACTGCTCATAAATAAGAAAAGACGCGGCTCTTTGGATGACGTCATGGCAAAGATGTGCAGAGGGACTTTTGCAGTGTTGATCGATATTGCTCGGCTGTGGCACGTCCAGGAGGCTCTTACTGCCTGCAGATATAATCCTTTCAAGCCCTGGAAGGGGGGTTAGTCTCTTAATAACCCAGTGCAGAATATAGATGCCTATTTCTAGCGCTGGCATCTTTGCATGTGAAAGGCTTCAGCTGCTCTCCCCTGCCCTGTTCTTGTTCTGACCTATTGTGGTACTCCTCTGTCTGGCAGGGGCTGTCTACAAGCTGAATGCCGGGGCAGGCTCCGGCTCCACCGTAACTGCTGAGCATTTTTCCTCCAGAACAGCAATTTTGGAACTAAGGTCGATGGCCAAGCGGTTCCTGTGGCACTGGTGGGCTGGCTGGCAGGGCGCGGGGCGTCCCCGCAGGTAGCATCAGCCCTAAAGTGGCAGTGGGGTTACTTTAAGCCAGAAGAAAAGACGGCAAGCTTGCGAGCACCTAATATCCCAGCTTAGTATGCTGGCAGCTGCTAAAAAACACTGCTAAAGAGACTGGCAAATATAGTAACGTGAGAAGAGCTTCCCATCTCCCTCTCCTCCGGGTGAATGTTTCTTCTACAGCATTGCACGTGGCAAGGTGCAACTGGAAAAATACCATCTGCTCAGATAATGAAACATAAAAACCGTGGCCCAGTTTTGTGAAGCCAGAGTGATCTCTCAACCCTTAAAGCCTTTGTTAAACATGAAGACTTTTTATCCCATGAAGGATCAGGCTGCCAGGAAAGGATTGCTGTGTGACTGTGCTCTGGCCCAGGTCTCTCTGCTGTTCGCTCCTGGGCTTTAGCAGGGCAGCACACACGCTGGGTGTTTTCAGCGTCGGTACCTCGAGCGGGTGCGGGGCTCTCCCGGGGCCCTGATCGCAGGCTGCAGCCGCCGGGACAAATATTGCCAGGGAGAGCAGCAGGCGGCTCGGCCAGCGCTGTGCCCGGCTGCTGCGGGCTCCGGCTCTGGGTCTGCAGCGTCGCTCCTCTCGGGTTGAAGCTGCTGTCACCACTCGCGTTTTAAACCGGAGCATCTCCTGCTGCGCTGCCAAGGTGAGGGCTCTGCGGGGAGAGACCCGGGGAGAGACCCAGGCGTAGACCTTATCCTGCCGGGAGACAGAGTTTTCAGAGCTTTGATATAGCTCTTGGTTTTTCAGTCTGATTTACAGCCTGGGAAGACGGGTTTTGGAGCGGAAAGCTTGGTGGTTATTGCTAGAACTTCATGGCAGTTTTGTTCTAGTTTTTGCCGCTGACAAATGATAGCATTACATGTATTTTCTTACGAATTTGCCATTTCATCCATCAGTCTAAATGTGGTGTATGTCCTTGTCCTTGCATCCCGTGGTCTCTCAGCTGAAACAAAACCTTCCTCCTCTGCAGCCCCCATCAACACGGCGGCTGTTTCCCCTGGCAGATACCAAACTGCACTGAGAGGAAACATTACCTCCATTTTTTTTCCCCTGCTAGACCTTATATATTCAAAGCAAAACAAACCACGTGTCTTGGACAAATATTATGACATTTCATTATTCACACTAAGCGTGATAAGTGAGCTGTTTTAGGGACTGTGGTACGTGATTTATTTAGCTTGGATGTAGATATAAACCCAGTCTTTGGAGTGAGCACCGTAACTCTGCAGGAATGCGGATGCTCTCACATCCACTGGAGCATAGCCAGTACCTAGTACCTAATTTGTGGTGTTTTAATGCAAACAGGGCACCCGAGAGCATTTGTAACGTGTTATAGGAACGAGGTGACTCCACCAGTGTCTAAGAGCAGCTGAAAAGGGGAAGGTGCGTGTCAGATCTTCAAATGGAGAAAGGTAATTCCATTTCAGATGAACACTTCAGTGCATAAAATTATTGATTACCATGCTCAGGATAAAAGGGAGAAATAGCAGAAATACTCTTTGTTCCATTGCCTTTATCCTACAGACAGCTTTTTGGGCTTCCAGCTCAGACTGTCCCCATCCCTGGGACAACCCCTGCCGAGGTGTGGGTTGCCCACAGGCAGTTTGGAGGGGGGGCTGGGGCTGGAGCTCGCCCCCCGGTACGCTGCCAGCGCAGAGCAGGGCATTTCCCCTCGTCCCATGGCTTTAGGTGAGACGCACGGCTCTCCGGGGAGCCCTCTCCTGTGCAGACCCCCGCCTCGGCGCGATGGGGCTCGGAGCCTTCGCTCTGCGCGGATCCTCGTGGTCTGCAGCGCGGCTGCGGAACGTGGTCAGGTACCTGGGGGGCTGCAGCTGCTGAACCTTCTACGGCTTGTTTTCCTGTCTCTAAGCTTTAGTTTTGGTTCAGAGCCTGGGACGCTTCCCTAGGTCTCAGGGATGGATAGCTGCTCTCTGCACCAAGCTGCGCTCTACTAAAAGAAACACTTTAGCTGCAGGACAAGATGGTGAAGGCTGGAAAAACTAATAAGTTTTTCTTTGCCTTTAAGTATGCAAAAGCCAGATCCTGTGAGGTGCTGGTATGTCTGCCATGGTTAAAGCCACTTGCAGCCAGTAACCCCAGCTGGGGTTAGGCCCACGCTAGGGATCCATGAGCCTGTTCCAGTTTTATGCTGGAGTTTTCCAAGAGTTAACACCGGACTGTTTGTATTTTTCTGGGTGTTGGCTGACTAGGGCTATTTATGATAGCAGAACTAAATGAATTAATATTCATAGACTTGCTCTGACTACACAACATAAATCACGACTGGCGGTGACACTGTGCCCTGGATCAAACCACAGCATGGCAGTTGCTTAGATGTAGCCGGACAGTCTTTGTGCACAAATTTAAGCTTCCTTGAAAGGGCTCTGCTGTTGCCTCCAGCAGTGCAAGAGCAAGCCTGTGCTGGTCGCAGAGCGATGCTGCCCTTGGTGCACACCTTGGTAATTACGGTCACCCTTCGTCCCCCGAGCTGTGCTGGCAGCTGGGCTATGGGGATGTACCAACAGGCACGGGACTTCTGGGCTATCGGATCCAATCCTGGACCAGAGCGGCTTTCCAGGCACCGCAAAGTGGCTTTGCAGATTTGTTTCGAATCTGAAGGACATCATGGGAAGTGGCACGAACGTACGTATTGGAAAACTGTAGCAGTGTATGCTGGCACTGGGGCCAGCCCACCACAGTGGCATGGCCCCACTGAGCACAGTGGGATGGGCAGAAACTGCCACCAAGACCCTGCATGAGCTATGACAGGGCTGACCGCCTTTGAGGTGACAAAGGATTCAGTGAGCAGGCTGGCAGCAGTGAAAGCAAAGGGAAGGGTGATTGCCCTTGCTGTAGTGTTCGGGGCGGGTGCAGGCAGGGCAGGAGTGCGCATTCGGCAGGTCCAAGCCCAATGCAGAGGAGCCATTGCTTCACGGGGACGTCCAAGAGGAGCTGTGACAGCTGGACGTGGCCGGGTTGCAGGGACGTGGAGATGAGCCCACCCTGTTGTTGGGGTGGAGGCCGTGCCCTGATGGCTCTGTCAGCACTGGGTGAGGAAGGAGCGACTGGGGGTGCTTGTGGGGGCTGAGGGAGAAGCTGTGGCTGAGCTGCACTGAAGTTGAGGCAAAAGATGGCCAAAACCAGAGACTACAAGAAAATCAATTGGTGACAATATAATAGATGGAAGGGAAAAGTAGAAGAGGGTCTAACAAGGTTGTGGCTATGCCAGAATCCAAAGGGATCATATTTGTGTGTGTAAATCCCTCACTGGAACTGGTATCCATATGTGGAAGAAAGCAGCACTGCTTTTCTGCTTCCACACACTATTTCTGGTGCTCTCTAAAGTCATGCCCAAGACGCGCTGGTATTTCATGTAGAAAATGCTCAGTCTTAGGGAAACCAGTGCCAGAGTCCAGAAAAATAGATATTTTAATAGCCATGTGATTGAATAAATGTTATTCTTTCCCTTGTTTTTATAATAAGAAAAAGAATTTGGTGAGAAAGCTTTATCACTTTAAAGACTGACATCTCCCGTCGCTTAAGCCCTGCTACTCAGATATGGAGAGGGGAAAGGGGAGAGCCGCACATCCCCGCAGAAAACAAGCAAAGCATGCCGGAGCCTCCGAAGCGCCGGGACGGAGCTGGTGGGGAGCCGGCACGGGCAGCTCGGACCTCCGAGCCAGGGCTCCCACGCCGCGGTTCACCGGGGAGATGGTGCCGCGTCTCCCTGCGGAGAGGGGCAGGTGGGTCCCCGCTCTGGCGACGGCCAGCTCGGCGAGCTGGGGTTCAGGGGTTCATCCTGGCAGAGAGGTGAGCAGGCTGGGGGTGTGCATGGCCACCACCACCACCCACCTGCCCTCCCTGAAGCCCTGTCAGCAGGAGCGAATGGCAAGAGCAGCCAGCCCTGTCCCTCGGTGACTGGAAGTAGCCCGAAGCCCTGCTGTTAACGTTGATTTGGAGCCCTTTCTTGGAAAAAGCCAAAATTATTCGTCCTCAGCACACAGTGGTACTAAGCAGAAGGGCAACATTTTCCAACAGATTTTTCCCAGAGAAATATAAATACACATGTGAATCTTTTGTGTGCTCATGTCTGTTTTCCCATGTTCTTGGCTGTAAATGCCCTTCCACCACCTAGGTAGAGCAATCAAAATTCCCATTTTGATGTTTGCAGCTGAATTTTTTTCCTATGCCATTGTGTAAGTGCTTCGAGGCCTGACGCATGGAGAAAGGGATCGCTTTGTCAGCAGCTACGAGCGGGGCCGAACATAATGGGCTTAAATCACAGAATCCCAGCATGGCGGGGGTTGGCAGGGACCTCTGTGGGTCACCCAGCCCTACCCCCTGCCCAAGCAGGGTCACCCAGAGCAGGCTGCACAGCACCGTGTCCAGGCAGGGCTGGAATATCTCCAGAGAAGGAGACTCCACAGCCTCCCTGGGCAGCCTGGG
>Ga0065711_1045658_pt1 | contig 13326 bp, 13 predicted proteins | sample Hoacrofraction12_FD_59098 | JGI IMG/M metagenome (GOLD analysis project Ga0065711, IMG submission 59098) | Hoatzin crop microbial communities from Cojedes, Venezuela - Epithelial fraction 12 v2 (version 2) | ecosystem: Host-associated > Birds > Digestive system > Esophagus > Crop | place...
GGGGGGGGGGGGGGGGTGCTGGGCACTGCAGCAGATCACCTTCCCATCCTTGGTCTTAAAAATAAGAAAAACCCAACAAAAAGACACAGCGGCAAGGATTCCTTACTGCTTAATATTGGTAAAAGGGTTCAAAGTGACCCCCCCCCTCCCCCCAGACAGTGCAAAGTAACTCAGTAACAGACAGAAATCTCAACTCCTTTTGGCAGAGAAGGTGCTGAGTACCAGTCGTCAGGGCAGCCTGTAACCCAGTGTGGGCTGCAGGACACGCATCAAACAGGGCTCTCACGTTTTCTCTTGGTGGTTTTTGTCTTCTGCTTAACCATCTTTATCCTCCTCCACAGCTTTTCTTCAAGGTGGGAAGGCATAAAGTTGTCTGCTTGCGATCGGGCTTGTCCCTTCTTGTCCCAGGCGGTTTGGCATTGCGCAGCTGACTGCGCTCCTGGAAAAGCTGTACTGCAGGATACTAAGTTTGCAGAGGACTTAACTGTTCTTAAAAGCAAAACACATTAAATCGCTGATAAACCAGTGTAGGCACTAATAGCAAGAATTGCTGGAAATCTTGGGGTTTGTTCAAGATCGGTGCAGCCAACCAGTGATGGGACTGTTGAGTTTTTGTCCAAGATAGGGAGGCAAGTGGAACTAGGAACAGATCCACGGGAGGCGGAAATCTGATAATTTATTTGCATTTAGGAGGACTCAGCAGGAGAGAAGAGAGTTCAAGGTAAGTACTCACAGAGTTTCTGCCTGGGGTATTTGGTCCCAGCCTGTGCTCAGACTGAGCAAGCAGGGTCAGCCATGCAGAAAAATGTTTGACTTCAGTCTTGTGCCCTCTCAAAAACAGTTAAATCAGAAACATTTCCACACTTACAGACCTTGGAAAATCTTTTGCCTTAGATGTGTTTCCGTGGCTTCCAAGATCTACTGCCCAGCTTGTATCTTTACCCCGGGACTGAAAAGGCCACAAAACCACAGCTTGCCTTCAGCAGCTTGGCAAGGGAAAGCATCTGACCAGGCTCCCCAGAACAACTTGCCCATGACGAGCCTCGACCATCTGGAGACACTGATGCTATTAACTTGTTATTTTCAGAGTTTACTTTTCTCCCACTTTAGTGTGAGCCAACAATTTTTATCTCTGGGTGACAATAACTTAAAGATGGGTAAATCAGTGAGATTTTTGTAACTATTTTGCCTGGTTGTGGTCAAGTTCCTCAGTTTCATTGGAAGGCTCAAGATGTTTGGTCCTTTGGTAAGTGTCTTGGGAACTGGGCGAGTGGAGGACTGTGTTGCATTTGGTTGAACCAGACAACACGACTATATTTTTTAAAGATACAATTTATCTGGGTAAAGATTGCAAAGTTAAGTATGCAGGAGAAGAATAAAAGGCTGAAGCACATCAGTTGGTGAACTGGCAAGAAAAAGTTAATATGATTATTAATGTAATCACGCTGTACCTCACTTTTCCTTTCTCTGAGCTACTTTATCTGTCCAAACTGTAAGATCTTAAAAAATGAGGTGGACTCTTGTCCTGAAGCATAGGAACATATTTAGGTACCCTGAGACTGGAGACTTCAGACTCTTGGTGAGTGGGAATTCTCATCTTAAGTCTGGTCAGACCCTAAGAGCTTGCCTGGCCTTTCTCAGGCTCTTTGGAAGGGTGGGAATCTTGTTATGAGCATTGCTGGAGTGTTTGTCCAGCTATTTTTGTGCTGCTTTTCTGTACGTGCAGCTGTGTCAAGTGCTGCTTCTCGGTCCCAGACAGCTGAGATTTTCCATAACCTTTGACTAAAAAAAAACTCCATGTCTTTCATCATGTCCCACAGTCACAACAAACAGCACTTAAGAAGATTATATAAATATTAAGCACATTTTTGGCTAATTGCTTGCATTGGTGTTGCACTTCTTTCCACTAATGTCTGTGCAGCACAAGAAATAAATGACACTCAGAATTGAGTACTCTGACATATATTACTTCGATGGCACTTGGGGATTACTCATCCACTGCCATGTTATTTTAACTCTTACATTGATTTATCTAGCAAGAACCCAGACTGAGGCATTCTAAAGATGAGATCCCTCTACTCTGTTAGTAGTAGGTATTTCTGTATAAATCTGCATATGTAGAAATTGTTTCTTCTTTCTTAGAAAACAAAGGTAAGGCTTACTTTGACAGCTAACAAAACTAGCACTCATACTATGCCTTCTAACCATAACTGAAGAGAAGGTTTCATGACCCTTCTGACCAAAATCCTGAGGAGTAGCTGCTAGTAGATTTTGGTGCTGGTTTTTCTTGGGCTCACCTGGTTTCATACACTGATAGAGAGAATGCAGCATTTCTAATGAATTAATTCAATTTGAGTGTAATTACTGATGCAGCAAATTTCATAAGCAGATTGTCAAAGCAAACTGAACAACTGTTAGTACATGAAATAAAAAGCATCGTAGGGATTTTTCAATTTGAATAAATGCAGCATGGATTTTTGACAGAAAAATCTGCTCCACCTAATTTTGATAGGGCAGCAGAAATACAGGAAGAAAGGGGTAGCTTGTTTCTTAGGGAGGCTTTTCTGTTCTGGGCCAGTGATTACAAAGAGTCACCTGTGCCCCAAGTGCTGGTTTATGCAGTCAGGGAGCACAGGCTGGTTTCAGATAACCATATTCAAAGGTCACCACCTCCACTATTTTATAAAAGGAGGAGATGAAATACAGACCACTCCTGTTCCCAGCTGCCTTGAAGACAAGGAAGCAAGCACATGCCTCTGGCACTGTGTATATGCTTCTGGCGCATTTCATAACACGCACTCCCCAGAGTTTGTAGGATATTTGTGCTCAGACATCCACTGTAGTTCTGCATCATGCACCGTGACTGTAGACAATATATTCTAACAAGAGCCATTCTTCCAACGACACCACACCTGCCATGCTGGATGCTGCCGCAAGTTATCCGTGTCCTCTTACTCTCTTTACAGATTTGTTGGTGTGCTGAGAGAAGCCAGGCCTCAGATACCAGACAACAGGGAGCTCAGTGTCTGCTGTGTCCAGGTATCAGCTGGTGCGTGTTAAAACAAATAAGATAGTGAAAAATATATGCTTTGTGCTGAGGGCAGGTACAGTCTCAAAGGTTGTTTTTTTTCCCCCTCACTTCAATTCCAGCTTGGTTTGTTTTTGCTGAAACTAACCCCAAACTCAGTCCAACAGCACAGAGGATTACAGCTATTTATGTCTTAATTGGGAATTATGACCAGTAATCTGTCAAACCAAATTTTGCCTCCTGAGTTGCAGTCAAATGCAGGAGAGTTCATGCAAAATGTTTTGCTACAATATTCAGAGCTTGCTTTAAGTCTGCATCAGCAGAGCAGAGCAGTGTTTGGAGCACTGCAGAATTTTATGCTTAACAAGTCATTGGAGAAAAATTGGTCGTGGTTTCGCCTCAGCTGGCAACAGAACCACACAATTGCTCTCTCACTCCTCCCCCCTCCCCAGTGTGAAAGGGAGGAGAATCAGAAGGGAAAAGGAAAACTCAGGGGTTGGGATAAAAACAGCTGAACAGTACAGTAAAGGGAGAAGAAACACACAACAATAATACTGATAAAAATAGACAGCACGCAATGCTCTCACCACCTGACGCGTAGCTCGCTCCTGAGTAGCAAATGCCCTTCCTTCAGCCAGCTCCCCACTTAAATATTGAGCAAGAGGTCACGTGGTCTAAAACATTGCATTTGATTGGCTGGTTTGGGTCAGCCAACCAGCTTCTGGTGAGAATTAACCCTGTCCCAGCCAAACCCAGGACATGATCCACCCCTTCTACACCGTCTACGTCACACCCAGGGTCCACACTTTCCAATTCACTCCTACTACCTTTTCTGTTTTCATATCTATACGCACACTGGTATCATTCCCTTTGTTGATGGACCATCCCTCTAACACGTCCGTTGAGTTCATTGAGTGTACGATGTTGGGCTCCATCTGTTTTAACAGTCCTGCAGGGCAGGAGAGAGGACTTGTGGTGTTGGATGGTCGCATGCTGCGTCTGGAACCCACCGCTGGTTTTATCAAAGTTCATCTTTTATTCATTTGGATGACTTAGTGTAATACCATTGATATGGCATATAGCAACTACAATGCTGATGACATACTGTGACATGGTTATTTAGCAATTAACATAATACAATCTAATTTATTGGCTATTCTCACCCAAAATCAAATTCCCATGAGGTACACATTGGAATTCCCCATCCTTCCGCATTATCCACCAAGTACACCCAGGCCCTCGAGCAAAAGAAATCCCATGGATGGGTTTGCCTTTGCCTGAGGCAGGATTAACCCAGGCGGTCTTCCCTATCATACTCCTCATCTGCACTACAGGCACTTCATCCACTTCTGCAGTATATGAAGGTTTTGACTGGGCAGGGCCAGCTCAATTGGTAGATCCCCTGGTGTTAGCTAACCACATGGCCTTTGCTAAATGTGTATCCCAGTGTTTGAATGTTCCACCTCCCAGTGCTCTCAGTGTAGTTTTTAGCCGTCCATTGTACATTTGATCTTCCCAGAGGCTGCTTCATGATAGGGGATGTGATACACCCACTCAATGCCATGGTCTTTGGCCCAGATCTCTGTGAGGTTGTTACAAAACTGAGTCCCATTGTCTGACTCAGTTCTTTCTGGAATGCCAGGTTGCCACAGGACTTGCTTTTCAAGGCCCAGGATAGTGTTCCGGGCAGTGGGATGGGGCACAGGATATGCTTCCAACCATCCAGTGGTTGCTTCCACCATTGTGAGCACATGGCGCTTGCCTTTGTGGGTTTGTGGGAGTGTGATATAATCAGTCTGCCAGGCCTCCCCATATTTGTATTTCAGCCATCATCCGCCATACCACAGAGGCTTTACCTGCTTGGCTTGCTTGATTACAGTACGTTTCACACTCACGGATAACCTGTGCAATGGTATCCATAGTCAAGTCCACCCTCAGTCACAAGCCCATCTGTATGTTGCATTTCTTCCTTGATGGCCTGTGGTCTCATAGGCCCACTGAGCCATAAACAATTCACCCTAATGTTACCAGTCCAAATCCACCCGAGCCAGTTCAATCTTGGCAGCCTGATCCACCTGCTGGTTGTTTTGATGTTCCTCAGTGGCCTGACTCTTTGGTACATGGGCATCCATGTGACACACTTTTACAACTAGCTGCTCTATCCATGCAGCAACATCTTGCCACAATGGAGCAGCCCAGATAGGATTGCCCTTGTGCTGCCAGTTGCTGTCCTTCCATTGCTGTAGCCACCCCCACAGCGCATTTGCCACCATCCGTGAGTGATTTGCCACCATCTATAGATAATGCTGTAGATGACTTCTAGCACCACTAATTCTCTCAGGTACTGGATGCCTTCATCTGCAGTAGTCCACTTTTCTGGGGAGCTCACAAGAGCTTCCTTGAATGGGTGTCTTGCCCTCACACTTGAGAGGAGCTATATCTAGAGACTACAGATTGTTGCCTCTTCTCCAAGCCCTCTATCAGTTCCCCGGTTTCTAGAAAAGGATCCCACCTGTTGGGCTTCTTTTCCTTCCAGTTGCTGACTGTTGACCCCATTATCCCAGCATCAGAGCAGCCAGGCAGCAATCTGCTCACCTGGCTGGCAGCTGTTAATCTTTTCACTTGTCTCAAAGTTCTGATGAGGTCAGGGACAGGGTAGTTTCCTCTTCCTCTTTGAGCTCTCTCACTTCTACCCCCAATTCCCTTGTTGAAGGACCAGCTTCTTGATCAAATCTTTCTCTTTCTCCTCTCTTACTAATTGACAATATGGACCCATTGCTCTCCTTGTCCACTGTTTTTTTGTTTTCCACTAGTGGGACAATTATCGTAGTTGTTGTTGTTGTTTGGGTCCCTGCCTCAACCATATTGTCCTCAGATGCAGTTTGGTCCCTGCCTCAGCCACAGTCCTCTGAGAGCACTGAACTGTGGCTTGATAGGCAGAGACCAGGCCCCGGTACAGTGCTAGAAGCTGCTGATTTTCATTGGGGTGGGCAAGGAACCCTTCTATCAGGTGGCAGGTCTGTTTGCCTGGTCAGGCTATGGGAGGTGGCAGCCATCCTAGGAACCTGCCCAGATCCTTCCGCACACCCTGCCACCCAGGCACTGGCTGTTTCAGGCTGTTTTTTCAGTATCACCTCACACAGAATCTGTTTTCTCTTACACCAAGACCACACTCCACAAACCCCATAATATGCTAACAGTATTCATTAGTATTGAACATGTCATGTAAGGGTGACCAAGAACCTCGGGAGCCTGCATAACAAAACCATCCACATCAATCCCGGGCACGGAGAAGGAGGTGTGTTCCCTCAGCCTCTCCACGAGATAGCTCCCACAGTACAGCAAGGCTGTCAACACCAGGGCAAAGCATACAGCCATTGTTTGTACCAACATGGTCCCCAGTTCCTTCATCCACCCCACAAAATAGCTCCCCCAGAAGAGCAAAGCTGTCCATGCCAGGGCAAAGCACAAAGCTATCATTTGTATTAACGTGTTCCCCAACTCCACAAAAAGGAAGAGATAAGCAGTGCAGCCAACCAATTCAGTGACCCACACAGGAGCTTGCCACTTAATAACGACTATAGCTACAGCACATTTAGTACAAAACTGCCATTGCATCGAGCCCCACATTGGGTGCCAAAGAAGAGTTGTGATTTCACCTCAGCTGGCAACACAGAACCACACAATTGCTCTCTCACTCCTCCCCCCTCCCTGGTGCAAAGGGGAGGAGAATCAGAAGGGAAAGGCAAAACTCGGGGGTTGGGATAAAAACAGCTGAACAGAACAGCAAAGGGAGAAAAAATTCACAACAATAATAGTGATGAAGAATAGACAGCATGCAATGTTCTCACCACCTGACATGCAGCTCACTCCCGAGTAGCAAATGCCCTTCCTTCAGCCAGCTCCCTGCTTAAATACTGAGCAAGAGGTCACATGGTCTAGAACATCACATTTGACTGGCTGGTTTGGGTCAGCCAACAAGCTTCTGGTGAGAATTAACCCTGTCCTAGCTGAACCCAGGACACACAGAGCACCAGCAAACGGCTTTGCCAGAGTCAGTTCAGCAGGCCGCGCTCTGCCCCTGCTCGGGCTGCCAATAACTCTCCCAATGACTCACTGATGCCAGCACAGGACACTCCTTTGCCTGTTTTTAAAACCCCAGAGTGGAAAATAACTGGGAGAGGAGTTACTGCCAAGTCAGAGCAGCAGAGATGCTGCAAATAGCACAAGTGTTCTGCCTCGGACAGTCGGGACGGCAGTGAAAAACACAGACCATGCGTTTCCCCAACAGAAACTGTGGCAGCCCTTGCAGCCCACACACCAGCATCGCCTGCGTAAGGCTTGAGACACTCGCAAGAAAAGAGTGGCTCCTGCACCCGCATTTTTGTGGCAAAAGTCTTGCTCTGGTGCCCAGCCCCATCGCTGGCAACTTTAAAAAATTAGGAGTGAAGCAGGACGAGCTTCCAAAGGCGGAGGCATTTTTGTTTATATAGCCTGAAGCAGGGTCTGCTGTTTGTGCTGGATGGTTAAACGCTTGCTGAGAGCCTGCAAACCCTGCTTCAGAGTTTACAGGGTTTTTTCAAGTAGCTTCTGAAATTGCAGCGTGGTGAATCAGAGGAACGACATTCGATATCCCTGCTGGTGCTCTGAAGCAAGGGATGTCAAATCCAGAGCAACAGCAGAGTCTGGAGTCTTCTGTCTGAAGACCATTTTAGATCTTTCCTAAATCTTGTTTTCGATCTTTTCTGATCTTTCCCAGAAATACCTGAGCAAGAGAAAAGGTAAGAAGTGGGTGATTTTCAAACACAAAACACATACACAAAGAGACTATGAGGAAGAGCTGCTTTCATTTTAAATAACGGGTAGCTACAAGATCTTGTGTTCAAGCCAGTGCTGCTCTGGGTGGGCAGAAGATGAGACTCAGACAGAGCTGGGTTTTGGGAGCAGGTATGGGGCTTTACATTCAAGCTGATGCAAATGATTTCTGTAGGGGTTGGTATTTCACTACTGAAACAGTCATCAGAAGTAAGCTTCGACATTGCACATGAAAGAGAAGTGGCCAGTTTTATTGGAAGTATTTATCAACAGGAAAGCAATGAAGCCTTGTGTGCGTCCTTGTCACTACTGGTCCATGTGGGGGTATGCTTCAGTCAAAGCTAAAAAGCCCTCTTTTGCTCGGGGTAGCCCCTCGAGCCGCTTGCACAGTCAAGCATCTTTGGAGGCAGTTTTCACGCTGCCTCCTTCTGCTCGCGTGTTTCTCCAAGATGTCTCTCTCCAAGTCCTCTGAGCTGCTGCCCTGCAAACTTTGGATACAGCAGAGCGGTGCTTGGTTGGGAGTTCAGTGGATTTTCTGTAACTGCAGCTACACAGAGAAACCAAAACCCATTCCCAGACTCACAGTTGTACATCCCCATGCTTCAGCACTAACTGGAGCAGCCGTCTCTGCCAACACCAGTGGAGTCCTGCCTCCCCTCTGCCTGCCGTGTCGTGTGCTGAACTAGTGTTGGATTAAAGTTGGTCTCGCATGCACCGAGAATAGTGCAGTGACTTTGCGCGCCTGACACCGGGTCAGTCATCGGAATGCATTTTTGTTCACTTCTTATCCCCAGGGCTGTGCTAATTTACGTGGGGGTAGCAGGTGCTCGCCAGTCCAGAAATCGCAGCCTGTCTGAGCACGTCTCTGTTCAGATGCTCCTACCACCACTGAGCTGGCTCTAATTATCAGTGTCTCCTCTGAAAGCAGAGCACTCAGCTCTCCTCTCTCTTCCTTCAGCTGCAACATGCTTGCACACGTACAAAGCAACCTGAGCTCTCAGTGATAGCACTTGAGTGCCACAAGCCTCCACTGCAATGCAAATAGGATAAAAGGCATTTTAAAGACCTACACACCATCTATTTTATTTCAGACCATACAGTTAGTGTGATCTGCTTTTCGGAAGGATTTATTTCTTCCAAAAGATCTTTGTACTCATACATCGAGTCCAAAGGCACCAGGAGAAGCTCAGCACCCAACTGCAAGGGCTGCAGGAGAAGCAGTCTGGAAGAACCTGCTTCCCAGTCTTCTTTTATGACTTCTGTCCAAAGCTTTGGATTAAGTGAAATGCAAGGGCAAATGATAACTAGTGGGGTCCTAAAACAACTCCTAAGGTCTCAAAATATGGTCATCCCTGTGGTCGTCTAACCGTAGGCGTGGATTGTTCATGCAAAGACAAAATTGAAAACAGTATCTTAGTGTCTGACTAAACTGACTTTTAACAATGTGGGAGATTTCTCTGTCTTTACTGATTTTGATGGTTTTAGTCAGGGAACAAGGCAGATGAGAACTTTTCTTATTAGCTAATTAACAGGCCTCTAATTTCCAACTCGTTTCTGAAAAGTCTGTGGATTGTTTGGGAGGGCTTTCTTCCGTCTGTTTTATGCAAGACTTCATCTACACCTTGCCATTCAGCTAAACGACTTTATGTCCTAGTTGTATTGAAGCATTTAAAGGCTTCTCACGATTAGCATCTTCATTCTAGATCATAAAATAATCTAACTGCAGAGCAATCAGCAGTTCCATTTTCTATGTTTGGGATAGTTAACCACAGTAAGTACTTACCATTAATTCTTTTTGGAGATAACATGTGGCTTAAGCTACCTACACAAAAAAAATACTGGGTGAAATGAAAAACTAGGCAATGTAAGGACAGTTTTAAGTGACAGACTTCCCTTATTTCTTGAAGCAGTACGCAGATAAAGCCTAGAAATAGATTTTGTGCGAACCCTGTAACTCAGGGGGCAAGTGAGCTCTGAGCACAGCAGCTCTTGCAGTCCCCCTGAGCACAGAAAACAGGAGCTGGTGTGACAGCACCATAAGCACACTCCACCCACCAGCCACGGGGCAGCCAGAAATGTGAGCCCGGCGAAGGCTGAGGCCACTGCCGGGTTGCTGCGGGCACCTCTTGCTCTGGCTCCTCTCCAGCACGCTCCCAGCAAGCGTGGGCTCGCTCTGGCGCGCAGATGGATTTGCAGAGCAGAACACATTTACAAGGCGTAGCACGGTTTTCAGACCTGAAAAAAACCAACCCAGCAGATGTTCAGTGCTTCTAAATTGTCTGTTGGCACGGTGTGCTGTGTCTTTCTAGTCTCTACTCCTTGGACTCAGGGCTAAGACAAGCCAGATTACATGAAATCCAGCGTCTTGGGTGTCTTTAGATGTACTGTAAGAGGCAAGGACTGAGGAACAGCTACCAGATGTAGGATGAATAAAACAAATCCTCTTACACATTTAAAACTATTATTTGAAGGTGATGAACTGTGTTCATGCCCGAGCTTGCAGTATTTCAACAACAAGAAACAGGGCTGGTCCAGGTTTCCAGCCCCACTATTCTTGAAGACCAGCCGCAAGGCAGCACCTGGAGGCAAGTTTTCCTGCAGTGCTTATGCAACCTCTGACATCCTTAAGACACTTCTGCAACGCCAGAGGAATCATCTCTCTCCTGACGCCTGTTGCAGTGCTCAGCTCAGATAATGGATTGAGATAACATCAATTTCTGCGCCCAGCAGAACCTCAAACCAGCCCCTAACTATGCACCAGATCTTCAGAAGCTGAACACCTCAGGCATATTAAATGACTAAAAGCTCCAAGCACACAGCTGTGATACCTTCTAGGCACAGAGAGGACTTGAAATACACAGTCATTTTCTTTGTGGGAATAGCAAGGTGAACTTTGCTTTCAATTTCAGCATTTAACACACGGCAAATACGAGATTCTCTGTAACTTGGGAGGAGTGTATTGGACCATTCATTAAGTTAAAGCACATAACACATGCAAAAAATACTAAGATAATATTGTTTCCAACATTTACACCCAACATTTACCAAGCTATCTCTAGAAGAATTAGATTAAACGGTTCATTCTGGGCCAAAATCTAATTGTGACTAATTTTTTCAGGGGCCACCAGCTTGGCAAAGAGCTTGGTAATAACCATGTCTGTGTTTCTGAAAGCCGTGACTGGGGAGTCCAAAGGTCTAATCCTGTCTCCATTGCTACCTTCTCAGATCCTTATCCAATGTAATAAGAAGAAATGACCAAGCCAGCTGTAGTAACTCTGGAGAAACCAAATCCTGGTTATCATTTGGGTCTGTACAAGTCCTGGGGGTAGTCACAACCTCAAGTTATTAAAGCCAGGATGTTGGTGCTAGTAGCTGCTGTTTGAAAGACATTTGTGCCCTGGATGAGCATCTTGAAAACGGATGTTTGGAAATGTTTTCGTGGTCATAGGATTTTGTTGCCAAAACTGATGCGTGTCACCCATACAAGCTCTCCTACCTGTACCCTTAATGCTTCTGCACTGCACTAGCCCAGGGAGAAGGCAGGACCCTGCTGTCCCCAGGAGAGAAGAGAAAGAGCATGTCCCTGCCGAGCAGTTTCCTTTCCCTTCTTTCTGCTCTGCGGAAAGAGCTGTTGTCCTGCTCTGGCTCTGTATCTCAATGCCGCTAGAAAAAGTGGAGGATTGGAGGAATTCTCCTCCTTTTGCCTAAGCCTTTTCCTGTGCTGTGGGCTACCTTCTCCTCTGCCTGCCAGAGGCTTCTGCCTACACCCTGGCCGCCATGCTTTGCCGTTAGGGGAACGCAAACTCTAGGCGGCTTTAGCAGCTTGGATGATGTTTCCTCACAGTCAGCATCCAGTGACAAGACAACAAAGACCGTAAGGACATTCCTGCAGGTGTCAGAAGTGCCTGGCTGGAAGCTTCCCAAGCAGGGAGCTCGGATGCCTAACGCTGCAGCTGTCCCTGCTCCTCCCTGCGGACCCGCACCTGCATGCAACTGGACACAGCACAGCCCTCTCCTCGCCTACAGCCCTTCAACACAGCTTTATTGACTTCTGGGCTCTGGAGTCCCACCCTCCGTGGCTCTGCGAGGGAAAAGCAACAAGCGCGCTTCAGCCATTTCTCCGCTGGCTGCTCCCTTCTGCCAGGGCACCACGGTCAAACACCCCCATGATGTCCCACTGTGATGTCATCGCTACACAGCACGGGTGTCACAGTGCCAGGTCAGAATATCCCCTTGGTACCCAGAGTCACCCGAGCCACTTGGGCTTGGCTTGCTGACTGGCAGGACAAGGCCAGGCTGTCCAGGGTGACGACCAGCGAGGGAACCTTCGGTCCACCTCGGGCAAAAGAAATGCAGGGGGAGCTCTCTCCCGCAGAAACACTGTCCCTGGCTGCTCCGGACGAGCTGGGGCAGTCAGCAGAGATGGAGTGGGATGGCCAGCCTGGCAGGGACGCACACAAGACCAGACGAGTCCCTGCTGTTTCCAGCGAGAAGGCAGGCGAAGGCAGTGGATTCTCATCTCTCTGCTTTCCCCAGAAGCTGTGGAAAATGGCGGAGAGCGACCAGTTCCAGTCCCTTTGGTGGAGTGAGGGTGGAAAATGCCTGGCCATCAATGAAGAGCTCTTCAAAGAGGAGGTGCTGGGCAGGGGAGGACCTCTGCGGGTTTTTGCCACACACAGCATGAAGAGTTTCACTCGACAGCTGAACATCTACGGGTTCACCAAAATGCAGCGGGATGCCAAGAGATCTGCCTCCCTGCCCGAATTCCTGGCAGAAGAAGCAGCAGCCTCCGCTCACAGCAAGGTACAGCAGTTGCTCTGCACATCAACCGACCCTCCCAATAGTCTTGGGGGAGAGACGGACCTCCCTGTCAGATAAGGCCTTGCAATGGAGGAGATGGGGGATGGCAGCCAGCGGCCTGATTTTCATTTTCTTCACAGGTCGTTTTCAGGAAGGTTTGAGTTAGTCTTTCTGACTAGTAGAAACGCAGATAAAATATAGTACTGATTTATCTGCTTAGTTTGAACCCGTTAAATGGAAAGACAGGCTCAGCATAGCCTGACTTCTCTGGATGTCTTTGCTATGTATCTTGCAAATCCGAAACCTTCCTGTGGCACCTGCTGAATGCCGAGAAGGTACATCGAAGGACTGTAGCATTACCTGCCTGCTCATAGCCACACTGAAGTTGCTCAAAAGGTGTGGGCTTTGGCTTTCAAGAGCAGTTCTCCAGCTTTTGAAGAGCCTACCCTGCTCTGCTCCCAGGTGGCAAAAACCCAGGGCTGATGATGCCTGAACAGAACCAGCACGTAATGGTTTAGCGTGAGCTTTAGGCTTCAAATGCCCCTGAGAGGGGCTCCTCCTCAACAGCCCTGCTCGTCCTCTGCACTCCAGAGTCCTTGTTCTCATAGCTTGGGGTTTTCCAGTCTTGAGATGGTGGCAACTGACTCTTCTCCCTTGCTTTTTTCAGATACTCTGCTACTATA
>Ga0065711_1045659_pt1 | contig 13326 bp, 19 predicted proteins | sample Hoacrofraction12_FD_59098 | JGI IMG/M metagenome (GOLD analysis project Ga0065711, IMG submission 59098) | Hoatzin crop microbial communities from Cojedes, Venezuela - Epithelial fraction 12 v2 (version 2) | ecosystem: Host-associated > Birds > Digestive system > Esophagus > Crop | place...
CTGGACGCGGTCCTGTGCAGCCTGCTCTGGGTGACCCTGCTTCGGCAGGGGGTTGGGCTGGGTGACCCACAGAGGTCCCTTCCAACCCCGAACATTCTGTGATTCTGTGATGCTGCCAGGGTGGGCTTTCTTCATCCCATTTCGGTATCGACCCAGTTCACCGTGCGAGGGAGACAACCAGGCTATCCGACACTGCGGAGACAACTCGAGTGACAAAGGTAACAAAAGGACTGGGAAGCAACACAGAAACGTGGCCTAGCTTTGACTCTCCCGCCTTCTGGTTGCTTACAATGGAGGTGTCAAAAAAACCAGCAGTTGGGGACAATGAAGACATCCTATTTACAAGTTCATAAGCACTTAAAATATATAACTGAGCCCCGTTCCTCTGAGAACGCGCGTTGTGCACCCGCAGAGAGAGCGTGGCTCAAACAGTCATCAGAAAAAAAAAAAATCTTCAAAGTCGTTTTTTTCTTTCCTTAAAAAAAATAAGTTATTTTAGACCTGACAAATCACTTGCCAAAGGGAAGCAGCTGTTACACAGAAGCAGTTACTCGGTTATACAAGGGCAAAGAAAGCGTCAGTCAATGAGCTTTAGAGGCTTGTATAACGAAGGAGGCAATTTCAAAAGCTTTAGGAAACTCACTCGCCGGCTAACGGCTACTTGACGGCTTTCAGCGTGCACCAACCCAAGCTCTGGGGTTGTGAGCGGCGCGCGGCCGGCCAATGGCGGGACACCAGACCCTGCGGCGCGGGGAGCTCGACCGGTTCCCGTTCCAGCGATGCTTTTGGCCGGAAAGCACCCGCAGGCCGGCGACGTGGTTTGTAATGCTCAGTGAATTAATTAATTGCTCCCCCCCCCCAGGGCTCGCTACTCTGCGTCCGCATCTGACAGCGGGCGGCTGGGGACCGCTGCGGCCAGCTCCTACCTGCACGGGGGTCAGGTCCCCCTCCAGCCGCCCGGCTCCAGACCCGGAGCCGAGGTCCAGATTGCACCGCGCCAGGGGAAAGAGGCAGCTCCAGTCCTTCACTCCCCGGGGCCAAGCCAGACGCCAGCGGAGCCGAGCCGCGGTCCTCAGAGGAGAACGGTGAGAGCTGGGTGCGGGATTTCTTGCTCTTTGTGGGTGGACGGAAACGGCGAGAGTTTCATTTCCCCGCACGCCGGGGCTGAGGGGGCGGGGAGGGGGCGTCCGCGGAAGTTCAGTCCATCACAGGGCGAAAAACAGGATGAGCACCACCAGCAAGATGAGAAAGAGGACGATAATTGCACACCACTGCCGTCGATCTGGAAGGAAAAGGAAGCATCAGCCTCCCTGCTTTAAGGGGGAAGGAGAATCACGGCAGGGGGCGGAGAGCTTTCCTTCGCTGTACTGCTGGGAGCCCAGTTTAAGCTTCCAGAAGCCATAAAAAAGCCAAAGCAGCAGCTCGTCTCGCAGCGCACCCCACTGCAGCCCACGGGGCGACAGCGTTTCTCCCCCAGGACACATCCGTTTTTGGGGCCGGCTGTGGGAATTCTGAGGCTTCTCCCCGGCCAAGCTCAAACCGATTTGATAAGCCGCTTCAAAAGCAATGCGGAGGAAGAAGCGGAGTGCTGGCTGCTCCGCGTTGCTGCTCATTCGTGGAGCAACCTGGTTGCTAGAGGAACAAGAAGGGGTCTGGTGAAAGCTGCCCGAAAGACCTCTGCCGGGGAGAGCTTGTGGCAGCTCCCCTTAGGAGAGTCTAACACTCTCCCTGGGTGCCTTTACACCTCGCTGGCCCCCTGCATGTTCTGCAAAAGCTCATCGCCTCCGAGAGCTTCTGTCGGCCCGTGGCCACATCTGTGCTGGCAGAGAGAAGCCCCCCGCGAGATGACGGTGCAGCAGCGGGGACAGGGCTGCTGGCACCCCCCCCCAACTTCTGGGCGCAGCAGCTACCCCAGTAAGAGCTCTCCTGGTCAGCCCCGGAGCGTGCGATGCCAGGGAGAGCAGAAATTCTCTTTCACAACTCTCAGAGGCACTCTGCAGCGATCAAAGCATTTTTTCCCAGAGGAAAGTGAAGATACACGAGGTTCGCCAGGGGTTGTGCTGCCACTGGGCTACTGGGGACCCAAAGGGCACCGTCAGCACCCCAAACGGTCTCTCTAGGGCCGTATTTCCACAAACTCCTAAATCCCCCAGCCAGCCTAATCCCCCAGAGCAACACTTCTCCTGCTGAGTCACTTCTGCCTCCACAAGCCACCCCAGCACCCCCGGGAGCGGGTGAGGGAGGCGGCGCCGGCCGGGCGCCCCGCCAGCGCTCGGAGAGGCGAGCCGGCGGCGGGGGACTTCCCGGCAGGCACGCCGGGCTTCCTGTTTGCTCTGCCCACCGGCTTCTGGCACAGCCTTATAAGGGCTTTTCTCGTGGGTCCAGCCTCCCGCCCGGCACAGAAATCGCCCCTTTCCTCTGCCAGCTGAGAGATGCCGGACCGACAGCGGGCCGGCGGGCGCCAGCAGCCCCGGGGCAGGTGGGATTTGGGAAGGGGCTTGCCGCAGGAAAAGCCACGCCTGTGGCAAGTGTTTTACGGCACCTCGAAAGCTTTTGCTCCACAGGCAGCTCGAGAGACTGCGGCAGAGCAGGAGGCTGCAGAGCTTCCCCTCCTACCATCTAGAGAGGGATTTTCCCAGCGTGGCAATAGCAGCGTAAATAGAAAGGCATCTGTAAACAAAACAAAGGCAGAGGACAGGCTGCAGGGCAGCGTCTGGGCAGGAGCAAACTGCAGGGCTTGGAAGTCTTCCCCCTCTTTCAAGCACCGAGATCCGCTGCCTCCCCTCCGCTCGGCTCTGGGCTGGCCATCAGCGGGCGGGAGGACGCAGTGTCCCAGCCCGAAGATCCGAAGGCTTGCCTCTCCCTCTCCAGGGCCGGATCCCGCTTCCCGGGACCTACCGCTCGTCATGTGAGACACTTTGGCGAGCTTCTTCATGACGTTATCGAGCCGCGACTGCGTGCTGTCTAACTCGTGGGAGAAGTCATCCAGCATCCTGGGGACAGAGAAGCATGGGATTTCTCAGCGTGCTCACACACCCCGACCCAAACACCAAAGTCATCAGTGTGCTGCACCTTGGTGGGGAAAAGCAACGTGGCCCGCTCTCCTGAAAGTACCCAATGGCGGGGGGGGGGCGAAACCCTGCTGAAGCAGCAGCTCTGCTTTGGTGGAAAGTGGGAAATCATGTGGGACTCCCGTCGGACTGGTCCCCCCTGCGTGTGCACCGGTGAGCTCTACGTACCCCTCCGAGGTGAGAAGCAGGAGGGTTCCCTCCTTTTTAGAGGAAAGTCTCCCCTCTAACCTGTGGTCAGGGAGATGGTTTAGACAGATCTAGGTGCCAACCTGGACTTTAAATCTCTTTTCTCATTCAGGGCTTGCAGTTGAAGCTAAAATCTTGCTCCACGAATAAAGCAGGAACGAGATTTGCAATTGCTTTTAAGGTGCTTTTTAAGCTCTGCATGGAAGTTACCCCTCTGCGTCCTCCACACAGCAACTGCAATGAATCGGAAAGCCTTCCTGAAGCCGTGCTTTGTCAACGCCAAGAGCCCATCTGAAGAGAAACGAGCACTTCCAGAACCAAGGTACCAATCCAATTGTCTCCAGCCAGTGGGACTTAAATGCTTAATACTTTTAAAAGGACAGCTTCTTTTGTCTGGAGTTCTAGAGCACTTGTTAAACCTTCCTTCGGCGCGGAGAGAGTTGTAAAAAATCTCACTGCAGTGGTTATCTGCTACTTTCTCGCAAGCACTCATGGCTTACGTGGTGATCTGGAAACAGACACACCACACTGATCTGCTCGCGTGACAGCAGAAGACTCTCATGCTGCAAGACTTCATGTGGGAGGTGGGTTTAAAGTTCCTCCTCGCCACCACAGACGACATCACTTCACAAGGGACATGGCCCTCCAGACCCCTGTCAGCCACACCAGGAGGGGTTTTAGCCGTGAACCCTTCAAGCCTCTCTGGAAGTGGCAGCTGTTAGCCTGTTTAACTGGAAACTTTATGCACTTGTTGCAAAGGACAAGAACTGGGAAAGAAATCTAATTTGTATGTAAACGATGGATGCAAATCACTTTGTGAGCTACCCTTTAACCCTTTGCGTGACTGAGGGTTATTTTTAGCTTTAACTATGAATAGCAGCTCTGTGCTGCGTGTTTCAGAGCGGCAAGGCAGAGCTGAGAACTCCCCGGTGAAGCAGCTATCCAGGGGCAGCACAAAACCCCGCGGAGTGGGGAAAGCGCCCAGTATCCCCAGTACACAGCACCTCCCTCCCCCATCTGCTCGGCACTGCCGGCTGCCCGAAGCCAAGGAGCGTGACTGCATGCCTTACGGGGAGCGTGTATAAAGGAGAGAGAAAGAAAGGTGAACTGGTAGCTAAGCCTACCCTTGGTGCCGGCTTTCAAACGAGCGAGACTGCGGTTAAATCCTTGCAGGCTGTGGTAAGAAATGCTTTCTGCTGCCTGAAATCAAAGGCTAGCTGGGAGAGGCTGCCTGAGGGACTAGTAAATTCAAGGCCCTAGTAGGAGCAGAGATACGTGTGCGAGGACCCCCAGCTGCGCTGCAGCCAGCCCCATACCAGGTTTTCATCTCCTACTTACACTGCTTGCTCCTCCAGCTCCCCGCCAATGCGCTGGGACATGTTCTTCAGCACGCCAATGCTGCCAGAGACCAGCTCCAACTGCTCATCTTGCTGCTCCACAATCAGCTGGGGCCAAAGAGAAGGGAAACGGGCAATTACAGGTCTGCTGGCTCCCGCAGCTGGGTCGGAGCCAGCTGATCACACTCACCGCTCGGCCAACATCAGCTGCAGGGCCTGGGCACAGACCTAAGCCAGCAGGAATGAGGACTGCGTTCCCAAGAAATGCCGGAGAAGTGACAGCCGCAGGAAAGCCTCCCCAGCAGGGCATCCCCACGGCACAGCAGGCTGCAGTCTCCTGATATCCCCGCATCCAGCCATGCCCCCTCCCTTCCCTGCTGCACCCACCGCTAAGGTGACTTTTAGGGTTGGTCATCCAAACCTCCGCAAGACCCCCTGCCCACAGCAGCGAGCACCACGGAGCCACGCTGATGCTGTGCCTGGCAAAAGCGACCTGGAACCTGCTGCAGCTAACCAGGGGTTAATGCGAGTAAAAAGGCTGTTGCAGCTTCTACGGCTAAAAATAGCAAGCCTGGCTCCCAATGTGCCAAAGGAACAGGTCTGCTGATGTTTTAAGTCATTTTCAGGGCACAGTCACGCTAAGGATTAGATTTACCCTAGTTACCTACTTCTGAATCTATTTATCTTCCTAGAGTCACTAGGTAAAACTCGTCTGAAAGCCAGGGCAGCGTCACGGGTCAGGAGCTTTAGAAGAGTTTGCCACCTCCGAGAAGCTGCCTGCTTAAAGGCCTGTGTCTGGGTGGGCTGCTGCATGCAGGTCTGCGTGCTGCCCGGGCACTTCTCCAGAGGAACTCCCCCGGCAGCGGGGAAGCACCTCGCCAGGGCTTCTCGCAAAGCCCTCGTGCGCGGTTTCTCACGAACCTCATGTTGACAAAGGCAGGAAAAGGAAGCAGGCACGTGCTCCTGCTCCTAGCCCCTTCCGATGAAGATGCACGCAAACAACAGCAAACATCGGCTCATTTTTTCACCAGGGAAAGCTGCGTAAGAGGAATGGGCTCTCTTTGGTTTGCAACGTTTCTACTCCTCCAAGGATTTGTAGTAGTAAAGCTTAGTGTGCTACATCTTCCAGATCATGCTGTTTGCCTTCTGTACAGAGCAGAAGACCCAAGCCTCAAGGGTTAAAAACTGTGCCAAGATGCATCCAGAGCTGTGCTGCCCAGGAAAGGCACACACAAGGTATATGCTGCAAGCGCAGAGGAGGGCTGTCAGGCTCCTGGATCCGGACCAGCCAAGGACTGCATTCTTTTCGGCCCTCGCAGCCCATGCCTCATCCCCCTGGCACCCATTTGGCAAGCTAAGCTATGCAGCCCGCACGGTGCCGGCTGCCTTACCTGTTGTTGAGCCTGCTGCTCCTCGATGAAGTGTGAATTTGCTAATTGCAGCTCCCGGTCCAGACGGCTGTACTTGTCAGGTCCGGAGCTCCAGCTCTGACTCCCGCTTTCTCCCAGGAGTGCCTGAACAGATGCAGAGAGCCATCAGCAAGACCGTTGTGCCTGCTCACAGCCCACCTACAGGGTGCAGTGGGCAGGCAGACGAGGCAACGCTCCCGCACACACGCGTACAGCATCCTTTTCCTCCTGCTCTGTTGCTACTCAGCCAGAGTGCTGTCACGAACTGGAACAACGCAATGCCAAAATGCCAGCATGGGAAGACTCCGCAGCCCGATACCGCAGACAGACCGCTGGAGTACGACCGATGGACGGTGTGTGCAGGAGGTCTGCGCAGCGCACAGGACTAGCAACAGTCCGCTCAAAAGGCAGCACCGTGTGCTAGGACACGTAAGCTGGGAAGCACCCGGATATACTGTGTTAATGGATGTATGGCTTGAACTGAACACCATGCTGCTAATGACAGGGGCTTACCAGGGTCTGGAGAAAGTACTTAACCAGTTGAGCTGACATTAAAACAGTGCAATACATAACCACAGCAGTATTGTACGCTCATGTTCTTTGATTCAGGCTACCTGTTCCTCCAGAACGCCACACAGTTGCCAGCACAGAAGTTTACACTTGCTACCTGCTCTACAGCCCGAACGGAGAAGCTCAGGCAAAGCCAGCAGAGACGTGGCTTTCCAGCTGAGGAAGTCTGGGCCCTGGAAGGGGTATAACACGAGCAAGATGCCGAGGAATGAATGTGGCCTGCAGGCGAGGAGCTGCACTCCGCAGCACTAGGAATGGTTCGGGGAGCTCAGCCCGCTAGTGTGGAGGGAAGGCTGACTTGTAACGAGACCGTCTCACCGCTTCTGGTTGTGGGCAGGAGGGGATGGCTGAGTATTTGTGAAGACAATGAGCAGGCTGCTCTGGCAGGCTAAAACCAAGGTTTCTACAGTTCATCTATCTGCCTTACAGAGTTTGAGGAGGGGGGAGGAAAGCTGACGGACCGACTGCGCAGGAAGCCAGCAGGACATCTGGCTTTGATTGACACTGAGCAAGCTCCCGGTTCTTTCCAGTTCGTGGCAAGCTCAGCTATCACTTATTTAACGCGGTGCACTAGCTTTGCTGCAGCTTCAGTGGAAAGGCCTCTGCGTTTGCCAGCCTTAGCCCATGAGGGTCAGCCTCTTGGACACAGAGGCACGCTGCAAAAGGTGCTGCAGCCCAGGCTTCGCCGTCCGGAGGGAAGGCGAGGGGCTGGGGAAGGGAGAGGAAGACGGTGAGGGGAAGTCAGTTTTCTTGACCAGATGTCGCCAGGCAGGCTGGGCCCTGTGGTCTCCTGCAGCTAGCAGGAACTTCGCACAAAGGCAGGCAGTGAAACGCAGAGACAGCTACAGACTTGTCTGAGCAAGAGTGTCAGGGACTCTGCTTCTTCAAGTGTTTGCCAAGCACATCAGTCAACCCCGTAACAAGCTCAGGAATCAGCTCTGTGCTTCTCAGTCCCTTGTTGCAGTTTGTCATTTTTGCCACAAGTGTTAAGACTGACGCAGCCAGGTAAGTGAATCGTACGAAGCGCACACCAGCTTTTACCGAGGCAGCTCTGGAAGTCAGCTCTGAGATCTCCTTACAGCCTCCTCGTCAGCCAGGGAGGAGCACAAGCTGCATCCATTTCTATTCCTTAGATTACAAGTGCAGAAAACCTGAGACTCCTTGAGCTTCTTTCATCTTCTTACATGGCTAACTATTACGAGAGGCAGCTGTGTGAAAGGATATGGCAGCATCTTGGCTCCTAAACACAGCAGAGGATTACACTCACTGACATGGATTCTGAGCCTCTTCCCCCCCTCCCCGAGAAGGAGGGAGATTCCCCCTTCCACGGGATGATGCAACACCGACAGTTGTACACAACCAGCTCTGGAGACGGAGACAGATGGCGAGGGATGACTTATGGCTCGGAGAGACAGGCTTGGAAGAGGGTGGCAGCAGCGTGCCTGCAAGAACCAGCTCTGAGGCCAGCAAAACAGACACGGTTCAAACACACACTGCTGCTGCAGCACGCAAGCCCCTTCCCAGAACAAAGGCTTTCAAGGGGATGAACTACAGACAGGATATATATCGTAATTAAAACTTTCACGCAGTTTTGGTCAACGCTATACAGTCTACCTTACAATATGGAGCCTTAGGGTAAGTGAAACTGGAAGTTTCACCTAACATATACCTTAAGACAACAGCTGCTAGAGCTGATAAATCCTTCTCACTCCTTAAAGAACAAAACAGCCACTGCATTCACTTAACTTGCCTGTTTCTGGTTCTCACCTGCCTGTTTTTCCTTTCAGCCAGTGCTTGCATGGAGGAGTTCGACATCTGATCCTTCATTTCCTGTGTGTTCAACGAAAGAAGAAGTATGTGAGCATTGGATCTGAGGTGACAGGCAGTTTCAGGGCGCTACAGGGCTCTTTACCCAGCAACGCTTCTGAAGGGGGAGGGAGGGAAGGGAGGCTTTCTCTGAAAATGTGCAGTTTTGAAGAGTCTGGAAGGATGTTGTAGAAAGCTTCATCATAGTTCAGCGTTTTACTAACACTAGAATCAACGCCAATGGGATATTTTGAAAATACTCCTTATTTGCTACTCGTTTTGCTCCACTACAGCCAGAAACACTGACCTGTATAATATTAAACTAACATTCCCATTGATAGACTGTAAGGAAGAGCTATGTTTTTCAAGGTTTTGGAAGCCTGTAAGCCCCTGCGCTCTATTACCAGTTGCATCTGGTTTTATGTCGCATAGGATGAGACACAGGTCCTGCCCTGTGGCCATGCTCTCTAACTGTGCCTATGCTTTCTCTTTTACCAATTAAGTTTTGCTGTTGAGTTCCTGCAGGAGACCACCAGCCACAGAAGGCTCCCCATCACAACGTAGTCTAGTTTTTGTAGGCTAGATTAGCAAGAAGTCAGCAAGACCTAGCAAGAGGTTGATCCACCAGCACAGTTCTGATGTCACCAGAACATTTAGGTATGTTTTACTGTTCAGAGACACACAACAAGTCACCTAAGAGCACCAGATCCCACTCAGTTACTTCTCACTGGCTAATGCACACGCTGCCGTGTATCACAGATTCCTCCACTGAAACAGTACGTCAGCTGCATAATGCCACTAACGAATTTCATTTAATAGTAAGAGACGCTGCTCCAAGACCCATTAGCCAGCAGTTTTCAGCCAGGAAAAGAGGACCGCAGAGCAGGCTTGCCTGATCCTGCTTGTCTGGGGAGCAGACTACACCGAGGGCAAGGCAGCAAGCACACGCCTGCTACCCGGGGCCAGCGCGGTTTCGGGATCGGTTCCCAGGCAGCGAGCCTTAGGGACAGCATCCAGACCGCGGGACTGCAGGTAGGGTAACAAGCTTGCTGCCAGCCACAGCAACGCGTTTTGTGAAGCAGGAGCATCACAGTCATGAGGGGCAGCGGAAACTAAGCTACACTCAGTGTAGCTATTAATAGGGAGAAAACTTCCTAACTAGCAGCTTGTTACCAGGCAGTGAAGCTTTTGGGAAGGTGATGCTTCTCTATTTATTACCACCAAGTTGTTAAAAATCCTCCTTTTGCTTCTGAAGTGTGAGCTTAAACTAAAATAAAAAATCTTCCTCAAGTTAAAAATAAATCTAGTGGTTGTTTGGACTGTTTTGTAGTGGTAGGAAGTTGAAGTCACCACGTCAATAACGCTAGGCTTTAACCATCTGTCAGTGTTTCAGAGTGGACTCTCTGTTTTTGAAAACCAGCGCTACAAAAGCACAGGACAGTCGCGATTTCCTTCAGCTCCAGCCTCCCCTGTGTCGCAGCAGCGTTTTCACGCTTCCTTCCCAGTTACTACAGGTTCCCAGGCTTGCTGTTGCAAGAGAGGTGTGAAGACCTACAAGGGGCAGTAGCGGAAAAGGAGGGTACGCCATGGGGTACCTGCAGCCTCACAGCCCCAGGAGGGAGCATCTGGGGAAGACGAGGAATACTAAGAGCAAGCAGGTGGCAGGTTTATTCTCTGCTCTCCAGATCAGCACAGAAATGGCCGCAGGCTTTCCTTTTTTTAACCACCCCTGCCTTCCCGACGCTCCCACCCCAAGCCCACGTTCCTTACCCTGACCACCTGCCGCGTGCTCGTGATGAAGGTTTTCCTGATACCCAGCTCCGTCGCATCGAGGTTGAATTTCCGTGGGTTTGCTTCAACGATGCGTAGGCAGCGAGTCAAGGAGTCCCCGGTACCGGTGTCGGGCACGCACACAGACACACAACCCCCCCAGCATGCCTCAGCGGGGGTCTACCAAGCAGCCATTGCGCTGTGCCTTTTCCCAAAATTTGATTAGCAAAGTATGAAACGCTGCAGGGAAAAAAAAAAAAAGGCATGGCAGGAATGTACTGTGCAGTACACGCAGCAGTGTGAGGCTTCTCCCTTGCATTTTTTTGGTTCTCCGATGCTGTGCAGCACTTTCCGGAGTGTTCAGATGAACCCTAGGCAACAGGAGTATTTCTGGAAGCCAGCCTAGAATATGACTGACTACACAGAAATCCAAATTCAGACAACACAATAGGCTCTCTAGAACAAAGCATCTTAGAGTAAACCTTGTCAAAAGGAAAACCCTTTTGCTGAACACATTTGCCTTAATTTCTCAGTTGAAGTTTGAGAAAAGCCGATGTAAATGCAAAATCCAGTCCCAAATAGTCTTGGTTTCTGCAAAAATGTAACTACTGGCAAGCACTGGTGCTCGGCTGGTTACCGCAACTAGGGAACCGCACGCCCCTGCCTCCAAAGGACACAGAAAGGATATTAATTGTTTCATCCAAGTCTTCCAGGTCCCACTCGATGCTCCGCAGGTTGTTCCTGAGCTCATTAGTGGTCCAGTCGATTTCTTCTCTTGTGGCAATGGAGGGATCCTGCAAGAGCTCCGTCCACCTCTGGAAGAGCCCCTGGGCGGTGTTCACGGCTTTCTGCACCTCCCTGCAGCCGGGGTGATTAAAGACAAGCACAGGAACGATCAGCAGTTGCTCTGCAGCAGCCATGCTGGGACAGCCCCGTGGCCAGCCGAGAAGGAAAGCACAGCTTTCTCCCAAACACCTTCCCTTCAAGCAATTTTTAGCTTATTTTGTGAAATAAGGATTCGCCCTACCCGCTGGACAACCCCGCACAAAGCGCTGAGCAGCAACAACTTACAGGTCAGCTATTAACGAAGGGACCTATTTCTTTAGGGGAGGATTCTGTCGAGTGTCGCGCAGACAAGCCAGGACAGAGTGTCTGGACGAGGCAGCTCTTTGGCAATTAATGTTTTGCATTCCTCTCAACAGTTTTCCTCTGAAGACTCTTTGATGACCTCCGTGAGATACCCCAAGGGCACACAGAATTACAGGGACTGTCCCCACAATACAGCCAGGCAGACTGTTGAGTGCAGCGCTGTTTATTTTAATTCAGCATTTAAAAAACACACGGCTCTGCTACGCTGGCTTAGGGAACAGAAGTCTTTTCTGCTGCTCTAAGCTTTTTGGAGACGAGCGCGTTCACGGCATGGGAAAGCAGGCTTTGCTGACAGCACTGAACGCTGCTTTAATGATTTGGGGCAGGGGGGTCTGTAAGTTTGGGTCACGGCCCATCAGCGCGGTTATCTGTATTTACAAACTCTGCGGTCCTGAGCTGTGAACCGCTCCCCAAGGTTTACGGGGATGCAGGACGAGGGACGCAGGCGAGACCAGACTTTGCTGGCGTGAAAGGGGCCACCACGAGCCCAAGAGCTTGCGCACAGCATCCGTGTAAGATGCAGGTGTTTATCCGGTGCAGGAAAGCAGGTTATCAGCAGGGGAAGCCTGGGACGGATGAACTGAGCCCACACGCTGGAGGGGTGCCAGGACTGCAGCGCTCTCTACGTTACACCACGGCCTGAAGTACTCAACTTTGTTGTCGCAGCTGCTGTCTCTCAGCACCCTGACGCGCGCCCCTCCTCTTCTCGCACGCCTACAGCTCCAAGCCCGCCACATCTAGTGCCCTAAAGTCAGCAGCCCGCACTGAGGGTCGGGCAAGCTTCGTTCCCTCTGCTACTTTCTAGGAAAAGTTTGGGGTTTTAGTTTTTTTTCCCTTCTTGCGCATACTTAGGGAAGTACCCACAAGCAGGAATTTAAAGCGCAGCTGGCTGTCCTCTGATGGAGGGAGTCACAAACACCAGGAAAGCAAACTAAATGCCATGCTGGTGGCTCTACCGCCACCAGCCCCTTCCACCCCAACCGCCTAGGTAATAATTAACACCGGGAGCAGCAGCACATCCCCTTTCCCCTCCCAGCCCTTCCCTGCACGGTGCGGGAACCTCTCCGGAAAGTCTGACAGGATGCTTTGCTCCCCACCCATGGCAACTCATGTTTTTTTTCCCCCGTTATCACCAGTCCAACCTGGCAGCGCGATTCACTTTGCCCGGCTGCACCGGCATCCCTTCCCACACCTCCTGCGCTCCAGGAGTTGTTTTTCCACCTGGGAAATCCCACCGCTCCCCTACAAGCTCTTCCGCTGTCTCGCGGCCACGCGGGGCAGGCGACCCGCCCGCAGCAGAGGCTGAAGCTGGCCCCGGTGTGGTTTTTCAGCTGTTAAATTAACTATTAATCACAATTTTGCTTTCCTCCCGCCTTTGGTTTGGCAGGAGTTTTTTTCCACCTGGGAAAGCCCAGCACTCCCCCAAGAGCTCATCCACTGTCTCACGGCGATGTGGGACAGTCGACCAACCTGCAGCAGAAGATGAAGCCTGGTGTGATTTTTCAGCTGTTAAATTAACTGTATTAATCACAATTTTGCTTTCCTCCTGCCTCGACCGCCTTCGGTTTCCAGGAGGTTTTCTTCCACCTGGGAATGCCCACTGCTCCCCTATGAGCCCTTCCACTGTCTCATGGCGACGGGAGACAGTCGACCGGCCCGCAGCAGAAGCTGAAGCCGGCCCTGGTGTGGTTTTTCAGCTGTTAAATTAACTGTATTAATCACAATTTTGCTTTCCTCCCACCTCGACTGCCTTCGGGTCAGCTTGCCTTCGTCCAGGCTCTTCTCCGCTTGCCTCCCCTCACCGCCGGCCACGCCGCAGTCTCTATCCCAGCTCCCCTCCATCCTTACACCTGCTGCAGGGTCGACAGCCCCCCGGGCCCACCGCCTCCCCGTACCCCGGGGGTGCAGCCCCACAACTGGGGGTCCCCCAGGCCCACAGAGCTTCGTGAGGGGAGACCTTCCACGCCCTCGACGCCGGCCCTCCCCCTCTCCCCAGCCGCAGGGGGGGGAGGGCCGGCAGGGCCGGCG
>Ga0065711_1045660_pt1 | contig 13326 bp, 8 predicted proteins | sample Hoacrofraction12_FD_59098 | JGI IMG/M metagenome (GOLD analysis project Ga0065711, IMG submission 59098) | Hoatzin crop microbial communities from Cojedes, Venezuela - Epithelial fraction 12 v2 (version 2) | ecosystem: Host-associated > Birds > Digestive system > Esophagus > Crop | place...
AGAGGGAAGAACATGAAGGACAACCAGAAAAAAAAAAAAAAAAAACAAACCCCACAACAGAATGCCAGCAGCAAAACCTAAACTTAATAATACAATCACAGATTCTTAGCAGTATTTTGTCTTCATCCCATTTGGTTTGTCTCTCCTTACTGCAATGTATTTTTTTTTAAAACCTGGATCTGTTCACTACATATGTGACTACATTAAAAAGATTCCTTGAACACATGACTGTGCAGTATCGTTTGAATTCTTTGCAGGATCTTGCAAACTCCTGTGTGCTTAATTTTAGAAATAAGGACAACAAAAAACATTCAAAAACCCAACAACAACGTCTGCCATTTCCATATGTGCTCTATATTTTACTAGTTCTTTACCAGAAATGAAAAAAAGCCAACAAACCCCACACAAAAAGAACGTTAGGGGCATTACGTCTTCCCTGACACTTTGAAATGTACGATGCTTCTAAATTGTCGGTCTCCTAGAAATATGTTACACCCGGCTATAAGTTCTGCAACTGACAGGCAGAAGTAATGGCAATTTAGAGAGCTGTTTAGATGATGTGACAGCAATATCAGGGATATTGGGGATTCTGGCCATGCAATGCCCCTGAATGATTTTCAGTGGACACAGCTGCATCGCTGCAAGTCCAGAGTGACTACAAGTCCTCCCGCATCTTCCTTTCAGTGGTTGTTCTTCAGATGATGGAGGGAGACGCAAGATCAACAATTACTATCACAGTAGTTGCCAATAGTGACCTACTACACATGCATGCAATGCAACAGTAACCAGTAGTACAACCAGAAGGGCTCAGGATGCCCAACATACAGGGAAAGGTGGGGTCATAGAGCGGGAGAAACCACAGCAGAGATTTCATGTCATGTCTCCCACCAGCCCATACCACCTAGGTCACCAAGAAGGGGTGCAACACATGTCCAGTATAGTTCCTTTGGGCTGGTGTGCACATCAGAAGGGATGGTGCTTTTCCTCCATTCAGCCAAACCAGATATACAGACCCAAAAACAGACCTCCTGGCTCCTTCTCAGAGGTCACACCTCTGCAGCTGAACTGTGGAGCTGAAGGACCAGCGCTGCTACCAACTGTGCTGTTGCTCCATGAGGAACACGACCTTCAGAGGCCGACAGTTTCAACTTGGCTCTTTTGCTGGCACTAAACTCACACAATTCTTTATCCCCATTAAGAGTTTGATTTTTAAATACCGCTCCGCCTCGGCTCACAGGCACCTGCTACTGACAATTATCGGAGAACATATGTAAGAAAAAAGAATAGCATATGGCTACACAAATAACTACAGCAATGAAGTGCTCCTTGCAAGCTCTAAAAGGGACAAGCAATTTCACCAGTTCTCCAGTGGGCCACCTCCACGGCGTGTGTGAGCACCTACTGCTAACACCAACACCTTGCCCTCCCTGGGCATCCCCTGGCACTTCCCTCTCCATCCCATAGTAAAGAAAGAAATTCTTCCCTATGAGGGTGGTGAAGCACTGGAACAGGTTGCCTGGAGAAGCTGTGGATGCCCCCTTCCTGGAAGTGTTCAAGGCCAGGTTGGATGGGGCTTTGAGCAACCTGGTCTAGTGGAAGGTGTCCCTGTCCATGGCAGGGGGGTGGAACTACATGATCTGTAAGGTCCCTTCCAACCCAAACCCTTCCGTGATTCTATGATTCCCTTCTCCTCCATTGCTACAGAAGCAGAGCTGAGCCAGAAGAGACATCAAAAAAAAAAAAACCCAAAGCATGTGAAGGGGAAGCCATCGCTTTCACATGCCAAGAGCCTGATCCAAAGCTACTCCTAAAAGCCTTCCTGCTGGAGCCGCCCAGAGGCCTCCTCACCTTCCTCCCAGGGCAGAGCATGGCCAACGAGAGGCAGGAGGAGTAGGGAAATCTCTCCAAGTCCATTGCGATGACAGGTGGGTTTGTTTCGCTGTTTTGTTTTTTTTTTTTTAAAGTCATTCGAATCAGTCGCTTCCCCACTGGCTCCGACCTCCCAAAATAGTAAAGGTAAATAAAAACATTCTGTATATAGGCCATTAACGGCTGGAAATTCTGCAAGAGGAGAGTCAGAACAATTGTTATCCTGTTGCTTTGTCTCTGTGCACGTTTGGTACCATCACAGCACCAAGTCTGCTACATTCAAATGCATAAATTCAACATCACATTTCTCCCCCTTTTCTTCTTAATGTATTTATTCTTCCTCTGGGAAGTGACTTACTTTAAAAATTACTTTGTGATTAAAAAAGGCAGCAATCGACTTTTCAAAATGTCAACTTTAATTTGATTTCTGTTTCCCTCCTCCCGGCTCCTCAGGCTCTCACAGGAAACCCCCATACCTCCATTTCACACTTCACCGCAGCTGCAGCCCTAGCATCCACGCCAGAAGGGCAGCCCCAAAACCTTGGTGTTTCTGGTGAAGATGAGGCACTCTATACCCTTGCCACAGAGCTCAGCTTTGCACATTGGACATGCAGACACAACCTTGGAACTTTAATTCAAAAACCTACTCAGCCTCACCAGGGCAGGCAGTTTAAACCTGCAGGGCTGAGGGGACATACCCACGCAATGAAGCATCACAGCAAACTCCAGATCTGGTCACCAGGCCAAACTCCAGACCTGGTCACTACAAAAAGGCAACACTCCATCCGTTCCTTGCTTACGTTGCATCAGCAATCCTGGGAACAACACCACGTTTGGGGGTCACACGCGCAGTGGTGAAGTAAGTTACGTTCCCATCGATTTCAAAAGGCTTTAGACCGGGTCTTTACTTCTCTTCATCTTAAAAATGCAGAGCATTTATGATGAAGTTATCAGTGTGGCACAGTCAGTAAGGGAAGACTCGCAGCATAGAGCTAATACTCTGTTAATAACCCGATGGAGAGGAGAAAAACCTCTGAATTTCGCATATTTAGCATGGCTGACATAAGCTGTGATGTCATTTCCACATAAAGGCTAGTGAAAAAAAATCTTTTTTTTTTTTTTTTTCAGATCCAAGATAAAGAGGTATGTAAATTGCTTGGCCTCCATTTCAAATAAACAGTGTGAGATAACCCAAAAACTTAATACCGCTTTCAGCCTTCATTCCTGTGCTTCAGAGGGCTCGAAGCCTACGACAGGATCAGATCGCTGGGAGAGCAGCGAGCCAAACCACTTGTACAGGCACGTAGCCTCAGCGCCGTCCCACCCAGGAGTACCAGCAGAGTCTGGTTCTCACTCTTCAACAAGATGTTTGGGGTTTTTTTTTTATTTTGGGGGAAGTAACTTTAAACAAACTATCAAAAAAAATCAGGCTGTAACAACTCTAAAGGATTTTTGGTAGGATTATGGCTGAAATTAACAATTCTCTAAGGACAGATTGAACAAGCCAACCCAAACAGGTGAAGATCAGAGAGAAAAGGCATCTAAGAATCATAAAAGATGCCCAGCTAAATTAACAACAACAAAAAAGTCCCTTCAGCCAAACAGAGAAGAAATCGCTGAAAAAAATTCTGAAAGTACAAAAAAATACCCCACAAAACTTAATGAATTTGGGTAACTCAGGAAAGGCTGCAGAATAATTTTACCTTTTTTTTTTTTTTAATAAAAAACACATTTTCCACCCAAAAAGTAACTCCTTAATACAAACTTTGCCTTAAGTGCAATGCATACCTATTATGCCAGTAAATAATTTTAGAACCTGAGAACATTTATGAGAAAATTCAACCTGGAGGGTAATTTTCCTGAAGTTTCTGCTTGGCAAATGAAAATAGCGTTTTCAACAGATGAATATCCTTCCCTGTAATTGTTATTCTGTTACCATCATGTAAATTGGTGTTTTATACAGATGCAGCTTGAAACCTACCTGATGAAAAAAAACCCAACAAAAATCAAACAAACCTGCACAGGACAGGGCAGAGCAGCACTATTAACATGTAAGCACAGGTTTCTAAATAATAATAATAATAAAAAAAAAAAGTTGTTGCATAATTTATTCACTTTCTTACTAGTTTCACAGATTAAGACCACAGCACCACGAGATAACTAAGAGATTTCTTTTGCCTGTAGCTCAGTAATTTACAAGTCTTCAGGCTTAATTGGGTTTTGTTGTTGTTGTTCAATGGGAAAAAACTGTGGAAATAACGTTTACCTGCATTCCCAGTCTACAAAGCTCACAAACTGCGGCTTGATACAGGCACATGCCCACCAAGCACCATAAAGAAAGATTTACAGTAAGTGGTGACTAATCTTTACAGCGTATACTGTACGTGTATCACTGAGTCAGCTTGAAAGTTCGTTCATTCAGTCGAACACCGCTTCTTCCATTCTTCTCTCTCTCTGATCTGCACACAGATCTGAAATCTGCCTTCCCTTCATTCAGGGAGAGCTTCTCATTGCCTTAATAGGTAATAGGTGCAGCTACAAAAAACTTACTGCTGTTATACAGGATTGACCTAAAAATCACGGACTTGCCCACACAGCAGCATAAAAAACAAACAAACAGAACAACAACAAAAAAAAGCCCTACAGTTTCTTTCAGCAAGAAACTTCTGTGTATGCAAGGAAGGAGCCCTGCAAGAAGGGACTCTCTACCGGGAATGAGCTGACCCTGCTACTGGAAAAACTTCCGAGCTCCGACATTTGGCAATCTGATCATACAAAGCCTGCGAGAAATGCCCAGTTCAAGCGATCTGGCTTACCGGTAAAAACAGCAGTAGCAGAACAACACAGGCACAAACTATAGAGAGCTGGAATGGCCACATATGACTTTGCATTTGCTGAAGCCTAAAATAAGATGCCCCATTCTCTTTTTCGTTTCTTGCAATTTACATAATTAGCAGTACGGATTTTCCAGAAATAACCTGAAAGTAAAAGTTCTACCTGAAAAAAAACCCAAACCTGTTTATGCTAAGGATAGCGTGGGGATTAAATGTAAGGATTTTCTTTACATTATCGAAGACTATCATCTGCTTTGTAACGACGATTCTTTAACTAGAACAACACAATTATTACACAGTAAAGTAATCACAGCAAAGAGCCGCATTCATACACAGACCCAACCTTGCACCTTCTTTCAAACAGTCGCACAGGTAGTTCAACTGACCACAATATGAGCAAGCATTGCTACAGATGACTAAAAGTTGAAAAATTTGGCCCACTGCTGAGCACACTTAATCCAACACAAGCCTTTCCATCAACTAGCTTTATGTAGTAATCTATGTGCCATTGCCACAACGTCTGCGCTGCAACCTTATTAGTTTTGGACGATTGCCTACTGGCTGAGAGCTAGCCTTTAAAACCAGATGAGCCCATGTTATTTTAATGAACCCCTACTTTAACTAACGATCAAGTAGTTAGCCTAGGGATCGTACGCTGACAGACTTCCAGCATGAAAGTATTGCTCCTTTCATAGATTATTGTAATTCTGGGGTATTAGTCTATCGTTCATATCTGCACATTCAACATCCAGATTAAAATTTCTTCTAAAAGTTGGAAACAGTTGAAATAAAAGTCTGCTAGGACCTTATTTTATCACCCCTGCTCATGTTAAGCAGTACCTTCCTATGCAGGCAGCCACATTTGGCTTAACTTACGTTCTTTTCATTAACAAAACAGCACTTAACCCAATGTCTTTTTTCTGTGCACCTCCCTTTTCAAGGTATATTACTTCTTTAAATCTAAAGCTGTTTTTAACTTCAAAGACTAATTTTTTTACTACAAGCAAAATGAAGGGTAAAATTCATCCTCCGCAATGCATTTTTGGTTTTCAAGCATATAAATGGCAGAGCCTTTTTTTGTTTTACCTGCAAGGCATATTCTCTTATTCATGCTTTTTCATTATAATAGCAGCAACTTTAGAAAAGTAATAAAGTTGATTATGAACCAGCTCTTTCAAAATCTGATAGTCCTAAAAAACCCACTTTTCCTCACTTCAGAAAAATTTTGCTTCTCATTTTCTACATTTATCAAACACATGCAGGCAGCAACAATGCTTTTTCAACACGATCCATGCCGCTCAGACACCAATTTACTGAACTCTGACAGCATAAAACAAGCTTACCTGACAAAAAAAATCTAGAGTATTACTGTTCACCACCGAGAAGCCTCTTCCAGCCTTGGAAACACAGTATCAATGGAAAAAAGAGGGAGAAGCTGCCTGCCTGCACTTCTGCAAACATTTTGGCTTAGAGGAATTATTGCCACCTTAAATGGAGATATGTCCCTACCACACTCAGAAACAGGGGTTTAACGTAGTTAAGAATATGAATCTCACTTTTCCAGACATAAATTGTCTGCTAATTTAGAAATCTCCCTCCACTTCTCCCGCTCTGTACCTGACGCTTTGCCATGCAGGCTTACTGAAACATGAGGACGGTTCGCAGGGCATTGCTGCACGAGGACTGAAAGGTAATTAGTGCTTCACTGCTTGTGTTCAGAGACACCCCCTAAGTAAGTAGATACTTGGTTCCTACAATCTGTCTCATCTTGACGTGATCAGGAGGGTGAAAGTCTTTCCGGACAGAGGCAAGAATGTCATTTCTGACACTCAAATGCCTACAGAAAAGACTGCATCCTGCCCTGCCTGGCATGCTACTGCTCGCAGCAATTGTGTTGCCAAAGAAAGTCAGAACTTCAAACGGCTTCATTCAATCCTTTTATATAAAGTATCCTGGTTCAGCATCTCACCACTAAAGCACGTCAATCTCTTGAGATGGTTTTCTGCCCTGTTTTTGCCAGGAACTCATTAGAGTATCACTGCAAGTACTTGTTTATTATCATTGCTGTGATTCTGAATTCACGTTTTTACACTGATCAATAAAAACTAAATCAACACGCTACACACCCAGCCCACACATGAAGAAAATTCGTTTAACAAGAAGATCAAAGTTGTCTGCCTTCTACTGCTGTAAAGTCACAACCAGCCTGTTGGTTTTTGCCAGTTATCTTTGAAGAATGATTGGAAATGAACAAAAATAATTCTGGAAGCACGTATTGAAATTGCAAATACAAAACAGAGATAGGAGGACACATGCAAATAACCACGTGGGAGACCTTCGCTTAAATTGGAATTGTATGGCAGGCCAAACAGACAGACAGGGTACCAACGCTCCTGCAAAGCTACAGCATTCAACGTAGCTTAACATTAACCATTTATTTTGTTTTATCAAAATACACAGCGGTTCCTCTACAACACTGAATATAAGCTTTTTAAAAATAACCAAAAAGCACTGAAAAGCGAGCCAGATCATTAGCATAAGAACTGCTTCTGCCCATTTCCCCTCAATATATTAGGGGCACAAGCAGCAACAAAACTGCTGTGCTCGACGCACAACACATGACATAAACTTGTGGTTCAGGCGACAACAGCCTCCTGCGCTCAGCAGACACAGCTCTGGTGATGGCCACAGAGCTCACAGTTATTTAAAGTCCCACTGCAACCTAGGAGCCATCGCAAAGGTGATGCTTTCAGCCTCCAGAGAGCACAATATGCGGCCCTCTCCCCAATGAAAGCAGCGCGCAGCCAGCTCAAAGACCACCACCTCTCTGCAAGGTAAGCCCAGATTTGGCGCTCAGGACGAAACAAAACATAGAAGGGGCAGGCCAAAAAAGAAGCAGCTGGGAAGATATTTATGGAACTTTAAGTCAAAACGCTAAATATTTCAGGGCTTGGGCAGCCTACATTTTGGGGAAAAGAAAGTTCAGCTTAGTTATGCAGGGCCTTCTGAGTATTCATGCTGGTGGCAAATGTGAACCATTTAAAGACTGGTTGGCATCCATTTATTATTTCATACACTGCTATTGTTGCTGACAATGGAAATCTTAACATCATAAAAAAAAAAACAACCAGCAAATTTGCTTATGAAATAACAATGACACTATTTACTAGTCAGGGTCGGGGTTTTTTTCTGGTACAAACAGGATCTTGCACCAGGACATCTTCTCCACCAGCAGCAAGAGAGACGGCAGGGTAGCAGCAGAGCCGCAGCAGTCCTACTCCAACAGCCAGCACCGAGAGATTCTTGCCAAAGAAGCCCCACGTACCTGCTCCTTCTTCATGCACTGCTACACTGTCCAAAGGAGTAAATAATCTTCAGTCTCTGATCAAAATGTGTATCAACAGCATCACATCTTACGCTTCCAAACTTTCACAAATTTATAATGTAGTATTTCCAAATGTGGCAGGATTTAAAAACTGTATTCAAAATTAAAGTCCATGGGATCTCTTTGAGGAAAAAACACTGTAACATATGACAACATACTTCAGAACATATTTCCTGCTCACCAATAAATTGTATTAAATTCTGCACGTAGAGCAGAGCGCTATTTCAACTTATGCAAATCTCTAAGAGCATTCATCTCACTGGGACCCACTTAAGATCATGCTCTTGCAAGAGTGCCCATATGCATTTGTGCCATAGAACAGCAGGGTTTACCCTACTGACTGGTCCAAAACTACATGCCAGGATTGTAGTGTGTGTTCTGTTAAGAAAATGAAAGAATTTACTATTCAGGTCAAGTGTAAAACTAAAACAAAAAAAAAAAGAAAAAAAGAAAAAAAGCCTTATTAATATAGCTGTAATTGGCATAATCTTCCAAGTGTAAATAGAGATCCTTCCAGGAAAAGGCATTTCTAGTTCTGATTTGGCATGTGAAACATGACAATACTGGGAAAAACACTTTTCTGCTAGTCCAACTGGAGCTCAGGCAGGACTCTTATCCACACAGAAGTGTTGCAAAACCCCTCAGTCCCCTAATATGCACTACTTTACCAGCAGAATTTTTGGTTTAAAGGGGAGTATGTATTCAAGGTTGCCTCTAAACACACCAGCATTAGCTATTTTCTTTTTCTCTTAAATATAAAAACTAGCACATAGACTTCCCTCCTATCCTCCCCCACACCCCCCCCAAACACACATACACTAAAAATATATAAATAAAGGAAATGAAACTTCCCCATCAATGAAAATGGGGGGGGGGGAGGAGAGAACAAAGACAAAAATGGGTCTGTACAGCATCTTTTATGGCCAACGAAGAGTCAAATGACTTTTTTTTTTGTTTAAAGACAGGGAACTTCAGCCATTATCAAATTTTAAATTTAACAGCCACTGGCTTCTTAGGGCTGGGTATGTTTTTTCACCGTTCTATGCTGAAGTTATTTAGGATTTGATATTCACTTAAAGAGAAAGTATTTTATATAAACACTAAACCTCAAATGGATCCTGTCCTTTAAGAGCCCTGGTAAGCCTTGTTCTAGCCAAACAGCATGCAGAAAACCCTCTCACCATCAGGGACCTTTACAAAATAATGAATAATGCTGATAATTTAGCATTTAACGTATACCTGTTTTGCTAGGGCAATCCTTCCCCAATCCGCATTTTTGCAGTCTTTACACTCCAGGGTTAGCTGGTGGTTTTAGTACCGGAGTCTGAGCTTTTCCTCATTACTGAACATGAGATTTTTTGGAAAAAAACAAAACAAAACCAAAACAAAAACAAACAAAAAACAAAACCCCACACAAATATCAAAAAAGACCATCTACAACAATGTTTCTTTGCTAGAGATGCAATGAAGTCTAAACATGAAGAGGGAAAAAAAAAAAAACCACAGGCAAAGCAAAACAAAACCTTGCAGCACTGCTCTTCAAGGACATATCACAATGCAGGCTCTATCAAAAATCTTACCATGAGCAGTTGATGAGGGGAGGGAGGGGTAAGACGGCAACCATTTTCTTGCTGGACTAAAAAGACACGAGAAAATTCGTGATAAGGCCCAGGATGGCTGCTTTAGAAAAGTTGAATTGGTGGGGTAGGGAAACTCAGCACTTGTGGCCATGGGCCTGAGAAGTGACCTACACCAGCACAAGCCGAGCAGTGGATGGGAAGCTGAAGATCAGCGATTCAAGTGAAATTCTAACAAAATTTGAACTGTAAATCGGAAAAAGACAAACCAAAAAGAAAATCTGAAAAAAATCAACTACCTTTTGAGCCTGCATCACATCAGCATCTTGGGTCTTTCCAGAGCAAATCATCAGTCAGCTATGAAAACTTAGGTGGGCTGTTTGTGTGAGACACGTTACTCTTTGTTACACAGTAAGCTGAAACCACAAGACTCATTTCACTCAGAACCTCAAAATATACCCAACGCTACGCAACTCCTCCAAAACCCTGCAACAGCCCCATTCTAATATGAAGAGTTTAAAAAAAATATTGCTGTTACAGGGTAATAGGGCATACTTTAAAAGCATGCCCTGTGTTCCCCAAACCATTATCTTCTTGAGAAGAAAGTAAAGTAAATTATGTATTTGCCTCCTAGTTTCTGCAGCAGCAGGTTGTAACCTGAGCGCATTTTCCAGTTTTTCCCCCACACAAATCAATGCCTTTTTTCTTACTGCTCCTGTTTTGAGCAGGGCCAGGTGAGCCAGCACCCCACCACCACCATGGAGCAACACAGCCAAGCCAGAAAGAGAGAAAATAAACCGCTGTCAAAAATGCTCTTCCTTCTGCCCACAGAAACCAATATCCAACAAGAACCAGCGTTGATACGACTCACCAACTGTCCACGTTACCTACTTTGTCCTCCTGGCCAGGCTGGACCGCGCACTACCTAGAGACACACGCGCAATGGCAGCAGCAGCAAGGAGATGGTGGTGCAAGAGCCCATTCTCGGCATCTCCAGACCTGAGAGGAAATACTTGCCCAAGCTCTACAAGATAACCTGGCGCATAAACACATGCTGCTCAAAAGAAAATTCAATGGATCTCTTCATCTGTTTCGTTTCAGGCGAAGAGCTGAAGAACAAACCAATACTGACCGAATTGTTGCTACCTCTCTTTGAACCACGCTCAGACCTACTCTTTGAAGGAAGAGCCGCCTTTCTTAAAATACATCTGAATGCGCTATTTTTGTCTTTATCTTAGAAGGCCTGATTTCCCCTCACAGCCCCGCAATTGATTACAATAATAGGTTTCTCACAGCCGGACAAGTTAAGAAGAGGTTTTAGAACTTCATATGCAGCAAAACGAATGGAATTTGCCGCCTCCATTTTTTTAGTTTTGAGCGCAGTCCCCTCGCCCACCATCCTACAAATACTCACACGCGCAGTAACTCTTCTACGCAGCGCCATGGAAGCCAGTGCGACCGCTCGTGCTCCTCACCTTACGTAAATAACCAAGTGCATGGCAGCCGTGCCAGGCAGAATTCCCACATGCACTTCGAGATGCTCCTACCTACATCTTACAGGCTGAGGAGAGGCAAAAAGATCTGTTCATTTTAGGGACAGAAAGAAACGTAATTCTGATCATAATTTTTCATTGGAAGCTACGCAGCCCCCCAGAAAAATGCAAGAGGAGGAAACAAATTGTTTCCATATCAACAATTATTTTGTATCTATCAAACACTGCTTGGCTGTTTTTTTAAAAAAAAAAACATATTTCTAAGGAAGCTGAAATGAAACTGCCTTATCTCACAGGTTATTATGACACATCATAAGGAGACACAACCTTCCAGCACCAGAATCTCATGATGACATTACAGATCCCAGGGCCCCTCTTTAATTTACTACTGTCCCATTACAGAATTGGGAAAGGGAGAGAAAAGCCCTCAGACACTTCGCCGACTAAGTTTTTAGGCGACATATTCCCCACTTGATTAGAACAAATAAAAAAACAAAATAAGATTAAAATATTCACAGCAAAATATTATCTTGCTGCTTTAGGAAACCTACAGTACATTACCAGACCACCCTTCTTACACTTTCCTCATACTCCCTGCTAGATGCCAAGTTACAAGCTCAATTTATCATGGCAAGCCTCACTATATCACTGGCAATATTACAATGGCCAGAAGTAAAGGAGTTATGAGTTTAAAATCTTGGAATTCCTTTTTTCTACCTAGGCTACTTGAGCGCTACCCAAAAGCGAAACAAACCTGAAACAAGGACTCGCTTTGTGGCCATAAACGCGTATCACAGTATTGACAGGTCATCAGCAGTAACGTAAAGGTCCGGTAAACGGAGAAGACATGGAGACTTTTTCAGTCCATCCAAACACAGCAGGAGTCAACGTTAGGTAAAGAGGTTAGTCACGCCGTGGTTTATTTACGCTAACGTTGGCCCATGCGGGAGCGATGTAAACACCGGAGGCAGGATGCCTACCTAGCTACCCCCCGGCCCCATCCCTCTCCCACGGGCAGGGATGCCGACGGCAGGACACACGCTGACAGCAGCGTGATGAAGCTCCGGCCTGATCATTTCACCGAGAGGCCGGCGCTCCAGTCTGCACTCAGGCCAACGTCCACAGTGAAGTGCATTACTTGTATCGGAGCTTTTTCGGCTTTTCAAGATGCGCTGGTTTGGCTACCATGCCGGCAACACCGCTCGGGTCCTCGCTGGAGTCTCCCAGCTTCAGAAACACCAGCTGCTTATCAACAGTAGCAGAACGGATCACAAGAGCGTTTATTTGCGCCAAAACTTTTCAGTAGGGTATATTTAAGCCTTTAATCTTTCCAAAGTATATCAGACTATCGCTTATAAAAGAAAGATGCAGACAACACATTTTCTTCATATGAAAAAATCACTTACCTAAATTATAAACAAATGTATTTATTTATTTTAAGCAAAGCCGCACAGCTTAACTTCCACGCAGCACACGCGTGCACGAAGCAGCACTTTTGTTGTTAAATAGGTGCCTCCGACAAGCCTTAGGAAAAAAGGTAACATACTAACCAGGGCACATCACGCCCCGTCACTCCAGTGGGTGACAAAGTGAAAGGGGTTGTTTCTAGATAGATGCCTCTTGTCAAGGAAATGGCTCCACTCCGACCCAGTAACCTCCGAACAAGACCAGGAGACAGGCGAGCGATCGCGGCCAGCAGCTGCACACACCGCGCGCAGGGACGGCTCCCACACACCGACGTTACGGGGACGGGTCACCCCATCGCCACTCTGTGCCCCGGGCCAGGGCAGGTCCCCGGGGGGGCTCTGCAGGCCGGTGCCCCGGGTGGGACGATGCCCGGGGCTGGACTGGTACCGGCAGCCAGGTGGCCAGGCCCAAGCTGGCCAGGTGAACTCTCCCCCCTTCCCACGAGGTACTTACAGTGAAATTACAGCTGTCAAAGACATAAAAGCTCACCCCCAGTCATTACCTGCTTAAAACATTAATCACGCACTTCAGCACTTTGCAACGTTTGCCGCAAATAGTTTAGCGATGGATCATTGTATTTATTTCGCCGCTATCAAATTGAGCCCGTAAAAACCTACGAAGCTCACCGGTAACTACCCGAACCACGACCAGCGCTGATGCACCGGGGCAGCAAGCACAGCTCAGCTCAGCTCTCACGGGGC
>Ga0065711_1045661_pt1 | contig 13326 bp, 5 predicted proteins | sample Hoacrofraction12_FD_59098 | JGI IMG/M metagenome (GOLD analysis project Ga0065711, IMG submission 59098) | Hoatzin crop microbial communities from Cojedes, Venezuela - Epithelial fraction 12 v2 (version 2) | ecosystem: Host-associated > Birds > Digestive system > Esophagus > Crop | place...
GAACAGGCTGCCCAGGGAGGTTGTGGAGTCTCCTTCTCTGGAGATATTCAAGACCCGCCTGGACAAGGTCCTGTGCAGCTTGTTGTAGGTGACCCTGCTTCGGCAGGAGGGTTGGACTAGATGACCCCCAGAGGTCCCTTCCAACCCCTACTATTCTGTGATTCTGTGATTCTGTGATTCTGTGATTCTGTGATTTCCCATTAGGTTGCTTATAGTAGCAATGATGTTAGTAACAGCAGTAATAATGTCTGGACAGATATAAATTAGTGAAGAATAGTAGTAATTTTATTCAATTTGGTCAGGGAGAAAACCTGTGATTAAGTGCAGTGGCCTAATGAGTTCACAGCCAACAGCTCAGCTATTGTACCTGTCCATGTGCATATTCTACAGATGTGTGATGTGCTCTGATGTAGATGACACTTAATGGGAAAGACCTGAGCTTCGACCTTGCAGCTGAGGTGGGCAAAGAGCATGCTCACACAACCATGTAACAGATGACAGTCTTAAGGCACATTGTTTTGATTGTGTGTTTGAGCTCCACCTCCTTATGGTGAAACTCACCACTGTCTCATTTTTCAGCTCAGTTGACATCTTAACCATGGGGCCTGTGATTACATGGTCACCCCAGAGAACACACTAGCCTCACCCTTTTCTGTTCTATGGGAACACAGTTAATTCCTCCTTGCATTAACAAGGTCCCAGTTTCAGGATCTTCATTGGTAGTACGAACGAAAGAGACCCCTGAGTCTTTCCTGCAATGTCCATCCTTGGCACTGATTGCAAGAGAAACAATTTTTTTGTTTGTGGTTAGAACCTGTAGTGTTTATAACACAGTCAGCTTGGAAAAAGTAGATAGGTAGTAGATAGTAGGTTACTGAGGCCACATATAGTCCCATGTAAGTCTCATGGGCTTCATCCTTAGTTCTTAGTTTTAATTTCTGTGCATTCACTGTCATTTCCCCAGGCTCAAGTTTGGCTTAGTCTTGTCTAACCATCAGACTATTTGCTGATTTCAACCTGTATGACGAAATCTCTTACACAGTGTGAATCTCATGGACTCCGTAAACTCAGAGCTCAGTGAATCTGCTCTGTGCAATAGTGAGCTCCTTAGGGGTAATCTATGATGATGAAAAATTCTAGGATTCTATTCTATTCTATTCTATTCTATTCTATTCTATTCTACAATAGGGCAGAGGATGGACTGGAGGTGAAGATTCACCTAACCTTGGTTCACCTAAGAACTGACATGGCAGACTGCGAAACATACCATACAATTATCCTGTTATTAAATGATTTTACAGAGGCAGTTCAGCAGGAAGAGGGAGACGTGCAGCTTGAGGGTGTTAGGCAGATGATGTCTGAAGTTAGCAGTTACAGCTGAAGAGGTGACAGTCTACAGATGTTCATCACAGCTTTCTAGCTCTAGGTTCCTGATTCATAGCACAGCTACGCTGGGGGTCATCAGCACATCTTGGTTTTCTTCAGTTCAGTATCAATAGGATTAATTTACATTACTAATGAAACTAGTTTAAGCAAATCAGCCTGACTCTACACTCATACAACCCATTAGGTTATCACTATACAACATATATTGGTTAAATGCATTGGATGGAAATGGTCATCTTAAATCATTATAACTGGCTCCACACCTCATCTAAACCTTCAGGATGCAACAGATGTCTCTGCTTGCATGGATGGTAGGAACTTCATCTCTTCTCCCCGGAGTCTTACTGATGTACTGGGTAAAGGCATTGGGAGGGGATGGTGGCTATTTGGGGATTAGAGGGCCCTCTATTTGTTTCATTTTTATTGGGGTGAGAGTTTAATAGAGGTAAAACCACAATCACAAACACTTATCTATCTCTTCTCAAACCAATAGTCAGTGAAGATCCCCAGGATCTCTGCAAAGACAGATCATTCTGTTCTGATGTCTACACATCAATTTGAGTAGTTCTCATTAGCTGTCCAAGCTCGGAAGCATTGCCCTGTCTACTTAATTTCTCATATAAAAGTATTTCTTTGAAATGAGCCCTTATTCTGTCCTGATTTGTACTGTTTTAATTCTGGGGAGAACCCCTGGAGTCAGTTTTCTGCCCATGGTTAAAGCTATTCATCATGCTGTGCCTCAGCTTTTCTGTGGGCCAAGAGCTGAGAGTTACACACTTGCAAGCAGACAAAAAAATTATTAGCACAGGAGTCATGGAAAGCTCTCCTAGGTAATGCTGAAGAGTGCCAGACTTGAGGGATTCACCTCTGGTACCTATGAGCAAAGTTGGTTGAGTAGAGAGAAAATTGAAATGAAAAAGATGCCGCTGCAGGGTGGGTTCTGAAGTTTGAAGACAGCTTCCCCACAGGGTCTTGTTTAGATGAAGCAATACTCCGTAGTATTATACAAATTTCACCATGCCCTGCTCATGTGTGATATTTTCCTTACTGACTTAAGACATCAAGTTTCTTTCTGTACTGACCTGTCTGCCAAATGGGACAGCAGTATGGGTGTCCAAGAAGACAAAATTGCAAAATAGCTTGTTCCCCTGCATTGTACCACATATCCTACATCACATTTTTCCTTATCCACTGCTCCCAGAGGACAAAGGTTCCCCCTTTAGCAAGCTGCAAAGCAGCCCCTGTTCAGGAATGTCATTACTAGAGGGGCTTTAAAATAAAGCAGGGCACACAAAAATGTGATGACTTGTCAAAAATGCAGGCTTCAAGGTGTTTAAGGCATGAATTTCCTCTTAATGAACCCTCACTGAGGGAATATTGCGTTTAACCTAGAGTGCGAGCGATGATGTATCACAAATTTATGGCTGTCCCCAAGTGTTTCCCAGAGTGAGGAACGGGGCATGAAAACAGCCACACAAGGAAGGGCTTGTAAAATCATGGCCATTCAAGTCATTGCTTGGCTCCAAGCCACATCTGTCAGGGGCTTTCAGAACATTGGGGTGCAGCACAGCTCAGCAGGACCACCGATTAGATGCAAAACCTGTGTGGATTTCCCCTTTGGGTGAGCAGTCCACAGCTGTTTGGGGTGGGACATTGCAGAGGCTTAAACATCATCATGGGCTGCACTGAAAAGGAGAATGAAGGAACGCATTGAAACACGTTGTCTGTCAGAAAGTTGCCTCCCCAATCCCGATAGTCACATTCATCTCTTCAATCCCAAAATAAATGGCCTGTTTTTTCCATCTGAAACAGAGCAGAGGTAATGGCTTCAGCAATGGGGGATGTGAAGTCTTCCCCTCTCTACAGATGGGCAACACAATGATCTCTTTGAGTAGAAAAAGTAAGTCAGTTGCAACCTGTCACTGGGGTTGGTGCATGTATCAGACATCCTGCAAGGTCCATCACCTGAGTGGCCCTGACTTGAGAGGGGGGAGACACCCCTATCTACCTTGTTCCTTTTAGCATCCCTCCACCAGGGATGCCATCCATCTCCCCTGGCCGGGTAAGGGTGTCTTGGAAAGCCAAATTCAAGTGTGAAGTTAACAATGGTTTGTGGAAAATTTCCTCAATGTACAGGTAGATACAGGGTGGGTATTTCTATTGTTTGAGTGAGCAGGAATTAATACATATACAGCCACGTCAGTCTAGAAGGACAATGCCTGGCAGTAGTAAGCTTATATCAGATGTACTATTGATTCCTGCAGTCTCTGCAGCTAGAGACCAGCCTTAGATAAGACTGTGGCCTCTCTTCCAGTCCACACACCTCTCACAGATGCTCCTTTATTTTTACAGTTGGTCTTATTGCATGTGGGGGAATTCACAGAGCAGGAGAAAGGCTGCATTTGTGGGAGGAGAAGGGGAGAAGTATTTGCTTTGACAGAGCCCTGGACACAAAGGAGTTGCTCTTCAAGATATCAGCTGCTTTGCCACCACTGTGAAATAAGATATTCTACATGCATCATTTCTGGAATAACCCATGAGACCAAGACAGGAGGCAAGGTGGTACACAAAAAAAGAGGCCAAATTATGCAGAGTTCAGAAAGCTGGCGTCCTTCCCACGGCCTCACCACTGACGTCTAAATTCGTGTGATGTCAGAGCTGGAACTAGCACTGATAAGCGTGTGAGTGAACTTGTCTGTGCAGGTGGAGTGCAGAGATTGATTTTCTTTGGGGTGCATTTTCTAACTGGCTGCGTTTCACCACTGACGTCCCTCAGGAAGCGGAGTGTACACGTTGGATGATGTTCAGCACCATTTGGCGTCAGCGAAAGTTGCAATAGGGACAACTTTGGCCCTGTAATGCTAAATGTGGCTCCACAGCCTGTTTCTTTGACTACTGAATAACCTTTCTTTCCATGTTATTCTTCTTTAAGGGGGAGAAGCTGTCTTGTGCTGCCTGAAACTGTGACACCATCACGGGAGATACAGTTCATTACAGAAAGGATCATTGTATCTCTATCTTACCTACAGGCAGACCGAGGTACAAAGAGGTGAAGCAGGTCACACAGTAGGTCACTAGGATTAGAACTCATGTCTCGACTCCCATCCCAAAACTTAATTTGGAGTCAAATTTGACTTGACAATATCCTTTGAAGCCTGGAATTTTACAGGCTATAAAACTAAAATGATCAATTCTGACTAGAGCACCTTACTGACTTTAACAAATGAAAAAAAGAGGAAGCAGAAGAAAAAAATAGGAATAGCTTAAATGTATTCAGGTAATGGGTTGATCTCAATCCAAAGAGAGAAAAAATTTGGGAAAAAAAAAAAAAAAAAACAAAACAAACCTACAGAACATTTTCAATCAGAAGTCAGACTTTCATCTTTCATGATTTCCAATCATTTGAGATCTTTTGCAGATGATTCAAAACAGCTGACATTTTCCCTACATGAAAGAATAAACATTTAATTTGCACTGCCTATTTGGGAGGAAGAATTCTAATCCTATTTGATCAGCCTCAGCAGAAGCACAGCCGAATGCAAGATCTTCTGTAATTACTGCCTTGGTGCTACACATGGCACAAGTAATTCAATTAGTAATGCCAATGGGGAGGATCAGGCAAAAACAATACAAACCCAATACTTAGAAAATGGGTTTTAAGTCCCATCCACTCTTCTGGGTCAGTGATTCCAAGGTGGCAAAGGCCAACAGCGTCAGAAGGTCAGTTCCCAGAGGTCTCTGGGATTGCTGGCTTCAAGAAAGACAAGCTGGTGGTCCCTCCTAGATGGATGTCTGTCATGTCCAAACCACTACTGCTCTTTTGGAACTAGTCATCATCTCTTTGGCAGCCTCTGTAGAAAAGTCAAGCGTTAAATGTGCTTCTGAGGAAAGCAAAACCTTTCTCATCTGAAGGTAGACCATATGTATGGAAGAACCCAACAGGCAAGATTTAGGCCAAATCTACAAATTCATTATTATGTGGCCTTGTTATAATATGTCCTTCTTCTGCCTCTCTAACCCACCTTTTTGGGCTACATGTTATCATTATTTTTGTTTCTAATATGGTTTTGAGATTAGGTGTGAATGGCATTTAGCAAAAATGATCAGAGATTTGAAAAAAATACACTATGAAAGACAGAAGGAAATAATTCTTTATTCTGGAAGTAAAAAGATGAAGGAGAAATCAAAGAACTGTCTTAAACATATAAGAGACTTTCTGCCAAGGCCATGTACACTGAGTGAGAAAAGCAGAAGAATACTTCTTCCAGGGAAATGATAAAATAACTGGGACAGGATTCCTTTGTACTACTGAAGATAGTCACAGAAGGAGAGGAGTCAAGGATGAAGTACGTTATCCTGACACGGACATTCAGGAAGGGTCCAGTGAACCTTATTTTAGAAATGTCTGTTTATCTCGATTGACTACAAAGGGAGTCCTGGGTGGACAAGTTCATCTGTAGATGTTTACTCAGCAAAAGTCTACAGAGAGGTGACATGAGTCTTACATTTGGGAAAATTTTCTAGTGACAACAGTAATACGGTAGAAGGACATGCCCCTTTGGAGAAGGCATGGAACCTTTGTTATGACAGATTTAAATATAAGTTACACAAGTATTGGCAGGGTTAAAATTTCTATATTTAAATCTGCCCTTGGGTGAGGTATGGATTATAGTCTTTGACACCTCTTTCAGGTGGTTTTCGGAACCATCTTCCTGTAGGGAGGGTATGGACTCTGCCATAGAGGATGGTTCAGAGGTACTCCTCCAAGGCGGGAAGGAATTACAGAGCTATGAGCAGAGATATTGACTAACATTTAACAGAGAGGAGACCAGGACTTACTGCCACAGTCCTTTTGTAGGATCTTAGATGAGTCATCAGGAGCCTGATTCTGTTGCTCACACATAGGGCCATCTGAGACTTCCTCACAGACAGCCTGGCTGGTCATTGGCTCCTGAAGTTCTCCCACTGGCCCTGTGTCAGGTCTGTCAGTGATTTGTGCATGTCAAAGACACCTGAAAGAACCCATTTGGCTGCTGCTCTTCACGCTCTCACAACTGAAACAAGCTCCTGAAATTTTTCTATAACCAAGGAGGCATGGTATTTCCACTGAGCATTGCTCTCCATGTACTCAGTCAGTCACCTGCTGAAGCTGTCTCTTGCTCTCCCTGGACTGTTGGTTTAAGAAAAAAATTATCTTGTCCTGTGGCTGAGCTGGCAGTCATGCAGAAAACACACAAATCCAAATATTCCCTTTCTCTCCAAAGTGGGATGTTTCTTCTCCAATGCACAATTTCTGTTCAGTTCAGAACAAGCGTGGAAAATCAAACAGGATCTGTGTTTCGGAGAAGTGTGTCTGATTGCTTTTTTGTCACCTGCAATTTTTCATCTGCCGGACATCCTCATAATGTCACTGTCTCCATAGCAGCAAACTGACATCACTGTGGAAGGATGATGGCTGAAGTCAGGTTTGGGATTTGCAGGTTCATGTAGGTGCTAGCTTTGAAAAAGCTATCAGACAGAAGCAAGAAGTGAAAACCACAGATTACAAGTAAAATGATACCTAAGTGCAGTATGATTCCTAAGTCATGTAAATTAAAGTCCCAACTGAATGGGCATCTTGGATGTTATGTAAAAAGGATTTCTGCCTAGGATGAGTATGCAATTTTTTAAAAGTGTGGGAGAATGGAAATCAGCATATCCCGTTTCCAGACAGGGTGCTGAACCACCTCACAACCTCTAGAGAAGAGGCAAGAGTTGGATATGGCTCTTTAGAAACTCAGCTTGGTGCAATAGTATCTTTCCTTCTACCTGTAAATATCTGGTAAAGATCGTAGCTCCAAAACACAGTGGCCCAGGCAAAATGTAAACCTTCAATGTGTTTATTTCATTGTGGTTCCTGCTTTCCATTCTAGTGTTCCTTGGTTGTCTTTCAGGTTGTTGAAGGGATTTCCAAGCATCCATTTGCCTCCATACCAGCTTCCATGATCACAAGAATCTCATTTTTGCTTACGTATCACCAGTGATCTTGGAGTTGTAACTGAGATTCAGTCTGGTATGGATGCTCTGTTTGATCTTTATTCCCTAACTTCTGATATTTTTTATTCCTTTAGTTATCCCTGTGCTGGTTTGGTGATCTTCCCAAGGCAGTGACACCCAGCACATGGACATATAGACAGACTGGGTCACATCCCCCAGATACCAGCACATCAGCCACCTCTTGCTAGAGATGAACTCCATCCAGGCTGCAGTCTGTATCTGCCTTTTCACTGCTCAGTCTTTTGTATCCTCAGATTTGCTCCTGAGAAGGGAGCCTGGCACTGACTCTGTGATTACTCCATGAAGGAAAGGTTTAGTCGTACCTCAATCTGTGCAAAAGTACTTTTTTCTTTTATGTTCTGTTACATTTGGGGGAGTGGGTGTTTTGTTTTTTTTTCAAGTACACAAAGCTTATAGAACTGGAGTAAGTGGGTGTGGGGCAAAGGAAGTGCAATAAAGAGTGGAAAACTAAAGTTGACTTAAAAAATGAATTGTTAGGGGTTTTTTCCTGCTGAAATAAAAGCTCTACTCTAAAAATAATTCTTCGGCTGAAAATGAAGTGATTTTATTCCATACTTAAGCCAGCTGGTGGGTTTTCATTTTCAATTAAGTGTCAAATTATTATTTAAAGAAAAAAAAATAAATGCTTGATATCTGAAACACCCCCAAAATAATTTCAGATTTCCCCCTTCATTCATGTAAGCATACATACAGAAGATGCTTTATGTATGTTAAGTCATGTAAGGAGAGGTGAGTGGCTCCTCTCTGGAGCCAGAGCAGGTCGGCACACAGGTTGCCATAGCTCCAGACTCATCAGGGACATCCCAGCTACCCAGCAATGCACAAATCCCAGTTGTCTCCAAAGACACCCTGGACCCAACAGCCACAAAAAGCAGTTGTGCACCCCATTTGCTCTCTCTTTGAATGATACTGGTGCTATTTCTGGCCTCATGGTGCTGACAGGGAGAAAGGTGAACAGAAGGAAGAAGAGATGCAGAAGAACAGACATGACCTTTGGGCCTCTTTTCCTACAGCCCCCTGTGTAAATCCACACCCTCACCAGGGGTTGGTTTATCCTGAGTTGTTAACAAGGGGCTATTAAGCACTGCTCCTAAACTATGTATTCATTCTGCTTGCTTTTTCTGATTGAATGAAAACATTTAATAATTTAGTTTCCTTTCTGGTGTAGGAGATATTTAAATAGCTTTCGTTCCACTGACTGAACATATTTTAATGAGAACAGCTTCTTTTGATCAACACTTCAGAGTGCTATGTGACTTAAACAGTAAATCACTACAGGCAGAGTAGACTTTCTATGTCCTCCTGCACTAGGGCGTGGGGTTATCTGTCCAGGCTAATGGTCATCCCTTCCTTAATCCTTTCTCAAGCCAAGACAATGATCTTGCTCCACTGACTTGTTTTAACTGTTGTCTGAGATAATCCACCTCCCTGAAGCAAACACTGGAGCACCTGCAACTACTCAGACACTGAATGGAGAATGCAGGTTGCCTCTATTTTTTGCTGCACTTACAGGAAGACATTTTCAAAGCTTGGAAATGCTAATAGAACACTAAAGTGTGTAAATCTAGGATTCAACTCATCTAATTTGTAAGTGTCATTTACCTTCCAAATTTAGACAGCTGGATGTAGGTCCCTCTGTGTTGCTACATTCCCCTTATAGTTGTTGAAGTGTCAGTCAAAAGTCAATATAGAGCAAATCTAGGTGTGCAGGGTGAACCATGATTTGGGATACATTGGCTGTACTGATTAGAGGTTTAATTCAGCTGTCTAAATAGAGGTGCCTAGTATTGAAAAAAACTGTTAACGTGTTGACATGGAGCTGGCCAAAATGACAATAGACCCATGACCATGTGGCTCAGCAGCTGGAAACCGGGACATCTCAAATACAGTTGGCCATACACACATGGACAGTTCTAGTTCACATGGAGACACTGACCTGTGCGGTCTTCATACAGTAACAGGGAAGATCCAGGTGCTTAAATAGGCATCTAGTACCATTTGGTACGTCGTGGAGCGTCAACATGATGCCCAGCTACTGCTCCAGAGGGCTAGGTTCCTTGTAAGTCTTGAGTCTTATCTGCCAGACCTATAATAAGTCTCATGCTTTTTGGCATCTCCGGAGGCTCTTGGCCATGGGCAGGCAGCAGATTTATGTTCATTTTAGACTTCTAATAGAAAGCAGATGATTCCCGTTGTCAGCTGCTTGCGAAAGTTACCCAAGAAGGCATCAAAAGAAGGTAAGAGATGAATTTTGGCTTCTTAGTTTTAGAGTCTTGGGCCAAAGTACTGCTCTATCCTGCTTCTAGCTCTACTGGGTCACATCTAAACTTGTATGCTGGACCTGCCTGCTCCCCTCAAAGCCCAGGGCTTTCACATCCCATGCAGGGCACTTTGAACTAATTCCAGTTGTTTCAGAAAGAGACAGTGTTTCCTGTTTCTACAACCCAGCCGACTCCTTAATCCTTTTATCCAGCTACTATAGTGCCAACTTGTCCTTATGTTTCTTTTTGACCTCATCTTGATTCTTTCATCCACAGGCTCTGTTCCCACCCCCTGCACAAAGCATGTACTTTAAATTCGCACTCAGTGAAATGGAGTTATGTGCTTTAGAGGTAAAGAAGCTCTTGAAAAAATGTGCTTAAACAGATAGGCACACACGCAAACTCCAGGTCAGCCTCTGCCTGTTGCTTTACCTCTTCCATTCCTCAACCAGCTGTGACACTGAACAAGTCACTTAACCTCTCCCTGTCTGAGTTCACCCAGCCATAAAATGGGGATAAAAATACTTCACCTACCTCAGACAGGACATGTGGTTTAATTCCTTCATATTTTAAAGTGCTTTGAGTTCCTGAGATAGACAAGAATGGGCTCTAATTTTCTCAGGTGACTAAGATTTGCGGTGCTCAGTTTGACATACATTGAAATGGTCTTGCTTGTGCTTGCTTGATTGCTTTGACACCAAGGTTTGTCAGAGGACCATAAACAAATAGTTTTGTTTGTGCTTTTACTTTGAATAAGAAAAAGGATTTTTGCCCTGGATGTCATGGATCTCATATAATACAAACCATTGTGTATTGGTCACTTCTTGCAGTTCAGGGCAACTGATGTGCTCTCTGAGTGTGTGTTTGTAAGATGCCAGGCTCAGAGAGGAACAGTTTGTTTGCACCAGGGCAAAATCCATTTTCATTGATCTGCCCAAAGCTTTATTTTTTTACAATGAAATAAGCCTCTTTTTAGACAAATCACTGCTAAGAACTGTAAATATCATTGTTTCCATTTCAGACAAGTTAGGAGGGATCTGGTTACTGAGATTTTGCCCTATGTTGCTGTTGTCCAAACACAGTCAGGTGCTGTGGTTTATCATGAGGAGGCATAACAAGATCCAATGGCACAGAGCTAAAGTTCAGCCTATTCAGGTTTAGTCAAAACCCTGATTTTTTAGGGTCCACCATATTAAACATTAAAACAATTTCCCAAAGAGACAGTGGGGTTTGCATCATCCAGTGCTTTCAAATCAGGGTCAGATGCCTTTCCAAAACTGGCGACCCAGCCAAAACAGAAGTTTTTAGAGGCATTGCACAGATAATGAGGGAAATCCTCTGGTCTAAATTCTCCTGTTACCTTATTAGCAAGTGTAATGGCTTCTGCTCTATAATAGCTCCCCTCGCACTTCCCACCTCTTTTCCGGACTGAAAGGTTAATGATTACTTGAGTAAATATGGCATCTTTATTGTGGTGACCCCTGATAAAGTATGCAGTGAACTTCCAAAATAGATTAACATGGCGTCCGAGAGGTACCATGTAAAAGGGAACCTTCTTTTCCTGAACACAAAAGAAAGTGATTCTCCATCATTTTAAAAAAAAACCAAAAAAAACCAAGAGCTGGATCAAATCCTTGTTTTTCATCTGTCCTTCCCATTTTTCCTCAACAGCTGTATGGGTTTTAGAGGCTATGCAGATACATTTCGTTTTTTTTTCCCTTTCACTTTTCTTTATCATATGTGTTTGCTTCATAACTTTTCTCACCTCTTCTCTTCAACCCCCTCCACTTCTGCCATTCACTTTCGTGTTACTGTGTCCTAACAGCAAATTAGTCACCCAGTGCCAAAGGCAACATACATCACCCCGTGACGGCTCCTTCTGCTTCCACCCGTGACCTTTAGAAACAAAATAGCCAAACGCAAACAAGAAGAGATAAGTGCTCATTTTGAACACGGCATTTTATTTGTTTCAGGTGTGATTTATAAAGCTGTCACTGAGTTCTGTTGGCAGCTGTGGATGCAGCAGGAAAAGTTGTTTCTGTATCCCACTCAGTGGTGGGAAGTGATTTAACTCTTTGGTTGCACCAGGAGGTGTGTGAGTGGCAATCCTTTGGGCTTCTTTCTTGAAGGGGCACAAGAGAAGGCTGCAAATCCAGAAGCTGATAGCAGGGGAGGTCCCAGAGTATATCTGATGCTGAGGTGAGGGGGTATAATTCATGTTAACTCCCCAAAGCTCTGTCCTTCTTCCTTTACACTACAGATGCATTACAAAGAAGATGGTAACATGAGATGTAAGTGCTCAGCTCCATCTGACTGGTATGCAGGATTAAAAAGACTTTTTTTTTTCCAGATTTTGCTTCCAGCTTCCTAAAGAATCTTGGAAAGCTCAGGTCATCTCTCTGTTCCACGGTTTCTCCATCACTGTTGTGAAGACAAGGCTCAGTTCTCCCATATAAAGCTCCTGGGGATTTATTGAAGGAGAGGGCTACAGGACAGTTGGTCAGTGATATTACCACCCTGCCCGAGAGCACAGTCTTGAACGTCCTGAGAGACACTTCAGCACTAGAGGCCCCTGAAGATAGGTTGAAATCAGGCTGTTGGGTAGCCATAAGGCCAATGTGCAGCAGCATAGAGACAGCATGAGCACAGGATAAACCTGGTGCCCTCCACCTCCAGCAAGGAACCCTCTCTGCAAGTGAGGGCTCCTATTCTCTATTGATGGGATAGCAAGGGATGTGGGAAATACCAACATCCACTGCAGGCCTGAGGGCTCCTCTGATCATCCCATGCTTCCAAGATTCCCCAATAGGCTTGTCCTAAACAGGAACTTTGTATGAGGAAGATCCTGCTGCAGTCTGACCCACCTGCAAGGCCAGCGGTAAAGGGTGAAGTGGGGAGGAGAGGGGCTATAGTAACTCATGCACTGTATGGATGAGGCACAGAAGGACGTGTAGCTCAACCTCACTAGTATATTATATGTGCTGTGAACCTAGGCATCCTGAGAGGTACAGCAGCACTAGTGACTCCAGAAAATACTCAAAGTCAAAAATCCCACTTGTTAGCACTGTAATACATGACATGATGCCCCCTCTTTGACTATGGGCCAATGATGTGCTCTCTACCTTCCCAAATTCCCTATTTTAAGTCTTACAATTAAACCAGTTGATTGTATATGAAGGCATGTGAGTTCAAAGTGTGACTCTGCTGTAAATTTCCCCGAAGACTCTGGAACTTAAGTAAATGTCCCGCTCTGCTATCTGTAAGCGTCATCCTTTTCCTCTTGTGTTGTCTCCCTACACATGAAGACACTGATCCCTCCTCTCTTTTTGTATGAAGTCTAGTGACACGAAGCCGTGATGCCATTAGAGACCTACAGAGATTCCTGCAGCCAATATGAAGTACCTTCATGAAACAGGGAGTGGAGACTCCAGTCCTCAAGCGTGTGGTCCCTATGACACAGAGTACAGTGGGACTCCAACATTGCGATGTGTTTCAATAAGACATTTAGACACCTATTTTTCTCTCTTACACAGCTAATGGAAGCAAACAGTGAGAGAGATGGGGAAGGGAAGGGAAGGGAAGGGAAGGGAAGGGAAGGGAAGGGAAGGGAAGGGAAGGGAAG
>Ga0065711_1009256_pt1 | contig 13325 bp, 8 predicted proteins | sample Hoacrofraction12_FD_59098 | JGI IMG/M metagenome (GOLD analysis project Ga0065711, IMG submission 59098) | Hoatzin crop microbial communities from Cojedes, Venezuela - Epithelial fraction 12 v2 (version 2) | ecosystem: Host-associated > Birds > Digestive system > Esophagus > Crop | place...
AGGGCAAAGTCAGCCCTCCTGAGGTCTAGGGTTTTGATCCTGCTTATCGCCCTGCTTCCTCCACGCAGGATCCTGAACTCAACCATTTCATGGTCACTGCAGCCGAGTCTACCTCCAACGTTCACATCCTCCACCAGTCCCTCCTTGTTTGTTAACACAAGGTCCAGCAGCGCTCCTTTCCTTGTTGGTTCCTCCACCACATGAAAGACAGAAAGAAAATGTACTTTCTTTAAAATAATATTTAGATTCTATTACTAAACTCGTGCTGTTTTGCCCCATGTATCATTATTAATTAGTGAACTTGTTTGTATCGGTGCAGCCGAATCAAACATGTAAAATATGAATGTTAAGTGTCTACCCCAAGTTCTATTACATTTTACATTATTTGATTTTGAAAAAGTGAGAAAAAAAGGTCATGTTATATATATTTTTCCCACATTTTTTTCTGTACAATTCTTGTATTTTCTTCTTTTTTTTCAATAAATCGAAGTCTTTCCTGTGTACATGTAACTCAAGCAGACTGGATGCTTAGAGAAATTGTGACTGAACGTTGTGGAGATAAATGTTAACAGAAGAAAAAACAATCTCTAAAAATACCCCAAGCTTCATGTAAAAAACAAGAATTACACAGTCCGACTAGCATCAGAAAGAAATCTTATTGTAAAGATTCCTGAAATGGGCACATGCATGAGTCAGACTGTCAGGACCACATAGCCACTGTGTGCTCGTGCGACGACTGAAGAACAGTAAGAATCCTCTACAGGAAAAGAAGACATATCAGAAGAACTACAAAATATATGCAACATGATAAACTGCTGATTACTTTTAAACTGTGAGGTAGGTGAGGATACAGACAAAAGGGGAAAACAAGGAATGTACTGCACAATTACAGCTAGGGTTATACTGCCATTTCAGCCTGTTTGCTAAAATGGAATGAAGTGACTAAAATTAAGTTTTAATCAGGATTTTTTTATCTTGGGTAAAATGAAAGCAATAATTTGGGGGATTAAGATTAATTGAAGATTAAGTGAAATTATTTTTGTTGTATAATATGTATTTCAGTGATATTGCCTATCTAAACAAATATTTCAGAATGATACTTAATTCTCTTCTAGGAGAGGATCAGTTATGTCAAGCTGCTTCTTGAAGTTTAAATTCAAACTCCACATGGATCAGAGGACATATTTTGGATCAGTTTATAGTTTTTATAACAGCCAAAAAGATTGAAAAGAAATCATCAAAGAAGATGCTAATTGCATTCAAATTAAATGACTGGACGGATTAGAATTAGGGTGCAGAAAACTGGAAGAATGTTCTGACATATGCTGCTGGTGACATGCTTGATTTCTACGTATTAACCAAATATCTCCTGAGTACTTTTTCATCCTCACTAACAGTGTAAGATTCACAGTGACCCAACCACAGACTGAAGAAAAAAAGAAAGATTCTTGCCAGTTGTTAAAGGAATAGTTTAATTTAAGAATAGGACACACCAGTTACAAAAAATCATGTGTGTGCATATTCCAGAAGCTATATATCAAATCACTCAGCTGACCACTATTGGAATAAATGAAAAAAGGATTTTTTTTTCTTTTTTTTCTTGAGGTAGTCTTATGAGTAGGTATGAGTTTCAAGGGTAGTCTTGGTATTGTCATGCAAATAGGCTCTTCAAGTTATTCTTCTCAATATCTATTGCAAGCCAGAACTGTGGAATTAATTAGGCTGTTCTTCGTGGCAGGTTTTTCCATAAAACTTTTGAATGTTCATATAAGGAAGGTTTTTCTTTCTTAAATTCACTCTTCTATTAAGTTTTCATATACATCCAAGGGAACATTATACTAAATGAAATGAATAGATGCAAAGGAAAGTTAAACCAAATTAGGAAACTGTTTCTAGGCAGTTCCAGAGGTAAACATGCAGAAGGATTTCAGTAAATGTTAAAAACAACAACAAAAAGATTCTTCTCAAGTGTGGACACCAAATAACCATCTTTCTTCATTTTAGGGGTGTTTTTCTAAAACTGAGGGGAATACTTTATGTAACAAACTTCAGGTAGCATTTAGATATATTTAAAAGCATAAGATCTTTATAAATATAAACACATTATATGCATTACAGAGCATATATGAACAACCTTCCTGTTAAAATCTCCAGAGCATGACGACAACACAAAGTTATGGTGGGTAACATTTAGATTTACAATGTATTTGTCTCTCTTCCTAAATATAGTGAAGAAGTGAAGATATTCTTCATAATTTGAAACGTCAGCCATGGCGGATGTTTCATTTCTTGGCCCAAGCCTACATTTGCAACTGGCAGCCATTTTCTTATGTCAATCTTGTAAACTGAAATTTTTCTTCAATACTTCCAATATTAGACATATAGTTTCACTGAACAATGAACCTTATGTGTTTTTCATAAATCATGTCTCTCATTAAAAAAAATTTACACAAACTGTATTCATTTACAGAGTTTCTGGTTTCCATAGAGTGTGTTCAAGTCTGTCGCTTGGGGTAACCTTAAACAAGTAAGGTTGTCCATGAGCCTGTCTTACCTCACATTAGCTTCTGTGAGTTTTGTTGTGCCTTTTTTTTAAAAAAAAGGATATTACACATGTCAGATGAAAGTAAAGAAAAAGGTTTGAAAAATTACAAATTGATATTCGCATGTAGTCCTTCAGAAAGAGAAAATTAACGCACTGCATTGTTAGTAGCTCAAGCGTAATTTTTCAAACACCAGGTTTTTACTCTGGTTTGCAACCTCAGACAGGCATGAAGTTGAAATGTTTACTTCCTTATTAAACTTTATGCATTCATTGAAAGTGTTGTCTGATTTATTTCTGTAAAATTTTTTCTCATAAAATCTGGCCTGCCAGCATTGGTCTTTAGATAAACAAACAAATAAACAAACATGCCTTTCAAAGGGAGAGAAAAAGAAAAAAAAATATTAAGAACTACATAAATTTTGTTGACAGGGTTGAGAAAAGATTGGGGTAATAGCTATTTGTTCTATCAACCTAGAATGAGTCTAATTTTATGACAAAGTCCTCTAAGCCTGTCATTCATGGAAATCTTTTTGTCACATGCAGCTGAGATAGATAGGAAGTGAATTTAAAAATAATCCTTCATCTCTAAGAAAAAATTCCAAGAAATATCTCCAAAAGACTTCCAGACTTTTCCGATATGATCGCAGCTATCAGGACAAGAAGGTCAGAATCCATCCAGGTACTTTTCCATCTCCCTATCTGTATTTATCTTTTATCCTCAGCTTATAATAAGGTTATAAATAATTTGGGACAGGTGAAGAATTTTTTTTGTGTTTGCTTAATGATTATCACAATACTATTCCTGTCTTTAAGTTGCCACATGCTATCAAAAAATGAACAATGCATCAGAATAATGGAAAGGGATGCATACTAGTGATGTTAAATTGCTTCTGTAGGAGGAATTATACAACATTTCCTAGATTGCCTGATGACTACCATGGCTTCCAGCTCCCCTCCATTCTTGCTTTTTTACTCACTGTAGAATTCCATGGAGTACTGCACACTCAATCACAGAATAAAGCAATCTGGTGTACTATGCTTTTGATGGTTTCAAGTAGTATGTTGTGTTTTTGTGAGACCCCACAAAAAGATATAATTATGTTTTCATGTGTTTTCCAGGTTACAATAAGATGGATGACTGGTTTCACCCCCATATCCCCAGAGCTCTGTTGATAGTGATTTTTGTCCTGTTTATGATTCCATCACGCATTAACCTTTAAGCACAGCACATACATATTTGTAAGAAAAGCACTTCTGCATATACAACCGAGATCAGTAGAAAGGCTCTAAGCAGGTTCATTTCTTTATAAAAGAGGTACCTGTTATGTCTTCCTCTAAGAAGAGGTCTGAACTCTGGCACTCTCTTTCTTTCCACCCCAAAAAACTTTCTAGAGACCAAATTTTCAGGTGAACGTTCTGTAAGTTCTGGGAGAGAAGACAGAATAGATTTTGGGCAGTTTTGATTAAGCCTTATGTCATATACATCTTTATCGTGTTATTGTGGATTTTCATGTAAGTCAGGCACTGCAGCATAGGATAGGCAACTACTTTAAATTCAATTGAATAAATCAATACAACACTAAATTTTGCTTTACTTATTGTATTTCCTAAATCTTTTAGGGAAAATTATTTTATCAGGAGATCAGCCAAAGTAAAGGGAAATAACCACACCATCTCAAGAAAATTAATTTAATTTCTTATAGATTCCTTTGCACACTATTGTGCTGTAAAGATTTATGAAAAACTCCATCCATATATATGACACACTCTAGCTATGATGATATAGTTAAAAAATAATATGATATGCTTGATTATGGAGGTCTGCCAGCTCCCAGTATGTGTTACATTTATAGGTCTGTTTTGACCGTTACACAGCAAATACTAACATCTGGAACCTTGAAGTTTAAAGGTTATTTTTCTCATAAAGCTGAAGTAGTACAATTCATAAAAACCTGATGTTGACCTTCAATTTAACAAAGTCCTGCTGCTAATATTGTATTGTAAATTACAGGGTGTCTCCTTCCTTGACTCAGTTTGATTTTGATTTTATTGAACTATTTAATAAGCTAAAACAGAAAGGGGAATTTGAAAATAACCCATTCTTGTGATCATAATGCAGAAAATTGTACAGGTATATTACTAGTGTTTAACACACCTGCATATGTTAAACTTTATTGTAAAAAAGGAAAAACTTTTATGATTTCCTAAGAAGCTCCTGATTTGTTACATATTGCCTGCATATTTTTTTCCCTTTGTTGTCATCATCTTGCTCATTCATCATGCTCCTCACCACAGTATACTACTCACAGTTCTCTTCTTCCTGGGCTCATAGTGCCTGAAAGAGGACGTTATAAAAAACTATGTTAGCATAGATTATTCTCATGTTCTAGCTCATGCCTTCAGGTTATGGGGATGTGCAGTACATTAAATGTTTTCCCTAATACTCGTGCACAGCTGGATTCCCTGTCTGCCCATTTTATTTCTCTGGACTATGTCTGTGTGCTCATATTTCCTCTTCTCTGAAAAACAAATGTGGTGGGCATCGCACATGCACCTCTATTCAATTGTCCAGGCAGTCTCTAAATTCTGTACAATATTTCCTTTCCATATACATGTGATAGGGACTGTATGCTACCTGGGATGTGGTACAGCCCAGCAGTTACCGCTAGAACTATGTATGTTGTTAGGTAATCTGGTCGTGACTAGATTCAAATACTGACTATCTGATCAGAAGTTTCCTCGTTTCCCCATCCTTCTTGTATTCAGCAGTAAACACTTGCCTGAAGTCTGACTTTATTTGTACCACTCCCCTCCTTTCTGCTGTTTGTGGCCTTCTTAAATTAGGAACCTGAGGAAGCATACCTTCTCTTCTCACTATTTAACAATGGAAATATAGAAAAATAAGGAAAATACCAATAATCACAAGGCTAAGCTAGAAAACTATTCCTCAGACTATGTCTGGTTTGGGACGCAATAACGAGCTTTGGGATGACCAGATGGGAATGACCAATAAGCTTGGTTTCTTATTTCCACATGCTCTCTTGCCTGCAGATTGTAAATAACCAGGAAATCCTATACTCAAGTGGGGATTCTGTGGAAATGAGAACTATCATATACTCCATTTAATCCTCATTTTAATGAGGCGTACAAATAATTGAGTTGACATTAGAACGTTACATTTGCTGCATGGAACAGTGATTGATAGCTTGGTCATGTTAAACTTGCCTCCCTACCAAAAAAAATTAAAATAAAAGGAAATAAAAGCAGAGAGAGTTCACTAGCTAATATATGTATTTTTTTCTTTTGAGTAGTAAGAGAGTTTCCCGTAAGTAATTTCAAAGGAAAAATATTTTGGAAAGCCAAAGTGTTAAATACAGATCTACATGAGAAATGAAAACTGTTACTTTTTTAGATTCTGATCTTGAAATTAAATTAAAAGAGGTGAAGAGCATTTAAAAAAAAATGGGATAAAAAGTGCTTGTTGAACTGGAAGGTAGAATGACATGCTTTAACCCATCTTTGACTTCTCTTTTACATTGTTGAATGACAACTCCCTTGGAAAGAAGAGTTTAGAACTGTAGTGCTGACTTAATCTTCATTACATCTCTGTTATAATAGAAAGACAACCTCATTTAGTAGATTTGACAGTATGTTTTGCAGTATGTTTTGAAACATTTTTCTTTTGTCATATACTTTCCCTAGCTGAAAAGATGTGCTATGATTAATGAACAGCTGTATATCTCTTTTTAACATGTACCAGGTGTCTGTCACTTACCATTTGTCAATCTTCCATCATTACCTGTGAACAAATGTTCCTAATTAACTATAGCAGGAGGTGTGGGGACTACAAAGGGGTGAGCTATATCTGGGAAACTCTCAGCTTCATTTGTTATAAAGCTAAATGTCTGAGGTATTCAAGATCTGAAACTTGCTATTCTGTCATGGTAGCTTCTGATGGTAATCCTTTATGGCCTGACCTTAGACACTGTCATAGTTAAACATACAGGAATACTGCAAGACATCCACAGACATGTTAAATGTCTGAGTTTTTCATGTTGGAAAGTAACATGGAAATAAAAAAAATGTGGTTTGTCGTCTTTCTTGTAAATCTATTCTTTCCCAGATCAGCTCTGACTTAAATAGTCACTAACTATCCATTTGTTTGTTTGTTCTGGAAAAAAAACCTAGGCAGAGTTCTGTAGTTCAAGGGCTTTTAAGTACAGTAAATGAACTACTTCTAAGAAGTACCGAAAAAGTAACTAAAAAAGCAAGCTTCTAGTAGGTAGGCTTAAATTGGCAGTATTAGGGTCTGAAAATAAACTTGAAAATTGTGTATGTGGGAGTCTGCAAACTGGAAAAGACTGAAAAAAATCATAGTCTTTAACCTGACACTAAGGAAAGAAGTACAGCAAGAGAAGTTATGAAGACAAAAAAAAGAGGAATGAAAATTATGACCTACATCTTGCTTGGTTTATTTTCAATGGAACTCCTTTTTACTTCAATTTGCAATGTGTTGTATAAAGTTTTTGGCTCAGTGTAAGAAATAAATGGGTCTCTAATGCTAAAACCATATTATATGTGAACTGTTTCCATCGTTAAGCAGACGTCTCTATGAGGATCTGCTGCATACGTTCATACCTTGATGTAAGCAAGGGCTAGTCACAGATAATGGATGTGTTTTTTTCATATTTTTGAAATATTATCATTATGAATGAGGTAAAATACACTTCATTTTTTATACCTCTGGCATCATAATGCAGTCTATACTTTCCAAGTCTGGAAACAGATTTTAAACAGCTAACTCCTCATTTACTTAATTCTCCTCAAACTTTCTGTCTCACACTATTTTTTTTTTTGTCTTGTTATTTGGATGAGCATGGAGGAGAAAGTGAAAGATAAATTCCTTGGTTTTTTTATTTTCCTCAGGCAGAAAAATCAACATTACTTATGACATGGTTGTAGTGTATGACTCTTGAATCATACAGCTTTTCTTTTAATTTTCTTTTGAGTCTTTCTTCATTTCATAGGACTTTATTTACAAATATAGAACATACAACTTTTGAAGCACTGAATATTATGAGTGAAATGTCAAAGAAATGAAAGCAAATGATTTGCCACTTCCAAGGGGAAAGTAAAATCTCTGCAGCGAAAAATACAGACACGGCTGGAAGACACAACCAGTACAAAAAACTTAAGAGCTTGATGCTGCTCATTTCAATTCCTTGTCATCAAAAGGCAAAAACCTGTCCTCATTTATTCTGCTGAAGTTTGTCTTTAGGTATGTGGCTAGAAGCAGGATTTAATATATTGTTTTGATGGTAAACCACTAACCCCTAAAAAACAAGTTAAATAGTTATGTTCTTTTCCTAAATAACATAATTTAAATAGCAGTAATTATACATCCTGCTTTTATTTAAAGAAAGCATACCCCACCTGATGAACAAGAATGGCAACCTTGTACCAACAGATGAGAAGGCTAAGGTACTCAACAACATTTTTTGCCTTAGTCTTCACTGGCAACTTCTCTCCTCACCCCTCCCCCGTAGATAGACTGCAAGATGGGGACGAGAGGGGTAAAGCCCCTCCCACTGTAAAGGAAGACCACGTTCAGGATCACCTAAGCAACCTGAACACATACGTAAGTCTGTGGGACCTGATGAGATGCATCCCAGAGTCCTGAGGGAATTGGCTGATGTCATTGCCAAGCCACTCCATAATATTTGACAGGTCATGGCAGTCAGGTGAAGTCCCTGGTGACTGGAAGAAGGGAAACATTGTGCCCATTTTTATAAAAGGTAGAAAGGAGGACTCTGGGAACTACCGACCTGTCAGCCTCACCTCTGTGCCTTGCGAAGATCATGGAACAGATCCTCCTAGAAGCTATGCTAAGGCACATGGAGGCCAGAGAGGTAATTTAAGACAGCCAGTATGGCTTCACGAAGGGAAAGTCCTGCCTGACCAACCTAATGGCTTTCTATGATGGTGTGACTACATCAGTGGACAAGGGAAGAGCTATGGATGTGATCTATCTGGACTTCTGTGAAGCCTTCGACACAATCCCCCACAACATCCTTCTCTCTAAATGGGAGAGAGAGATGGATTGAATGAAATACTAATATTTTAAAACAAATTTTAACTATTTATCCCTTAGATCCACGTATGTTTGCCATTTGTAGTCTCTCACTGTAATTATTACTGATTTTCATTAAAATGATGAAGAATATGATTTTAATTTCTAAGGGCATCCTATGATATCTATGCTGAATTTCCCATGCTGTATTCTTGCTCAGGTCTTTTATTCCCTTTCAAAATTTCTATAATAATGATTTGATAGAAAAAGTCACGTCAGTGCAAATCCTGAATGTTCCAAGTTCTTCAATAAAATGACTGTTTCAGTTTTGGCCTCATTGTCATGGTTTAAAGCAGGCCGTCAATAAACTGAGTGACAAATGCTCTCTATTAGCCCTCACCCTCCCATCAGAGGAAGGGAAAAGGAGGAAGAGGGAGTGAGACTTAAAAACTGAATATAAAATGTTTTACTAATAACACTAATACTGCTAATAATATTAATAATAAGAGACATAATATAAAATATACAAACCCGATACTGAGTTTCCTGGAGTTGCGTGCCAGGGCACTGGTGTCCTGCCAGCAACTGCCAGACAGCACCAGGAAGTCCTGGACTGGCCTCGGCAGCAGGCAGGAATTGGACTCAGGGACACACGGATAGGAATCTGGATCAGGATCGCAGGCAGGGCAATGAGCAGGCTCCTCTTCAGAAGGCGACCATGGACAAAGAAGAACGAGACCCTCGTGATCCCCTAGCTTTAAACTAAGTATGACATGCATGGAATACCACCTTGGTCAATATTAGGTCACCTGCCCTGTCTGCCCCTCCCCGCAGTTATGACCCCTTCCAACTCCTCACTGGCAGGACCTAAGAGATCTGTCAGTGACCTTGGCTGCTATAGTGATAAAGAGGGGCCTTTTTCTGTTACTTAGAAGAACTTAGTTGCAAGGAAGATTCACTAAAAGCAAGTCAGTTCTGCTTTAACCAAAAATAGGACACTCATATATGAATCACAGATACTTGCAGGACCTTTACAAGGAATCATTACAGTTACAGTACTTGTGATGCAGTGTGAATCTTATGGACATTCTAGCGTGTTATCTGTGGCTCTAAATGGTTTGGTTTGAATTAAAGCTATGTTATTGTCCTATTTGATAGGCTCTCTCAGACCACCTTTGCAATATCCAGGAGATTTGCTATTCAGGTTTGCTCTGTTTTGAATTGGATGTCTTGGTTTTAGCAATCAATTTTCTCTTCCACCTAAAAATGGGACCTGATAATAATATACATCCCGCTTAACTTCTCAGAAGACTTTATAACTTATAATGCTTAATAATTCCACTGCATCTTCAGGAATTTGCAGAGAGAAATAGAAATGCTCCAGATTAGTTCCAGTCTTTTCCCTTCCTTCTTTATATTAAATGAGTCAGCATTACCAACAACTTTCAGAAGAATTGTTGGTTTACAGTTCAACAAAATACATTTTTACTTTTGACCATTATTCAACATATTTTACAATTCACTTAGAAAAGAATGGAAACATGTTCTGAGTTACCCAGATAACACATCTCTTTTGAATGAATCACAGATACATGACCTGTAATGGCCCTTTGCCAGCCAATATCCAGATAAAGAGGGCCTGGTCATAGCCGGAATTCATAGGAATTAGATCCAGGTGAAAACTGAAGAACACTTTACCTCAGCTTTATAATTGTTATTGAAAGAGTGTGCGTTTGAATCTAAGCAGTGCACTCTCCCACATCCTTTTCAGTCTTCCATGGATACTGGATATGAAGTGAGTGCAGCAGATTCCATGGAAGTGTGGAATTCCCTCACACTATAAGTAAAGGAATGCATTTAAGGACTTGATTTTGTAGAGCAACATCCGTTTTCAGTTACCATTTTTATAGCTGTAGCCTAGACAAGGCACCAAATACACATGCTAGTATCTGGTGAGACATTTAGTGGTTATATATGTATAAGTACTTGCCTTATTTGTAAAAGAAGAATTTACACACCGTCGTGGAAATGCAATAGAGGAAGAATACTTTTTTTAAACAGTACCTCAAGCACTGAAAGTAAAAACCTATTCCAAAAAGCAGTGAAAAGCTAGTTTCCATTTAAAGTCTAACTACTCCTAGAATGAACTTTCATCATATATTATAAGACAGTTTTAATTACACAGTAATTATCCCACCACAATAACTTAACTTTTTCCTTACTCTCATTGTGGTGGCATGCCTTGGACCTACTATATACAGAATCTATCTAAGAACATCTATAGGAAGAGGTTACTCTGTATACAAGACTTGACAATCTATACAGCATATTTTATGCTGATTGATTGTATTACCATATCAAGCAGAGTTAATAATTTGAATTAATTTTCAGGGCTTCTATCATACACATATTTTTATTTAACTCTTCAATAAAAATCACAAACACAAACTAACTAAAGTAAAGTAACAAAGAACAAAAATTGGAATTTTGTTTTTGCTTATTTGATTCCTTTTTTTTTGGGGGGTGGAAGGATGACGTTTCCCTAAATACAGACGTATTACTGGTGCAGCTGCAATGAAGAAGAACAGATGATCAAGTCTTGTGGCAGCTGCACACTTCAGATAATATACGGCAGAGATGGATGGATTAGCTTAGAATCATCAGCCTAGAGAGAAAAGTATGTGCTCACCCAGAGGACACTTATGTCATAAGCTTTCGTAAAACAGGAAAGAGTCTAAACAGTTACACAAAAGGCTCTCCTTGCCGAAAGTTTACGTGAAAGACATTATTAGAAAATGAAGCCACCTGACACGTTTCATGTAAATCTGGTTCATATCACGTTATTAACATTATTAATGTCCTATATGCTGTGCACACAAAGTATCATCCCTTTGCTATACATGGAATTGTCTCAGTCACCTAGGAAATCAATATAATAGTCAGACTGGTTATTCCCAGGATATTCAGCCCCCAGTGCTGGAAGACAGGGATCGAGAGCAGAATAAACCTCCCATAACCCAGGAGGAAGCAGTCAATGATGTGCTATGCCACTTGGACACTTACAAGTCTATAGGGCCGGATGGGATCCACCCAAGAGTGCTGAGAGAACTGGCAGAGGAGCTGGCCAAGCCACTCTCTATCATTGATCAGCAGTCCTGACTAACAGGGGAGGTCCCAGATGACTGGAGTATCATCATTGTAACACCCATCTACAAGAAGGGCCAGAAGGAGGATTCTAGGAACTACAGGCCTGTCAGCCTGACCTGGGTGCCAGGCAAGATGCTGGAGTGATTCGTCTGGAGCGCGCTCAATGGGCATGTGAAGGACAACCAGAGGATCAGGCCCAGCCAGCATGGCTTCGTGAAAGGCAGGTCCTTCTTGACCAACCTGATCTGCTTCTATGACCAAGTGACCCACCTAGTGGATGAGGGAAAGGCTGTGGATGTTATCTACCTGAAATTTAGTAAGGCCTTTGACACTGTTCCCCGCAGCATCCTCCTGGAGTAACTAGCTGCCCATGGTTTCTATGGGTATATTCTTCACTGGATAAAGAACTGGCTAAATGACTGAGTGCAGAGGGCGGTGGTGAATGCAGTTATATCCATCTGGTGGCCAGTCATGAGTGGTGTCCCCCAGGGCTCAGTTTTGGGTCTGGTCTTGTTTAGCATCTTTATCAATGATCTGGATGAGAGGATTGAGGGCTCCCTCAGAAAGTTTGAAGATGACAACAAGTTGGGTGGGAGTGTCGATCTGCTTGAGGGTAGGAAGGCTCTGCAGAGGGATCTGGACAGACTGGATTAATTGCCAAGGCCAACTGTATGAGTTTCAACAAGGCCAAGAGCTGGATCCTGCACTTTGGTCACAACAACCCCATGCAATGCTAAAGGCTTGGGGAAGAGTGGCTGGAGAGCTGCCTGGCAGAAAAAGACCTTGGTTGTTTGCCAGCTGAACATGAGCCAGCAGTGTGCCCAGGTGGCCAAGAAGGCCAACAGCATCCTTGCTTGTATCAGGAACAGTGTGGCCAGCAGGAGTAAGGAGGTGATCTTGCCCCAGTATTTGGCACTGATAAGTCCCCACCTCAAGTACTGTGTTCTGTTTTGGGCCCCTCACTGCAAGAAAGACATTGATGTGCTGGAGTGTGTCCAGAGAAGGGTAACGAGGCTGGTGAGAAGTCTAGAGAACAAGTCTCATGAGGAGCGGCTGAAGGAACTGGAGCTGTTTAGTCTGGAGAAGAGGAGGCTGAGGGGGGACCTTATTGCTCTCTACAACTACCTGAAAGGAGCTTGTAATGAGGCAGGTGCTGGTCTCTTCTCCCAAGTAACTAGCGACAGGACAAGAGGCAATGGCCTCAAGTTGCGTCAGGGGAGTTATAGATTGGATATTAGGAGAAATTTCTTTACTGAAAGAGTGGTCAGGCATTGGAACAGGCTGCCCAGGGAGGTCGTTGAGTCACCATCTCTGGAGGTGTTCAAAAAGCTTGTAGATGTGGCACTTTGCGATATGGTTTAGTAGGCATGGTGGTGTTGGATTGACGGTTGGACTTGATGATCTTGGAGGTTGTCCTGGGTTCGGCCAGGGCAGGGTTAATTTTCACCAGAATCCAGGAAGGGGCACAGCCGGGTGGGCTGACCCAACCCCAACCTGGCCAAACAGAGCCGGGTATTCCATACCATGTGCCGTCATGCTGGGTTCCGGTGGGGGGGGAGCTGG